>Ga0307373_10001034_pt1 | contig 52792 bp, 46 predicted proteins | sample OX2MG_FD_202534 | JGI IMG/M metagenome (GOLD analysis project Ga0307373, IMG submission 202534) | Soil microbial communities from Risofladan, Vaasa, Finland - OX-2 | ecosystem: Environmental > Terrestrial > Soil > Coastal area > Acid sulfate soil | place: Finland: Risofladan, Vaasa | collected... | reverse complement strand
TCCTCGGGAGGAGCCATCTACGGAGACACGCAGGAGCTGCCCACCCCGGAGACCCATCCCCTGCAACCGGCGTCGCCCTACGGCGCTGCCAAAGCTGCCGGGGAGGCCTATCTGTCCGCCTTTGCCACCTCCTACGGGCTGGAGTCCGCCTCCCTGCGTCCGGGAAACGTCTACGGCCCGCGTCAGGACCCGCACGGGGAAGCGGGGGTGGTCGCCATCTTCGCCACCGCCTTGCTGGCTGGGAAGAGCCCGCTTATCAACGGCGACGGACTGCAGACACGCGACTACGTCTTCGTCGGCGACTTGGTCGAGGCGGCGTTGCTGCTCCTCCACGGCCCGCTGGGCCGCTACAACATCGCCACCGGTCGGGAGACCAGTGTCGTCGAGGTCCAAGCCCAGCTGAGCCGGGCGGTCGCCGAACGTCGCGGAAGTGAGACTCCCCTGGGGCCGGCGCGCCACGGTCCGGGCCGGGAAGGAGAGCAGAGGCGGAGCTGCCTTGACTGCTCTCTGGCGAGATCCGAGTTGGGCTGGACCGCCAAAGTGGACCTTGCCCAGGGACTGGCCCAGACGGTGGCCTACTTCGCTGGCCGCGGCAAGGATCTACTTGTAGCGGAAGGTGATCCGGCCCCTGGTTAGGTCGTAGGGGCTGAGCTCGACCTTGACCTTGTCTCCGATCAAGGTCCGGATGTAATGCTTGCGCATCTTGCCCGAGATGTAGGCGAGGACGGTCTGGCCGGTCTGGAGCTCGACCCGGAACTGGGCATTGGGCAGCGGCTCGACCACGGTGCCCTCGATCTCAATGGTCTCCTCCTTCTTCTCCTCGACCGGCGTGACCCGTGAGACCCGAGGTCGCGATGGTCCACGGCGAGCGCGACCACCCATCGAGCGTCTTGCCAACTGCGGACCTCCGGATTGAAGTGGGGAGACGGTCCCGGGACCGTTCCATCGAACTCGATTGTAGCCTGTGCCTGAGCTCAGGCCCCGGGCGCCTTGGCGACCAACTGGCCACCACCACCGTGGCGGGGACCAATCACGTGGACGAGGCGGCCGGTGTTCTCCAACTCGCACTCGAGTAGATCGCCAGGCTCCAAGTACTGGCCACGCTCCTGGCCGCTGCCCCCTCCGACGGTGCCGCTGGCGAACACCTCCCCTGGCTCCAGTGGCTCCGCTCCAGAAGCGTAGGAGACCATCTCGGCGAAGGACCAGCGGGCCCGGCTCAGCCGGGACTGCGCCACCAACTCGCCGTTCAGGTAGGCGCATGCTTGGAGATCTTCGGGCCGCGCGAATTCGTCGGAGGTGACCAGCCAGGGCCCGAGACCGGAGGCGAAGTCCTTCGACTTGGCGGGTCCGAGGCGAACCCGCATCTCGTCCGCCTGGACATCCCGGGCCGAGAAGTCACAGAAGATGGTGTAGCCGGCGATGGCTTCCTGGGCCGCCTCCAGGCTCAGGTCGCGCCCCCCCGAGAGCAGGATGCAGGCCACCTCGAGCTCGTAGTCGAGGGCGTCGGTGTAGGCGGGCCAGGGAACCTCTGACCCGGGAGGAAGCAGAGTCGCCGGATTGCCCTTGTAGTAGACGGGTCGCCGGTACCAGGGTTCGGGAATTGGCTCACCTCGGCGCTTGGCCCCGGCGGCAACGTGCTCCTCGAAGGCGTAGAAGTCGCGCAGCAGGGGCGGCCTCAGGAGCGGCAGCCGCTCCACCTCATGGGCTTGGTATCGGAGCCGAGCACCGGAGGGCGCTCGGCTCTCAGCCGCCTGCTGCGCGGCGCCGGCGACGGCCTCAGCCGTCATCTCCAGCCCGCGCCGTCCCCCCTTTAGAAGCCGGGCCAGATCGGCCGGGAAGGTGGCCCTGGCCCAGCTGACCGGATCCCCGGACCCAAGACCCTCCCACCACAGCTCCCCGGCGGCGGTGACGTCGAGCAGATATCCGTCCTGGCGCTGTGAGTCGCCCACCTCGGCCACCACCCGAGGGGTCAGCCCCAACGGCCCGGGGATGCCTACCGTGCCCAGACGCATCTCAGACCGTCAGTCGTCGATCCGGGGCATCCAGGACTCGGCGTACTCCAGGATCTCCGCCTGCTCGGCACCGGCCAGGGGATGAAGAGGATGGACCGCGTCGATCATCACTGCCACCTCGTCGTGGTGGGTCTTGGTGAGATTGCGGTCCCGCTCCACCGCCTTGGGCTGAGGTCCGTGGTGGATGCCCTGGGGATGCCAGGTCATCATCCCGGCGTCTATTCCGGCCCGGCTCATGAACTGGCCAGCATGGTAGAAGAGGACCTCGTCGTAGTCGATGTTGCGGTGATAGAAGGGAAGCCGCACCGCTCCCTCGTCATCGATCCCCTCAATCCGGCGGGGCACGAAGGTGCAGAGGACGAAGCCCGAGGTGCGCAAGGTGGTATGCACCGATGGGGGCAGGTGATAGCGCCCCGAAGTCACCGGGCGGATGTCCCGAACGTTGAGCGCGAAGGCACTGAGATCTCCCTTCCAGCCCACCGTGTCGATGGGGTCGAAGGGGTAGAAGACCCGGGTCCACTGGCCCTCCCGCTCGATCACCAACTCCCACTCGCCGAGGGCATTGGGGGGGCCGGCGCTGAAGGGAATCTCGGGCAGCCGCAGGACTGCCCGGTCGTAGGGGGAGTGCTGTCCCATGCGATCCGCAGGGGGCAGCTCGGGCATCTCGGTGGAGGCGATGACCAGAAGGAAGCTCTCGTCTCCCTGGGGGAAGATGCGATGGGTTGTTCCCCGGGGAAGGACCAGGTAGTCGCCTTGCTCGTAGCTGAGCCGGCCAAAGTCGGTAGCCATTTCGCCGCCGCCGCGGTGGACGAAGTAGATCAGGTCGGCGTCGGCGTCGCGGTAGGCGAAGGGCATTGCCGCGGTGCGGCGGGAGATCTTGATCCGCAGATCCTGGTTGCCCAGCACCGGGGTCAACGCAGCGGCCGGGTCCTGGGCATCGGCGGCCTCGACCCGGCGCAGGTCGTAGGCGCGAGGCCGAAGTGGTCCCTCGATCCGCAGCCATTCGGTCGGGGCGTGGGTGTGGTAGAGGTGCGACGCCGGGCCGAAGAAGCCCTGGCGCGCGAACTCCTCCTCGAAGGTGCCTTCGGGGAGGTCGCAGTGGGCCTGGCGGCTGAACCGGCCCCGGGACTGAGGGAACATCGAGGTCAACCTCCAGAAAAGCTGATCACCGTCTTGATGTCATCGGCTTGCCTGGTGAAGGCGTCGCCAAACTGCTCGACGGCAACTCTCCTGGTGACGATCTGCTCCAGGACCCCGGGCCACTTGCGTACCGCTGCCCCCAGCATCCGGGCCGCCGCCTCGAAGTGGCGGCGGTTGGCGTTGACCGTGCCGAAGACCAGCTTGTTCCCCAGCACCATGTCCAGATTGAGAGAGTCGGCGTCGACGGTCACGGTCCTCATCCCAGCGGTCACGGAGCTGAGGCAGCAGACCCCGTTGTGACCGGTGGCGGCGATCGCGTCCATGGCGACCGAGGAGGCCCCGGTGGCCTCGAAGATGATGTCGATGTGGCCCAGCTCCTGGGCCAGCTTTGAGACGGGATGCTGGGTGGCATCAAGCAGATTGGCCCCCACCGCCTTGGCCACCTTGTAGGCGGGCGACTCAGGGTCGGCCTTGGCGACCAGGCTGACCTCCAGATCGCGCAAACGCAGGAAGATGGCGGCTAGTAGCCCGACCGCTCCGGCGCCGCAGACCAGCGCCTGCTTGGGCTCCCAGGGCATCCTTCCCCGTTGGATGCTGAAGGCCTGTATCAGACCCTTCTCCACGATGCTGCTGGGCTCCATGAGGACCCCCACCTTGGTCAGGGTGGCCGGCAGCGGGATCAGGTAGTCGCTCGACTCCACATAGCGTTCCGCCATGTAGCCGTCGCGACCCTTGATGCCTCGCTCGGTGTAATTGCCGGTCAGGCAGTCGTCGCTCTGACCGGCGGCGCACGGTGGGCAGCGCTCGGGACAGGGGCGGCGCACGGTGGCGACCACCAACTGGCCTTTGGCCAGCTCGACTCCTTCGGGCGCAGCCACCACCCTGCCCAGGTTCTCGTGGCCCAGGACCAAGCTGTCCCGGCCCTGGGGCGGAGCACCGTAGCCATCGTTGGCGATCTCCAAGTCGGTGCCACAGACGCCGACCTCGACAACTTCCACCTCGACGGCAGCACCCGGCTTGCCGTCGGCGCTCTGAACCATCCCCGTTCCGGAGGCGTCAGAGATCGTTCCCAGGCGCACGCTGCCCTTGGTGCCCGGAGTGGTGATGATGGCCTTCATGGGCGCTCTCCTTGCCGCGGCCGCAGATCAGGGAAAGCCTATCGCTATTGGTCAGGCAGAAGGGTGATGCCCCGTAGGTTCAGCGGACTACGGATAGCGAAGTAGACGACCGTCCCTACCACGGTCACCAGAAGCCGGTCAAACGCTCGGTTGAGGATGGCGATCGCCGCCGCCACCGGAGTGGCGACCCCGAAAGCCACCAGAAGTAGCGTCATCGAACCCTCGTAGGCGCCGACGCCACCGGGGAGCAGGCTGACCCCTCCAGCCAGGTGAGCCACGGCGTAGACGAAGGCGGCCTGGTAGATGCCCACCTCCACCCCCACGCTGCGGATGGTGAAGTAGAACATGGCGATCGCGATCAGCGCCGCCACCGGGCCCAGCAGCGCCGGGCCTAGCGTCGCGGGGCGCCGGGCGATGAAGATCACGTCCCGATGCAACGACATGAGGTCAGCCGAGTAGTGGCGGATTAGGGGGATCCGGACGGCAAAGCGCATGACCAAGGTGAAGGCGCGGGGCCAGAGCAGGATCGTGGAGATGGCGATGATCCCCAGGAGGGCGACGAAGACGGCCGCCTGAGCCCCGGGGAACTGCCCGGCTCCGGGGATCGCTGCCGCGATCAGACCGATCGGGTAGAGGAGCTCTTGGACGACGACGGTGGCCGACACCTCCCCCAGGTTCACCTTGGCGTGTTGGCGCAGGATGAAGGCTCGGCTCAGTTCACCCAATGGCAGGATGGCGGTAGGCTGACCGGCGAAGTAGATGAGGATGGTCTCGACCGCGCCGTGGTCCAGCTTCAGGGGCTTGAGGAAGAGGTGCCACTGGTAGCCCTTGAGTAGGTAGTAGGCCAAGGACAGCGCCAGCACAAGGGGCAGATAGGCGAGATTGAATCGGCTCAGGGCGCCCCCCAGTTCGCCGGGGTGCACATATTCGATGATCAGAGCCAGGATGGCCAGGCTGATCAGTGCCGACAGCAGCCGGCGCAAGCTAGGGAAATGCCGAACTTTGGCTGGGAGTCTCATCGTGCTCAAGAGGACAATAGCGGTCGCCAAGGCTCTCTCACCCCGGCGAGGAACTCAGGAAGCGCTCCCCAACGTTGACGTGGCCGGTATACTCCGCTCACTTTGGCCGCGATAAGATCGCGGCTCGTGCGTCGTTTAAGACGAATTGAGATCATGATATGGCCCCGCTACTAGAAATTAGCGGTCTCCGGACCTACATCCGGCAGCGCCAGAACGAGGTCCGTGCCGTGGATGGCGTCTCCCTCTCCATCGAGGAGGGCGAGACCCTGGGCTTGGTCGGAGAGTCCGGTTGCGGCAAGACCATGACCGGGATGTCGATCATCCGTTTGCTCCCCCCCGGGGGCTACATCGCAGAGGGCAGCATCAAGCTCGCCGGTAAGGAGTTGGTGACTCTCCCGGAGAAGGAGATGCGCCACGTCCGGGGCAACGATGTGGCGGTCATCTTCCAGGACCCGATGACCTCTCTCAACCCGACCATGCAAATCGGAGCGCAGATCGCCGAGGGCGTCCGCATCCACCGCCACGCGTCCCGAGACGAGGCGATGAAGCGGGCTGAGGAAGCCCTTGGGCTGGTGGGCATGCCGCGGCCCAAAGAGCGGTTGCACGACTATCCGCACCAGCTTTCAGGAGGTTTGCGACAGCGCGTGATGATCGCCATGGCGCTGGCCTGTGAGCCCAAGATACTGATCGCTGACGAGCCCACCACTGCTCTTGATGTCACGATCCAACTTCAAATCCTTGAGCTTCTATACGACCTGAAGCAACGGCTGAAGATGGCGGTCCTCCTCATCACCCATGACATGGGCGTGATCGCGGGGCGGGCCGACCGGGTCATGGTCATGTATGCCGGCAAGATCGTCGAGTCAGCGGACACCGTCGAGCTTTTTGAGCGAACCCGACACCCTTACACCGAAGCCCTGCTGGCATCGATTCCTCGGATGGATCAGCGCGAAGACACCGCTCTCTACAGCATCCCCGGACTTCCGCCGGATCTGTCCCATCCCCCAACTTGGTGCCGGTTCCAGCCCCGTTGCCGCTACGCGACGGCTATTTGCCACGAAGAGGAACCGCCTCTAGGGGGAGATCTGCCCGACCACGAATACGCATGTTTCAACCCAGTTTCTGGGAACGTCAGGCGCGAGGGAGCGGCGTGACGGCCGCGCCTTCGATCGTCCTGGGGGCCGACCCCGGGGCCGGTAGGAGACAAGGCTGATGGCGGCAACCCCGGCAACTGCGCCCGAGCGTTCCCCCGCGGACGAGACCACGCCGCTGGTGGAAATTCGCAACCTGGTCAAGGAGTTTCCCGTCACGGCGGGAGCAGTGCTGCAGCGGAAGATCGGTACCATCAAGGCGGTCACCGATGTCTCCTTCAGCATTGCCAAGGGTGAGACGTTCGGCTTGGTGGGCGAATCGGGATGTGGCAAGACCACTATCGGTCGGCTGCTGGTAGGACTGGAGAAGCCAACCTCAGGAGAGATCCTCTTCGAGGGCCGAGACATCGCCAGGATGACGGGAAGTGCCCGCCGGCGCCAGCGCCGCGACCTGCAGCTGGTCTTCCAGGACCCTTACGCCTCCCTGGATCCCAGAATGCGGGTCGGCTCGATCATCAAAGAGCCGCTCGACGTGCAGAAGATCGGCAGCAGCGACGAGCGCAGCGCCCGCGTGCGCCAGCTTCTCGGCGAGGTTGGTCTCAGCCCCAAGGCGGTCGATTTCTATCCCCACGAATTCTCGGGAGGACAGCGCCAGCGCATCGGCTTGGCCCGGGCCCTCAGCCTCAACCCCAAGCTGATCGTCGCCGATGAGCCAGTGTCGGCATTGGACGTGTCGATTCGGTCGCAAATTCTCAATCTAATGAACAGCCTGCAGGCCACCCACGGGCTCACCTACCTGGTGATCTCCCACGACCTCTCGGTGGTCAAGTACCTCTCCGACCGGATCGGAGTCATGTACCTGGGCAAGCTGGTAGAGATCGGGCCTAGTCACGCCATCTACGAGAAGCCTGCCCACCCCTACACCTTGGGGCTCATCAACGCCATCCCCGAGCCGGACCCGGCGCGGGAACGCGCCAAGGCCGCCGCCCCCATCCGGGGCGAGCTACCCTCGGCCCTAAATCCCCCATCTGGCTGCCGGTTCCGCACCCGCTGCCCCAGGGCCCAGGATCTGTGCGCTGAGCAGGTGCCCCTTCTGCGGCCCTTTGGCCCCGCTCACTGGGCCGCCTGCCACTTCCCCCTCCAGACCCCCACAGCCACCGCCTGAAGGCAGCTCCTCAGCTCCCGGGCATGGCCAGGGCGTTCGTGGTCACTCCGAGAACGCTCTGCCTGACAAAAAAGACGGGGCCCGGCTGATGCCGGGCCCCGCTTCGATTTCGAGTCTTGCGCCGTTACGAGACCCGGTAGTTCTCCGGGTAGATCTCGTCGAAGACACCCTGCGGGTCGAGACCCGACAGCTTGCTGTTGTAGATCGTCAGTGCCTGAGGCGGGTTCGGCATCCAGATCACGGGGATCTGCTCCGCCAGATAGTTCTCGTACTTGTCGATTGCCGTGATCTCGGCCTTGGCGGTCGGAGCTTTGGTGGTGGCCTTGATCAGTGCATTGGCTTCGGCACTGTCGTAGTTGCCGGTGTTGGAGCTGGCTCCGGTCTCCCAGAGCTCCTCGCCGGTGGGAAGGTAGTCAGGTGCGTACACCCAGCCGCCACCCCAGTTGTCAACCTGCCATGCGTAGCCAGGAGTGTAGGCGCTGGTGATCACATCACCGAACGTCTCCGGAGTCTGCACCTGCGCGTTGATGCCCGCCTGTCGCTTCCAGTCGGAAACCAGGGTGGTCATCTCGTCGGTGAAGACGGTGCTGCCGGAGGTGTAGAGGAACTTGAACTGCAGCTTCTCTCCCTGGGTGATGCCAGCACCGCACTCGGTGGCACCCGTGCCCGGCTTGGAGCAGACGCTAGTCCCGCCCTTGTTCACGGTCCAGCCGTGGTCCTTGAGCAGGGATGCCGCCTTGGCGGGGTCGTACGGATAGACCCCGTTCTGGTTGGCCTCGAGCTTGCTCAGGAAGGGATTCTCTTTGGTGTTTGAGGGATAGGTGGGTACCGGTCCGTTGTTGACCTGGCCCTTACCTCCCACGTAGTAGTCCTTGATGATCTGCTTCTGGTTGACCAGTGACTGCATCGCCTGGCGGATGTAGAGCTGCTTGAACATCGCGCCCACTTTGGCGTTGCTGAAGTCCAGGGGGAAGTAGTTGGTCGAGTAGATCCACCAGTAGGAGGCCTTGTAGCCGCTGTGCTCAAGCTCCTTGAGCTGCGAGTAGTCCTCTTGCGGCAAGTAGCCAATGGTCAGGTCGCCCGCCTTGAGCGCATTGAACTCGGAGGTGGTACTGGTGTAGGGAATCTCCTCGAAGGCCTTGATGTCCGGCTTGTCCGGACCTGAATAACGCGTATTGGGGACGAACTTTGCGTAGCCCGAGATGTTGTACGAACTGATCTTGAAGGGACCGTCGACAACCTGCCACATGGGGTTGGTCCCGTAGGTGCTGGTCGCTTGCGACTCTGAGTTGATGTACTGGGCCACGGCCAGCGCGCCCGAGGTGGCGGTACCGGGAACGGTCTCGTCGTAGTTGCCCACGGGGCTGCTCGCCGAGGTCTTGTCCCAGCTCGCCTGGGGGATGGGGCTGATCTGGCTCAGCTCGTTGTAGGTGAACCAGGTCGGGTTGTACACACCGTTGAGCTGCAACACGACGGTGTAGTTGCCATGTGCGGTGTAGCTGGTCACGTTGTCTGGGAACAAGCCGGCCACGTACGCGCCATAGCCAGGACCAGCAGCACTGGAACTGGTAAGGCTGGAGGCGGCGGGACTCACCGAAGCCTTGAGGATGTTCATCCAGAAGATGACGTCGCGCGAGGTGATCGGAGTGCCATTCGACCATGACCAATGCTTGAGATTGATGGTCACGGTCTTGTTCCCGTTGCTGTACTTGGGAGCGTCGGCAATGCTCAGGCGCGGATTGAGCGTCGGCTTGCCGTTATTGCCAAACCAGTACAGGGGTCGGTAGCTCAGCCACGCGAAGTACTCCCCGTTAGTGGTCGTGAAGTAGGTCGCCGACTCAACGGGTGAGAGGTAGTTGGGAGCGCCACCGGCAGCCTCACCCCACGTCACTACCTTGCTTGAGGATGCCGACGCGGCGCTGGCGTTCAGAGCACCGGAGAGCGCTCCGGAGCCCACTCCGGCGATGGACACCGCCGCGATGGTGCCCAGCGCGGCCAATCGCCAAGCCGGAAATTTAGATAACTTTTTCACCAAGATCTCGATCCTCCTATGCCATGATCCAAATTCAGGCGCTGCGGCCAACTAGATGCCAATCCGCGATTCGCCCGCATGGTTAATGGAATCGTAACCGCCCGGAGAACTCCTGCCATCCCTCGTAGGGGTGACTCGTGTCCTTCCGGGACAGAAGGACCCCGACTGGGGTCGGCTGGCTCGGGTAGGGGGCCGGTCGCTGATCTCTGCTTGGCCTCCAGACAACACCTTGGCCAGCGACCGGGCAACTCGGTCCGGTGCAGGCAGCTAGGGGTCGGTCCAGCTGGCGGCGGTCGCGGCTGCGATCGCCGGAGGCTCAGCGCACCTCGCTGATGCGGATCAGGTTGCCCGCAGAATCGCCCATGGCACAGTCGCGGATCCCGTCGGGCTGCTCGGTCGGCTCCTGGACGACTTCGGCGCCGCTGGTCTCTATCTGGGCGAAGGTGCCGCCGAGGTCGGCGCTGGCCAGGATGATGTGGGCGTAGCTGCCCTTAGCCATCATCTCGACGATGGCGCGGCGCTCGTCATCCGTGACGCCTCACCCGGCTCCAGGACGATGGAGGTGCCAGGCTCCCCGGTGGGCCCGACCGTAATCCAACGCCTCCCACCGTGTCCGACGTCGCTGCGGACCTCGAAGCCGAGGGTGTCGCGATAGAACGCCAGGGATGCGTCCGGGTCGTTGTGCGGGAGGAAGGTGGAGTGAATGGCGATGTCCATGACGGTCATGCTAGCTGCGCCTCGGTGACCGGCACTCTTCGATTCCTGATCGGTCTGGTCACCTGCTTGGCCACGCACGAGGGCGTCCCTGAAGTCGCCTGCCCCTGGTGGTGCCGTTAGGCGCTGGGCGGCATACCGACGAGTCCGGTAAAACGAGTGCTGAAGGTACCCAGAGGCGAGCAGCCGACCGCAAAACAGATGTCAGTAACGCTGTGATCGCCCCGACGCAGCAGCGCCATGGCGCGCTCGATGCGCCGCGTCATCAGGTAGCCGCACGGCGACTCGCCGCAGGCCATCTTGAACTCGCGTCTGAGGTGGCCGGCCAACATGTAGGCTCCCCGGGCGAGTGCCTCGACGTCGAGGGGCTGGGCGGCGAACTCCCGGTCGATGCGGTCGCGAACGCGGCGCAGGCGGCCGAGGCCACTCAGGCGCTGCGCCAGGCCCGGTCTGCTGGTCACCTCGAGATCATGCCACGTCGCGGAAGGTGCCCAGACCCGCTGACGCCGGCGACGCGATCCTCCGAAGCGGCTCCAGCCGTGAAGGACGCTCTGGCAGGGGCACCATCGCTGTGCGACCGACGGCACCCTAGCGCTTCTGGAGTCGGACCTCGAGCGAATCGCGGAGAGCATCCCCGACGAAGTTGAATGCCATCACCGTCAGCACGATGCAGACCCCAGCCGGATAGATGAGCCACCAGTAACCGGCGAATACGTAGGTCGTGCCATTGGACAACTCAAGGCCCCAGTTGGTTGCCGGAGGGGCGATGCCGAAGCCCAAGAAGCTGAGGGTGGCGACGGCAATGATGGCGTCAGCTACCTGGAAGGTGGCGTTCACCACGACCACGCCGATGGAGTTGGGGATGATATGGCGCAGAAGCACCCGTCGCTGGCTCCCGCCCATGACTCGGACCGCCTGAACGTACTCACGGACGCGCAGCGATAAGGTCTCGCCTCGAACCAATCTGGCTGGGCCCAGCCAGGCCACAAAGGCAATGGCGATGATCAACTCCAGGACCGAGGTGGAGAAGATGGCGCCCAAGAGGATGAGCAGGAGGAGAAAGGGAATCGCGAGCATGGAGTCGACGATCCTCATCATGACGGCGTCGACGAAGCCCCCGATCAGGCCGGCGGTGGCCCCCCAGATCACCCCGATGCAAACGGCCAGGACGGCCGCCGCAATGCCGACCTCGAGCGAGGTCTGGCCGCCGAGCATGAGCCGGCCGAGATTGTCGAATCCCACGTCATCGGTACCGAGCAGATGCTGGAGGCTGGGACCCTGGTCCTTGACGTTGGGGTTGGTGAATACCTGCTGGGTGTGATAGATGACCGGTCCCACAAAGCTGAAGAGGATGAAGAAGAGGATCAAAGCTACCCCGATGACGGCCAGCTTGTTCTCGGTGAAGACCATCAGGATCATCTTGAGCGTGCTTCCACTCTGGTAGGCCTCGCCTCCCTCAGGAGAGGTCGCGGTCTCAGAGGGGATGTCAACCAGTCCCGTGTTCAGTCCCAGGCTCACTTCAGTAATCCACCTCTATGCGGTAAGCCAAGTCTCGTCGAGACGACTCAGACATATCGAATTCTCGGGTCAGCGACCGCGTAGAGGATGTCTGCCACCAGCGATCCGATCACCGTGGCGACGGCGATCACCACCGTCACGCCGAGCAGCACCGGAAAGTCATCGTTCTCCGCCGCGAGGAAGAACAGATAGCCCATCCCCGGGAAGTTGAAGACCGTCTCGGTGACCACCGCCCCGGCGGCGATGCCGGGGATGCTGAGCCCGACCAGCGTGAGCACGGGAATCAGGGCGTTGCGCAGAACGTGGCGGAAAAGAACGCGCCGGTTGGACACCCCCTTCGCCCGAGCGGTCCGCACATAGTCCTGAACCAGGTTCTCCAGCATCGAACTTCGCATGTATCTGCTGAATAGGGCGAGGGTGACCAGGGTCAGCGTGGCAACCGGAAGTATCAACGCGTTGAGCTGCTGGAACAGCCCGAGCGACGCCTGGGGCTCGGGGGGGAACCAATTCAACGTGGCGCTGAACAGAATGATGAGCAGGAGTCCGAGCCAGAAGGTGGGCATCGAGTAGAAGATGAATGCCAACCCGGTCAGGGTGTAGTCGTCCGGCTTGTTGCGCCGCACCGCCTGCATCACCCCGAGTGGCACCGCGAGCAGAATCGCCAGCACAGTCGAACTGCCCACCAGGAGCAGGGTGTTGGGCAGTCGAGCGGCCAAGAGCGTGTCCACGGAGGCGGTCTGCTTGTAGGAGTAGCCGAGGTCTAAGTGGGCGAGGTTCCAAAGCCACAACAAGTACTGGAAAGGAAGCGGTTTGTTGAGGCCTAACTGCTTGGTCAGCGAGGCCACATCCGCCGGGCTCGCCTTGGGACCGAGGATCGCTCGCACCGGGTTGCCGGGGAGCATGTGGAGCAGGATGAAGGTGATGATCGTGACGCCGATGATCACGATCAGCGACTGCAAGGCCCGCCTGATGATGTAGCCGATCACCTTAGTTCACCCCTATTCCCAGGCAGTTCGCCATGGAAGCGGCGCACGGGGCTCGGCACTGAGCCGAGCCCCGTGGCATAGATCATGAAAGCTAGGAGAGCCGGTAGTCCTCGGGATAGAGCTCGTCGAAGATGCCCTGGGGCACCAACCCGCTGAGTTTCTTGTTGTAGATGGTCAGCTGCTGGGGTGCGTTGGGCATCCAGAGCACCGGCAGCTGATTCGCCAGGTAGTTCTCGTACTTGTCGATAGCGGTGATCTCGGCCTTGGCGCTCGGAGCGGTGGTAGTGGCCTTGATCAGTGCATTGGCTTCGGCACTGTCGTAGTTGCCGGTGTTGGAGCTGGCTCCGGTCTGCCAGAGCTCCTCGCCGGTGGGCAGATAGTCAGGAGCGTAGATCCAGCCGGCGCCCCAGTTGTCCAGCTGCCACGAGAAGCCGGGGGTGTAGGCGTCGCCGACCACGTCGCCAAACGGCTCGGGAGTCTTGACGACCGCGTCAATGCCTGCCTGCTGCTTCCAACCGGAAACCAGGCTGGTCATCTCGTCGGTGAAGACGCTGCCCACTGAAGCGTAGAGGAAGCTGAACTGCAGCTTCTCTCCCTGGGTGATGCCGGCGCCGCAGTCGGTGGCACCCGTGCCCGCCTTTGAGCAAACGCTGGTGCCGCCCTTGTGGACCGTCCAGCCGTGGTCCTTGAGCAGGGCGACGGCCTTGGCCGGATCGTAGGGGTAGACGCCGTTCTGATTGGCCTCGAGCTTGGTCAGGAAGGGGTTGCCGGGAGTGTTCGGGACAGGCCCGTTGTTGACCTTGCCCGCTCCACCCACGTAGTAGTCCTTGATGATCTGCTTCTGGTTGACCAGCGACTGCATCGCCTGGCGGACGTAGAGCTGCTTGAAGATCGGACCAACCTGGGTGTTGCTGAAGTCGTAGGGCATGTAGTTGGTCGAGTAGATGTCCCAGTAGTTGGCGGTGTAACCGCTGTGCTCAAGCTCTTTGAGCTGGGAGTAGTCCTCCTGGGGAAGGTAGCCGATGTCCAGGGCGCCGGCCTTGAGCTCGTTGAACTCAGAGGTGGGACTGGTGAAGGGAATCTCCTCGAAGGCCTTGACGTCGGGCTTTTCCGGTCCCGAATAGCGGGTGTTGGGCACCATCTTGACGTAGCCCGAGATGTTGTAAGTGGCCACCTTGAAGGGGCCGTCGACAACCTGCCACATCGGGTTGGTGGCGTAGGTGCTGGTGTTCTGGGACTCGGAGTTGATGTACTGCGACACCGCCAGGGCGCCCGTGGTGGCTGTCCCTGGCACCGTCTCGTCGTAGTTGCCTACCGGGCTGGTGGCTGAAGTCTTGTCCCAGCTCGCCTGGGGGATGGGGGAGATCTGGCTCAGCTCGTTGTAGGTGAACCAGGTCGGGTTGTAGGAGGCGTTGAGCTGCAGGACCACCGTGTAGGTCCCGCGGGTGCTGTAACTGGTGACGTTGTCGGGGAAAAGACCCGGTACGTAGGCTCCCCAGCTGGGACCCGGTGCCGAGGCGCTGCCCACGTTGGCAGCTGCTGGACTGACAGAGGCCTTGAGGACGTTCATCCAGAAGGTGACGTCACGGCCAGTGATTGGTGCGCCGTTCGACCAAACCCAGTGCTTGAGATTGATCGTCACGGTCCGGTTGTTGTTGCTGAACTTGGGCGGTGCGGCCAGACTCAGGCCATCGTTGAGGACCGGCTTGCCATTGTCACCGAACCAGTAAAGCGGTCGGTAGATGAACTCGGAGAACTGGGAAAGGTTGCTGGTCGTGAAGTAGGTGGTGCCGGTTACCGGCGAGATGTAGTTGGGCCCGGCGTTGGGGGACTCGGCCCAGGTCACGATCTTGCTCGCGGAACCATTGGACGATGCGCTGGCGGTCAGGGCCCCTGACCCGATACCGGCCACCGTCAGGGCGGCCAGGGTGGCCAGGCCCGCACTGCGCCAGACCGCAACTTTCGAAAGCTTTCTCATCGGTTTTGTAGACCCTCCATAGCTCAGGCGGTTCAGACCACCTCGGCGCAGTGCCACCAAAGATCGATCACCCTGCAAGGGATGCAGGCGTGTGTCGGCATATTAGGGGATGCCTCGGACCTTGTCATCCCCCGCTGGCATGATTATTCGGCCGCCCGACGGCTGAGCTGGAGATCAACCCCTGCCGCCAGCCCCTCAGGACGGCCCCGGCGCGGTCATTGGCCCCGAGCTTGTTGAGGAGGTGGCTGACGTGGGTCTTGACCGTGTTCTCGGTGATCCCCAGAGCCTGGGCAATGGATTGGTTGGACATCTCTTGGCTCATGCACTCGAGCACCTCGAGCTCGCGGGGACTGATCGGGTCGGAGTCGGCACCCGCCCCGATGAGCCTTTCCCCCGCCGCCACCCGGCGGATGGTGTTGCTGAGCTCTTCCTGGCTGACGTCCTTGAGCAGGTAGCCGCTGGCCCCGGCTCGGGAACTGAGGATCAGGTAGTTCTCGTGGCCGAAGGTGGTCAGGATGACGACCTTGGCTGAGGGCAGGACTTCCCGGAGTCGCTTGAGAGCGGCAATCCCGTCGACGCCGTCCATCTGCACGTCCATGAGGACGACATCAGGCCGGGTCGCCAGCGCCAGCTCCACAGCAGCGGCGCCGTCACTGACGTCTCCGACCACCTCCAGGTCGGGCTCCGCTTCCAGCATGGCGCAGATGCCCTGTCGAACCACGGGGTGGTCGTCGGCTACCAGGACCCTGATCAACCCATCACCTCGGTCGAGGCCAGTTGGACTGCGGGAAGACGCAGCGACACGGTGGTACCGCCCCCCGGAGCGCTGTGCAGTTTCAGGGTTCCCCCGCAGGCTGCCGCCCGCTCCGCCATCGAGGTGAGCCCGAAGGCCCCTTGGCGGCTGGGCGCCGCGGGGTCGAATCCAATGCCGTCGTCGTGGACCTGGAGCAGCAGATTGGCGCCATCGCTGCCCACGGTGACCTCGACATTGGTGGGATGACCGTGGTGCAGAGCGTTGGCGAACGCTTCCTTGAAGATCCGGAACGCAGCCACCTCCACCGGGGCTGACAACTCGGGAACAGATCCGCGAACCTCGAGCCTGCCGTTCACCGAGGTCCGGTCCTGGGCCCGAGCCAGCTCCTCGCGCATGGCCGCCACCAAGTCCGATCGCTGGAGCTCCTTGGGGCGTAGGTCCCAGACCGAGCGACGAGCCTCTTGGAGACTGGATCGAGCCAGTTCGATCGCCTGATCGACTGCTTGCCCGGCGCGGCCGGGCTCCCGCCGCGACCATGCCTGGGCCGCCTGGAGCTGGACCACGATCCCGGCCAGGCCCTGGGCGAGGGTGTCGTGGATTTCCCGCGCGATCCGGTTGCGCTCGTTCAGGGTGGCCATCTCCTGGGTGTCAGCAAAGAGCTGAGCGTTGCGCAGGGCCAGAGCCAGCTGGCCCCCGACGACTTCGAGGGTCTCGACCTGACGTTGCCCAGGCACATCGTCCTGACGCAGGACCAGGTAGCCGACATGCGATCCGGTGACCAGCAGGGGAACCACCACCAGGTCGTCGATCTGAACCGGGGTGACGGGCGCTTCTTGGAACTGCTGCAACGCCTGCGCCAGCTCCGAACCGCCCCGAGCGATCTGCGCCTCTGCGGACCTCCCCACCAGGCGGATCCCATCGGAGATGGTGCTATCCAGCAGGTACACCGAAACCTCGCTCACCCCCCAGAGCTGGCGGAGTCGATCGGCCGCCGAGTTGGCTACGTCGGAAAGGACCAACGAGCGACTGAGGTCGGCGCTGACCGAGTTCAGGGTGGCCAGCTCCTCGTTGCGCTGCCGGAGTTCGGATGTGCGCTTCTCCACCCGCTGCTCGAGATGGCGGTGGGCGGCGTCAATCAGCTGGCGCTGCCCGGCGAGCCGTCGCCGCATGCCCTCCAGGGCCATCTCCAGGGTCCCGATTTCATCCACCGAGCCGGGCGTGACCACCACCGGTGTCTCCAGGTCGCCACCAGCGATCCGGCGGGAAGCGCCGGTCAGGTTGGAGAGGGGATGGAGCAGCCGCCGGCTGAGAACGCCGGTGAGGATGACCACCAAGACGCCCAAGACGAGCAGGAAGGGGAGCAGCAGAGCCGTCACTCCCACCAGGCCGTGGGTGATCTTCTGGGAGAAGCCGACCACGCTGCCGTCGATACCGGAGACAGGGATCCCCACGCCCAGGCTCCACTGACTGGCCGGCAAGGGGCTGAAGAAGACAGACACCGCCTCGCCGTCAAGGTTGATCGTCCGCTGCCCGGACAACCCGCGCGTCATGCTCGATCCCACGGCCAGCCAGGGACTGGTCTTGGCAAGCAGGTCGAGGGGAGCGGCCCCCTTTTGCTGGGGCCCACTGCGCAGGTCGGCCTTGCCCCCGGGGGAATAGCTGAGCACGATCCCGTTACTGCTCACCAGGAACGCATAGCCCCCTTCGGAGTGCCCCGGGGCGCTGCTGAGGAAGTGGGTGACCAGACTCTGCACGGTGATGTTGGCCCCCACCCAGAAGGGAATCCCGTTGGCCGACGTGGTCTGGGTGGCCACCGTGACCGTGCGCCCGCCAGCGGCGGGGTTGTCGTAGACCGGGGTCCACACCACGGACTGGCCCGACTGGGGCAACAGGGTGCGCCAGTGGGGACTGTCCAGAGCCGAAGCGAGGCGGCTCACGCCCTCCTGGTAGGCACTCTGGGGAGGTGAGAGCTCACTCTGGCTGGCCTCCTGGGCTCGGGGAATTGCCGAAGCTGGGGAGACCGCGACCAGGCCGCTGTTGGGCAGCTGGACCCAAATGTCAGCGACCTCAGGGTGCAACTGATAGATCAAGGCAAGCTGACTGCTCAGCGACCGCAGCGCCAGGACCTGCGGGCCCGGCTCGGCGGCTTCGGCACCTGGTCCGTAGATGCTGATCCCGGAACTGACTTCCGACTGGGTCGGCGGTTGGGCCAGGAGCTCATCAGTTGAGCGGCTGAGCAGGGCGACTTCGTCTTGCACCGACTGCAGTTCGTTGTTGATGATCTGGGCGCGGCTCTCCACCAGATCCTGGAGATGACCGTCCTGGCTCGCCTCCAGTTGTGAGTTGGCGGACTTCAGAGCTCCACTGTTGAGCCCATAGAGGGCGGCCATTCCGGCCAAGCTGAAGATGGCCAGGGGAATCACCGAGACCGCGAGCATCGCCACCAGGATTCGTCGGCGAATGCTGAGCCGGTGCCAGCGCTCGATGCGAACGACAAGGTGGCGGAAGCGATCCGTGACCTGGCGAACGGGGCGGCGTCTAGGGCGTGACACGGCCTACTCGAGACTCGCAGGCTGATTCGAGGAGGCGGTCATGGTAACGCTCCTATAGGGATGACACCGCGCTGGGATGAGAGTACGCGGGTTGATTGGCATCGGTTACACCTAGAAGGTGTCCAGGCCCGCCCGAGCGTCCTTACCCCAACGGGTGGTAATCGCCCCCAACGCCTTCAAGGGAACGCTCACCGCCGCGGCCGCCGCCCGCGCCATAAGTGCCGGAGTGACCCGGGCATGGGCCGCCGCGGCCTGCCACTCAATACCGCTGGCAGACGGTGGGGACGGCTTCCTAGAGACACTGCTCGGGGTTCCCGGGAGCAGCCAGTTCCTGGTCCAGGTCGCCGGGCCCCTGCAAGAGACCGTCTGGGCCAACGTGGGCTTACTGGGGAAACGGTCCGAGCCGGTCGCTGTGGTGGAAATGGCCAGCTCTTGCGGACTCAGTCTGGTCGATCACCCCAGCCCGGACACCTCGCTGCAGGCGAGCACCCGGGGATTGGGGGAGTTGATCGTCGCCGCGCTCGGCCGCTCCGTCCAGCGGGTACTGATCGGGCTCGGGGGCAGCGCCTCCACGGATGGCGGAGCGGGCCTGGGCCTGGCGCTGGGATTCCGCTTCCTGGATCGGCATGGGGAGCCGATCCGTCCGGGCGGCCTGGGACTGGTCGATCTCGACCGAATCGATGCCCCCGAGACGTCGGCCCTCCTCCCCGAAGGCCGGCTGGTGGCCGCCTGTGACGTCGACAGTCCCCTTCTCGGCCCCCTCGGAGCCGCCGCCACCTTCGCCCCCCAGAAGGGGGCTGACCCGCCGACCGTGCGCCGCTTGGAGCAGGGACTGGCCCGGTTGGCCCAGGTGGTAGAGCGTGATCTCCACATTTCTTCGATCGACTCCCAGCCGGGCATGGGGGCGGCTGGGGGCGCCGCCTTCGGCCTGGCCGTCTTCGGCCGGGCGCATCTGGAGTCGGGGATCTCCCTGGTGGCGAGGTGGGTGGGTCTCGACGCGGCGCTCGACGAGGCCGACTTGGTCATCACCGGAGAGGGCCGTTTCGACCAGGCCAGTCTTCGCGGCAAGGTTACCGGCGAGGTGCTCCAGCGATGCCAGCGGCGCCACCTCCCCTGTCTGGTCCTGGCCGGCAGCGCCGACCCTTCGGCCGTGAGGCAGGCGCTGGAACTGGGCGGGCGGGTCTGCTTGACCTCGGACTCCGGCCGGGCTCCAGTCATGCCTACCCCGCAGGCAGCCTTCTCCGATTTACGAGAGGCGACAACCCGAGCCTGCTGGGCCGCCGATTGATCGGCCCGGAAGGGTCAGTCGAGGGCCAGCTTCAGTAGACGGGGGTGCACCACTCCCGGTACTTCTCGAGCTCGCCCCGGACCAGCTTCCCGTACATCTCGTCCAACTGCTTGGCGTAGGGGCCCGGCTTGCCCGCACCGACCGCTCGGTGATCGATCTCGACTACGGCGGAGATCTGGGCGCCGGTGCCGCAGAGGATGACCTCGTCGGCGACGTACAACTCGGTGCGGTCCACCGGCCGCTCCACCACGGGAAGGCCCAGGTCCTCGCTCCAAAGCTGCATCAGGGTTGACCTGGTGATCCCCTCCAGGATGTTGTCCGAGACGGAGGGGGTGATCAGAGTGCCCTTGCGGACCAGGAAGAGGTTCTCTGCCGACCCCTCGCAGACGTGGCCGTCCTGCCCCAGGACGATGGCTTCGTCGAAGCCATTCTCAACGGCCTCGCTCTTGGCCAGGGCGGAGTTGACGTAGGTTCCGCTGATCTTGGCTCGGGCGGGCGCTGCGTTGTCGTCGATTCGGCGCCAGCTGGAGACCATACAGCGCAGCCCCTGGCTGCGGTCCAGGTACTCCCCATAGGGCTGGGCATAGATGAAGAAGCCATCGGCGAGTCCGTGGAGACGGACCCCGATTTCCTCGGCCGATTTGTAAACCAGGGGCCTGACGTAGGTGTCGCAGCGGAACTGGTTGCGGCGCAGCAGCTGGACGGTGATCTCGACCAGCTCCTCAGGTGAGTAGTCCACCTTCATGGTGAGGATTGAGGCGGACTGATGGAGCCGCTGGAAATGCTCCAGGGCGCGGAATATGTAGAGCTGCTCGCGGCTCTCATTCCAGTAGGCGCGAACGCCTTCGAAGCAGGCCGTACCGTAGTGAAGGGCGTGCGTCATCAGCCCGATCCGGGAGTCCCCGTAGCGGCGCTGCTCGCCGGCAAAGAAAACCCAGGCACGCTCTTGGTCGAAGCTGGGAGAAACGGGAGCTGGGCCCCCAAGCGAACTACCCGGCTCGACCACCATCTGACGCGCTTCGTAGGCGGCCATGGCACCTCCTGCAGCACTGGCGGGCGGTCCCGGTTCGGGACAGCCGAAGTATACGTCTGGACTTTGGGCCAGACCGGTCAGGAGCTTCGACCGCTAGATCGGGGCACCCAGGGGGTCGGTGATACCATCGCCGCCAGTCATGCGAACGCCCCGGGTCGGTTCTGGCGTGACGCGCTGGCTGGTTCCCGGTCTCCACGTCAAACGCTGGGTGGGGGTCACCATCGTGGCGATCGTGGGGATCGGCCTCGGGGTGAGTTACGCCCTGCGCGACTTCTACCAGAGCGCGCATCTGCCCGCCTTCACCTACAGCCTGACGCTCCAGTTCTGGCCCCGCTACGTCAGGGCGATCATCTTCTTTGGCATCGGGATCCTCCTCTTGGGCCTGGGTATGTACAAGCTCACCCGCTCGCTGCTGAGCCCCTTCGTCCCCGGTGGCGACAAGGCCCTGGTGGAGCGCCTCTACGACTTCCGGCGCCTGCAGAAGGGACCGCGCATAGTGGCCGTCGGCGGCGGCACCGGACTGTCCACCCTGCTGCGCGGGATCAAGCGCCACAGTGGCAACGTGACCGCTCTGGTCACGGTCGCGGATGACGGCGGCAGCTCCGGGCGGCTGCGCTCGGAGTACAAGGTGTTGCCGCCCGGGGATTTTCGTCAATGCCTGACTGCGCTGGCCGACGTCGAGCCCCTGATGACCGAACTTTTCCAGTACCGCTTCAAGGAAGGTTCACTAAGTGGCCACAGTTTCGGGAACCTCTTCATCATGGCCATGAGCGACATCACCGGCGACTTCGAGCACGCCCTACGCGAGTCCGGTCGGGTCCTGGCGGTCCGGGGACAGATCGTGCCCACCACCTTGGAGACGGTCACCCTCTGCGCCATCGCCGGTGAGGAGGTGCTCGTCGGGGAGTCCAAGGTGCCCACCGGAAAAGCGCCGATTCAGCGCGTCTTCCTAGTCCCCGAGCATCCCCGACTCAATCCCGAGGCCCAGCTGGCGATCATGAACGCGGAGATGGTGCTGATCGGTCCGGGAAGCCTCTACACCAGCCTGCTTCCCAACCTGCTCGTGGACGGGATGATTGAAGCTCTGCGCTCCACCGCCGCCATCAAGGTCTATGTCTGCAACGTCGCGACCCAGCCCGGCGAGACGTCCGGATACGCAGTACACGACCATGTGGAGACTCTGGAGCGCTACGTCGGGAGTGGCCTGTTCGACTACGTTGTCGCCAACAGCAACCTGACCCTGCCGCTGTCTCCCGCCGCGCAGGAAGCGGGTGTGCACCGGGTAACCTTCGACCGCAGCCGGGTCTCACGCAGTGTCAAGACGACCAAGTACGTGCTGGGCGACCTGGCATCCCCTAGCATCACCACCCACCACGACCCCGACAAGCTGGCCCGACTTCTGATGAAGCGGGTGTGGTCTCGTTCCTGACAGGGAAGTCGCTTGAGCGTCTCGCCGCCTCCGTTCATCGCGACCAAGGCTCCGGCTGGCCTCGGTCGCGGCCTCCCCCGCCACCTAGCTAGTTCGGACTGAGTTCCCGCTCTGATGACCTTCCCTCCCCTCCTGGCGGCACTGCGCTGGCGTATGGGTGCGTCCCTGTCTCTACTCGCGGTAGCCGTGCTGGCCGTCTTCACTGCCGCGGCGGGACCCCTCTTCCTGGGCGCCGCCGACACCGACGTTCTCCACTCGACACTTGCTGATTCCGGCTTCCTCGAGACCCAGATAAATGCCGGCAACGTGGTCGGCCCTCAGATCAATCCTCTCGCCGTCTTCAGGTTGCCGGGATTAGCTCGCCAGGTCGGCTTGAGCCGCTGGTACGGGCCCGGAGTGATCAGCCAGGACGCCGGGGTTTTCGTCCCGGATGCGGCGCTCAGCTCCAAGGGGGGCGACGGCGATTTGGTTTCCCGGGCTGGTGTGTGCAGCCATCTCCACTTCATCAGTGGTCACTGCCCAACCAGCGCCTTCCAGGTGGCGCTGACCCAGCGGGACGCCAAGCTGCTGGGCTACAAGCTGGGGGAGAAGGTGAAGCTGGCGACGAAGCCGCTCACCATCACCGGCATCATCAGCGTGGCCAACGAGAACGCCCCGTACTGGATGGGCGACTCCTACTTCTCCTATGCCATCCATGGCGGCTACACACCTCCCGACCTTGACGCCTTCTTTACCCCAGCCTCGACGCTGGCCGGCCTCAAGGTCGTCGCCACTGCCCAGTTCCCGATGCGGGTGAAGCGAACCCAGCCAGGCACCCTCCCGGCCCTCACCAAGACGATAAATACCTTCGAGTACGACGTGCGCAATCGCTACTTTCTGGGCGCCTCCTCGCGCGTCTTCGTCGTCCTCGACAGCTACCTGAGCGAGGCCAGCGAGATTGTGTCGATCGTGGGCGTGGTGGCCCTCCAACTTCTGCTGCTCACCCTCTTCGTCCTCTATGTGCTGGTCGTCAGGACGGCGGCGGCCCGCCGCGGCGAAGTGGCCCTGGCGCGGCTCCGTGGCGCCACTCTTCCGTCCGTTCTGGCGATCGGTGTCGCCGAGCCAGCGGTGATTCTGGTGGCAGCTCTGCCGATCGGGCTCGGGCTTGCCTGGCTGGGGATGGAGATCGCCTCCCGGGAAGCGCTCTCCAACGCTCCGGTGCCGTTCTCGGTGCTCACCTTGCTGGCCGGGCTCGCCGCCTTTGGAAGTGGCCTGGTGGCCGTGGGAGCTGGCTCTCGGAAATTGCTCACCCGCCGGCTGGTCGACGAGATACGGGCCACAGAGGATCCCGCCTCCCCCCTGGCTCGGGCCGCCTGGGAGGGAGCCGCCATCGCCTTGGCCGGTGCGGGCCTGCTGGAACTGGCCACGGCTGGTGTCCTGAATGGCTCCCGCCCCAATCCGATCGCCCTCCTCGCCCCCGGATTGATCGCGGTCGGAGTGGCCGTGCCCGGGATCAGGCTGTTGCCTCTGGCTGGCAGCTTCCTGGTTCGCCGAACTCGGTATTCCAAACGTGTCGGGACGGGTATGGCGGTGCGCCAGGTGATCCGCCGACCAGCCGTGCTGCGCCAGGTCCTGATCCTCACGGTGGCCGTCGCCCTGGCCTCGTTCGCGGTGATCGGATGGTCCGTGGCCGGGACCAACCGATCGCTACGCGCCGACTTCGACGTCGGCGCGGCCAAGGTGGTGCAGGTGAGTTTCCCAGCTTCGGTCAACCTACTCACAGCGGTGCGGCGTGCCGATCCCAGCGGTCGTTACGCGATGGCGGCGATGGAGACCAAGCAGTACAACCAGGATCTGCTCGCGGTCGACCCCACCCGTCTCGCCAAGGTCGCCTACTGGCCGGCGGGAATTAGTAGAACGAGCCTGGCCCAGATCGTCCGCTGGCTGCAGCCGAAGCTGCAACCGGCGCTGGTTCTGACCGGAACGGCAACCCGGATGACGGTCAAACTCAGTTCCGCGGTCAACCCTCCCCCTGACCTGCAGTTCACCATGCTCGATAGCAGCGGCAACGCCCAGATCGCGGATTTCGGCTACCTCCAAAGCGGCACCCACGCTTACACCGCCGCCCTGCCGGGCGCCTGCCTCGGCGGCTGCTACGTCACGTCGTTGGCGCCGATCTGGTACCCGGGCCCGGTGACCGCGGGGTCCGTCAGCTACTCCATCACCGTATCCGGGCTCCAAGTCGAGCGGGGATCAAGGTGGTCGGGGGTCAGCCGCCGCGTCTACCAACCGAGTTATTGGTCGAGTAACTCCCCCCGTAATGCCCAGCTCTTCGGAGCGGGGACCACGCTGACGGTTGATCTCCACAACAGCGCCAGCCAGGACGTCTCCCCGGCCGTCATGCCGGCGCCACTGCCGGAACAGCTGCGGGCGGTGTCCACGGTGGACAGCCAGCCCACCGACCCCACCCACAACTCGATCCAGGACTTCGACGGCACCTCGCTCAACGTCAACACCAGCGAAGCTGCGGCTGCGTTGCCCAACCTGGGATCGCTGGGATCCCTGATCAGCCTGCCCATCGCCATGCGCGCCGACCGGGGGACGCCGGTGGACACCACTTATTCCGTGTGGCTGGCTCCGAGAGCTCCCAAACAGGTGATGCGCAGTCTCATCAGCCAGGGCGTCCACGTGATATCGGTGCAGACTCCGGCCGCGACTCTGACCAAGTTCAACGACGGTGGCCTGGGGCTGGCCTATCGCTTCTTCGTCTTCGCGGCCGGTGCGGCGGCGGCACTGGCCGTGGCGACCACCATCCTGACCTTCTTCCTGAACGCTCGAAGGCGCGCCTTCGAGCTGGCCGTCCTGCGGGCTCTCGGGATCCCCACCAAGATCCTGCAGCGCTCCTTGATCGTCGAACAAGGGCTGGTTCTCGTCCCTGGGTTGATCCTCGGGATAGTGGCCGCTCTGATCGCGGCCCTGCTCGCCCTCGGGGCGGTGCCGGAGTTCGGTTCCAACTCGGGCCAGCCACCCTTGCAGCTGGCCCTGCCCGTCGTCCCGCTGGCCGTCCTGGCCGCCGGACTGCTGGTCGTCCTATCCGTGGCAGCGGTGGTGGCCGCCTTGCTCACCGTGCGCGGAGTTGACCTAGCTCGACTCCGACTGGAGGTCCGATGACCGTCGCGGAAGCGCCTCCGACACCGGGCCTGGCGATCCACTGCGACCGGGTCGTCCTGCTCTACCCCAGCGACGAGGGTGATGTGGCCGCTCTCCGGGGAATCGACCTGGAGGTCGGGGCCGGTGAGGCAATTTCCCTCCTCGGCCCCTCCGGCTCGGGAAAGTCGAGCCTGCTCGCACTGCTGGCCGGGCTGGTGATGCCATCGACGGGCCGGGTCTGGCTGGGCGGCCAGGATGTGGCGAAGATGACGGGCCGGGAGCTGACCCGAATGCGGGCCACCAGCGTCAGCCTGGTCCTCCAGGACCCCACCCGCAATCTTCTCCCCTATGCCTCCAGTCTGCAGAACGTGGAGTTCGCCCAGAAGCTGGGGGCAAGCCGCGCGAAGAAGGAGTTACGACCACCGGCCGAGCTGCTCGCGGCATTGGGCCTGGGCGACATCGGTCCCCGTCCCGCCGCCACCCTCTCCGGTGGCGAACAGCAGCGGGTGGCCATCGCTGCCGGAGTTTCGCTGGGTCCAGATCTGCTTCTCCTCGATGAACCCACCAATCAGCTCGACGCCGACAACCGAGATCGCGTCCTGAGCTCACTGCTGGCAGTCAATCGTGACCTGGGCACAACCGTTGTCTGCGTCACTCACGACGCGGCGGTGGCGGCGGCGATGCCTCGGACCGTGAACATTCGCGACGGCATGGTCGGCGCCGAAGGTCGGCTCGGCCGCACCTTCGCGGTGGTCAGCAGAGACGGAAGCATCCAACTGCCCGACGAGGTACTCGAGGTGCTGCCTCCGGGAGCCCTGGTCAGGGTGGAGCGCCGAACCAGCGGAGCCGAGCTCTTCCGCTCCGAATCCAGCGACGTCGCCGGAGCGGACGGGCGGGGTGACTCAGGCGGCCTTGACCCGACCGTCGACCAGCCGGAGTGAGCGATCGCAGGCCTCGACCACGTCCTGGTCGTGGGATGCCACGACCACCACTCCGCCCTGCAGGGCGTGGGCGCGAAGCAATTTGAGGACGCGCACACGGTCGGTCGCGGCGAGCTCAGAGGTGGGCTCGTCGGCGATGATCAGCTCCGGATCCGAAGCCAGGGCTCGGGCTACTCCCACCCGCTGCTGCTGACCTCCGGAGAGATCCTGGACCAGGTGGTCGGCGGCCTCGTCGAGGCCCACGGCGAACAAGGCTGCCAAGGTCCGCTGCTCGATATCGGCGGGACTCATCTCCCGGACCTGCATGGGTAGAGCGACGTTCTCAGCCGCGGTCAGGATCGAGACCAGGCCGTGGTTCTGAAGGATGATGCCGATCCGCCGCCGGGACAGCGTCAGATCATCGAGGAGATTGCCGTCCCAACGGACTTCACCCGAGTCGGGGGTCTGGAGCCCGGCCAAGAGCATCAGCAGGGTGGTCTTGCCGGACCCCGATGGTCCCGTCACCGCCACCATCTGACCCGCCTCCACGCTGAAGTCAACCCCCTCCAGGATGACCTGCGAGCCGATACGAGCCCCGACCTGGACCGCTCTGACGTCTCTCATGCGGGACCTGCCTTCACCGCTTGCCGAGCAGCTGGTGGGCGGCGAGAAGGTTGCCCGCCAGCGACACCCTTCGCGGCAGGGAACCGGCCAGAGCGCCCCTGACGAGCTCCTCAAGGAGTGCGGCAAAGGTAACTCCGCTGGCCTCCCAGAGATGAAAGGCGAGCGACCCGGGAATGGTGTTGACCTCATTGAGGAAGAGGTCTCCCGCCTCGAGGGAGGGGTCTCCGGCTTCGGAGAGCAGGAAGTCGACCCGGGCCGTGCCGGCGCAGCCGAGCCCGTCGAAGGCAAGTACCGCCAGCCGCTGCACCTCGGCTCGCAGAGCCGGGGAAATGAGCGCCGGCAATTCCCGGCGAGGGTCACCGTATCCCGCTTTGGGGGAGTCGGACTTGGCCGCCATGCCACCCTCCCCCAGCTTGCCCTGGTGGGAGTACTTGTCGGCGTAGCTGAGCAGCCCAGATCCCTTGTGCGGCCGCTCCACCTCAGAAGCGCGCAGCGGCAGGCGCTTGACCGCGCAGTTGAGGTCGACCGCGCCGGGAACCGCCCGTTCGAGAATCAACTGTTGATCGAACTCAAGGGCGACTTCGACCGCTCGGTCGAGTTCAAGCTGGTCGCTGGCCAGTCCGACACCGATGCTGGATCCGCCCCGGCTGGGTTTGACAACTACCGGAAAGCCCACCTGGGCGGCCGCCTCCCGAGCCTGCCCGACGCTGTTGGCGGCCCAACCGGGCAGAACCGGCAGTCCCAGGGCTTGAAAGAGCTCTTTGGAACGCAGCTTATCCATGGCCAGGGCCCCACTGAGGCTGTCGCTGCCCACCTGGGGAACCCGGGCCAAGCTGGCCAGACCAGCCAGGGTGCCGTCCTCCCCGAAGGTGCCATGGAGGACCGGGAAGAGCACATCGATGGCGAGTTCGCGAGGACGGGAGAGCCGCGCCGAACTTCCTGCCCGAAACCGGCCCGTGGCCAGGTCGAGCAGCACCGGCTCACCTTCTTCGGGCAGGCCGGCGCGGAAGATGTTCAGGTCCTGGAAGCTAGGTTTGGTCAGCCACTTGCCACTCTTGGTGATGTACAGGGGCACGACCTCGGCGCCCAGCTCCTGCAGCACCGGCATCACCTGGCAGGCGGTGATGATGCTGATCTCGTGCTCCACCGAACGCGAGCCGAAGACAACGCCCACGGTCATCCCCTGGAGGCTCACGCCGGCTCCAGAAACGAGTCGGGGAGGTCGTTCTCGAAGAGCACCACGCTGTCGGCACCGGCCACCTCCGGGAGTCGCCGCTGGGCCTCCGCCAGATCCACTGCCACCGTCAACTTCGAACTGGGGTAGCCGGCCTCGGCCAGGCCGGCCGCGACGGCCGCCGATTGGATCGGCCCCACCAGAATTACGTGGCTGCAGACTCCGGCCGCCTGCCTCCCCAGCTCGCGCATGCTTCGCTCCTGCAGTGGCCCTAACTCGATGAAGCCTGGCGTCACCAGCACGCGGCGCCGCCCGGGCAGGCTAGCCAGCAGCCGCAACGCCGCGGCAGCCCCGTCGGGGTTCGAATTGTAGGCGTCGTCGATGATGGTCAGCCCATTGACCTGGCTCACCTGGAGGCGGTGTGGCGCCCCCCGGATCCGGGCCGCGCGATCAATCAGCGTCTCGGTGTCGATGCCCAGCTCGGACGCCGTAGCCCAGGCACAGAGAAGGTCGGTCACGATGGGTTCGCCATGCACCGGAACCGCGACCTGGAGGTCCTCCCCGGCGCTGCCGCGAAGCCGGAGGAGGGTGGCCTCGGGGCTGGCCACGATCTCCTCCGCCCACCAGCGATCACCTGGCCGACCGACCCAGACCGGACGCGCTCGCAGTGGTGCAGTCAGCAACTCGCGGGCATTGACATCGCCGGGGATCACCGCCATCCCGGTTTCCGGCAGGGCCGCCAGGAGCTCGGACTTGGCTTCGGCGATCTTCTCCTGGGAGCCGAACCGCTCCAGGTGCATCACCCCCACCGCCGTCACAATCCCCACCTGGGGATGGGTGAAGGCACAGATCTCGGCAATCTCTCCCTTGCGATAGGCGCCCATCTCCAGTACGGCGAAGCGGTGCTCCGCTCGCAGTCCCTCGTTGATGGCTCGGCAAACGCCCAGGGTGGTGTTGAAGCTCTCCGGGGTGGCGAAGCAGGGTGCCTCCGGGGAATCGAGGAGCTGCTGGAGAAAGAGCTTGGTGGTGGTCTTGCCATAGCTGCCGGTGATACCGACCACCAGAGGACCAAATTCCATGATCCGACGCTCGGCCTGACCCATGAAGAGGTTCCGGCGACGGCGCTGGTCGGGAGCCAGGAGTGCGACTGCCAAGGCGAGGAGGATGACCAGGACGGGATCGATCACGCCGATCACCACCGCACCGGGCCAACCGCTCCAGAGAGAGAAGAAGAGGACAAGTGCTGACAGCGCCGCCGCGGCCAGGGCCAGGCGGCGGGCCCGAGGTGTCCATCTCAGCGTCCCCCGCTTGCTGAAGGGGCGGTTGGTGCCCCAAGGCAGCAGAGCCGCCAGCAGCAGGTAGAAGACCCGGGTCGAGTCGCCAGGCCAGGCGGCGGCCACCGCCAGAGCGAGCGCGGCCACGGCCAGCAGCAGCTGCCAGCGCCAGTTGCTGCGCAGCCGGCGGAGGGCGGTGCGATAGAGCCGCGCCGGCTGGTACTCGTCGAGCTGGAGCAGATAGAGCCACCCTACGAAGCGGGCTCGAACGGAGACGATCGCCAGGATGGTCAGCAGCAGGGCCTGCCAGGCGGGAATGGTCACGAGAGTCTGGCGTCCATGAAGGAGTCGAAGACGGCGGCGAAACGTCCCGGCTCGTCGACGAAGGGGAAGTGGCCACTGCCAGGGAACTCGACCAACTCGGATGAGGAGATCAGCTGGGCTAGCCGTCGACCGTAGGGATCGAGGGGCAGCTCGTCATCGCGGGCACCCCAGACGATCAGCGTCTGGATCACGATCTTGGCCGCCAGGGGGCTGAGGTCTTCCTGTACCGCCCGGACCAGAATGGGCCGCAAGAGGCCGGCCGATCGGTAGTCGGCGGAACCCATCCGTTGGCGCAGCCACTCCACGGTGGGCTGGGACAGCGGCGCCGGCAAGAGTGTCTCGGCGCTGCGGCGCAGAGCCCGAAAGGTGCGCACCCGACCGCCCGGACCTGCTGACCCGGGCACAGGGACGCCCGAGGGCGCGCACAGGAGAAGACGGTCGGCCCTGCCATCGCCCTGGCCGACCACGCAAATCGCCACCCCCCCGCCGTAGGAGTGGCCGAGGAGAGATACCTGCTCCCAGCCTCTATCTCGGATGAGATCTCCCACCAGCTCGGCGTACCTGGCCCTGGTCCATTCCGTCTCTCCCAGGGGAGACTCCCCGAAGCCGGGCAGGTCGAGCGCGACCAGACGGCGCTGGGTCCGGGCCTGGCTAAGGAGCCCGGTGAAACTGGCCGCACTGGCCGCCCAGCCATGGAGGAGAAGGACGGGAGGGTCGCTTCCGGCCCGCTCCAGCAGGGAAACTCTTTGGTTCCCCAGCACGGCGGTCTTCCTGGTCAGTACCTTGGTGCCGCGCGGAGGAGTCGGCATCGGGGTTCGAGTCTAATCAGTGAACCGCGAGCCAGAGGCCGAGCCGCTCCGAGAATTCAGGCGGACGCCGGCCGGCCATCGACCAGGCCCAGGGTGCGATTGGCAGCCTCGGCCACGATCTGGTCGTGCGATGCCACGATCACGATGTTGCCGAGTTCGGCATGGGCGCGCAGCAAGTTGAGGACCAAGGCGCGCCGCTCGACATCGAGTTCCGAGGTGGGCTCGTCGGCGAGCAAAACCTCCGGCGCTCCCACCAGGGCACGGGCCACGCCGACGCGCTGTCGCTGGCCGCCGGAAAGGTCGCGAACCAGTCGGTCGGCATGGTCGCTTAGCCCGAGGGCGCCGAGGATGTCAGCTGTCCGCCTGGTCACCTCGGCCCGGGCGGTCCCGCGCGCCTGCAGGGCGATGGCCACGTTTTCGGCGGCAGTCAGGACGGAGACGAGGCCATGGTTCTGCAGCACCACCCCGATGCGGCGGCGCAGGTCCTCACTGCTGGCCAGCGGCTCACCGTCGAGCAGCACTTGGCCGCGGTCGGGCTGCTGCAATCCCGCCATGACCAGCAGCAGGGTCGTTTTTCCGGAACCTGATGGTCCGGTGACAACCACCATTTCGCCAGCCGCGACCTTGAGCTCGGCGCCATCGAGAATCTTGCGGATTCCAACGTCGACCCCGAGTTGTTGGGCCCAGAGTTCTCTAGCCATCCGACCCCGACTCTGGCGTCCGCAGATCGACCCCGTCGCTATGCCGGGTGACCCGTAGCAATGTCCCTGCAGGGATCCATTCCAGCACGTCGGGAGGCAACTGCACACTCCCATCGCGACCGACGACCGCGTACTCCTGACCCATTCTTCCTTCGGCTCCGATGCGCCCGTCGCGGATGGTCACGCTGCGGGGCATGGCAGCGGCTACCGCCGGGTCATGAGTGACCACGATCAGGGTCGTGCCCAATTCTTTGTGAACGCTCAGGACCAGCTCTATGACCCGGTCCCGGCTGACCGTGTCCAGGTCACTGGTCGGCTCGTCCAGCAGCAGGAGCTGAGGAGCCTTGGCGGCGGCGGCGGCGATCCCGACCCGCTGCTGTTCCCCTCCCGACAAGTTGGCGACCGTCTGGTTGGCTAGCGAGGCCATGCCGAGCAGGTCGAGCAGCTCCAGGGGAGTCCATGGCGGGAGGCGCTGCCGGCGCCGCCTCACCTCGCGCTGGGCGAATTCGATGTTCTGCTCGGCGGTGCCGAACCCGAGCAGATTGCGCATGGGGTCCTGGAGCATCAGGCTGATGGCGCTTGAGCGGAGCTCGAGCAACTTGCGATTGCTGCTGCGCCCGAGGTCGTTGGCACCGACCAAAACGTGGCCCGAAGAAGCCCGGAGAAGACCGGCCAGCAGGGCCATCAAGGTGGACTTTCCTGATCCCGACGGCCCCAGAAGGGCGATCACTCCGCCCGGTTCCACGTCGAGGTCGACGCCTCGGAGAGCCACCACATCGCCACCGGGGCTGGAGTAGAGGTGGACGACCGAGTCGCAGTGCACGGCGATCCCGCCCGATACAGGCGGGGCGGAGCCAACGCTCACCGGGTTGGCGCTCACAGGGTGTCTGCCCGCAAAGCCCGGTAGCGGGCTCTCCGCAGGGCAATCGCAGAGGTGACGATCGCCGTGCCTACCAGGAAGAGCAGCATCACCAGCACCATGACCACTATCGGCAGCAGGGGTAGGTAGGTGGCTGGGACCGGAGCACCGGCGTTGGAGCCGAACTGGGGCACCGACGAGAGGGACAAAACCGAACCGAGCAACCCGGCTAGGAGTCCCAGGCCCACTCCGGGGATGACCACCAGCAGCTGCTCCTCAAACAAGGAGAGCAGCAGGGTCCGCCGGGCCACCCCCACCGAGCGTAGGACGGCAAGCTCGAAGATGCGGCCCCGAGCGCTCATCAGAGCGGTGGCGACTCCGGACCCTGCCGCCAAGAAGAGGGCCGCTCCGGCGGCGAAGAGAAAGAAGAGGTAGCCATAGGCAAGCCCACCGTGGTTGAACCTGTAGAGCAGCGGCCCCGGGGTCTGCTGCGAGGTAATCCGGATGCCATCCCGGCGCAACGCCTCGATGATCCGCGCCGGGGCATGGGGAGCCAGCCACACCTGGAGGGTTGTGGCCACTGGAGTGCCGGTCTCGGCACGTAGGGCCAGGGGAAGGTCCATCAGGAACCCGTACTCACCAAGCCGGGGGAGGGCAACCGATTCCCGGCTCAGATTGAGGGTGAGCTCGGTCCCGTCGAAGTCTTCGGCAGAGGCGTACACGGGGTTGCTTTCCTGGGCGGCGTTGGTGCTGAGGCCGGGGATGGTGATCGGCAAGGCGCCCGGGACGATGCCCGGAACCAGCAGCTCGGTTTGGGAGTCGGTGAAGTGCGCCAAGAGCTTGCCTGAGGGACTCGGCACAGCCGAAGCTCCGGCGAACTCCGGCTGCCAGTACCCCGCCTTGGAGAACCCGGCAAACGTGGCGCGCCAGGCTGCCTGGCGACGCAACCGGCTCTGGAGATGGGAGACGGTTAGCGAATAGCGCACCGTCTGCGGCCCCCCGGGAAGAGCGGTCCAGTTGGGGATCAGTTCGGTGACTCGGCACCCCCCGACGCAGGTGGGAGGCAGGGGCGCGGTGTAGGTGTGGGTACCGGGAAAGAGCTGGCCAAAGTCGACCACGGTGGGATTACTGCCGGGATCCAACAGGTTGAACTGGAGATCTGGATCCGGACTTACCGGGGCGGACAGGGTGACAGTGACCCGGGCCTGGCGCCCCGTCAGCACCATCGCCGGCGCTACCCGGGGCCGGAGCCACTCTGAGATCTCCGCAAGACTTCGGTTGCTCACCGACCGCTGCCAGTATCCAACCCGACCAAGCCGGGTGACGTCGACGGCCAGCAGCTCCTCACTGGGAGTGATCGACTCTTCAGCAGCCATCGCGTACTTGCCCGAGGGGTCGGCGGCGCGGACGGCGCTGACCAAGTTCACCGAGGCCGGTACGTGGACAAAGAGCACGCGAGCGGCCCCGGTCTCGAAGTCGGCCCGGGTGACGCGATTGTTGGCGGCGACCGCCCACCCGACGACCGCGAACGATGCCAGCCCAGTCGCCAGCGCGATGACCAGGATCTGGCGCAGGTTGGCGGGACGACGAACCGCCTGGCGCACCGCCAGATGTCCGGCGATATGCCGGGAGTCCTTGGTCCTGGCGGCCAACGCGGAACAGAGGATCGGTACTACGCGCACCCCGATAATCCCCACCGCCACCGCGATCAACCCGGGCGCAAATAGCGCGAGTGGATTGGGCTGACCACCGCTCAGCACACCGGAAACGCGCAACTCCACCATGGCCCCGATGGCCAGGACCACGGTCATTCCTTCGAACAAGGCGCGGGCCACATCGGAGGGCTCCGCCTCCGAGCCGGTCAACTCTTCCGAGAGCCGGCGGCGGAGGATCTTGCGCGCTCCGAGTACCGTCGCCAAGAGGCCCCCGGCGAAGGCCGCCAGTGCTGCAGAGACAACCAGTGGCGAGAAGGAGAGGGGGGCGTGACTGAGAAAGATTGCCGAGGCCAACTCGATTACGAGCCAGGCCAAGAGCACGCCCAGAGGAATCGCCACCACCAGAAGAACGATCGGTTCGGAGAGCCCGACCGAGAGCACGGCTCGAGTCCGGAAGCCGTGAAGTTTGCTGAGTGCAATCTCCCGTTGCCGAGCCTCGACAGTGCGCGCCACCAGACCGAAGAGGACGAAGAGCGTGAGCAGCACCAGCTCCAGTGCCACCACCACCACGATGGCTAGCATCAGATTGTCCTGCCGAGTTACTGCATTTACCTCGCCCACGAAGGAGGTGGTAGCGGGAGCGATGTATTGGGTGTTGGCGGCGTAGGCAAAGGCCTTGTAGGTGCGCACCACCTGGTTGACGTTGTTTATGCCCACCGTGTCGGGACGGAGCCGGAACTGTACCAATGCCGAGAGCGGCAGTGGGGTTACGGTAGCGGGCACGGTGAAGAATGCATCCAAAGTGGGCAACTGGAAGCCCACCGCCGGCGCATGCTGGTGCAGGAACCCGGCAATCCCGGCGGAGGATGTGGGCAGGCCGGAGTAGTCGAAGTAGTTGTCGCTCATCCAGTAGGGGGCGACCGCCGTGCCCACCTTGACGACGCCCACAACAGTGACGGTGATCGGAACTGGGTAGTTACGGGAGTGCACCATCACCTGACTTCCCACCGCGGCACTCAGCACCTGCGACGTGCGTTTGGTGATCGCCACCTGGTCAACCGATTTGGGACAGGTGCCGCTGAGGAAGTTGAGGTGGGCGCATACATTGCTGCGTGAGACCAGGTCGGTGTTGAACGAATAGCCGTTGGAAATTGGGGCCACGCTGACGCCGGCGTCCAGCGTCTGGATGGCGGGTCGGTACCAACGACTGAGCCGGTAGTGCTGTGCCAAGGGCACGATGTCGCGATTCCGAGCCGGCACGCCGCCCAAGGCCGGACTGGGCACGGTGGTGATCCCATTTTCATTGGCGCTGGCGTCAATCAGCGTTGTATGGAGGACGTTGCTGGAGACCGCGCTGTAGAAGAAGGGTCCGGCACTGGCCGCTACCACCGCGGCGGTGGCTACCGCCAGGAGTGCGACGCTGGCGCTCGCCCGCCACTTGAATGCCCTGAGTAGCAGCTCGATCTGATGCACTGCAGGGACTTCCCGACCTAACTAGGTGGGGCGGAATTCCGCAACGACGCGAGCCCCCTTCCCTTGACGGGGGGCACTGACCCAACCCTGACGCCGGAACCCAGCACGGTGAGATTTGCCTTCGTACTTCTCAAGATGTCGGGCTTAACAGGTACGAAGGCTTCGCCCGGCACCAGGATCGAATGCATCCAGCGACGGCTGACACCTCTCCATCGCACACAGCCCGAGTGGGCGATACGTGATCGCGTGCTGACCCTGGGCGCGATCCTAGCATCGCCCTGCCATGGTGAACATCCCTCGGTAGGGTGATGCGACGCTGGTTTCCCGGCAAGGGTGACATCCAGATGGAACCGGGATGAAGCGCTCGATCCAGCCTTCGGCCATTTTCCTTGTGCTCGCGGGCAGCGTCGTTTCTCAGCTGCAACTCATGAACCAGCCCACCGCGAAGTAGTCTGATCAGGAGATGGCGAAGCCGACCCCTCCCCAGCCGTGCCCGCCGAGCTGAAGGAGCGGCCCCCGGGGCCACCCCGGGTCCTGGTGGTGGATGACGAGCCGGCCATTACCGACTTCATCAAACTGGGACTGAGCCGGGAGGGTTTTGAGGTCGAAACTGCCCCGGACGGTCGCGCCGCTCTAGCCGCGGTGGACCGTTTCGCCCCGGATGTGGTGGTGCTCGACGTCATGATGCCGCGCCTGGATGGGATCGCTCTGACCAAGGAGTTGGCCGGCGATCCTCGGCGCGGGTTGGTGATCCTCAGTGCCCGCGACGATACCGAGGACCGTATCCGCGGTCTTGACCTGGGGGCGGACGACTACCTGGGCAAGCCCTTCGAATTCGGCGAGCTGTTGGCTCGAGTCCGTTCCGTGCTGCGTCGGCGCCAGCCAGAGCAGGCCGCCCTCATCCGCGTGGGTCAACTGGAGCTTGACCGGAGCACGCGGAAGGTCTGCCGAGAGAGCCGCCAGGTTGACCTCTCTGCGCGAGAATTCGATCTCCTTTCATACCTGATGGAGCACCGCGGCGAGGTGTTGAGCAGAGATCGCCTGCTCAACGCCGTCTGGGGGGTCTCCTTCTATGGCGATGAGAACAACCTTGAGGTCTACGTCCGCTACCTGCGGCTCAAGCTCGACGACACCGACCGCCGCCTGATCCAGACCGTCCGGGGGGTGGGCTATCGCCTCGCCGCCGACTGAGAGCGCCGTCCCCTGGTTTCGCAGCCTGCGCTGGCGGCTGACCCTAACCTTCGTGGGGCTGCTCGCGGTGCTCTTGGTGGTCGCCGGCGGAATCGAGTTCAGCCTTCTCCGGGGAGCGGTCCTGAGCAGCCGGTCGGACAGCCTGCAGTCAACCTTTGATGACGCCCGGACCGTCTTGCTCACCGAGCAACGCGCTCGCGTCGACGTAGGACGCCGACCCCTGAGCGCGACCCCACTGGCCCAAGCTCTGGTCCGGGTCCTGGCCCAGGCCGGGGTCACCAGCGCGGTCTACTCCCCGGCCTTGATTTCAGTCGCGTCCGCCCGTCCCGCCCCCGGGTCGGCGACGGGGTTGCAGACAGGAGTCAGCGTGCCCCCCGTGTCGCAGGCGGATCTCACGGCTGCCGCCCAGTACGACACCGTGATCGGCGCCTACCTTCAAGGCAGCGGCAGCGGTAGTCGGCTGGTCATGCTCCTGCCGCTGACCGGTCGGCTGGGCAACCGCCTGGGCGCGATCGAACTGGCCGAGGCGGCCGTGCCGATAGAGAGTGAACTCAGCTCCGCTGAGACGGTGCTGGCCACGGGAAGCGCCGCCGTGCTCTTGGTAGCACTTCTGATCGGCCTGATTCTGACCACCCGTGGCCTAGGCCCGCTCAGCCGCCTGACGGCCACCGCCCAGGCGCTGGGTCGAGGTGAACTCTCCAGGAGAAGTGGTCTTCCGCCGCGGGGCGACGAGGTTGGCGAACTGTCCCGGGTCTTCGACGACATGGCCGACAGCGTCGAGCACACGGTCAGGGACCGTGAGGATGCCGAGCGCCGCATGCGGCAGTTCATCGGGGACGCCTCCCACGAGTTGCGCACTCCGCTGACAGCGATCAAGGGCTACCTCGACGTGCTCCAGCGCGGCGCCGCGGCTAGTCCCGAGGCGGTACAGACGGCCTTGCCGGTCATGTCCCGAGAGGCCGAGCGCATGCGGGTCCTGGTCATGGATCTGCTCACCCTGGCCCGGGCCGACGCCAACCGCTCGGTGGAGTTGCGCCCGTTGGAGCTGGCGTCCTTCCTGCAGAGCTTCCTCGAGTCCCGCGAGCCCAAGACCGCCGTCAAGCTCGAGCTTGAGGCCGGGTTGGTTGCCCTCGCCGATCCCGACGCGCTGGCGACGATCGCCGGCAACCTCCAGGCCAATGCCGAGCGGCACGGCGAAGGCAAGGACATCATCTGGTCCACGGTCCAGGATGACGGCCTGGTGGGACTGCGTTGTGCTGACCACGGTCCGGGGATTGCGCCCCAAGACCTAGATCACGTCTTTGAGCGCTTCTTCAGAGCCAGTGGCTCACGGTCTCGCCAAGACGGAGGCAGCGGGCTGGGTCTGGCCATAGTGCAGTCCTTGGCCGAAGCCCAAGGGGGACGTGTGGAAGTCCAGTCAGGGTCCGGGCTGGGAGCAACGTTCACCGTGCTGCTGCGTCCCAGCAGAGGCTCGGGCTGGCTGCCTGCCCAGAACGCTTCGGACCTCACGCCTGAGCCATCGCCGCCAGCTTGAGCACGGTGTTCCAATTGCGGGCGGTGCCGCGGGTGTGCAGCTTGGCCTCGATCACCGACATGGTCAGCCGCGAGCGGCCGATTCCGTCCGGGTAGGTGACATAAAGGTGCCGGCCCCAGGCCTGGGCACGCTCCGGTCCGGCCAGGCAATCGACGGCATGGACTGACTCGGCGCTAGGGGCGTCCTTGAGGAAGACCACCAGCAGGTGACTGGGATCACCCGCCGCCTCGGCGGAGAAGGGGTTGTTTTCCAGCAGGGATGACCATTCGGCGATGCCGCGAACAAAGAACTGGGTGCGCAGGCCGAGGCCGCTGGCGGTCGCTGTCTCGAGCGCACTCTCAACGGCGGACTCCGCGCCGGTTGGACTTTCAAAGACCAGATTGCCGCTCTGCAGTAGGGACCGCGGATTGGCCATCCCCATTTTCTCTAACAGTTGGCGGAGGTCGGCCATCCGCACCGTGCTTTGGCCGCCCAGATTTACCGCCCGCAGCAGGGCGATCCGGGTTGTCATCGCGGGCTCGTCAATGCCCAACGCCCTTTCTGGTCACCAGCAGCCGCACCACCCCGGACTCGCTCCAGGGGGACACTTGCAAAACCTCATCCCCATCCTCGGTGCAGCTGCGTGGAACCGACTCTGCAGGCTCCCCTTCATCGAGCAATACCTCGAGGGGTTCGCCCGGAGCAAGTCGGTCGAGGGCGAGGCGGGTGCGCACGAAGGTGAGGGGACAGGCAACCCCCCGCAAGTCAAGCCGGGTCGGATCCTGTGTCGACGGGGCCGCCGTCACAGGCGGTCGAAGCTGCCGGTGCGCCGCCCCTCCCGCTCGAAGTAGATGAAGAGCAAGAAGGCCAGCACCGCCCAGGCCACCCCGATCGCCAGCTCTTCCCAGATGTCGGGCCAGGCGGCGGCCAGGTGATGACCACTGGCGAGCAGGCGCCCCGCCGCAATCCCGTGGGTCAGGGGCAGTGCATGAGCCACCACCTGGAGGACCCCGGGGAGCTGGTGGAGAGGAACCTCGACGCCGCAGAGCAGCAGCATGGCGAAATAGGCAATGTTGGCGACCAGCCAGACGTCCCGGGCGCGCAGGCCAAATGAGCCCAGCGCCATCCCAAACCCGGTGCAGGAAGCGGTGCTAACCAGCACCGTGAGCGCCAGTTCAGGAAGCACCCCGGGCGCCGGCCGGAAGTCGAGAATCAGCGCGGAAACAAGAAACCCAAAGGCAGTCGTCTGCAGACCCGACACCAACACGGGTAGGCCCCGCCCCAGAAAGAGCGCCATCCGGTTGGCCGGGGTGGCCAGAATCGGGCTCAAGGTCTGGAACTGGCGCTCATTGGCGAGCGCCATGGTCATGCCGTAAATCCCCGACATGCTGCAGATCTGGATGGAATTCCCGACCACGAAGAAGGTGGTCGAACCGACTCCAGTTGCGCGCCCCAGATAGACGAAGAAGAGGATCTGGAACAACGGCGCCGCCAGCATGGTGGGGATGTACTGCCAGGGGGTTATCCAGTAGAAGAGGGCGCGGTAGGAGATCAAGCCTCCGACGAAGAAAACCCGCCAGAAATTACCCGTTCTCCTAGTCCGCTGCAGCGGTAGCGCGCTCACTGGAAGGTCAAGGTCGCGTGCCTCCGCGCCAGCCGCTCGACGTTGCTCACCAGGATCACGCCCAGCCCTAGGTAGGCGACCGATGACACGGCGCACCAAAGAATGGCTGGCCAAGGGTCACCGCCCAAGGCAGCAGTCCGCATCGCCTTGATCCCCCATGTGGGAGCCAGGATGTAGGCCAGGTAGTGGGTCCACCCAGGCAGCAGGGAGAGGGGGACAACGAGGCCGCAGACCAGCCAGACCGGGTACTCCAGGGCGTTGGAGAGAGAGTTGGCATTGCGATAGAGGACAAAACTCGACCCCAGCACCAAACCCAAGAGTCCCAGCGCCACGATCATGACCTCGGCCGCCAGCCCAAAGGCCAGCGGGTCGACGAGGTGAATGTGGGCACCGAAAATGAGCCAGCCCCAGAGCAGGGTGGCTCCCATCGAGTAGAGGCCCACGCTGGCCGTGCCCAAGGTGATCCCCAGGAGCACCACGATCAAGGGGGCAGGCACCATCACCAGCGGTTCGAGCATGCCCTGGTGGCGCTGCCAGGAGAGGGCGCCACCACAGCCGAAGACGACCGTCGACCAGATGCCCATGATCCCAGCGCCGAGCGCGTAATAGAGCAGCGGCAGGGTGCGATTCCCGGCCTGCTGGTCGGCCATGGCGATGCTCGCGAAGATGAGCGGCTGGATCAGCGAGACCAACACCACAAATCCAGACTGGGCCTGCATTTTCAGCTGATACCACCAGCCCGCCCCCACTTGCCGCGGCCAGCTCAGCGCCGCCGGTCCCGAGCGGTAGAGGGCGCGGTTGGACGGGAGCGCACTCATCAGGCGGTCACCAGGGCCACGTAGGCGTCCTCCAGCGTCGGTTCGCGAGCGGCGATTCGCTCCACCCGCACCCCCTCCAGTAGCTGCAGCAGCCGGCCGGTGAGCTGGCTCCCTTCCCGGGCTTGAACGGTGAGCAACTGGACCTGTTCGTGGATCTCGGCGGTGACCGCCTCGACCTCGGGCAGTTCGCGGATCCGGGCGACCGTGTGCTCGGGTACGCCGTACGCCTCGATCTCCACGACGGTGCGGGCGGTAACCCCGGCCTTGAGCTGCTGGGGCGTTCCCTCGGCCACGATCTTGCCCTTGGAGATTACGGCGATCCGACCGCAGAGGCTGTCCGCCTCGAACATGTAGTGGGTGGTGAGCAAGATGGTCTTGCCAGCTCGGGCAAGTTCAGCGACAACCTGGCGCACCTCCCTGGCCCCGACCGGATCTACTCCGATGGTGGGCTCGTCGAAGAAGAGGACCGGGGGATCGTGGAGCAGACCGCGAGCGAGGTGGAGGCGCTGTCGCATACCTCGGGAGAAGCCCTCGACACGCTCGCTGCCCCGGCCCTGGAGACCAACTAGGTCGAGTACCTCGTTGATCCGCCGCCGCTGCAGGCTGGGCTCCAGAGCATAGAGATCGGCAAAGTAGCGCAGGTTGTCGAGGGCACTGAGCCGGTCATAGAGTCCCCGGTCGCCGCCGAAGACGTAGCCAATCTGGCGGCGCACATCGCGGGGGTGCTCGACTACGTCCATGCCCAGCACCCGAACCTGGCCCGAGGTGGGTAGGAGCAGAGTGCAGAGGACCCGGATGGTGGTGGTCTTGCCGGCCCCGTTGGGCCCCAGGAGCCCAAACAACTCGCCCGGTTCCACCCGCAGGGAAATACCCCGCACAGCCTCGATCTCGAGACGACGGCGGCGAACGGTGCCGGTCGTGGTGCGGTAAGTCCGTCGAAGATCGATCGCTTCGATGGCGGGCTCGCCGCTTTGGGCTGCGGCTGGAGGCACGGGCGGCCAAGTGTACCGTTAGGTGGCCCAGCGAATGCGAGCCGAACCGACTCACAGGTTTACGCGGGCCAGCCTGAGCCAGAGCAAGGAGCTACCGGCCGAGCCCCATTGCCTGTGGCGGGACTTTCCTACTGGCTAGTCCGCAGACATGACGGCCGCGGTGATCCTCGCCACCCGCTCGCGGTCGGCGATCGAGTCAATCTCGGCGATCTTGCCCTCCGTTACCGTGAAGCCCAGCACAGCGAGGGGCCTCCCGGCCACGGTGACGACCACCCCAGCGGCACCGTTAACCAGCGCTGGTCGCATCTGCGCAACTGAAAGTACCGAACTCAGCCCCTTCAGAGCCTGCCGGGCGACGGCTTCCGCGCCGTGGATCTCCATGGTGGCGGAGGGGTGCCGGGCACCGGCATCAACTCGAAGCACCACGTCGGGGTCCAGGGCAGCTACCAGGGCATCGAAGCTGCCTCTCCGGGTCGCTAGGAAGAAGGCATCAACCACCTGGCGTTGACGCTTGAGGTCGGCGTCGGGGGCCGGAATCTCGGCGCCTTTGACCCTGCGCCGTGCCCGGCTGGCGAGCTGGCGCGCGGCGGCAGGTGTTCGCCCGACCAGCCGGGCGATCTCCTCAAAGGGCAACTGGAACATGTCGTGGAGTACGAACGCCAGCCGCTCGGCGGGCGCCAGGGTATCGAGCACGATGAGCAGGGCGAAGCCGACCGAGTCGGCCAGCAGCGCCTCCTCCTCGGGCTGGAGCGGCCCTACCGAACTGATCACGGGGTCAGGGACATGCACTCCGAAAGGCTCTTCCCGCCGAACGTTGCGCGAGCGCAGCATGTTCAGGCAGACGCGCGCCACGATTGTGGTCAGCCACGCCTTGAGGTTCTCCACCTCGCTCGCCCCCGACCGGCTGACGCGCAGCCAGCTGTCCTGAACCGCGTCGTCAGCCTCGGAGAGCGAGCCCAGCATTCGGAAGGCCACCGCCCGGAGGTGGCCACGGTGCTCCTCGAAGCGATCCGCCAACCAGTCCTGCTCATCCATCGGTCACATTCCTCCGACGGTTGGGGTCATAGGAGTAGACCCGCGACGTCCCCCGAGTGTGACGGGGCAGCCGGTCCACTCGGACCTGATGAGCAGGCCAGAGGCGAGTCTCGGTCGCGGCGACGACCGGAGAATTTGGAGGAGCCATGAGATCACCGATTTTGGTCACCGGCGGAACCGGGACGCTCGGCCGTTCGGTTGTCCGGCGGCTGCACGACGCCGGTCAGGAAGTGCGGGTGCTCAGCCGGAAAGCCCACCCGGCCACAGTCGGGGTCGAGTACGTGACTGGTGATCTGCTCCGGGACGTGGGCATTCAGGCGGCGGTGGATGGTGTTGGGATCATCGTCAACTGCGCCGGCAGCGCCAAGCACGATCAGGAGCAGGCCCAGAACCTGGTTCGAGCGGCGGCGCTAGCCGGGACGCCGCACCTGGTCTACGTCTCGGTCGTGGGCGTCGACCGAGTTCCGATCACCAGCTCCATCGACCGGGCGATCTTCGGATACTTCCGGGCCAAGCTGGCAGCGGAGCAGCTGGTCGCGGAGTCCGGGCTGCCCTGGACGACCTTGCGCGCCTCCCAGTTCTATCAGTCGCTGGTACTGGTGGCGAAGTCGATGACCCGGCTGCCAGTTATCCCGGTCCCGGCGGGGGTCCGCTTCCAGCCGATCGACAGCGAAGATGTGGCGGCTAGACTGGTGGAATTGGCCCTCGGGCCGCCGGCGGGCCTCGTCCCGGAAATGGCTGGACCCCGGGCGTATGGGATGGCAGAGCTGTTCCGGAGCTACCTACGGGCCAGCAAACGGCACCGCCTGGTCGTGTCCCTCGGAATTCCCGGCAGGGCGGCTCGCGCGGTCCGGGCCGGCGCCAACCTGGCCCCGAATCACGCCGTGGGGAGCCGCACCTGGGAGGAATTCCTGGCCCAGGCGGTCGGCGAAGACGCCTGAAAGCTGACTACTCGGCCGGGACGGGGCGTCAGGGATTTGGGTTGGACCACTCCTTATTCCTTCAATGAGGCGCGTCCTTCGTTCGCCCCGCTTCGACCGGCCCTGCTAGCGGCACTGCAGCCGCACCTCCAGGGCATCGCGGAGTGCGTCACCGACAAAGTTGAAGGCGACCACTGTGACCACGATGGCGATCCCCGGCGGGTAGATCAACCACCAGTAGCCATCTGCGATGAGGCTGAGCCCGATGCCAGCTCACCACCCCAGCAGGTCGGCGGCGGGGACACCCCGATAGCCAGGTAGCAGAGCGTCTCTGGGGCTGTGACATCGGGGAGGTGTTCCGATCGCCTACGGCAGCGACCTGTTGGCCGAGATGCACCGGGAGCAGAGCCTGGAGTTCACCCTCCGCTCGGAAGTCCAGCCGGCCGCCAACATCGTCCGCGCCGCCACCAGCACCGGTGCCCGGTTGCTCGGACTGCAGGGTCACGTTGGTGAAGCTGTGGAAGGCGCCACGCCGACCTATTGGTGGTCGACGCCAACCCGCTCGAGGACATCCCCATCCTCAGCCGGCCCGAACGACACCTCAAGCTCATCATGCAGGCGGGGCGGCTGATCAAGAACGAGCTGGGGAGCTAAGCACCCGTAAGGGTGCCGGGAGAAGCCGGACCTCAACGCCTGGCGGTCAGCTGCAGCTCCACGCAAGCGCCGCGGGGTAGCTCGGCCACCCCCACCGCCACCCGGGCGTGCCGACCCTGGTCCCCCAACACTGCAGTCAGCAGCAGAGAGGCCCCGTCTATGATCTCCGATTGCCTGGCGAACTCGGGAGCCGAGCGAACGTAACCGGTGAGCAGCAGGAGCCCGGTGACCCGTTCCAGCCGGCCCACCGCCGCCCCGAGCAGGGCCAGCAGCGAGAGCGCGGCCGTCTGCGCCGCCCCGATCCCATCCTCGACGCTGATGTCCTCGCCCAGGCGGCCCTGGATCACCTTGCGATCCCGAATGGGGACCACCCCTGAGGTGAAGATGAGGTCCCCGGCGTAGGTGAATGGAACGTAGTTGGCCAGCGGCATCGGCGGTGGCGGCAGCTCAAGCCCCATCTGGGCCAGACGCTCTTCGGGAGTAGCGCCGGGTTCCTCCATCACGGCGGCGCCTCCGCATCCAACCGCTGGCGGCGGTGGCGACGGTAGACGGTCAAGAGGACGAGCAGCACGACGACGACCACGATAGCCAGCACCAGGAGCGGCAGGGGGATGAACGGCCCGGTTGAGTTCTTGCGATGGTGGCGATGGGGTGTCGGCGTGGGGGCCGCCGTGGGTGAGACGGCAACCGAGATCGGGGTCCCGGAGCTGGTGCGCAGAGCAACCGGGCCGGGGGCACCGGTTGCCAAGGCTCGGGCCGCACTCCCAACGCGAGTACGTGGGTTCCAAACCGACGCCAGCACGGTCAGGGGGGTGGTGGAGAGAGCGTCGAGCCCAGTCACTCCGTCGCCCGACAGGCCCTGGCCGAAGAGGGCCCAGTTGGCGCCTCCGTTGGTGCTCTCTTGGAGGCCGCCGCCACTGCTTCCGCCGTTGTCGCCGCCAATGTAGATGACCGCCGGATTGTTGGGGTCGAAGGAGATCGCGTTGACCGACCAGAGCGCCCCGCCGGCAAGGTTGAGGGCCTGCCAGGTGGTGCCCCCGTCGGCGCTGGAGTAGAGCCCCTTCAGGTTCCCCACCAAGAGCGGCGGTTGACTCCCGCCCTTGACGACTGGCCCAGCCGCCACCGAGAAAACAGGCGCTCCTCCAGGGTCGCCGCCGGGAACGACCTGCCAGCCTCCCGATGTACCCACGGACAAGGAGCGATAGAGGTTGTAGTGCTGGGCCACCTGGTCGGAGCCGGCCAGAACGCCGAGCGGAGTGTCGGAGATGATCGCGACTGAGGAGATGCTTAGATTGCTCAGCCCGGCCTTCTCCCAGGCCAGGCCGTCGCCGCTGACATAGACGCCCTCCTGGGTGCCCAGGACGACCGCGGTCGGACCGGTGCTGATGGCCCGAATGTCGAGGCTGCGGAGGCCGGTGTTGACCTGTTTCCAGGTTTGCCCGGCGTCACTGCTCCGAAACACGCCGTCGTGACTGGTGCCCGCGTAGAGCACCTGTCCCGCCGCGTCGTAGGCCAGGGTCCAGGTGAACTGGTGGAGCGGGCTCTGCACCCAGGTCTGGCCGTCGTCGGAGCTGGTCCAGACGCCCTCGCTGGTGGCAACCGCCAGCTGCTGGGGGTTGCCCGGGTTGCCCACCACGCTCCAGGCCGTGACGTGTCGACTGGATGCGATGGGCAGAGGTTGGATACTCCAAGGACCGGCACTGGCAGCTGCCCCCAGAAGCAGGGCGCCAGACCCCAAGGCGAGGGCCAGAACCATCGCGGCGACAGCGAGCCAACGTCGCCAGCGGGGGATCGAGCGCAGCACTACCAAGCCGCAGGCTCGATGGTCTGGTCGCGCTCGGCACCGACGGATACCCAATCCACTGGCGCCCCCGCCAGGGCGGCGATCCGGGCCAGGTATTGCCGGGCTTCGCCGGGAAGGTCACTCAGCTGGCGGGCCGCAGTGGTGCTCTGCTGCCAACCAGGCACATCCTCGTATTCCAGCTCAAGGTGCTTCAGGTGCGAGATGTTGGCCATGGGGTGGTCCGTGGGCTCCCCCTTGCTGCGATAACCAGTGCAAATACGGATGACCTCGAGCTCATCGAGGACATCGAGCTTGGTCAGGGCGATGGAGTCGATGCCGTTGACGCCCACCGCGTAGCGAGCGACGCAGGCGTCGAACCAGCCTACCCGGCGGGCCCGGCCCGTCGTGGTGCCATATTCACTGCCCCGTTCGCGAAGGTACTCACCCAGGGAACCCTCCAGTTCAGTGGGAAACGGTCCGTAGCCGACCCGGGTGGTGTAGGCCTTGAACACTCCGATGGTTCGACCCACGTAGCGCGGGCCGATCCCGGCCCCGGCCAGTGCGCCGCCGGCTGATGGGTAGGAGCTGGTCACGTAGGGATAGGTGCCCAGATCGAGGTCGAGCATGGTCCCCTGGGCGCCCTCCAAGATGACCCGTTCCCCCCGCGCCACAGCGCCTTGTATCAAGGGGTACGGATCCCGGATGAAGCGATCCAGGCGGCGGGCGTAGTCCGTGTACTCGGCCAGGATCGCCTCGACGGTGAAGGGAGGGGCGCCGTAGAGCCGGACCAGGGCGTCGTTCTTGAGCGGGAGCACGAAACTCAGCTTCTTCTCCAGGAAGCGCAACTTCTGGAGATCTCCCACCCGAAAGCCGATCCGGCGCACCTTGTCGCTGTAGGCCGGGCCCACACCGCGGTAGGTGGTGCCGAGGCGGTCATCGCCCCTCGCCCCTTCCTCCATGCGGTCGAGAACCGGGTGATAGGGCATGATCATGTGGGCCCGCTCGCTGATCACCAGGTTGTCGAGATTGGCCCCCTGGGACTCCAGATCCTCCAGTTCCGCCAGCAGCACCTTGGGGTCGAGGACGACGCCGTTGCCGATGACGCAAACCGTCTCCGGATGGAGGATCCCAGCGGGAATCAGGTTGAACTTGAAGGTGCGCTCGCCCACCACCACCGTGTGCCCGGCGTTGTTGCCCCCCTGGCTGCGAATCACCATCTGGGCTGACTCGGCCAGCAGGTCGACGATCTTGCCCTTGCCCTCGTCGCCCCACTGGCCACCCAGGCAGATGACAACGCTCACCGCCGCCGCTCACTCACCTGACGGGTCCCGGTGGGTGCTGTCGACGTCGTGGAAGGCGGTCTGGCCGGCGTTGAAGTAGAGGTTGATCCGATCGACCGGGCCATTGCGATTCTTGGCGATGTCGAGCTCGGTCATGGCTGGGTCCTTGCCCTCCTCGTGCATCCCCGGGCGGTAGAGGAACATCACAATGTCGGAGTCCTGCTCGATGCTGCCCGAGTCACGCAGGTCACTCAACTGGGGACGCCGGTCCGTCCGGCGCTCCGACTCGCGGTTGAGCTGGGAGACGGCGATCACCGGCACGTCCAGCTCTCGGGCCAGGCTCTTGAGCCCGGCCGAGATCTCGGAAACCTCCTGGGCCCGCGAGTCGGAGCGGGTCGTCGCGCGCATGAGCTGAAGGTAGTCGATGATGAAGAGGTCGACCCGGTTGGCCGCCCGCAGCCGCCTGGCCTTGGCCCGCATCTCGATCACCGAGAGCGCGGGGGTGTCATCAATGTAGATGTTGGCCCGGCTCAGGGTGTCCATGGCGGTGGCGATTCGCTGCCAGGTGTCGTCGGCGAGCTGGCCGGTGCGAAGACGGTAGGAGTCCACCCCGGCCTCGCTGCAGAGCATCCGCTGAACCAGCGCGTCGCGTGACATCTCCAGGCTGAAGAGGGCCACTCCGTGCTGCCGTTGCACCGCCGCGTGCCGAGCTACGTTGAGAGCGAACGAGGTCTTGCCCACGCCGGGACGTGCCGCCACCACGATCAACTCGGAGCGCTGGAAGCCGGAGGTGACCGCGTCGAGCTTGCCGAACCCGCTGGCGACCCCGGTCACGGAGCGCTTGGCCCGCTGGTTGTAGGCGTGCTGCAGGGTCTCCCAGGTCTGGGGCAAGCGCTCGGCGATCGACTCGAAGTCGCTCTTCACCCGGCCCCGGTCGGCGACCTGGAAGACGGTGCGCTCCGCCTCCTCAATCGCTGGTTGGGCTTCCAGGCTCTCGTCGAAGCCGAGGTCGGCAAGCCGGCCTCCAGCCGAGATCAGCCGGCGCTTGAGCGAGTGGTCGGTGACGATGCGGGCGTAGTACTCGACGTTGGCGGCGGTGGGAACCGAGGCCGCCAGTGAGGTGAGCACCTCCAGGCCACCAACCCGAGTCAGGGAGCCCTGGCGCTCCAGCTCGTCAGCCAGGGTGAGGGTATCGATGGGGGTGCCCTGGGAGAAGAGGTGAAGCATGGCCCGGAACACATCGGCATGGGCGGCGAGGTAGAAGTCGTCGGCCTCCAGCTTGCCCACGACCACCCCGATCTGGTCCTTGTCCAGGAGCAAGGCCCCCAGGACGGAACGCTCGGCGTCGACGTTGTGGGGCGGGAGCCGGAGCGGGGTGGCCGGCCGGAGCTCCGGCCGGGCGCTCACGCCGCGATGACCCGGATTTTAATCCGGGCCTCGACCTCAGAGTTTAGTTTGGCCACAGCTTGGTGTTCCCCCACCTCGTGGGCCGGTTCGAACTCGATCTTGCGCCGGTCGAGGACAACCCCCAACTGGGACTCGATCGCCTCCGCCACGTCGATGTTGACCACCGCTCCGTAGAGCTTGCCGGTCTCGCCGGCCCGGGCGGTGATCTCCACCACCGCTGCCTCCAACCGACCGGCCATCTGTCGGGCGTCAGCCATCTCCGCCTCTACCCGATGGCGCTGGCGGTCGCGCTGCGCTTTGATCTGGGCCTCAGCCGTGGCCCGGGCGGGCTGGGCGAGGTGACGGGGCAGAAGGAAGTTGCGGGCGTAGCCGTCGGCCACCTCACGGACGTCTCCGGCGCGTCCGGTCCCGCTCACGTCTTTGGTCAGGATGACCTTCAAATCGAATGCTCCTCGTTGGCTGGGGGCAGGGGGCCATCGGCCTCTGCTTCGGCACCTGCCGCAACGGTCCGCCCCCCGGCTAGCTCAGGAGAACGGTACCAGGGAGCAGGCTCGGCCGGACGTTGCACCGCCGGCAATGCGGGGCGGCGCCGCGACGACCTCCCCGGCAGGGAGCGTGCCAGTAGGGCCAGGCGCCCGGCGGCAACCTGTCCCTGCCTCAGATCGCGGTCGAAGCGGCTCTGTCCGGCGCGGATCTCCGCCTCGATCTCCTCCCGCAGCGCGTGCGGTGCCTGGCCGTTGAAGGTCCGGACGGCGAGCACGGTCAGGGCGATGGCGTCCATCTGGCCCACCACCGGGACCCAGGCGGGAAGGTCGATGGCGGGATTGAGGATGATTGCCAAAGAGCCGGCCAGCGCCGCCTTGAGCGGTGCCGGCGTGCGGGGATCGCGAGCCAAGCAGTAGGCCAGGCGAAGCTGCTGGGGTAGCTCCACAATCAACATACGGAGTCGCTTCAAGCGACCCATGGCAGGCACCCCGAATAACTGAAGATCGTTCCCTGACTTTCCCAGTCTATCCGTAGTCCGGGCTGGCCGGGACTAGGGTTCGGCAGCCCTGACCAGGGTGCCAGCCAGGGCTGCCAGACTGCGGAGCCGGCCCTCGTTTGCTCGTCCCGATGCGAGTGCCGGGCCCAGGCCTACTCCCGGCCAGAGGCTCCCGGCTCGCCTGGACGGGGCTGCCAGCTGGCGCGACAGCCCTCCAGGTGGTCGATAGCAGCGCTCCCGTCGCTGGCTTCATCCGGGGCTGTCAGCTGTCCCTCCATGGCTGCCTCCAGGAGTACCTCCTGAGCCCGGCCGATCCAGGGTCCCGGAGGCAGCTGGAACGCCTTCATCAGTTGCTCCCCTCCGAGGGCTGGCCGCATCCCCTGGGGATGGGCCTCCCCAACTGCCGTCAGCCGGGACTCCAGCTCCGCAAGTAGGTCCAGTCCCGGGTAGGAGGAGGCCTCGGTGTCGGCGCGGGCCAGAGCCATGAGGTCAGGGCTGAGCTCACCGGCGGCGTGCCAGAGACGGCGGATGGCACTGTCGGCCCAATCCGAGCGGTACTGGATCGGGCGCATGTGGAGTTGCACCAACTGCCGCACCACGTCGATCTCGTTCCCACTGAATCGGAGCCGGCGCATGACCGATTCGGCGATGGCGGCCCCCACCTGGGCATGGCGGTGGAAGGTGGGCCCGTCGGGGCCAACTGCGGCGGTGGGGGGCTTGCCGACATCGTGGAAGAGCACTCCTAGACGAACCAGGCGCCGCCGGGGGGCGCTGTCCAGAGCCAGGCAGGTGTGCTCGAAGACATCCCCGACGTGGTAGCCGCCCTGGGCCACCCCGGCCATGGCTGCCAGTTCCGGTGCAATCTCGTGGAGAAGCCCGGTGCGCTCCAGGATGCGCATTCCCAGAGCCGGCCGGGGGGCGAGCAGCAGCTTGAGCAGCTCATCCCGCACCCGCTCCGGGGAGACGATGGCCAGGCGGTGGGCCATGGCTGCCATCGCGGCCTCCACCCCCTCGCCAAGCTGGAATTCCAGCTGGGCCACGAAACGGGCTGCGCGCAGCATCCGCAGAGGGTCCTCGGAGAAGGTCTCCGCAGGCTCAAGCGGGGTTTGCAGTGTTCCCGCCCTGAGATCGTCGAGGCCCCGGTTGGTGGGGTCGAGGACCACCCCTTGGCTGTCGAGGAGCAGCGCGTTGACGGTGAAATCGCGGCGCTGGGCGTCCTCCTCCATGGAACCGGCCCGGACCGTGGGCTTACGACTCTCCGGGGAGTAGGCCTCGGCTCGGGCGCGCACGAATTCCACGGTGAAGCGATCCTTGCCGGGAACCAAGAAGGCGATCTGAGCCGTCCCGAAGCGTTCAAAGGCGACAACTCGCGCTCTCTTGTCCCAGCGCTGGCGCAGCCACTCGGCCGCCACCGCGGCATCGCCTTCCTCTACCACCACGTCGACGTCGGTGTCGGCGGGGCGCCCGAGGAGGAGATCCCGCACATATCCACCGACGATGCAGACTCGCGCATCTATGCCCTGCTCGAGCTCGGGCAGCAGGCGCCGGAGAAGGGTCGGAGAGGGTGCTTCGGCGATGACGGTCAGCGCCGGACCCGGGTCAGGCGAAGACAAGGTCGTCATCCAGAGTGGGCTCGCCGGGAACGACCAACTCGTCGCAGGTGGGGCAGTAGTGACGCAGCTCCATCGCCGTGCCGCAGCGGTCGTGGACGGGTCCGGAGTTGCCTTCCTCCCCACCCCAGCGAGAGAGCGCCTCGATCACCGCCGCCAGTCCCCGACCCGCGGCGGTCAGGCCGTACTCGACACGTGGCGGCTTGGCGGAGTAGCGCTGGGTCGTCACCACTCCAGCCAGTTCGAGCCGGCGGAGGCGCTCGCTGAGCACGTTGGATGCGATCGTGGGAAGGTCCTGCTGGAGATCGCTGTAACGGCGCGGGCCGGCCAGCAGCGCCTCGACCAGCAAGAGCGCCCAGCGATCCCCAACGCGGTCGAGGGCCGCTGCCAGCGCTGGCCTCCCGGTCGCCGGTAGCTGACTCACGGCTGAATCTTCGCTTGCCCACCGTAGCCGACGTTTGAGGATTCCCGCGGCCCGTATACTTGTCACTTGCAAGACACTATCAACTTGATTTGATTAGGAGACACGGATTGAGCTTCCCAGAAGAGCTAGAGGCAGCGGCGGCAGCGGCGAACAAGCGAGGCCTGGCATCGGTGGTGGGCATCGGCAGTCGGTGGCCCTCGGGAAGCGGCTTCGTTCTGGCCGCCGGGGTGGTCGTGACCAGCGCCCACAACATTCACGGCGAGAGTCCTCGCGTTCACTTCCCGGACGGTTCGGTGCGCGAGGCGACCGCGGTGAACACGGACAGAGTTGGCGACCTAGCGGTACTTGAGGTGTCCACCGAGGGGCTCTCCCCGGCCAACTTTGCCAAGGCCGACCCCGAGTTGGGCACGCCCATCTTTGCTCTCGCCAACCCAGGCGGCCGCGGGCTCCGCCTGAGTTTCGGGGTGGTTTCCGGCAAGGGCGGAGAATTCCGCGGCCCCGGTGGGCACCCGATCACGGGGGGCTTCGAGCACACCGCGCCGCTTCCCCACGGGTCCTCGGGTGGCCCGGTGCTCAACTTTGCCGGGGACGTGCTGGGCATCAACACCAAGCGCCAGGGCGAGGGCCTGTACGCCGCCCTCCGGGCCGACGATGCCCTCCGCTTACGCCTGGAGGGACTTGGCAAGGGCGAAGCCGCCGTCCGCGCCTATCTGGGAGTTGGACTGCTGCCGGGTGAGGTAGCCCGGCGGCTTCGAGCGGCGGTGGGGCTGCCGGAGCGGAACGGCGTGCTGGTCCAGCACATCGATGACGAGGGACCGGCCGCCAAGGCCGGGGTCCGCAAGGGCGACCTGCTCAGCAAGGCTGGCGGCGCCGAGTTGTCGCGGGCGTCGGACCTGCACCGGGTTCTGGCTACCGCCAAGCCCGGAGACTCGATCCAGTTGGAACTGCTCCGAGGCATGGAAGAATTGACCGTCGAGGCCACACTCGGCACGGAGCCCGAGCACGCCCACCGCGAGATGCACGGTCCCGGCCGGCGGCATCACCGCTAGGGCTAAGGTCAACGAGCCGGGATCCGCTGCGGCTGGCGCTCCCCGGCTCGTTGTTCGCCCGGACGGAACGCGCTTATACTTGTCGCCTAGAGGAGAGCCGCAAGTGTTGCACGGAGAGTGAGGCGGGAAGGGTTATCGCGGGTGCTCAGTCACCAGCGCAATCCGTTAGGCCGGACGGTTCGGCTACTCGGCTGGATGGCCGACCATGCCTCCGATGATTACGGAGTACGGGAACTGGCGGCCGCAGTCGGGATGGCCCCTAGCACTGTGCACCGGTCGCTTGGCGCCCTCGAAGAGGAGGGGCTGATCGAATCCATTGCGCCAACCGGCCGCTATCGGCTCAGCCTGGGCTTCTACCGCCTGGCGCTCCGCGGGGCGGCGCGAGCACCAGTCATCGACCTGGCCCTGCCCCACCTGCGGATGGCCGCCCAGACCGGAGGCGAGACCGCCCTGCTCGCCTTGTACGGAGCCCCCGAACTGGCCACCATGTACGTGGCGGAGATCCCCGCCCGCCACGCCCTCCAGGTGCGCCCGAAGCTGCACGAATGGATGCCACTTACCGTATGCGCCGCCGGACTGGCGATCCTCTCCTGCCTGGACGGGGATACCCTTATCTCCGCCTTCGGGCAGGAGCGCGCCTCGGTCAACGCCTCCGAGCTGGCGGACCAGCTGGCCGTGGTCCGGGAGCGCGGCTTCGCATCGCTGGCTGGTCGGGCCGGCAACTTCACCAGCGAGGTCG
>Ga0307373_10001033_pt1 | contig 52800 bp, 40 predicted proteins | sample OX2MG_FD_202534 | JGI IMG/M metagenome (GOLD analysis project Ga0307373, IMG submission 202534) | Soil microbial communities from Risofladan, Vaasa, Finland - OX-2 | ecosystem: Environmental > Terrestrial > Soil > Coastal area > Acid sulfate soil | place: Finland: Risofladan, Vaasa | collected... | reverse complement strand
GACCTTCAACCACCAACCCCTCCAGCGGGTAAAGAAACGGCGATGTAGTGACAATCCAGAAATCCGGTCCTTGCGCCGCAAGGACTTACGTCGAGACTTGTCAAACATGGGCTAGTGCCGCGCCGTCGGCCACCGCTTCCTCGGCCCGTCGTCCTACTCGGCATTGGTTTTATTCCGCTCGCGTCACCAGCACGATTCCGGCGGCGACCGCCGCGCCGCCGACGGCCAGGCTGACGTGCATGGCATCACCGCGAAGCCAGATGCCGAAAGCCATGCCGCACAGCGGTTGCGCGAACCCGAAGACCGCAATCTGGCTGGCCCGGTGACGCCGCAGCAGGGCCGTCCAGATCAAGAAGCAGAGCCACGCCACGACGACCGATTGATAGGCCAGTCCCCAGCAAACCGCCGGCGTAAATCGCCACGCCGAATCGGACTCCAGGGTCAAACTCGTCGTAAAAAAGAGGGCCGTCGCCAGCAGGTTGCTCCAGAATAGGAGACTGGCGACGCCGACCACGGCCAAAGCCCGTTTGCTCATCACGGTGTTCACGCCGATCAATAGGCTGCTGGCGAGCACGACCGCATCGCCGAACAACGTCGCCGACTCGCCGGTCGAGGTCGTCTCTCGCCGAACGCCCGCGACGATCGCCACCAGCCCTGCGAAGGCTACCATCAGCCCCAGCAGCTTGCCCGGCGAAACGCGGTCACCGTGCAACAAGAAGTGCGCCACCAAGGCCACGAACACCGGATAGGAGCCGATCATCACCGATCCGTGGGCGCTATTCGTGTGAGCCATGCCGTAGTGGAACGAGCCGATCTGAACGAACAGCAGCAGTCCCACGGGCAGAATCGCCGTAAGCTGCCGACGATCGACACCCAGTGATGCGCCCTGCCAGAGCGCCGTGGGCGCCAGCAGGGCCGTGGCGATGGCAAACCGCAGCCCGGCGGTGGCCAACGGTGGAATGCCGTCCTGCGTGGCACGCACCGCCACGGCCAGTCCGCCCCAAAGCACGGCGCACAGCACCGCCAGGCTGGCCGCAGCGAACGTGACCGGCCGAAGATCTGTGCTCGCTTGTGTATGGGTTGACGTTTCGGCGGAATCACGTAGGGCGGGCATTGCCCACCAACTTAATGAATGCGGCGGGCGGTGCCCAGGTCCGCTGTTGATGGGGCGGGTCCGGCCGTGCGGGCAACGAAAGGATCTGTAGGGAACGGACTCCGTGCCGTTCCGCCGATCGACGGTCGTTCGGTACGCGCGGAACGGCACGGAGTCCGTTCCCTACAGAGCAAACCGGCCCCTGCGCCCGATCGAGCCTGGCGAGAGATTTGCCGCGGGCCGCACAGCGTGATATACTTGGGTCGCTGAAGCGATCCAGCACTGGCTCAAGTACCGGCCACAGGCCGGGGCGTCAGAGCAGGCAGCCAAGCTGCTTCAATCCGGCTTGCCGGAGCGCCAAACCTCCTTTGTGCGTTTCGCTTCAGCGTTTTTTATGCGCTGTGGGCAGGCAGACTTTGCCGCGGAGTCGACCGATGCCGATGCACGACTGCGTTCCGAAATTGACCGCTACGATCCCAGGTCCATCTCTTGCAGCGTGCGGGCCAGGCTGATCGAGGTCAACTCTTCGTCGCCGTTTTCAAGCAGAGCGCGCAACGATGGGTCGATCAGGTCTTCCAGCCATTGGCCGAAACGCAACGAACGGGGCCAGTCTTGATAGCGTTCGTAGGCGTTCAGGTAGACCTCCTCCACCGCGTCGTCGATCGACAACGTGTCGCCCAGGCGGGCCGCCAACGCCGGATAGCGGTTGATCCAGCGGCTCACGCGGCGGTGCATCGCCTCGTCATAAACGTCGACCGCCCGGCGAAAGGCGGCATAGTCGCCCTCGGCCGCCGCCCGTTCGAGCACATCGGGGTTGGGCACGCCGACGGGAATCACGTCGAACTGCGTCCCTTCCTCGTGCTTGGCGATCGAAGCCTTGTTGCCGAGGGCCTCGATGTAGGCGTCGAGCTTGTGGACCAGCTTATGGACGCAGCGAAGATAAGCGGGATGAACGAGCACGTCGCGGTCGCCGGTGAAAAGCGTGCGGCCGGTCAGCACCAGGCTCGTTTTCACGTGGAAATCGCCCGTGCGCGGAAAGCGGCTGACGGTCACATAAAGGTCGGAAATGGGGAACGCCTGTGCCCGCGTGCGCAACGTGCCGAGGTTATCCTCCATCTTTTTGATCTGGCGGGCCGAAAGCCTGCACTGCTTGGTGTCGAGCTGAATCCGCAATTCGTGCTTCTGGTTGACTGGCTTCATGGTTCCACTTCCTTTCGTTCAAGCAACTCACGTGGCACGCCACCAGACTTCTCGCAAAGTCTGCTCTTCTTTATATTCTACCGTAGATCGGGTATTCCCGCCTGAAGGCGCCACGCTGGAATAGCCGACCTACTATGCGGCAATCGGTGTGCCTCTGGCGTCGGTTTCGGGATTTTGCTGGAAAGTGGCCGCGAAGAATGGCACAATCAGCGCATGATCGCGCCGCAATTCTCTCTACGAACGATCCTGGCCGTCACAGCCGTGTGCGGATTCGTCTCATTGATTGGCGCGGCGGCCGTGCGTGGCACACCGTGGGCCCGCGCGATCATGCTTGCTTTGGCGGCCCTGGCGCTCATCCTGATCGTTCACGCCTTGATGTTCTTTATAATGTGGCTGTTTTCGCTGATTTTGCCCGGCCGCCGCGCGGCCGGCCAGGGCCAATCACCTTTTGCGGGCGGACCGTCGCCAGGAAGCCGATGAACAAGCCACCACGGCGTCGCACATGCTTTTTTTCGCGGTGGTGCTTCGTGGGCGCCGTCGCGGCGCTATGGATGGCCGTTGCGACCCGAAGCCAGGCGGCGTCGACCGGTACGATGACGAAAAGCTCCGCCTACGGACTGACGCTGGTGGTGTCCACGCAATGGCTCGACGGCAGCGGCTACCGTCCGGTGCAGGTCAGCGTTCTGCCCGCCGCGCCGCCCAAGGCCGATCAAACGCTGCACGTCGAGTTCAAGGCCCAGGAACGGTCGTATCCCCCTCGCCAAATCCTCGTAAGCCAGGACATTGAAATTCCGGCGGGCAGCACGCAAGTGACCGACACCCTTGCGGTTCCGCAGGAGTTCGCCTTCCAGTGGTGCGAGGTCGAGGTTTGGCTCGACGGCGTCCATAAGCCAAAGCTGACGCAAAACGCACCCGTAGGCGTAAGCGGCCTGCATTCCGAGGGGCTGCCAAATATTCTGATCGTCAGCGGCGCCTTGACCCTGGGGCCACCGGCCGGCCCGTTCACGATTGCAATGGTCGCCGATCCTGATTCCTCGGTGCTGGCCGGCATCTTTCCCGACGAGCTCGTGCAACAGCAGGGTTATGGATACGGCAGACCGGTGGCCACGACGACCCCCGCCGGCACGACGCTGGTCGCCCCGTCCCTGCCTACGCTGATCACGGTGCCCTACAACCATTTGCCGCGACGCTGGATCGAGTTCAGCAGCCTCGATATCGTCTGCTTGTCGCTCGCCGACCTGACGGCGCTGCGGGGCGCTGAGCCGGAGCGGTGGCAGGCGCTGCGCCGCTGGGCGGCGGCCGGCGGAAACCTGTTGGTGTTCGGTGTCGGTGCGAAGCTGGACCGCATTGACGAGATCAGTGACGCCCTGCAATTGCCACGCGGCGATGACACGGCGGGCGAATGGACGAAGCCCAATCCGGCTGACTTCGGCAATCGGCTGAACAGCCCTTACAGCGGCTTTGGAACCGTTGTCGTCGACGCGCCGGTGGCCGGATCGCCACCGCTTGCTTCCGAACCACCTTTCCTGTTGCATCCGTTCGGCACCGGCATGGTCGTGGCGGTTGCCGCCGACGACCTGTTCAAAGAGCCTCAACAGAATTGGGCCTGGATGCTGAACTCGCTCGGTCCCGACCGCTGGCTCTGGTATCGGCGCCACGGTTTGTCTCGGGAACGGAAAAACGCCGACTTCTGGAACTGGCTGGTCCGCGGCGTCGGGCTGGCGCCGGTGACGGAGTTTCGTGTGTTGATCACCGTTTTTGTGTTGGCCATTGGACCCGTCAACTATTTCTGGCTGCGCCGCCGCGGCCGGTTGCACTTGTTGGTGGTGATTGTGCCGCTGGCCGCGATGGCAGTCACGCTCGGCCTGTTCGGATATGCGGTGCTGGCCGACGGCCTCGACATTCGCGTGCGTGCCCGCACCTTCACGCAAATCGACCAGCGTTCGGGCCAGGCGGTCTGCTGGTCGCGGCTATCGTATTACGCCGGCTTGGCGCCGGCCGGCGGACTGACGTTTCCCGACGACGTGGTCGTGTCGCCGCTGACGGCCAACGACAGCGGCGAGAGCGACATGGCCCGCCGCCAAAGCCTGGCCTGGTCGCAGCACGAGCAGCACCTCGTTTCCGGCTGGCTCGCCTCGCGGACGCCGATGCAGTTTGTCACGGTCCGCTCGCGCACCAGCCAGGCGGGGCTGCGGCTGCTGCCGCCGCGCGGCCAGGCCGGACCGCAGGTCGAGAATCAGCTCGGTACGCGGGTCGTTCGCTTATTGTTGAGCGACGAACAGGGCCGGCATTTTCGAGCGGTCGATCTTGCGGCCGGTGCCCGTGGGCAGCTCGAAGCGGCCAGTCCGGCCGACGAAGAAGCGGCCATCTACGAGTTCGTCAAAGACCGTCAGCCCAGCGTGCCGGAGGGGTTTGTCGCACCGTCGGCGCAAGTTTTCGCAGGCCGGCGGCGCTTTATGTACGCGGCGACGAACAACTCGCTGCTCGGGGCGTCGCTCGCCAGCGGCCTGTTGGAAGCGAATCTCCGCGAGGCTGTGCTAGGGCCGGGCAAACACGTCTCCTTGTCGAAGCCGACCGGTTTTCCGTTGGCCCCAAGAAGCTATCTGGCGGTCGTCGAGCGGTCGCCCGAAGTCGTGTTCGGCGTCGATCAGGTGCGCGAAGAAGACAGTCTCCATATTGTGGTTGGAAAATGGTAGTCATTCACTTGTACTTTACGCAGCCGAGCATGAGACATTGGCGGTGGCTGGGGCAGAACCTGAAAGCGAACTATGCAGCCCATGATTGAACTGCGCGGCCTGCACCGCTATTTCGGCCGCACGCGGGCGGTCTTCGACGTGAGTTTTTCCGTCGAGCGCGGTCAGGTGTTCGGCTATATCGGACCGAACGGAGCGGGCAAGACCACCAGCATGCGCATTCTGGCGACGCTCGATCAGCCCACTTGCGGCGACGCCCTGGTCGACGGCTTTTCGGTGGTCAACGATCCCGACCGCGTGCGGCGGCGACTGGGCTTCATGCCCGATTATTTCGGCACCTATTCCAACGTGAATGTTCGCGAGTATCTCGATTTCTACGCTCGCGCCTATGGCCTGCGGGGAAGCGAACGCACGCGGGCGTTGAGCTATGTGATGAGCTTCACCAAGCTCGACCTGCTGGCCGACAAGCCGATCGACGGCCTGTCGAAAGGGATGAAGCAGCGGCTGTGTCTCGGTCGCGCCTTGATTCACGATCCGGCGGTGCTGGTGCTCGACGAACCGGCCGCGGGGCTCGATCCGCGTGCCCGGATTCAGTTGCGGGAGATGATCCGGGCACTGGCCGCGCACGGCAAGACGGTGCTGGTCAGCTCGCACATTCTCACCGAGCTGGCCGAGATGTGCGATCTGGTCGGCATCATCGAGCGCGGCCGCTTGCTGGCCGTGGGCTCGGTAACCGAGATCCAACGGGGACAGCAGACGCGTCATTTCACGCGGATTCAGGTGCGCCTGCTCGATGACGCCGCCGGCCTGGCAACCTGGCTGGCCGAGCGCGAAGGCATCGACCAGATTCGAACCGAGGGCCACGCCGCCCTGTTCGCGCACGAGGCCGACGCCGAGGTCGAAGCGGCACTCCTGCGCGGCATGATCGAGGCCGGTTTTCGCGTCGTCGCCTTCGGCAGCCAGACCAAGACGCTGGAAGAAGTTTTCATGCAAGTCACCGAAGGACACGTGCAATGATGTCTTTGACCCAGCTCAACGTCGACGCTTCCGCGGTCCCGGCCGACACCGGTTGGCAGCGGCTGGAACGCGCCCTGGTTTGGGTGGGCGACCGCTTGAACCCGATTCTGGTCAAAGAAACGCGGCAAGCGCTCAAGAGCCGGCAATTCGTGATCACCTTCGCGTTGGTGCTGGTCTTGGCCTGGATCTGGTCGATCCTCGGCGTCTCGCTGATCGGGCCGAGCATCTTCTACGCTGCCCGTGGCTTCGACATGTTTCTTGGCTACTACGCGATCCTGGCCGTTCCCATGTTGGTGGTGGTGCCGTTCGGGGCGTTTCGCTCGCTGGCCTCGGAGCGCGAAGACGGCACGTTCGAGATGCTTTCGATCACCACCTTGCGGCCGCGGCAGATCGTCGGCGGCAAGCTGGGCAGCGCGGTCTTGCAGATGCTGGTCTATCTGTCGGCCGTCGCCCCCTGCCTGGCCTTCACCTACATGCTGCGAGGCATCGACGCGCCCACCATCGTCTACGTGATCTGCTGCTTCTTTTTGGCATCGCTGGGGGCATCGGTGATCGGACTGGTGGTCGCCACGCTGACGCAGGACAAGCACTGGCAGATCGTGCTGTCGGTGCTGTACTTGTTCGGTCTGGCGTTCTTGCTGTTCAACGCGTTGACGATCGCGTTCGCCTTGATGATGCAGTCCGGGACGCCGGCTTTTCAAGACCGCGAGTTCTGGATCGTCAACGCCATCATGTTGACGGCCTACGTCAGTTACTTCGCGCTGTTCTATTGCGCCGCCAGCGCCCAGCTTACCTTTGCCAGCGATAATCGCTCCACCGCGCTGCGGATGGTGATGGTCGTGCAGCAGGCGCTGCTGATCGGCTGGTTCGGTTGGGGTTTCTTGCAAGAGCAAGCCCGTCCGGATATCGGCATCGTGTACTTTGTTTTTGTCGGCATTCATTGGGCGGCCATGGGCGCGCTCATCAACGGCGAGTTGGGCGAGATGTCGCTGCGCGTCAAGCGCCAGCTTCCGCAGAGCCTTTTGGGCCGCGCGTTCTTCACCTGGTTCAATCCCGGCCCGGCGACCGGCTTTATGTTCATCGTCGCCAACCTGCTGGCGGCCACCGCCGTGGGCGGGGCCTTCTTGGCGGGCGATTACGTGTTCCGCGGCGGCGGGGCGGGCGTGCGCGGAATCTCGGTGCCGCGCAGCGTCGTGATGGCCTTCGGCCTGCTCGAACTCTCCTATATCGTGTTTTACTTGGGTCTGGCGCGGCTGGTGATCGGCCTGCTGCGGCGCGTGACGCCGGTGACGCTGACCTTGGCAGTGTTGTTGCAAGTGCTGTTGGTGATGGCCGGCAGCGGCATTCCGGTTTCGATCCACTTGATGACGCCCAGCATCCGCAGCGGTTATTCGCTGATCGAAATCAGCAACCCGTTTTTTTCGCTGAACGAGGTGATCCAAGCCGGGGATTTCGACGCGGACGTCGTGGTGCTTCTGATCGTTGTTCCGATAGCGGCGGCGCTGGTTTTCTTGGCGAACGTGCCGGCCATCGTGGCCGCGGTACACCAGGTGCGGATCGCCAAGCCGAAGCGCGTGGCCGAAGAAGACGCCGAGCTGGAAGCGCTGCGCGCGCCGCCGCCGGGTCCCAGTAATCCCTTTGAGGATGACTAGGCCCATGTGCAATTTTGGATTTTGGATTTTGGATTTTCGATTGCCAATCCAAAATCCAAAATCCAAAATCCAAAATCACGTCGCGCTCGCAAGCTCGCTGGCCCCACCTTACGAACCCCGACTCCTGAACCCTGAATCCTCCCCATGCCCCACTACGGCCACATCCTCGCTGAGCTGCGAACGCAGTTCCCGCAGCCGGTCTCCGATCCGGTTCACGACGCCTACGTCGCGTTCTCGGTGCTGCGAGCGCTGGATCAGGTCGATCGCCTGAAGGGCCAGACGCCGGTCCTCGGCTTGCCGGTCGAGCCCGACTTCGCGTCCGCACGGGCCGCCCGGTTCGAGCCACAACGCCGGCCGCTGGAGGAGGTCATCCCGGAGTTGGTCAAGCACCTGGAAGGCATGCATATTTGGGGCCACCCGCTGAGCCAGATCAACGTCGTGCCGCCGCCTTCGATTGCCGGCATCCTGGGCGTGCTGCTGGCGGCCATGTTCAATCCGAATCTGTGCAGCGAGGAGAGCGCGCGCGGCGTGTCGGCGGCCGAAGAGCGCGTGATTGCCATGACCGCCGACCTGCTGGGTTACGAGGTTGGCTCGGCGGGCGGAGTCTTCACCTTCGGCGGCACCGGCTGCCTGTTATATGGAGTGAAGGTCGGCCTGGAAAAGGCGTTGCCCGGCTCGTCGCACGCCGGCATCACCGCGCCGGCCGTCGTGCTGGCTTCCGATGAAAGCCACTACTCGGCGGTGAACGTGGCCGGTTGGCTGGGCATCGGGCAGCAGCACGTCGTTCGCGTGCCCACGGCCGCCGACAACGCGATTTTGGTCGATGCACTGGCCGACGCCGCCCGGCAGGTGCTGCGCGACGGCCGACGGATCGCCGCGATCGTCGCCACCCTGGGCACGACCGATGCGTTCGGCATCGACGATCTGGACGCGATCGGCAGGTTGCGCGACGAGCTGGTGCGTGAATTCTCGCTCGACTATTCGCCGCACATCCATGCCGACGCGGTGATCGGCTGGGCCTGGTCGGTGTTCGCCGACTACGATTTCGCCGGCAACCCCCTCGGCTTCGATTCCGCCACGCTGGCTGCTTTGTCGAAGGCCGCCGGCGCCGTGCGCCGTTTGCCGCTTGCCGATTCGATCGGCATCGACTTTCACAAGACGGGCTATGTGCCTTATGTGTCGTCGCTGGCCCTGTTTCGCCGGCGCAGCGACCTCGACCTGATTCGGCGGCCGCGGTCGACCATGCCGTATCTGTTTCAGTCGGGCGAACACCATCCGGGCACATTCACGCTGGAAACCACCCGTAGCGGCACGGGGCCGATGTCGGCGCTGGCCAACCTGCTTTTGCTGGGCAAGGAGGGCCTGCGAGTGTTGCTGGGCCACGCGGTGGAAATGGCCCAAGTGCTGCGGCGAGCGATCGACGGCCAGCCGGAACTGGCGGTGCTCAACGGTGAAAACGTCGGGCCGGTGACCTTGTTTCGCGTTTATCCGCCCGATGTGGACAAGCGCGTGGTCGAGCGCGAGTTCCACGATCCGAGTTTTCAGGCTGCGGTGGAGGGCATCAACGATTTCAACCGGCGGGTGTTTCGCCGGGTGTGGGCCGAGGCGACGGCGGGCCGGGGCATCGCAATTTCGATGACCGATTGCTATCGGCATTCGGATCACGGAGTTCCCGTAGCGGCCTTGAAATCGTACGTTCTCTCGCCGTTCACCGACGCACCGCAGATGCACGACCTGGTCCGCTATGTGTTGGCGGCCCGCGAGTTCGTGCTGAAGAGCGGGTAGGGTTCAGGGTTCAGGGTTCAGGAGGGCGTCGGCCAAGTCGTAAGGTGGGGCCAGCGAGCTTGCGAGCGCCGGCCCACCGCTGGCGACGTCGATTACGGTGGGCGGGCGCTCGCAAGCTCGCTGGCCCCACCTTACGTTCGTTGCCAAACCCAGAACAAAAACCATCGCCAACGCCAATTTGCCATTCCCCTCCCCTTTCCACTCGCAAGCGGCGTTCTTACACTACGGACTCTCGTTGCACGCCAATCAGTCACGCCCCACGGAGTCGTTTTCAAATGGCCAAAAAGCCTGGCACGTATCGCTTCAGTTTCGGCCCCTGGAACATTTCGATGGGGTCCGATCCGTTCGGCCCGGCGGTCCGCAAGGACGTCGCCTTTGCCAAGAAGATCCGAGAGTACAAGAAGATGGGCTTCGACTACGTGCAGTTGCACGACGACGACGTGGTGCCCGCCGACTGGGACGCCACGCAAACGACCCGCGGCGTGGCCAAGGTCAAGCAGTTGCTCGGCGGCGAGGGACTGAAAGGCGAGTTCATCGCGCCGCGGCTGTGGGAAGACCCGCGGACCATCGACGGCGGCTACACGTCGAACAGCGCGGCGGCCCGGCGCTATGCCCGCGATCGCACGCGGCGGGCCATCGACATCGCCAACATGCTCGACATCGACCTGATGGTGCTCTGGCCGGCCCGCGAAGGAACATACATCCGCGAATCGAAAGACGCCACGGCGGCCGTGGGGCTGCTCGTCGACGCGGTGAACGACATGCTCGACTACGACCCGAAAATTCGCATCGTGGGCGAAATGAAGCCCAACGAGCCGATGGACCAGGCCTATTGCCCGACCGTGGGTCATTTCATGGGCCTGTGCTATCGCGCCAGCGACCCCAGCCGCGTGGGCGTGTTGATCGAAAGCGCCCATAGCATTCTGGCGGGCCTCGACCCCTCCGACGACATGGCCTACGCGCTTTGGCACGGAAAGCTGTGGGGCGTTCATCTCAACGACCAGAACGGCCTGAAGTACGACCAGGACAAGACGTTCGGTTCCGTCGATTTGCGGCGGGCTTTCAATCAGGTCTGGGTGCTCGACCGGGCGGGCTATTACGACATCGGCGTGGTCGGCCTCGACATCAAAGCCATGCGCACCACGAAGCAGGCCGACGAGACCCGGCACCTGGCCAACAGTCTGCGGATGTTCCAGCATCTCTTGAAGCTCGCGCGGACGGTGGACGCGAACAAGGTCGAGGCGTTTCGGCGCGAGCGGGACTATGAGGGGCTGGACCTGCACATTCTGGAGCACCTGCTTGGCGTATGACCGCTGGCGGCTATTTTGCAAACGCCGCGTCGAAGGCCGCCGCGCTGGGACGGAAGTCGAGCCGCTTCACAAATTCGCAGGCTTCCTTGGCGCCCGCCTCGCGGTCCATGCCGCTGTCTTCCCACTCCACCGACAGCGGCCCTTCGTAACCGATCGCGTTGAGCGCCCGCACGATCTCTTCGAAGTTGACGCCGCCCCGGCCGGGCGAACGAAAGTCCCAGCCGCGACGCGGATCGCCGAAATTCAAATGGCTGCCCAGAATGCCGCTCCGCCCGTTGAGCGTCACCACGGCATCCTTGATGTGGACGTGATAGATGCGGTCGGGAAACGCCCGCAAAAACTCCACCGGATCGACCCCCTGCCAGTGCAAATGACTGGGATCGAAGTTGAATCCGAATTCTTCCCGCCGTTCCAGGGCATCGAGCGCTCGCTGGGCGCTCACCAGGTCGAAGGCGATCTCCGTCGGATGCACCTCCAGCGCGAACCGCACGCCGCACTCGCCGAACACGTCGAGCACCGGATTGAACCGCTCGGCCAGCAGTTCGTAACCGCGGTCGATCATGTTTTGCGGCACCGGCGGAAACGAATAGAGCAGGTGCCAGATGCTGGAACCGGTGAAGCCGTTGACCACGCCCACGCCCAACTTCTGGGCCGCACGCGCGGTGTTCTTCAACTCCTCGGCCGCCCGCGCGTTGACGCCGGCGGGCTTGCCGTCGCCCCAGACGTGCTTGGGCAAAATCGCCTTGTGTCGCTCGTCGATGTTGTCGAGCACGGCCTGCCCGACCAGATGCGCGCTGATGGCGTGAAGCTGCAGGTCGTGCCGCTCCAAAAGGTCGCGCCGCGCGGCACAATAGGTCTCGTCGCCCAGCGCCTTGTCGACTTCGAAGTGATCGCCCCAGCAGGCCAGCTCCAGACCCTGATAGCCGAACTCGCGTGCCTGGCGGGCCAGGTCTTCGAGCTTCAGGTCGGCCCACTGGCCGGTGAATAAGGTAACGGGGCGAGGCATGGTTCAGGGTTCAGGGTTCAGGGTTCAGGGTTCAGGGGCGAGGCACTGGTGCGTATAGGTTACAGGGATCCGAGGACAGGGAACAGGGGCGCGGGGACGAAGGCGTGATATAATCGTGAGGTGGGAGGCGATAGGCTCTGGGCGTTAGGCTTTAGGCGCGCTGTTCCACTTGATGCCCAATGCCCAACGCCTAACGCCCAACGCCCAATGCCCAACGCCTCTAACCTACAGTGCTCTGGAGATGTCGAATGTTTCCCCGCTGGACCACAATCGTGCTCGCCCTGGCTCTCGCCGGTTGCGGTGTCGTAGCGGCGGCGGAAGGGCGCGTCGAGTTGGAACTGGTGACGGGGGCCCAGTTTCCGGCCACCGCTCAGCAGCAGTGGTATAACCTGCTGTCGGAACTGGGAGTCGACGGGTTGCGCATCCGCAAAGCCGGCAGCGGCGACAAGGCCGAAGTGAAAGTGGCCGGCAGCAAGGCATCGCCGGTTTATCGCGTGGTCGGCCTGCTCGTTTCGGGCAACGAATTGGTGTTGCCCGGCGGACGCTTTTCGCCGCGCGATCGCGGTCCGCTGGCCGAATGGCTGAAAAAACTCCGCACCGAGGGGCCAACTTCGTCCGGAGGCGGCGCCGGCAACTTGCCGTTTGGTCTGGCGACCAAAGATTTTGCGGCCATTCATGCCGACCTGACAAAGCGCGTTGCGTTCAGCACCCAAGGAATGCCGCCAGTTGAACTGCTCGACAAACTGGCCGCGGGTTTGACCTATAGGTTGTCGCTCGACGCGCCAACGCGCCGCGTGCTTGGCCAGGCCGGGCCGATCGGCGAGGAGCTGGAAGGGCTGTCCACCGGGACGGCCATCGCCTACGTGCTGCGCTCGGAGGGTCTGGGCTTGTTGCCCGCCCCGGCCGGAGGCAAGGGACCCAAGTACGCCGTGCTCAAACCGAGCGCCGGGCAAACGACCTGGCCGGTGGGCTGGCCGCTGCAAGATCGCAAGCCAGGCGATGTCATGCCAAAGCTGTTTGAGACCCTGAACGCCGAGATCGAAGAGATTCCGCTCACGGACGTGCTGGATACGGTGGTTGGCGAACGGCTCAAAGCCCCGGTGCTTTACGATCATTACGCGCTGGCCCGGCAAGGCATCGAACTGCAGAAAGCGATCGCGACGTTTCCTCCCGGCAAAACCTGGTACTACAAGCTCGTCGACAAGCTGCTTCACCGGGCGGGCCTGAAAGGCGAGTGGCGGCTCGACGACGGCGGAAAGCCGCTGCTCTGGGTCACCACGTTGCTGCCGGTGAAGTGAAGACAGAAGTGGTTAGTGATTAGGGCCGGTTGCGGTATCGCGAAAAGACCGGACAATGCTAACCTGGTTGAGAAGCATGCGCTCAGCAAGCCGTCGTCTCCAAGGCGAACACCCGGTCGTAGGCCTTTTGCGCGACGCCGCCCAATCGCTCGGCCAGTCGCCGATAAACCGCGCGGCGATAGTCCCATTCTTTCGATCGCGGAACCTGCTCCAGCCCGCCCCTTGCCACCCGGCCGTGCGGCGGCTAAGACAAGCATGATGTTCACGCGGTTGCGAGCGACGCAGTGCCCCGGTATCTGACTCGATTTTACGGCAAGAAGCGCGGCCGACGCCACACCGGCTCGAACGTGGTCCGCAGCTTTGGTTCGGGCTGCTTCTGCGCGGTTTCGCTCGGCATCGGCCTGGCGGCCCTGTTTTACTTCTTCGCCGCTTTGACCGTTCCCGAGCTGCGAGTCAACCGCGACTTTGTCGAACATCGGGCGCGTTTGATCGACAAGCGCCTGGAGGAGCAGCCGGCCCGCGACGGTCCGCTCTATGCCCCGCGCTTCCGCTTGCAATTCACCGTGCAGGGTCGCCGTTTCTCCCCCTGGGCGCCCTATGACGTGACCGACCTGCACACGCGCGACCGGCACCGAAGCGAGCAATTGTTGGCCGAGTTTCAGACCGGTCAAGACTACGCTTGTTGGTACGACCCCCAGAATCCCGAGCGCGTCGTGCTGGCGCGGGGCTATTCCTGGTTCGCCTGGCTGATGCTCGTGGTGCCCGTGCCGTTTATCGCCGTCGGCGCCGGTGGCTTGTCATTCTTGATCTGGTCATGGGGCAAATCGGCCGAGCGGCGGGCGGTGCTCGCGCAAGAGACCGCGCGGCGGGAACAAATCGAGCTGACCGGGCAGGAACCGCCCTTCCCTTCGGTGCCCAGTCCCGGCGACGTCACCGATAGTCCCGGCACGACGCTGGCCTTTCGGCTGCCGAGCGGCGAACCGGGCTGGAACCTGGCGGGGTTGCTGCTGTTGAGCATCGTCTGGAACGGCGTGGTGGCGGCGTTCTTATGGATGGCCGTGGACGGCTACCGCCGCGGCAGCCCCGACTGGCTGCTGGCCCTGCTCGTAGCGCCGCTGGCCGTGGGGGGCGCGGGGCTGGTCGCGCTGTTCCTCCGGCAATTGTTGGTGGCCGGCAGCGTGGGACCGACGATCGTGGAAATCTCGGAACATCCCTTGTACCCCGGCGGCACCTTCGAGCTGTTCATCGACCAATCGGGCAAGCTGACCGTCAAGCGGCTGCGCGTCGTGCTCGTCTGTGAAGAGGAAGCCACGTACCGTCAAGGGACCGACGCACGCACGGCGACGCGGAGGGTCTACGAGCACGAGATTTACTGTCGCGAGGCCTCCCCGGAGCCGCACGAGCCGGGATTGCGGCTGCGGACCAGCATGGAGATTCCCGCTTGCGCTATGCACTCGTTCCGCTCGGAGCATAATAAAGTGTGCTGGAAGCTTGTGGTCAGCGGCGAGGTCGCCCGGCGCGGCGACTTCGAACGCAGCTTCCTGCTGCACGTTTATCCCTGTCGGTTCGAGAGCCATGCCGCATGAGCGAAGGATCGGTCCGCATCTTGCTCGATGGCAACCGTCGCGTATACCAACCGGGCGATTTGTTGTCGGGCGCCTATCAAGTCGACTCGCTGAGATGGATCGATCCGACTGCCGTCGAGATCTCGGTGCTCTGGCACACCGAAGGCCAGGGAGACGAAGACCTGGCCGTACACTACTTCGACCGGACCGAGGCGGCGGAACGTGGCGGGACCGACTTTCGCCGGCCGCAGCGCTTCAGCACGCGCTTGCCTGCCAGCCCGCTGAGTTATCAAGGCGTGATCGTTAAAATCTGTTGGTGCGTCCGCGTGCGCGTGTTCTTGCCGCGAGGCAGGGAAATCGTCGGAGAATCCCCTTTCCAGCTTGGCACGTTGCCGCCCGCCCGGCTGGCAAAGGCCGCTCCGCCGGTCGTTCCGCCGGTCGAGGGAGCGGTCGAAGAGGGCGGTGAGACGCTTTGAGGTGCCATGAACGCACTTGCAAGCTAGAATTGGCGTTGTCAAGCCAGAATCGTAAGGTGGGACCAGCGAGCTTGCGAGCGCTGGCCCACCGTAAACGACGACGGACGGGGCTACGGCGTCCGTTGAGTGCGCGACGCGGCAAACGGTGGGCCGGCGCTCGCAAGCTCGCTGGTCCCACCTTACGGCCGGCCAAAATCAAAAAATCAAAAATCGAAAATCCAAAATTGCATGACCGCCAGCGAGTTACTTTCCGCCGCCCGACAATGCCAGCAAACCGGCGATCTGCCGCGCGCCGAGTCCGGCTACCGTCAGCTTCTCGCGCTCGAACCGGCCAACGCCGAAATCTGGTATCTGCTGGGCTCGGTTTGCCAACCGCAAGGCAAGCCGGACGAGACGGTGGCCGCGTACCGTCGGGCGGTGACGCTCAAGCCCGAATTCGCCCAGGCCCAAAACAGCTTGGGCATTGCCCTGGCGCAGCAGGGCCACTCGCAGGAAGCGGAGCAGTGCTTCGCCGAAGCGGTCCGCGCTCAGCCCGACTTTGCGCACGCCCACAACAACTTGGGCAACGCGCTGAAAGAGCAAGGGCGGCGGGACGAAGCGCTGGCTTGCTATCAGCAGGCGGTGGCCCTGAAGCCCGACTTTGCCGAAGCGTACAACAATCTGGGCAACGTGCAGCGGGACCTGGGCCAGCTCGACGACGCGATTGCCAACTGCCGGCAAGCGCTGCGTTTGAAGCCCGACCTGGCCGATGCCCACAACAATCTCGGCGCGGCCTACTCCGCCCAGCGTCACTGGGAGGAAGCGGCGGCCAGCTATCGCCAGGCCATTGCTTTGCGTCCCAACCACGCCGAAGCGCACAGCAACCTGGGCAACGCGCTGCGCGAGCTGGGCCGCATCCAGGAGGCCATCCTCAGCTTGCGCCAGGCGTTGCAGCTCAAGAGCGACTTTGCCGAGGCGCACGGCGGGCTGGCCATGGCCTTGACGCAACAAGGCGACTTGGACGGCGCGCTGGAGAGCTGCCGCGAGGCGTTGCGGCTGCGGCCCGACTTGGCCAGCGCGCATCTGAGCATGGGCTTTATCCTGTCGGAGCTGGGCCGCCGGTCCGAAGCGCTGGCCTGCTGCGAAAAGGCACTGGAGCTACAGCCCGACATGCCCGACGCCCGCAAGAACCGCTCGCTGGTCTTGTTGCTGGAGGGCAAGCTGGCCGAAGGTTGGGCCGAATACGAATGGCGTTGGAAGTGTCCGGAGCTTCCGGAAAGGCCGTTTCCGCAGCCACTGTGGGACGGTACGCCATTGGACGGAAAAACGATCATGCTGCACGCCGAGCAGGGATTTGGCGACACGCTGCACTTCGTCCGCTACGCGCGGCTGGTACGCGAGCGCGGCGGCCGCGTGATCGTGGTCTGCCAGCGCCCGCTGGTGACCCTGTTACGTCGCTGTGAAGGCGTCGAGCAGGTTTTGGCCCAGGGCGATCCGTTGCCGCCCTTCGACGTTCACGCGCCCCTGTTGAGCCTGCCGCGGATTTTTGGCACCACGCTCGACAACATTCCCGCTGACGTGCCGTACCTCAACAGCGACCCACAAATCGTTGCCCGCTGGCGCGACGAGCTGAGCGGCGTGAGCGAGTTCAAGATCGGCATCGCCTGGCAAGGCAGCCGCACGCATCGCCGCGACCGCGGGCGGTCGATCCCGCTTTCCTACTTTGCTCCGTTGGCGGCCCAAAGCGGCGTGCGGCTCTATAGCCTGCAAAAGAACTTCGGGCAGGAACAACTCGGAGAAGTCAGCTTCGGCGGGCGGATTATCGACTTGGCGCCGCGGCTGGAGTCGTTCGTCGATACCGCCGCCGTGATGGAGAACCTCGACCTGGTGATCTGCTGCGACACGTCGGTGGCCCATCTGGCCGGCGCGTTGGCCAGGCCGGTGTGGGTGGCCGTGGCGACCGTGCCCGACTGGCGCTGGCTTTTGGACCGCGACGACACTCCCTGGTATCCGACGATGCGGCTGTTCCGTCAGCACCGCCGCGGCGACTGGCACGACGTGTTCGTGCGCATCACGTCGGCGCTGGCCGAGCTGATCGGCGCGCCGATGGATTTGAGCACGATGGTCCGCATCGGGCCCGGCGAACTGATCGATCGCGTCGCGCGATTGGAGATCGCGTTGGACCAGGGCGGGGCTGCGGGTGGCGGCAATCGCGAGGAGCTCGTGACGCTGGAGAACAGCCTGTCGCGTTTGCTTCGCCGTGCTCCGCAGGTGGCCGAGTTGAAGAATGAACTGAAGGCGGCGTGCGAGGCTCTTAGCGCGGCCGAGCGTCAGATCGACGAGTGCCGGCGCGGCGGCGATTTCGGCCCGCAGTTCGTCGAACTTGCCCGCACGGCTTATGCTGAACGCGAGCGCCACCGCCGGCTTATGGGGCTGATAAACGACGCTTTCTCGTTTGAAGGAGAAGGTGCGTGACCGCGAGCGAACTCAATAGCTTGGGCGTGGCCTTGGCACGACAGGGCCGCACGCGCGAGGCGGAGCAGTGCTTTGTCGACGCGGTCCGCGCGCAAGCGGATTTTGCGCAGGCGCACAACAACTTAGGCAACACCCTACTGGAGCAAGGGCGGCGCGAGGAAGCACGGGCGTGTTACCAGCGGGCCGTCGAGCTGAAGCCCGACTTCGCGGAGGCTTACAACAATCTGGGCAATGTGCAACGCGAGCTCGGTCAGCTTGACGAGTCGATCGACAACTGCCGGCAGGCGTTGCGTTTGAAGCCCGACTTGGCCGACGGCCATTTCAACCTCGGCGCGGCCCGTTTTGCGCAGCGGTGCTGGGAAGAGGCGGCGGTCAGCTATCGACAGGCCATCGCTTTGCGTCCGGGCCACGCTGAGGCGCACCGGTATTTGGGCAGTGCGCTGCGGGAGCTGGGACGTACCGATGAAGCGATCGCCAGCTTCGGCGAAGCATTGCGGCTCAAAGGCGATTTCGCCGAGGCCCACGGCGAGCTGGCGATGGCCTTGGCGCAACGAGGCGACCTGGACGGCGCGCTGACGAGCTGCCGCGAGGTGCTGCGGCTGCGGCCCCATCTGGCCAGCGCTCATCTGTATGCGGGCTTCATCTTGAGGCAGTTGGGCCGCCGGGCGGAAGCGCTGGCCTGCCTGGAAAAGGCGCTGGAGTTGCAGCCCGACCTGCCCGACGCGCGAAGGAACCGCGGGCTGCTGTGGCTGGTCGAAGGAAAGCTGACCGAAGGTTGGGCCGAATACGAATGGCGTTGGAAGTGCCCCGAGTTTTCAGCGCGGCCGTTTCCGCAGCCGCTTTGGGACGGTTCGCCTTTCGAGGGCAAAACGGTCCTGCTCCAGGCCGAGCAGGGGTTCGGCGATACGCTGCACTTCATCCGCTACGCACGGCGGGTCCACGAGTGCGGCGGCCGCGTGGTCCTCGTTTGTCAGCCCCCGCTGGTGGCCCTGTTAAGTCGTTGCGAAGGCGTCGAGCAGGTTTTGGCGCAGGGCGACCTATTGCCACCCTTCGACGTCCATGTGCCGCTGTTGAGCCTGCCACGGATCTTTGGCACCACGCTCGATAACATTCCGGCCGATGTTCCCTATATCGAGGGCGATCCTCAGAAGGTTGCCCGCTGGCGGGACGAACTTGACGGCGCGAGCGACTTCAAAATCGGCATTGCCTGGCAAGGCAGCCGCGCGCATTGCGGCGATCGTTGGCGGTCGGTCCCCCTCTCGAACTTCGCTCCGTTGGCCGCGATTGGCGGCGTGCGGCTCTATAGCCTGCAAAAGAACGACGGGCAGGAGCAGCTTGGGCAGGTCAGCTACGGAGAGCGAATTGTCGACTTGTCGCCGCGGCTGGAGTCGTTCGACGATACCGCGGCAGTAATGGAGAACCTTGACTTGGTGATTTGCTGCGATACGTCGGTCGCCCACCTGGCCGGCGCGTTGGGCAGGCCGGTGTGGGTGGCGGTGCCGGCCGTGCCAGATTGGCGCTGGCTGCTGGACCGCGAAGATACTCCGTGGTATCCGACGATGCGGCTGTTCCGCCAGCATCGTCTTGGCGACTGGCACGAGGTGTTCGCGCGCATGGCCTCGGCGCTGGCCGAGCATGTCGCAGCGCCGATGGGTAGTGTCCTAAAGTTGAGTCACGTAGGGTGGGACCAGCGAGCTTGCGAGCGCCCGCCCACCGAGAGCGACCTTGCCGATGCTGGTGGGCCGGTGCTCGCAAGCTCGCTGGTCCCACCCTACGAATTGGAGGCTGAGTGCCCTCGTGAATAAAACCAAAGTATGCCGCTATGGCGAGATGATCTATCGTCCGAACGACACCTATGTCGGCCGCTCGCTGGAGCTTTACGGCGAGTTCTCGGAGTCGGAAGTGCAGCTCTTTCGGGCCCTCGTGCGGCCTGGACAGACCGTGCTCGAAGTGGGCGCGAATATCGGCGCGCACACGGTGCCCCTGGCGAAGTTGGTGGGGCCGACGGGCAAGGTGCTGGCCTTCGAGCCGCAACGCGGCTTGTTTTATATGCTCTGCGGCAATATGGCCCTCAATAACCTGCACCAGGTGCATTGTTATCATGCGGCGGTCGGCGAGCGTGCCGGCACGATCGCCGTGCCGGAAGTCGATGCCGACAGGGAACAGGATTACGGCGGCATTCGGTTGACGAACCTGCCCTCGTCCGTGGTGACGGAACCGGTGCCACTGCTGCGGATCGACGACTTGCAGTTGGCCGCATGTGATTTCATCAAGGTCGATGTCGAGGGGATGGAGCGGCAAGTTTTGACCGGGGCCGCGCAGACGATTCGTCGCTTTCGGCCGCTGCTGTACGTCGAAGACGACCGCGCTCAAGCATCGGCCGATTTGCGGGCGCTGATGTTCGACCTGGGCTATCAGCTCTACGTTCATCAACCGCCGCTCTATAACCCCGCCAACTTTGCAGCCAATCGCGAGAATATCTTCCCCAAGATCGTTTCACTTAATGTTTGCGCTCACCATGTCGAGTCGCCGTCGCCCATCCGGCCCGAGCAGTTCGGCATGGAACATTTGCCGCGACCGGCCCGCGGTGCGACGACCTCGAAAGCCGGGACGCCGGCGACTTTGGACGAAGCGCGGCGCGAGCACCAGGCCGGCAACGTCGAGAGGGCGGTCGGCCTCTATCGCCAACTGCTGCTGGCCCAGCCGAACAATGCCCAGGTGTGGTATCTGCTGGGCGCGGCCTCGATGCAGTTGGGCCAGCTCGATGAGGCGCGCAGCAGCTTGCGGCAGGCCACCTGCGTCAATCCGCGGCACGCCGAGGCGCACAACCATCTGGGCGTGGTGCTGGCCCAGCAAGCCTCGGTCGACGATGCGATCACCAGCTTCCGACGCGCGCTCGAATTGAAGCCCGACAATGGCGAGATACTGAACAACTTGGGGCTGGCGCTGTTGCGGCAAGACAAGGCCAACGAGGCCATCGCCATCTTCCAGCGCGCCTTGGAGCTGCATCCCGACGATGTCAAGGCCCGGCACAACCTGCACCGGGCGCTGCGCGAGTTGGGGCACTTCGAAGAGCTGCTTACCAGCCAGCGTCAAGCGGTCGGGCAGAAGCCCGATTCGGCCCAGGCCCACAACGACCTGGGACTGACGCTCTACGAGGGGGGCAAGCTCGATGAAGCCGCCGAGGCCTTTCGTCAAGCGCTGCTCGTCAAGCCCGACCTGGCCGAAGCCCACAACAACTTGGGCCTGGTGATGGCCTCGCAGAGCAAAGTGGACGAGGCGATCGCGTCGTATCGCCGGGCGATCGTTTTGAAGCCCGCCTTTGCCGAGGCCCATAACAACCTGGGCATCGCCCTGCGCCAATCGGGACAGGGCGAGGCCGCGGTGGCGAGTTGCCGCGAGTCGGCCCGGCTCAAACCGGAGCTGCCGGAAGCGCACAATAACCTGGGCAGCGCGCTGGAAGAGGTCGGCCGCTACGAGGAAGCGATCGACGTGTTGAATGAGGCGCTGCGGATCAAGCCCGACTTTGCCAAGGCCCACAACAACCTGGGCATCGCCTTTTGGTATCTGGGCCGCTTCGACGACGCCGCCGACAGCTACCGCCGCGCGATCGACCTGATGCCCGAAATGGCCGAGGCCTACAACAACCTCGGCAACGTGTTGCGCGACCAGAGCGACATGCAGGCCGCCCAAGAATGTTATCGCCAGGCGGCCGACCTGAAGCCCAACTATGCCGATCCACACTGGAACCAGTCGCTGGTGTGGCTGCTGTCGGGCGACTTCGAGCACGGCTGGGCCGAATATGAATGGCGCTGGAAGCTGAAGAACTTCAAGCCGCGCCAATGCCCGCAGCCGCTCTGGGACGGTTCGCCGCTGGAGGGAAAGACCATCTTGTTGGCGGCCGAGCAGGGGCTGGGCGACACCATTCAATTCATTCGCTATGCTCCGCTGTTGCGCCAGCGCGGGGCGCGCGTGCTGGCCGAGGTCCAGCGGCTGTTGAAGCCGATCTTGAGCAGTTGTCCGGGCATCGACCAACTGCTGGTGCAGGGCGAGGAACTGCCCGATTTCGACACCTATATCACGCTGCTCAGCCTGCCCTGCGTGCTGGGCACGAAGCTCGACACCGTGCCCGCCGACGTTCCCTATCTCAAGGGCGATCCTGAGAAGGTGGCCCTCTGGCGGGACGAACTCGGCGGGGTGCGCGACTTCAAGATCGGCATTGCCTGGCAAGGCAGCCGTGCGCATCGCGGCGACCGTTGGCGGTCGGTCCCGCTGTCGAACTTCGCGCCGTTGGCCGCGATCAGCGGCGTGCGGCTCTATAGTCTGCAAAAGAACGACGGGCAGGAGCAGCTTGGGCAGGTCAGCTTCGGCGAGCGGATTGTCGACTTGTCGCCGCGGCTGGAGACGTTCGCCGACACCGCGGCGGTGATCGAGAATCTCGACCTGGTGCTTTGCTGCGACACGTCGGTCGGCCACCTGGCCGGCGCGTTGGCCAAGCCGGTGTGGGTGGCGGTGCAGACCGTGCCCGACTGGCGCTGGATGCTGGACCGCGAAGATACGCCCTGGTATCCGACGATGCGACTGTTCCGTCAGCGCCGTTTTGACGACTGGCCGGAAGTCTTCGAGCGGATGGCGGCCGCGCTGCGCGAGAAGCTGGAGCAGGCCCAAAACCTGCACTAGCGATTGGACACCCGAATAATGTGAGCGGCCCAAGGCGGTATGTTCGAGAACAAAATATGACAGCCAACCGAAAAGCTGCCAAAATGGAACCCGTGGTTTTGCGCCAGAAGGGCGAGGCTGTTTCTCGAAAACAGGCTGATGTGGCCGTTTCGGGGAGAGGCATACCACCAGCTCAGTCGTTGGTTGCGGTGAATGCTCCCGTCCGACAATAAGGTGGAAAACAACACGAGTCCATCCGGAGCGAGCAGCGACCGCAAATGGGACATCAACTGCTGGACATCAGGCACATGTTCGAAGACCTCAAAGGCTGTAATCAGCTCGAAGCGGCCAAGCTGTTCGGCACTGACGTCTCGGTTCACCAGGGGGTCGTAGGATATCGAATTCCAACCTGACGTGCGCAGAAGGTCGACGAGAACTCCGTTTCCGCCACCATAATCCAGATGTCGGACTGACCGAGGTAAACTGCCGAAGAGAGAAACCAAGGTGCCGGCATTTCCGCGAGGCCGCACTTCCTTGTAATCCGGGTCCACGACGGCATAGTCGTCGTTGTATACTTTGTCTTCGAATTTCTCTAAGGACCAGGTTGACATCTCCGGGGCGAAGCAGAAGCCGCATCCGCCGCAGAAAGCGTAGTAGATTGGAACGCCGGCCGGACTGAGAAACGTGCCCCTTCGTTCCTCGCATGACTTGTTGAAGTCCACGACGTCAAGCAACGAGCATCGTTGGCGGCAAACCGGGCAGATCAATGCGTCTTTGTGCATGGCTATGGAAGGCGGTCTTGCAGCCGCAGCACGTGCAGAAAGACGGGGCCGACGGCTTTCCTGGCCATTATAAACCAAGGTCTCGCGGAAACACATCGCCAGGGTCAACCGATCCAAAATACGGCCATCTACTCCCGCTGCCAGCGTTGAGCATCCTTGCTCTTCCATCGTCACAGCCTCCTTGATGCTTGGTTATTGACCAAACATAAGTTATCAGGAGGCTGTGACTTGCGCAAAGACGAACGGTATTGAGTCTAGTCGCCGCGCGAGTCGTGGCCGGTCCCGGCGCGCCGGGACACGAATTCTGCTACACGCGGTGCGCTGTTTCTATAAGGGCCGGTGAATATCCGCGCCAACGGCCCGCCGCGCTCGGCTCTTTCCTTCTTTCGCAGCCGACAGCGAAAGTTCGTTGAAGGGCCGCGTTACGGCCGCCAACCGCCCGCGGTCACGGCGGCGCGCGAAGGGACGATTCTGATCTACTGACAGATTCTGTCAGTTCACCGAAAGAGGGGGATGGTCAATTTACGGTCCGATCGGCCCTGGAGTTCCTCGGTCGTTCCCCTTGAGCGCCGTCAGTTCCACCGCGATCTCAGCGGCAGCTTCACGGTCCTGCCACCCGTCAGACTCATCGAGCTCGGCCAGCTCCAAAAGCGCCTCGGTCTCGGATTCGACCAGCTCGACGCGCTGCCGCAATCGCTCGAAACGATCAAGGACCGAGCGCCCCGCGTCGCCACTCGCGTGCGCGCCCAGGCGGCGGTAGGCCTGCGCCACGCATTGGCGTGCCGCCAATGCGACCATCATCCTTCCGGCCTCGGCACGTTTTACCTTCATGGCATCGATGCGGCGGCGCAGCCGAGCGCTGGCATCTTCGGCCGCCGCACGTTGTTCTTCGAACACCCCTGCCAGCCGCTCATGCTCGCGGCGCCGCATGAGTGCGCGACGGGCATGGTCGTCGTCGCCGGCGGAGACGGCTGCCGCCGCTCTGTGTTGCCAACGCGAAGCCTGGCCGTGCTGCGACTCGATTTCCTTGCCCAGCAACTTCTCGCAGGCGATCGAGCGGGCGGCCGCGCTGGTGGCCGCGGCGATCGTGTCGTCCATCTCTCGCACCGCTTGCCGCAACATTTTTTCCGGGTCTTCAAAGCGATCGACGAGATCGTTTAGGTTCGCCGTGAGAATATCGTTGATGCGTCCGAAAAGTGTCATGGTTTACTCCTGAATCTGAATCCTGAACCCTGAATCGTGAACCCGAACCCTGATCCCTCACGCCGCCGACGTATTGCCCCTGCGCTCCTCTTGTTCTTCCCCTGCATCCTGCCACGTCACCGCCGAAATACCTTCCACCGCTGCCGCGATCTGGGCCACCAATTCCTCGGCGCGTGAGGCCGGCGCGCCGGTGAACTTGGCCAAGTGGATCATCGATACCAACTCGCGAATCCAGGCCAACGTGCCCATCAGGTCGTCGTACGCGCGGCACCGCACCTCGCGCAGCCGGCCGAGGTTCTTGCGGCGCGCCTGCTCGCTCAATGCTCGGCGGTCGACCACGAGGGGACCGTCTTCCGCGACCGTCTCCGGGACGCCGCCGGCTTCGATTTCCGTTCGTGCCATGAGGGCGTCCATTTCGCGAATCCGGGCAGCTTGCGTCGCCAACGCCGAACGCAGCTCGACGAGCCGGTCTTTCTCACGGGCCAGCACGTTTTCGGCCCAGCCGTCCAGGCTTGAAAAGGCCGTGTCGAGTTCGGCATCGACTTGGGCGATTGCTTCCGCCATTTCGTCGGCGGCAGCGTGGCTCGTCGCGCGATCGAATTTCGTGGGAGTCTCCGGACGCGAGAGCAAGACCGGCAAATAGAGCGGCCAGAAGACGGTGGCGGTGGCCAACGGGAGCCAGCCGCGATCGCCGTCGCCGCTGAGATAAACGGCGCCGGCCACCGCGAAACCGGCAATCAAATAGAGCAGCAGTGTTTCACCGAGTCCCATGGTTTGCCTCCCCTCGTCTCAAACGTGCGTTGCGAAGAAGTTCCACAACACGTAGACCATCAGCGGCGTCACGGCGGTGTAGCAGGCGCACCAAGCCAACAGCAGCCGCCGCAACAGGCAGGCCCGCGACTCGCGCCGCTCGGCACAGATCGTGTCGCGCAGGGTCAAGAAGCCGTCGTAGAGCGTCTTCACGCCCCACAGACCGGCCACAAACGGCAGCAGCAGCCCGAACGCCACGCATGTGAGCATCAGCACGCGCGGAACCGGGAAGACCACGACGGCCAGCGCCGTCGCCACGTAGATCGGCAACACGCCGACCAGCGCGACGGCCGCCGAGGTCATGCCCTTCATGGCGTGCGCGACTACGCCGAGCATGCCGGTACGCACGCCGGCCAGCAGGCCGTAGAAGTAAAAGCTGGGCAGACAGACGCCGTTGGCCGCGACCAGTCCCAGGCAATACGCCAGCAACAGATTGGCCAGCGAGGCATCGTTCCAATGGGCGCGAGGCACGCCCGGCGGCCAGAAGTTCCAAGTAACGTACACGGAGTTGAGAATCACCGTGGCCGCGACGCCATAGACGGCGAAGCCGATGAGTCCCAGCGTCAGCAGCCGTGGCACCAGCCGCCGCTGCCGGTCGGGCCGCCGCAACAGTTGTTCGAGCGTCGAGCGGTCCTTGAGCAACAGGTCCAAAAGCTGGGTGAGCGAGACATCGTCGCGGTCGGCAGTCTGCTCGCTGCCGCGAATCGTTTCAGGCCGTGCCAGGTCGGCAACGCAGTTGGTAGACATAAAGTTTCCTTTACCGAAATGAATGCGCAATTGAGCGAAAGTGGTCGGTGGTTCTCAACCGACGGGCGTCAGCAATCCGAAGACATAGGCCATCTGAAAGCCGATGGCCCCCACGAGCAGCAGAATCCAACCGGGCTGCCGGCCGCGTGCGGGTTCCAAGCGTTCGACGATGCGGCAAAACACGTCGGCCATCGCCACACCCACGCCGATCAGCACCAGCCAGTTCACCGCGGCAACCAGCCAGGCGGCCCAGCGCGGACCAACCAGTTCGGCCGGCAACGAAGGCACGGCGACGCTGAAGAACCAGTTGATCGGCACCGACGCGATCAGCGCCAGTCCGCCCCAGCTTACGGTCACCAGCGCGGCCAACAGCGTGCTGCTCGCCCGCAAGCGCGAGCCGCTCAGGCTGTTGAGAATGTAGAGCGCCGGCAATGGGATGACCCAGGCCAATCCAGCGGCGATCGAGAACAATAGCGACTTGGCCAGCATGGTTTGCGGTCCAGCGTGGATGCCCATCGTCAAGCCGTAGACGAGCACGCCGAACAATGCGGTGGCCGCCAGTGCCAGCCAGACGGCCAAGCCATACGGCGTGCCTTCGCGCTGCCACACAAGCGCGAATTCTTCGGGTTCGCGCAGCGAAAGGCCGACGGCGGCCAAGCTGGCGCGGTGGGTTTCGCGAGACATCGTTGATCTCCTTCGTTCGAGGTCGGTGGTCGTAATCAGGCACGGCGGCGTGCTGGCCACGATACTGACCGAAGGAAACCGGCGGGATTAACCGGCTGCGGAAGAAGAATCTCGAAAAGCGAGCAAGTGGAACTAGGAAGGAGGGAGGGCCGATCGAGCGTCGCGCTCCATCGTAAGGCAGTACTCAGAAAAACCGAGCGATCGCCAGAATTGGATGGCCACCGAATTGCCGATAAGCACCTCCAGCCGAACACGCGGTGAGCGGCTCCACTCGTTTTCCCGCAACCACTGCACGGCTTTTCGACCGATACCGCGGCGACGTTTTGACGGCAAGACATAAAACTGACGCAGATACGTCCAATCGGACTCGTGCCTGAAAAGTGCATAGCCCGCCGCTTCGCCTTCGTCTTCGAAGATCACGGCCCGATACTCGTCCTGAAGCCATCCTCGCATGCGGTCTTGCAGTTGAGAAAGAGACATCGTATTGCGGTGACCTTCGTCTCGAATCAATTCCTGGTTCATCGCAGCAAGAAGAGCAATGTCGTCGAGCGTGGCAAGACGGTAGTTCATGTTAATCCGTGACCAGTCTTACGGTTCGCTTTCAGGGCAGAGCCAGGCAACGATCATTGTACTTCTTTTCCGGCCCGACCATGCACTGTGCGACATCCCTAACCCTAACTTGCAGAGCACGGCGCGGCTATGAGCTGATTGTAGTTTGGGGGCCTCTTGCAGCGACGACAATGTTGTCGGCGCTTGCCACGACACGCCTACCCGGCTGGGCACGCATGTGGCTGATGGCCCTTTCCCTTTACGGTGGTTTCAAATGGCTGACGTGGCAGCGGGCGGTTTGCGAACTGCGGCTGATGCGACCGCCGCTGGCCCGGTCGCTCGCGTACTTGTTTCTTTGGCCGGGCATGAACGCCACACGGTTCTTGTCGGCCGCCAAGGTCGAGCGGCCGAACGGCGTGGAGTGGCTGAGAGGCGTTCGGAATGTGCTGACCGGCACGGCACTTGTCTGGCTGATCGCTGGCCGTTTTTTACCGCGGCAACCCTGCGCCGCGGGTTGGGCCGGCTTGGTGGGCATCGGCTTATGGCTACACTTCGGTATACTGCAACTTCTGTCGCTCGCCTGGCAACGGGCCGGCGTCTATGCAACCCCAATCATGCAGCGGCCAGCGTCCGCCACATCACTCGCCGATTTCTGGGGCCGACGCTGGAACACGGCGTTCCGCGACCTGGCGTATCAACTGATCTTTCGTCCGCTGGCACGACGCTGGGGAGCACGCCGGGCTATGACCGCCGCGTTCCTGTTTTCGGGCGTTCTGCACGATCTGGCGATCTCCGTTCCCGCACGGGCCGGTTACGGTCTGCCCACGCTTTACTTCCTCTTGCAAGCGATCGGAGTGGAGATTGAACGATCGGCGCTGGGACGGCGATGGCATTTACGCGGCGGCGTGCGAGGCTGGATGTTCGCGGCGACAATGATCTTGGCCCCCGCTTCACTCCTGTTTCATGCCGCCTTTCTCCGCCGCGTCGTCATACCATTCTTGAACGTTTTGGGAGCATAGCATGAACAACGAAGCACTATTACGCATGGGTGGCGTGATTCAACTCGCCATCCTCACCGCCAGCGCGCTGGTGCCGGGCAAATTGCAATGGCGGGCGGAGCTTGGCAAACTGCCGCCCCTCTCGCGGCAATTGATCTGGGTGCATGGCGGATACATCGTCCTCACGATCGCCGCCATGGGCCTCGTCTCGCTGTGCGAGGCGGCGCAACTCGCGGACGGCAGCTTGCTGGCGCGGACAATCTGCGGGTTTGTGGCAGTCTTCTGGTCCGTTCGTTTGGCGATCCAATGGATGCTGTTCGACGGCCGGGCCTATCTGACCAGCCGGTTTTTCAAGATCGGCCACCACAGTTTGACTTTGGCCTTCGCCATCCTCGCCCTTGTTTACGGCTGGCTGGCGCTTGGCTCAGGCTGACTCCAGCTTGGCGTCGAGCGTGATCTTGGCGTTCAGCACGCGCGAGACCGGGCAGTTGGCTTTGGCATCGGCCGCAATCTCGTTGAATCGCTGCGCATCGATGCCCGGCACCTTGGCGGTCAGATCGAGTTGGATGGCCGTGATCGTCCAGTTGCCGTCGATCTGTTCCAGGTCGAGCGAGGCCTTGGTCGAAAGCCTGTCGGGCGTGAACCCGGCGCGGCCTAAAGATGCTGAGAGGGCCATCGTAAAACACCCGGCATGGGCCGCCGCAATCAGTTCTTCCGGGTTTGTGCCGGCGCCCTGCTCGAAGCGGGTCGTGAACGAATAGGGCGTTTCCTTCAGCACGCCACTGGGAGTCGTGAGCGTACCCTTGCCTTGTTTCAAATCGCCCGACCACGCCGCTGATGCTGTCCGTTTCATGGCTTGTCCTTTCTGGTGATGTCGCCCCGCTCGTTTCACTTCTAACCGATGCCCGAAAATCGTCAATCGCCGTCGGCGTTGGTTCAACATCTCGCCATAGGCGACGAGCCGATCGCGCATTTCGCTGTTCTCCCTGCGGGGATCGCGTGTACAATCAAAACAGCCGCCGCCCCGAGGTCAGGGGCGGTCGAGGCGTGTCTGTGACCGCCGCCGTTCGCGATCGGGACGACCCCGGACAGCCAACTCTTGTCGTGCGGCATTTCTCCAGGTGTGCGGTGCCCTGCTCGGCTCGCCGCATGCCGTCGGGTCGCGCGGGGGCATATCACACGTTTCCGGAACGCTTGAAAAGATGAACGCTGATCCCTCTTCGACGGCCGCCGATCTGCTCTCGCAATCGGAATCGGCGCCGGACCTCATCGCCGCGCTCAAGCAGCGCGTCGAAGAGCTGGCCAAGGAAGTCGACGAGCGACGGCGGGCCGAAGTCGGGTTGCGGAAGGAAGTCGAGCGACATTCACGCACGGAGCACCAGTTGAGCGCCCTGGTGCGGGTCTCGGCCGCGCTCACCGACACGCTCGATCCATCCCACGTTTTGGCCTCGCTCCTCGATTTCTCCCAGCGGCTGTTTCCCGCCGACGCCTATGCTATCTGGCGGCTGCACGCGCGGACCGGCCAATGGCAGATCGCAGCGGCGGCAAATCTCTCTGAGGAATTTCAGCGGGGCGTCGTGGCCGTCTTGGAACAGTCGCCGGGGATGCCCGAAACGCCGGTGGTGGCCGACGACGTCTTCGCTTTGCCCCTGCTGGCCGATCGCAAAGCGGCATATCGGGCAGAGGGGATACGCTCGCTGCTGGCGGTCCCCTTGCGGATGCACGGGCAAGTGCGCGGCACGCTCGCCTGGTGAAGCCGGTCGGCGCCGAGACGCTGCGCCGTCTGCTGAGCGAGCAGTTTCGAGAAGTGCCGGGGACGTAGGGTGGGACCAGCGAGCTTGCGAGCGCCGGCCCACCGTAAACGACGTCGTCGCTCAAACAATGCTGGCGGCATCGGTGGACCGGCACTCGCTACAGTGAGCTCGCCGGACCTCGTGACGGAAGGTACGCCCAACCCAAACCTGGACCGACGCGAAGGTAGCGATCGTAGGGTGTGAAGACTTCCCAATCGGCGACGTCGTCCGTGCCGCCATCTCCGTTCACATCACTACTGGGCTCGGGCACGATCAGGATGGACGATCCATCCGCCAAAAGCAGCGAACAGGCGAAGACCGATTCAGTGGTGCCGCTCCGCATAGCGCTGGCATCCGCCGCGATGACCCTCGCGCCCGGCTGCGCCAACTGGCCACGCTCGATTTGTTCGGCGCTCAAGGGAACGAAGCCATCGGGCAGGCCTGTATCGGCGGCGCTCGCCGCCATGGTCACCGCGATGCCGCTGGCGGTCTTGAAATACCACGACGACGCACGCGCTGTCACGACGTAGCTGCCTTCCGTGAGGTGGGCCAGTTTTTTCAGTTTTGGCTTTTGTGGTTCGCCGAAGTGCAGTGTCAGTTCGTCGCCATAAGAGAAGCGCACGTGCAGGAACGGCTCGCCGACGAGTTGTTGCAAATACGCCCGCAGCCCCCTCACATCGGTCGTTTTTTGTTGAACGCTCCGAAAATCAAGCGTGCCAAGCATACTTCCCTCGCATGACGTTACGGTTCCTGACTTTCACCAATAAATTCACGGGCCTTTTCCATCATTTCGTCCCAGGTGAAGTCGCCACGGTCATTGCGCGTGCCGACGTTGCCCGACCGCTTGCACTGCTCCAAGTAATCGCCGAATCGCCGCCGTTGGGCCGGATCCATCTCGAAGTCGCGGGCGACGGCGTCCACATCACGTATGTCTCGCTTCCGTCCCACGCCGGTTCCTCAATTATAGTACGACTGGCGGTGCATTATCGAGTGCCGCCGAGCTGTGGACCTCCGGCAACGTCCATCGCGTGCAGGTGAGCCCACCCTGCCTCGATTGCCGGCGCCCGGCCGCCTACAATTAGGCCCCCGCGCGGTGCGGCTCCAGGTCCTCCAAACCAAGCCGCTTCATCTTCTTATAGAGCGTCGTGCGGTTGATGCCCAGCGCGTCGGCCGTGGCGTTGCGGTTCCAGTGGTGGGCTTCCAGCACTTCCAGAATGATCTGCCGTTCGGGACTGGCCATCGCCTGCTTGAGCGTGTGGCTGCCCACCGGATCGACGCTGAGGGCCCGCATGGCCATGACGGCGGGCGGCAGGTCGGCCACGCCGATCAATTCGCTCTTTCCCAACAAGACGGCCCGCTCCACGACGTTTTGCAGCTCGCGCACGTTGCCCGGCCAACGGTAGCGCTCCATCGCCGCCAAAGCGTCCTCGCTGAAGCCAGCCACCTTTTTGCCGGTCTCCTCGCGCAGCCGCTGCAGAAAATGCTGAGCCAACATCGGAATGTCGGAGACGCGGTCGCGCAGGCCCGGCAATTCGAGATTGATGACGTTGACGCGGTAATAGAGGTCTTGCCGGAAGCGGCCCTCGGCCACCAGCGATTCCAGGTTCTCGTTGGTCGCCAGGATCACGCGGGTATTGACCTTGTAGGTCTTGTTGCCGCCCACCTGCTCGAACTCGAACTCCTGCAAGACGCGCAGCAGCTTCACCTGCAGGCCGGCGCTGGCCGTGCCGATCTCGTCCAGGAAAATCGTGCCGTCGTCGGCTTGCAGGAACTTGCCCACCTTGTCTTGATGCGCCCCCGTGAACGATCCGGTCACGTGGCCGAACAGCTCGCTTTCGAGCAGGGTCTCGCTGAGCGCCCCGCAGGCCACCTCGACGAACGGCTGGTCGCGCCGGCCGCTGCGGCGATGGATGGCGCGGGCGATGAGCGACTTGCCGGTGCCGCTTTCGCCGGTGATCAGCACGGTGGCCTTCGTGTCGGCGATGCTGTCGATGATTTCGAACACCTTTCGCATCCGTACATCGTGGCCGATGATGTTCTCCAGCCCCAGGCGCCGGTCGAGCTGGGCCTTGAGCTGCTTGTTTTCTTCGACCACCTTGCGCTGATTCAAGGCCCGCTCGATCGAAATATGAAGCTCTTCGTCGATGAGCGGCTTGGTGAGCAGGTCGAAGGCGCCAGCGCGGATGGCTTCCACGGCCGTCTCCACGGTTCCATAGCCCGTAATCAGAATGACCGTCGATTGAGGCCGCTCCCGGCGTGCGTAGGCCAGTACGTCGAAACCGTCGCCGTCGCCGAGCCGGACATCGACCAGGATCAGGTCGAACGTCTTGCGTTCGAGGGCCTGCACGGCGGCGGCGGCCGTGCCCGCCGTATCGACCTGATAGCCCTGTTCTCGCAGCCAATCGGCCATCGAATCGAGCAGATGACGGTCGTCGTCGACAAGTAGCAGGGAATGTCGTTTCATCACGTTTTGGAAGCTGTGGTCCGCCTGGAAAATCGGCGCAACCGCCCCCTTGAACGTAAAAAGTCGGTTGCTGTAGGATATTTAGGTCACCCGTTGCCGCCCGTCAACGCGGTGGAACGGCCGAGAAACGTGTCAGCAGTGATTGCCCGGTCGGATGGGGTCGGTTATTCTCACAAGTGGGCCAGCAACGTTGCAGAAAGCCGGCGAAATGGCAAAGAAAACAAAGAAGTCAAAGAGGGAAACTGGGATGGGCATCAAAGTGGTGATCGTCGACGATCACGAAGTCGTGCGGACGGGAATCGTCAGCCTGTTCGAGGACACGGAAGTGAAAGTCGTCGGACAGGCCGCCAACGGTTCCGAAGCGCTGCAGGTCGTCAAGTCGAAGAAGCCCGACCTGGTGCTGCTCGACATCCGCATGCCCGACGGCGACGGGCTGACGGCCTTGGAGGAGCTGCGGCAGGCCGCGCCGAATTGCCGGGTGGTGATACTCTCGACCTATGACAATCCGACCTACATCGCGCGGGCCAACGCCATGGGCGCCAGCGATTACCTGCTGAAAGGCTCGAGCCGCGATCAGCTCTTGAACGCGATTCGTGCCGTGGCCGCCGGCGACGCTCCGTCGGCCTTCGGCGAAATGCGCCGCGTGGCGGGGGCCATGGCCACGCGTCAGAAGAACGACGCCGAGCCGACGCTCACCCAACGCGAGACGCAGGTGCTGCGCCATCTGGCGCTCGGTCTGAGCAACAAGGAGATCGGCCGTTCTCTTTCGATCAGCATCGAGACGGTGAAAGAGCACGTGCAGCACTTGTTGCGCAAAATCGACGCCACCGACCGCACGCAGGCCGCGGTCTGGGCGGTGAAAAAGAAACTGGTATGAGCGTCCTCGATCGGTTTCGGCTGGATGGAAAGCGGTTTTTCATCACCGGCGGCTCGCGCGGCCTGGGCCGCGCCATGGCCCTGGCCCTGGCCGAGGCGGGTGCCGATGCCGTGCTCGTCGGCCGCGACGCCGCCAGTCTCGAACAGACCGCGGCGGATGTCCGTTCCCTGGGACGGCAGGCGTTGACGATGCAGGCCGACGTCGGCAAGCCGAAAGAGTGCGAAGCCGTTTGCCGGCAGGCCATCGAGCAGCACGGCCCCATCGACATTCTCATCAACAACGTCGGCGGCCGGCGCGTCCCCACGCCCACCGTCGACATGCCGCTCGACACCTGGCAGGAATTGATCGACCTCAATCTGACCAGCACGTTCGTCTGCACCAAGGTGCTCGGCAAGCCGATGATCGACCGGCGGTCAGGACGTGTGATCAATATCGCCTCGATTTCGGGAATGGTGGCCAACCGGGGCATCGGCGGCCGCAGCTACGAAACCGCCAAGGCCGCCGTAATCCAGTTCACGCGTGCCACCGCCGTCGATTGGGCGCCGTTCGGAGTGACCGTCAATGCCATCTGTCCGGGCGGCTTTATGACCGAGCCCAACATCCGCTGGTCCCGCGAGCGGCCCGAGATCATCGAGGCCTTCAAAAAAGAGATTCCCCTGGGCGATTTTGGCCAGCCAGAAGATCTGGGGCCGTTGGCCGTTTACCTGGCGAGCGATGCGTCTCGCTATATGACCGGCGCCGCGCTCGTCATCGACGGCGGCTATACGCTGCTTTGAACTGTGCCAGGTGTCTCGCAATGAGCCACTTTGACTCATAATAGCGAGGGGTTGTCCACCTCCTGTCCAGCGGCACGCGGCGTGCGGATGGGCCCTCTTCTTTCCTAATCGTAATGACACAAGCAGGTTACGCACGATAAGCGGCTCTGCCAAGCAAGGTCGACTGTAACGACGGCGCAAAATTTGCTCACTAAGACAATTCCCAGCACGAAGCTGCCGACCTTTGCGTCGGTCACCCGGATCGACGCCACGCATCGTGCATCCAGGCATTCAAGGAGGAGCGATCATGTTAGTGCTAAGTCGGAAAGCGGGCGAGCAACTGGTGATTGACGGCAACATCATCATCACCGTCAACCGCGTGGCCGGGCACCGCGTGAGCATCGGCATCGAGGCGCCTCACGACGTACAGATTGCCCGCGGCGAGCTGCGCGGGCCCGATTTGTCGCGGTCGCGGCTGGAAACCTTGCCGGCCGGAGTCTGAGTCGCCAAGCTGGAGTCGATGGACCCCCGCGAAAACGGCGCTGATTCCCGACCGCTGCTGCACCTCGATCGCGTCGGCCGCACCTATTTCATGGGTGAAGTCGCCGTCGAGGTGCTGCGCGACGTGTCCATTGAAATCGGCAGGGCTGAGATTTTGGCCATCGTCGGACCCAGCGGGTCGGGCAAGAGCACGCTCTTGAACCTGATCGGCGGACTCGACAAGCCGACGACCGGCTCCGTCTGGTTCCGCGACCGTGACCTGGCACAACTTGGTTCGCGCGAGTTGACGCTTTATCGCCGCGACACGGTCGGCTTCGTGTTTCAGTTCTACAACCTCGTGCCCAGCCTCACCGCCCGCGAGAACGTGCTGGCCGCGACCGAAATCAGCCGCAACCCGCTCGACGTCGACGAAACGCTCGACATGGTGGGGCTGGCCGACCGGGCCGAACACTTCCCTTCGCAAATGTCAGGCGGCGAGCAACAGCGGGTGGCCATTGCCCGAGCGCTGGCCAGCAATCCTCAACTGCTGCTCTGCGACGAGCCGACCGGCGCGCTCGATTTCGAAACCGGCAAGCGCGTGCTGCGGTTGTTGGTCGAGGTCCGCGAGCGGCTCGGCAAGACGGTGCTGATCATCACGCACAACTCGGCCATCGCGCAAGTCGCCGACCGCATTATCCGCCTCCGTAGCGGCGAGGTGGTGGAAACGACGGTCAATCGCCAGCCGGTCGCCCCGGAGGAAGTGGTGTGGTGAAACTTGTTGACCGCTGACATTCTTGCGCCGATACTTGGCCGGTGGATACGGATCTCGCCGCTTTCCGCCTCGCTTGCCAAAATCGACGAAGCCGCCAATGAAAATCCCATCGCCTCGAATGCCGTGTTGCCCTTTCGGTCGCGGGCGTTTGCCACGCGCGCCGACGACAATCCATGCGGTCGCAGCCGCTACCATCGTCGGTTTCTTGACTTCAGCCGCGCTTTCCGCCGAACAGAAAAGGCCGCCGAACATCGTGGTCATCCTGGCCGACGATCTCGGCTACGGCGAGCTGGGCTGCCAGGGCAATCGCGAGATTCCCACGCCGCACATCGATTCGATCGCGGCCGAGGGCGTGCGCTTCACGGCCGGCTATGTGACCGGGCCGAACTGCAGCCCTTCACGGGCCGGCCTGCTCACGGGGCGGTACGGCACTCGCTTCGGACATGAGTTCAATCCGATCGGTGCGAAGAACGAAGACCCGGCGTTCGGCCTGCCGCTGGGCGAGACGACGCTGGCCGACGTGCTGCGCGACGCCGGTTATGTGACCGGCGCCGTCGGCAAGTGGCACCTCGGCGGCACAGCCATGTACGATCCCCACCGCCGCGGCTTCGAATCGTTCTTCGGCTTTTTGCACGAAGGCCACTATTATGTGCCGCAGCCCTGGCCGGGCGTGACCACGATGCTCCGCCGCCGCACGCTGCCCGGCGGCGGCCAGGGACGCCGGGCATTCGGCGATGTGGTCTATTCGACGCACATGGGCTACTACGAACCGGAATACGACGCCAACAACCCCCTGCTGCGCGACGGCCAGCCCGAGGCCGAAGCGGCCTATCTGACCGACGCCTTCACGCGCGAAGCGCTAGGTTTCATCGACCGCCAACGCGACAAGCCGTTCTTTCTCTACCTGGCTTACAACGCCGTCCACAGTCCGATGCAAGGCGCCAACGCCTATCTGAAGAAGTTCGCCTCGATCGACGACATCCATCGCCGCATCTTCGCCGCCGTGCTGAGTAACCTCGACGACGGCGTGGGGGCGATTCTGGACAAGCTCCGTTCCGCGGGCCTGGAGAACGACACGCTGGTTTTCTTTCTCAGCGACAACGGCGGGCCGACGCGCGAGCTGACCAGCAGCAACAAGCCGCTGCGCGGCGAGAAGGGGAGCGTCTACGAAGGCGGCCTCCGTGTCCCCTTCATGGTGCGTTGGCCCGGTCGGCTGCCCGCCGGCGCGCGGTATGACCTGCCCGTCTCGTCGACCGACATTTTCGCCACCGCCGCGGCGGTCGCCGGCGCGGCGCCGAAAAACGGGCGAAAGCTCGACGGCGTGAATCTCATGCCGTACCTGTCGGGCGAATCGTCCGGGCGGCCGCACGAAACGCTCTATTGGCGCCAGGGGCTCAACACGGCGGTGCGCGTGGGCGACTGGAAGCTGTTGCGTCACGGCCGCGGCTCGACGAACGGCCCGTGGGAGCTTTACGATCTTGCCCCTGACCTCGGCGAGGAGCAAGATCTGGCCGCCGCCGAACCCCAGCGGCGGGAAGCGCTGTTGCGCGTTTGGGAAAAGCTCGACGGCGAGATGGTCGAGCCTGCCTTCCGCTGACGCCGCCGCCTCGGTTTGTTCTTCAAACAGCGAGGTACGTCGGTCACTTTTCCTCGCCTACGGTTCCCACTACGATAGGGCTGCTAACGTCATGCCGATGGATGAACCGATCCTTGAGGCCGTGGGGTTGCGGCACGGGCCACGTCAAAGTTTCGATGCGATGGCGACCCCGGAGTGTAGTCAGGAAAGCCGCGGCGTCCATCTCTCCGCACCGACTTTCCCTCGCTCGACAACGCCCACTGGCGGAAGCACCTGGCATTTGTGAAGGGCTAGCGTCTGGCAGCGGATTATTGACTTTGCCCAACGAAATTCGGATAACCAGAAGTGTCAACAAAATAGTTCGCTCGGGCGAGCGAACTAATTATACCGCTCGTGATTCAAAGCAGAGGACCGCCATGCGACGCAGTCTTATTCGATGGTGCATCCTTTTGACGGTCATGGTCGCTTCTGCCCTGCCGTGGCACACCGCGGGCACCGCAGCCGAAACGAAACCAGACGCCAAGCCGTCTCTGGCCGGCGTGTGGCAAGGGATCATTAAAGTTCAGTCCATCGAATTGCGGGTCGTGCTGCGCATCGTGGCCGAAGGCGACCGCTATAAGGCGACGCTCGACAGCCCCGATCAAGGCGCAAAGGGAATTCCGTTCGATCGCATCACGCTGGAAGGCGACAACGTCAAGCTGGAACTAAAGGCGATCAAAGCCTCGTTCGACGGCAAGCTCACTAAGGATGGTCAGACGATCCAGGGCAAATGGACACAGGCCGGAACGTTGCCGCTCGACTTCAAGCGTCTGGAAAAGGAGCCCGACTACAGCCGCCCGCAGGAACCAAAAAAGCCGTATCCTTACGTCGAAGAGGAAGTGACTTACAAGAACGATGCCGCCGGCATCACTCTGGCCGGAACGCTCACGTACCTCGCCTCGGACAAGCCGGCCCCGGCCGCGCTCTTGATCTCCGGGTCGGGGCCGCAGGACCGCAATGAAACCGTGATGGGCCACAAGCCGTTCTGGATCCTGGCTGATTATCTAACGCGACGCGGCATCGTGGTGCTCCGCGTCGACGACCGCGGCGTCGGCGGGTCGACGGGCAACACGATGACATCGACCACCGCCGACATGGCGGCCGATGCGCTGGCGGGCGTCGCATACCTCAAGTCGCGCAAGGAGGTCGATAGCCGCGAGATCGGCTTGCTCGGTCACAGCGAGGGTGGATTGGTGGCTCCGCTGGCGGCCAGTCTGAGCGACGACGTGGCGTTCATTGTCATGCTGGCGGGAACCGGCGTTGCTGGCGAGCAAATTCTTTACCGTCAGGCCGAGCTGATCGCGAAGGCGCAAGGCGCCGACGACGCCGCACGGGCCGCCTCGCGAAGCACTCAAGAGCGAATGATCAAAGCCATCAAGGAATCGGCCGACTCCGCCGAGGCGGAAAAGCGCGTGCGAGATATTGCCGCCGAGGAGCTGGCCAAGTCGGCCACTGGCGAAGAGCAAGGCCCGGCTGCAAAGGCGGCGATGGAGGCACAACTCAAGCTCGGCCTGTCGCCCTGGTTTCGCTACTTCTTGACCTATGATCCACAGCCGGCGTTGCGAAAGGTGAAATGCCCGACGCTGGTGCTCAACGGCGAAAAAGACCTGCAGGTCGACCCAAAGCAAAACCTGCCTCCCATCGCGGCCGCTTTGAAGGACGGCGGCAACCCAGATTTTGAGGTCCGAGAGTTAGCGGGCCTGAACCATCTCTTGCAACACTGCCAGACCGGTTCGCCGTCCGAATACAGCAAGATCGACGAAACCTTGGCCCCCGAAGCGCTCGAAATCATCGGCGACTGGATTGCGAGCAAAACCGCGCGTCCCTGATTTCATGCGGGCGACGCGCCGCCCTGCGCCGACTGCCGCCGTGGACTCGAGCTGGTCGCTCTCGTGCAATCAGGACAGGATGACTATTGTTCCAGTGGGAGATTGATCGAGACGAGAGACGCCCAGCGGAGGTTAAGCGACTTAGGAGATCCGGGGCCGGTATTCGGCAATCCTGGCGTCGATGACCGCTGGCGAATCGGGTGCCCATTCAAGCCGCCGCGTGACGGTCTTGAGACCGGGGGCAGCGTAGACGAAGCGCGTATCGTACTGCCCATAGAGCTTGTCGAAGAAGGTCGCAAAGCTCAGCTCGCTGCCGGCAGGCGGAAAACCAGCCACAAGCGTGCCGATTGCATTACTGCGCGCTTCGACCAAACAAATCGCAACGGCCTCGTACTTGGTCACCGCATCGCGGATATCGTTGCGGCCAGCGAGCCGAGCCATCACGTCGTGATAGCGTAGGATGCCGTCAGAGACGTGCCCGTCCTTTGTGAATGCGACGTCATTGGGGGCAATGCCCTCGCCTTCCCGGTTGGCGCGGAGCACGTGGAGAAAGCCGTAAACGAGCGCCGGGTACGCAATGTGGAGGTTCGTGCAGTCTCCAGCCGCTTCCTCCATCCGGTTTGTGAGGTTGCGAAAAGCGTTCAACGTGCCCTTCATGGAAATGGCGAGCACAGGCCCGATTCCATCTTTGGTAACCACAACATCGACGCTTTTTGTCTTCAATCCTCCGAAGACGGTCCTTTCGTCGCTGCCTCCCGCCAGCTCTGAATAATCGAGGATCCAGCGTTTCCCATCCTTCTTGACCTCGAACGGCGGTCGGGGCCGCACTTCGTCAGGTCGAAAACCGCCCTCGATCACAAGCCGGCAGGCGACATACCAATGAAGCGGCTTTATGTGCTCTGAACCTTGGTGCCCCGCCACGTTTTCCACGAAGGTGGTGAGCGCCTCCTTCCTTGTCAGCCATTGGCACCTGGAGGCATCTCTAGCCATAGTGCCTCCAGCAACGCATTAGATCGATTCCCTCTTGCAGCTCGCTTTCGTGATCGTGGAGTTCACCAAGCTCCTTCCGGACTAGAACGCGGTTTGCCTCACGCGGCTCCAGCTTCAGCAGCCCGCCGCCAAGCGGGTGGCCCTCAATCTCGCAACTAAGTCGGGTCAGCGGATCATTCCATCGCCGTTGCAGTTCCGTAACGCTAAAAGCCTCCTTCATGCGGACGACATGCACCGAGTTCGTTGCCACGCAACCAGCATGGTTTGCGACGAGGGCCGGAGTTTCGCCGCTCATATATGACAAGAAGGCATCGGGCACACAAACGTCCGGCACCGCGTACCAAGGCGTTCGGTTTCGGCACTTGTACGATTCGCGCGCCGCGTGGCCGTCGTCCGAGTCGAGGTACCGTCTGACCGGCTGCGGAACCTCTTGTGCGGCATCAAGACGCAGCAGAAAGTTTGCCGAGTCATTCCGCAACCACTTTTCGACCGTCGATGCATTGATGGTCGATCCAACAAGATCTCGGCCGTTGCGGACCGCCGGAGCCAGAAACCGATCGTCGATTCCGCGGAACCTGGCGACACTCGGCCTGAGATGAAAAAAATCGTTGGCACCCGTGACGTAGCCGATGCCTACCCGCGCGACATCCGAGAGGCGGAACGTCGTGTCAGACTCCGCCAGCGCGCGGTAAACGTCGAGGGTGCGGTCAGGCAAAAGAAACGGACGCAGCCGCCGCCCAGAGCGGTGCCATTGGGCCAGGCTAACGCGGCGGCCGCCGGTCGGCGGATGCTCGCAAGCGTCGAACCGGGCCAGAGCGCTGAACAAGAAGCCGCCTGACTTCCCCCCGAAACCTTCGCAATAGAGAAGCCAGCAGTCTTCCGATAAATCGGAAAACAGCTTATCTCGGACCGCCACGATATGAACGGTGCTGAAGCTTCGCAGCAGGTAATCGAGCAAGGGCGCGGCATAGGGGGCATGGCCGATTTCGGCCGGCACCACAAAAGCCATGCGGCCTCCCGGCTTGAGGAGCGACGCCGTCGCCACGAGGAACGGTGCCCAGGAAGACGACAAGGCACTGAACCTCGCGCCCCGCATGGCACACAGCGCGAGCGCCGTCGACCGCACGGCACCGTTAAATCGCTGATATCGGATGAAGGGAGGGTTGCCGGCGGCACATTCGAAGCGTTCGCTCGTATCCAGCGCCCATGAGAAAAAATCACCCGCGTGGATGAGCGATTTGGGCGACCGCTTTCGAAGGGCAGCGGCCGCGTTGGGATCGCCCTCCACACCGACGCTGTTGGTGTGCGCGGCGAGAAACCGGCCGTCGCCGCATGCGGGATCGAGAAGCCGGTCGGTGTGAGCGGCGACGGCCCATCGGACCAGCGACCGGGCTACGCCATCCGGCGTGTAATAGGCTCCAAGCTGTTTCCGCCGTTCGATGTCCATTTAGCCCGACTCATGACGCCAACCGCACTCTTTGGGGCAGGGTACAGATGGACTGCTCTTTGGTCAATCCCCTGGCGGTTCCAGATCGCGCATCCGCGCTGAGCCAGCCTGTCAAGCGCCGCGGGCCGAGCAAGGCGGCCGCCGACCGAACGGCCCGGATTGCCGACCAGCGTGCGCGCCGAAATCCTCCTTCGCGCTCTCCACACCGTGAAACTGCCCGAGCGCTAAGCGGAGGCTGGATCAATTGGCCAACGGCACAACACGCGCCCCGAGTGGATCGCCGAGTCGTTCTTTGCCCGTCGCCAGCGCGGCGAACGGCCCGAGCTCGATCTTGGGAACTACGCGCCGCGAGCCGGGTCGAAGGCCCGGAAAGCGAAAATCGGCCCGCACGACTCGCACGCTCCCTCTCCCTCCGCGCCCCGCGAGCGGGCGCCCCGGGGCGGGGTGAGGGCCTTGGCGTCGCTTTCGATTCGATTCCCGCCACACCGCCCCACTGCACAGCGAAACCATCGCCCGAAACGGTGTACCGCGTCGGCAGAGAACCGCGGTGCGATGCGCGTGCAGCAATGGGCGCCTGCGCAGCCGCCTGCGTCTGTGTTTTCATCGGGAACCCGCGCTGAGCCAGCCTATCCAGCGCCGCGGGCCGAGCAAAACGGCCGCCGACCGCACGGGCCGGCTTGCCGGCTCCTCGGCACTCCGACTATAGTATGGGCGTTTTGAACTGCTGCGGAATGACCACGTTGCTCGCCCTATCCTTCGAACACGGTCGCGGTCATGGGACTCGCTGCTCCTTGTTCGTGCGGCTCTTTCATCCGCTACTCTCCTCCGGTTTTCACCGGCGCTTTCCCCTCTTTGCCCCTTTATTTGCTTGACTGGCGCAGTCCAGTTTAGTTAACCCTTGATAGGGGCTGCCACTATCGGCCGCCAATAGCGTCTGATAGACTTTTTGCGTAAACGATCTGCACCGTCGAGCGGCGCGATCATCGCAGGAAGCCCAGAGGCACGAGAAAAACCAGTTACTCGCCATGCCTCGCATTTTCGACAATATCGAGACGTCGATGCTGCCCGCGCTCCGCGAAACCCTCGCCGTTGCCGAGCGTGCCGACTTCTGCGTCGGCTACTTCAATCTCCGCGGGTGGCGGCAAATCGTTTATTCGATAAGTGTTGGATCTTGAGTCATGCCGCCTCGACTCAAACCTCGCTTCTCGGCCTACCAGTTCTCCCTCCGGCTCCGCGGCCTTCGCCCCGCCATCTGGCGCCGCGTCCGGGTGAAGGACTGCATTCTGCTTGACTTGGATCAGATTATTCTAGCGACCTTGGGCTTCGAGGGCGAGCAGAGTTTCCGCTTTTCCCCTCTTCCTGCCCAGCTACCCGGACGGCGACGAACACCGCCGATCTGCTGGCGCGGTTCGAGCTGCCGGCGTACAACTTCGAGACGCACGTGCCCGCCTATTTGACCAAGGCCCGCGTGCTGGAGGCGTTCTGCGCCTTTCGCGATTTCATCACCGAGGACCATCCTCAACCTGGCGTCGTCGAGTTGGCAATCGGCGCGGGCCTTAGAGCCATGGCGAAGCCCGGCTGAGCTTCCCAAGCCACGGCTCAGTCGTCCCAGACGCAGATGAAGGGGTGGGCGGTGGTTTCGGCCTCGTCGTACCACTCCGATTTGATCTTGCCCTGCTCGAAAACGACCAACAGGGAGGCCACGTCCTGGCCGCCGCCCGCGTTGTCCGGGTCGCCGGGGTGCCAATTGGCAAAGCCGGAGGCCACGGCCGAACCGTCCGGCCAGCGAAAATCGCCTTCGATCAATTGATCGGTGCAGCCCAGCCAACACCAGCGGCGCTCGCTGCCGCCGGTGGCCGACGCCAACAAACTCACCAGGGCCTCATTTTCTTGCAGAGTCTTGACGATCGGCAGCGACCCGCCCATGGCGCCGCAAGCGAAGGCGGCCCTGGCCCAGGTGGCCGGCGAGTCATAGAGTTTGTACCAGCGGTCGCCGATCCGCCGGGCGTCGAGCGGATGCCGCGGGCGGAAGGCGTCCGACGCGGTCTTTCGCTGCCGGCCCAGCGATTTGGCCCGGTTCTCAAGCGTGGCCTTGGTCTTGGCTGAAACGTTCCGCGGCGCCAGGCGATACCAGCGAGCGGCGCGCTCCAGGCACCACCACTTCAGCGGCGCTTCCGCCTTGGCCGAAAGGCCCCACCACCGTTCGCCGACCGCGACCGGTTCGTCGGCCCCTTCCGCTTTCGCCTCCTGAGCGGCCAGCCCGGCCCAGTCGGCCTCGCCGCATTTCCCGAAGTGATCCGCCGCCGCCGGCCAATCCCCCCGAACGACCGCCAAGTACAGCCCCGCGGCCCGATGATCGTCTTGCGAGTCGGGCGACGCGGCCAGCGCGGCCAACGCTTTTTGTCCGGCCGCGGTTTGAGCGCGCCACAAGCCGATTTCCACGCCACGAATCTTCAGCTCTTTGAGCACCTCGGCGGGCAACGATTTCATGGCCGAGCCGGCCGAAACCAGCGCCTCGGCCAAGGCGAACTCTTCGAGCGCCACCGCCACCTCGATCTGGCGAAGCAGTTCAATGCCGATGGCCTTTCTGGCGGCAGGATTCTTGGCGCTCTTCAGTACGGTCGACAGCCATTTCGCGTTCCACGATTCGAGATCCGCGTCGAAGTTGCGGGCCAGATCGGCTGCCGCCTGACAGGCCAGCGCCAGGTCGCCTTCCGCGGCGGCCTGCTGGACCGCGGCGTCGAGCAGCACCCAATGCCGCGCCGGATCGTCGACGTTTTGCGCCGCTTCGCGCCACAGCTTGTGGGCCGGCGACGGCTTCTCGCCCGGCTTGACACGCTGGCTGCGCAGCGACGAGACCATCGACTCAACGGCCTGGCGGGCCGAGTCCAACGCGTCCGACGCGGGCCGAGGCGGTTTGTGCCAATCGAGGGGCGCCACGTCGAAGCGATGCACGCGAAATGCCGACGTGGCGATCGAACGCGCGAAGAAGGCCGCGGGATCTTTGGCGCCCTCGAAAAAGGGAACCCGGTTCAGCGGGCCTTCGTAATGAACCAGTTCGCGGCCATCGACCTCGACGGCCAGGTGCAACACCTCGCCGCCGGACACACGGCACGTCACGGTGTGCAGCCGCCAGGGCGTCAACAGCACGCGGTCGGGCATATTCGCATTGGCCTGAAGCGAAACAAGCTCCGACGTGCCGGTCAATTCGTCCAGCGAGGCGAGCGCCCGGCTCCGGCCGACCGGCAGGCCAAGGTCGAATTGATCGCTGCCCGAAATGCGCTCGACGACCGCCGTCAGCGTATACTCGCTCGGCCGTTCGTGCGAGAAGCCGACGCACGACCCAGCCTTGTCCGTCGTGGCGTCGAGAACCAGGCGACCGTGATCGGCGTGGACTGCGCCGCTGGCGGCATCGCGCGCGACGTCCGCCTGGGCCAGCAAATTGGCAACCCCGTAGGCGGGCAAGCGTGCGCTCGGCGGCCCGAGGTCGAGGCGGACAAGGTGAAACTTCGACCTGATTCGCAGACCCAATCGGTGGGTGGCGTCGACCAGCTTCGATTCCAGCGGCGGCGCACCCGGCTGGTCGGTCCAATCGAGCGCCGTTTGCCCCTCGAAGGCCACGTGTACCCGGTGCTTGCGCACCGCGCAGACGATCGTCAGGGGGCCGTCGGGCAGCGTCATTGCCCGTTGCACCGGCCAGTTCGGCTGGCTCACTGCCAGCGACCATCCGGCCGTGGATGTGCGGAACATCGAGACGGTGGTCGCCCGGTCCTGAACGGGCAGACCGAAGTCGCACTCGCCTTCCAGCTTCAGGTCGTCGATGACGGCCGTCAGGTCATATTCGTCGGGCGGTACGACGTCGAACCACAGCACGGCGTCTCCCGAGAGGCCCTTCTCGCCCGGCGTGGGCGCGCCGACGGCGGCGGTGGCGTCGATCTTTTTCAGCAAGTCGAGCGGACCGGAAAGCGGATCGATCTTGAGGGGTGTCCCTTGCGCCGGTGTCGCTGGAGCGGCAGGATTGGCAGGCGGCGCCGATGGTTGGGGTTCCGGCGAGCTCGGTTTCGCTTTCGACGCGAATAGATCGCCCAACCAGTTTTCGTCGCTCGCGGTTGGCGGTCCAGACGAAGTTGTTCTCGACGGGGGCGCGGTGCTGCCGTAAGGGTTTGCAGCCGTCTTCTCGGCGACGGTCGGGGGGATTTCGCCGAGTGGGCGTTGCGTGCGATTCTTCTGGCTCGCTGACGGCGCGTCGGACGGGCCCGCCTTGGCGAGGCTCTGCTTTTCGCCGAGGTCCGGCCCGCGCTTCGACATCAGTAAGCCGAGCACCACGAACACGACCGCCACGCCGGCCGCGGCGGCGCCCCAGATCACCGGCACCGGAGGCTTTTTGGCAACGCGCCCGCGGCCGCTTCCCGACCCCGGCTCGGTCCGCAGCGTCTTGGAACTGTCCGGCGACGGCGTGTCGGAGCTGCTGCCGCCGGTCACGGCGGAGCCGATGCCCGAGCTGCCCGCCATGCGCTGCAAAAAGCTGTCTAAACCGTCGTCCTCCGTTCGAGGTATTTCCAGATTCGTGACGGCGGAGTCGTCGTCGGCGGCGCCGGACAGCAGCGCTTCGAGCGCGACGATGACCTCGCGCATGGACTGCGGCCGCTCGTCGGGCGACTTCGCCATCATGCGTCGATAGAGTTCGTTCAGCGCGGGAGGCACGTCGCCGCGCGCCTCACGCAACGAGGGGACCGGCTGCTCTCGGTGGGCCAGCAGCTTCTGCAGCATCGTCTCGCCCACATAGGGCGGGGAACCGATCAGCAAACGATATAACGTGCAACCGAGGCTGTAGATGTCCGAACGGTGGTCGGCCGTGCGGCTGTCGTAGCTTTGTTCGGGCGCCATGTAATCGACGGTGCCCAGCACCTGGCCGGAGGTGGTCAGCTCGGCCTGACCGGCGGCGACCGGAGCGGCAAACGATTGCTCGATGCGGGCCAGGCCGAGATCGAGCAGCTTGACCACGCCGCGCGAATTGACGATCAGGTTCGAGGGCTTGACGTCGCGGTGGATGATTCCTTCGGCGTGGGCGAATTCCAGCCCGCGTGCGGCCTGCACCACGCAGTTCATGGCCTGCTCGACCGACAGCGGCCCGCTGGCTTTGATGTGGCTCGACAGGTCGCAACCGTCGACGTATTCCATCGCCATGTAGTGCAGTCCGTGCGACTCGCCGGCATCGTAGGCGGTGACGATGTTGGGATGGCAGAGCCGGGCGGCCAGCTCGACTTCTTTATAGAACCGTTCGACCAGACCTTTGGAATGGGTGGCCTGCGGGGGCAGCACTTTGAGGGCCACGATCCGCTTCATGCGGCGATGTTCGGCCTTGAAGACCTGGCCCATGCCGCCTTCGCCCAACTTGTCGAGCACGAGATAATCGCCGAACACCAGGGTCCGCCCGCGACCCTGGAAGATTTGCCCGGCCTGGAAGCGCGTCAGCTTCTGGCGGCGGATGAGCTCGCGGGCCAGGGCATTGGGCGGGGCCGCAAGTTGTTCGGGCGAGAGATTGCGGCGCAGCTTCGCCAACTCCTCTATGGTGAGGATGCCCGGATCCGCCAGCCCATCGAGAAATTGCCGCGTGTTCATGGGGTTCATTCCAGGCCGCCGACAAGGGGCCTCTACCGCCCTTCGGTCGTATCGCCCTAATTACCTGGCGACGTTCGCTCTCTTCGCCGCAACCTTTCCGTTTTACCCTTCCGGATTGCCCGACGCCAGCACCCACAGGGCTAAGAAAGTTTGCCGGCATCGAGTCCGACGCGATGAAATTGGGCGAGGGTCTCGTAGATTTCGCCCTTGGGCTGCGAAGCGGCGACGGCGAAGATGGCCCGTACCACCTCGCCGCTCTCGGCCTGAATGCGGATCGAGACCTGGTTCGCACGAAGGGGGCCGGCATGAAGCAGCCTTACGCCGTCGTCGCTGACGGAGTGCATGACGACCCAGAACGGCTGCTGCTGGCCGTCGGCCGCGGCATCTTCTTCCGCCGAGTCCCATTCCACGGCGGTGGCCACGATGGGAGAAATGCGATAGACATCGCCCGGTTCTGCGGTCGCCAAGCGATGAATCAATTCACCAAACGTCGTGGGGCGGTGCGTCATAATCACCTTCCAACCTAAACTATAGGTCATGCGACGCTCCGCGGCAAGGTTTGTGACTGGTTGCACCGGTTGCCAAGCGGATTTTCGAGACTTTCCGGTTCGAGCGCGGTAGAATCAAGGAACTTCCAAACCGGAGTGACCCGCGGGGCTTCCCAACTCTGGGGCGGCAGGCTATTATCGCTGGGGTGGGTTTCGTTGATTTCCAGGTCAGGCGATCGGAAACGTCGCCGCGCGATTTGCAGTAGGAGAAAAAGCGATGCCGATTTTGGCTGCGGAAACGCAATTGTTTCCCGATGACCTGCTCACCAGTCTGGCCGAGCCTGCGGCCGGCGCCTCACTCGAGGACGGACTTTGGCAGGACCGGACCTGGTGGGTGGCGCACACCAAGCCACGCCAGGAGAAGAGCCTGGCCCGGGATCTCGAAGAGCAGAAGATTGCCTTTTACCTTCCCCAGGTGCCAAAAACCTCCGTGATCCGGGGCCGCACTCGTACGGCGCACATTCCGCTGTTCTCCAGCTACTTATTCATTTTCGGCAATGAATTGGATCGGTACACGAGCATGACCACCAACCGGATTGCTCAGGTGATGAACGTCGCGGATCCGCAAGAATTGACCCGCCAGTTGCTCAGCCTGTCGCGGCTGGTCGCCGCGGGCGCCCCGCTGACGGTGGAAAGCCGCTTGAAGACCGGCGATCGGGTGCGTGTGAAGAGCGGCGCTTTGGCGGGCGTGGAGGGCACCGTCGTGGCCCGGCGCCGCAAGTGCCGCCTGATCGTGGCCGTAAACCTGATTCAGCAGGGCGTTTCCATCGAGATCGACGACCACCTGCTGGATCCGATCTAACCTCGCGCCGGCCTTTGCGCGGCACCGGCGGTCATGCATGGCACGGTGCGTGGATTGAGGCGGTGCTACCGTGTAGGGCCTCTTGACTTAGGGCCACGGCTTCGTCGCGCAAAGCGTCGAGCCGGTCGAGCAAGCTCTCCATCTGGGCGGGTCGATGGCGGTGGCGGTAGAGAGATTCCGTGATCTGCTGTTGTTCGGCATGCCAACGAAGCCACAAGAGAAGTGCTTCTCGGCAACGAAGATCGGCATCCGGCATGAATCGGCTCCTCAAAAAGTCATTGAGCGCTCACCCTATCTCACAGGTCGCTTGACTTGCAGCAAATTTTAGGCCGTCACGAGGCAATCCTGAACGTACGAAGCAAAATGGCCGGACGATAACAAGCCCTGCGGGCCGAGGGCAATCGTAGTCTTTGCCGCACCCAGCCCTTTTGGTCGTCGACAAACCACAACGGTCGTCATCTGAACGTCAGGGGCTTTTTTGTAGGCTGGCGGGAGGGTAAACTGCTAGCATCGAAAAAGGGGGCCTCCTGAGACCGGTGGCCTATGGAATCGTCAAGCGGCACCGCGGCATCGAATGCCGTGTTATCCTGGCCTGGGCGCCAAATCATCGTGATGCTCGAACGGGCCGATGGCACGCGGTCCGAGTTCGTAGTACCCAAGCCGTTTGCGCGCATCGGCCGTGACCGAAGGGCGGAAATCGCGCTCGACGACGCGAGCTTGCTGCCCTGCCATGCGTATCTGCAGACCACGCGCGAAGGAATTTATTGCGCCGGCCTGGCTCCGGGAGTGCCGACGGGCTGGCTGCTGCCGAACGCCACGATCCAGATTGGCAGTTTTCGCATCCATGCCTCCCTCTACAACGAAAAGCAGGCCGTCGCCGCACTGCCCGACCCGCAGGGCAAGCATAGCGCCGCGGCGCCTTATCCGGAGCTGCGCGTATTTTCGGGGAAGGGCCGGGACATCTTCACCGACCACGCGTTCAGTCGACGGATGACGCTGGTGGGCCGTCAAGCGCCCGCGACTTGGCGCATCAAGCACGGCACGCTGTCTCGCATCCACTGCGCCTTCGTATGGGAAGAAGGCGAACTTTGGCTGATCGACCTGTTCAGCTCGAACGGCACGCGGGTGGCGGACCGGAAATTCGATGCCGGCGCGTTAAAAGCCGGCCAGGATTTCAGCTTGGGAATGGTCCGCTGTCGCTACCTCGGCCCTTCGGCGACCGCGACGGAACAGGCACGCACGGCTGACTCGGACGGCGGGCTGTTTGAGGCGGCCTCGGCTGCGGAACTTGACGCCAGCGTCCTCGGCAAGTCGTCCGGACTTGAAGCCGACGATTCCCACCGTCAGCAGAGCACGGACTCGGGGATTCGCCGGCGCATTGATCACGCAGAGCCTACCACCAGCCCGGCTCACGGAAAGGGCCCGTCTCAAGCCGGCACGCCAGGTCAGCAACACCAAGAAGCCTTGAAAAACGGTGTCTCGCAGACTCGCCCCGCCGAAACAGGCGAACCTGCGGATGGGCCTGACGTTCGCGACGACGGCCCCGCTGGTCCGGACGCGCCGGGCGAGACACTTCCCCGGGCCGCCGCGCTGGTCGAAACACGGCTGTCGCCGGCGGGCGACACAAAGTTCGTCCCGCCACCGCCACCCCCGGACTCATCCGTTCCCACCACCGGCGACGTCGAACTCGTCGAGGAGGCCGACGGCCCCGCGGGCAGCGACGCTGACGGCCGAGGGCGCTCGCTCGAACATCGGCTGGCCTGGCTGGAAGAGAGATTTTTGGCGAGTCAAGTCGACGCGGCGGAAGATCGGACGGGGGCCGCGGCGAAGCTCGCCAGGACCGAGAACGCGCTGGCGGCCGCGCAGCAAAAACTGGCGCGATTCGAGGAGGAGCTGCGGACGGAACGACAGCGGTGGCCCGGGCAATTCGAATCGCTGCGCCGCGAAGCCGAGCAGCAGTGGGCCGGACGCCTGGGCGAGTTCGCCGAGAGTCAGCGGACCGATCGCGCCGAGTTAATACGGCAAGGGAATCTGGCTGAAGAAGATCGCCGGAAGGAGCTTGGCGCGCTGCGTGAAAAACTCTCGGCGGATCTGGGCGAGGAGAAAAGCCGAGTCGAGCTGGCCATGCACGAGCTTCGCCAGCTCTCGGACGGCGTAGCGCATGAAAAAACGACGCTGGTCCAGCTAGCCGCCGACGCAGCCCAGCGCCTCGACGAACAGCGCGCAAGGGCCGAGCACGCCCTGAGTTGGCAGGCCCGTTGGGAGGAGCGCCTCGAGCAATTGTCGCAGGACGTGGTCCGCCGCACCGATGCGCTGCCCAGCCAACTCGCATTGCTCGAGCAATCGGTCAAGCAAGGGCTTGAAGCTCGCCTGGCGGCCCAGGCACCGCCGGCACCCGCAACGGGACCGGACGGCCCGGCGTCGGCTTCCGTCAGGGCGGAACTTGCGGCGGAGATGACGCGCACGGCTGCCGACGTGGACGCCGTACGGCAAGAACTGACGAAGGTCGCCGCCGAATTGAGCGGCGTGCGGACAGGACAAACCGAGTTCGAGAGCGAACTGAACGGAGCGCTGCGCGAGCAACTGTCGAAGCTGGGGGCCAGATGCGACGGCCTGGAACGGCGGCTGGAGCAGGGCCTCGTGGCGCTATCCAAGCAGTTGCTGCTACAGCGAGACGAGTTCCAAGGCAAGTTAGCCGCGTCGCCGTCTTGGGAGGGCCGCTTCCACGAGTTGGCCCAAGAAATCGAGCGGCGCGGCGCGGAAAACGACCGCCGCTATGCCGCGCTGGTTGCTTCCGCGGACGACCGGGTCGCTGCCCTGGAAGGGACGGTGACGGCCAAGCTGGCCGACTTGCGATCGCGGCAACAGCGACTCGCCGAGGAGATCGCGTCTGCGCGGTGTGCCGCGGTCGAACAGGCAGAGTCATTGGCAGTTTCGGAAGGGAAACCGGTCCCGCTCGTCGTCGAGCATGGCGCCGAGGAGCCATCGGCCTTCGACGGCCAGAGCGTTCTCAGCGAGTTCGACGATGCTGTGGCGGCGGAAATGCCCGGTGTGGTACCGGCAGTGCTGCTTCGTGGCGGACTGGCAGCGCGGCCGACCGCGCCGCGGCCGCCGTCGGGCGACGATGAGAATCCGGACGACCCGTCGGCGCCGGGGTGGCTGGTCAACGACGAGCTGACGCAGCGGCTGCTCGATTTTCGATCCAAACGGGAGCGGACCGCGCGGCAGCGCCGCGTGTTCTGGTCGCTGGCCGCCGCCGGGCTGGTGCTGGCGATCCTGGCGGTCGCCGGTGCCCTGCGCTCTTGGATTCACACCGGCGTCGGCCAGGCCGGTCCACCGACCGCATCCAGCGGCGAATTGCCGTGAGGATCCGTCGCCGGCGGTGGGTGCATGATGCACTTATACTTCACGCGGCCGAGAATGAGACGTTTTGCCGCGGGGAAGAGCGGTGGCTGGGCAGCGCTTGGCCAGATGGCGGCTGGTACCCTTCAATAGCGTGGCGGCCAAGCGATGCCCCGGTGCGTCCAACCGGGGCATCGCCTGGCCGCCGAGATGAACGAAGTGCCAGCCGCCAATCGGCCAGGCTCTGCCCCAGCCACCGCCAACGTCTCATTCTCGGCCGCGTGAAGTGGAACGCGAAGAGCGGCGCCGGCGGACCGCCGCAGGCGTTACTTCCCTGCGGGGCGACAGGATTTCGCCGGCAGGTCCAAGTCAACCGTCGATGTCCGCGGTTGAGCCTGTGGTTGAATTGACAATTGAGCCGGTGATTGGCGAGAGGATTTCGCCGGCAGGTCCCCGTCAAAGGCCGATGTCCGCGGCTGAGCCTGTGGTTGAATTGACAGTTGAACCGCTGATGGAGCTGACGGCCGAGCCGGCTCCGGGGGAATGTCGCGTGAGACAATGCTGTGCTTCTCGGCGCGGGCAGCGCGGATCGTCAGCCGCCTGCCGGACGGACCGATATCGGTCGAACTGCGTGGGTCGGCCGCCTGACGGGCGCCGGGGTCGATCTGCGACACGGCATCGCGGCCGGGCCGCAAGCGGCTCTCATCGGGCGGCGGTTCGTTGGCAGGCGCGGCGGGCGGGACGGAAGGCGTCTCGTCCGGCGTCGGGGCATAAGGCATCTCGTCCGGCATCGGGGCGGGCGGCAGCACGGTCTCCGGTTGCTCGGCCGGTGTCGGTCCCAACGGAGCCGGCGACTCGCTGGCTTCCATCACGGGCGGGCACGCCACGCACTCCGACGGCCATTGCCGCCAGCAAGTCGAAAAATACCCCCCGCACGGCCCATGGGGCGCGCAAGCACAGCGCGTGGGCCTCAGGGCCGGGGGGCGCGCCAACGCATGGCATCCGCAGGCCACGGCTAACAGCGCCAGCCAGATCGAACGCCCCACGGACCTTGTCGTAACGTGCATACGCTTCCCCTCCGTCGAAAACTCGCCCCGGCCCCGGTCACACGTTGTTCGTCGCAGCGGCATGCCGATCAGATCGATCCAATCCCGCCGTTGCTGCTACTAAAGAACTTGAGCCCCCGCACGGTGTACGTGCCCATCAGTATGCCGCCAAACATCCGCATAATGGGATTGATGACCTTGCCCATGGCGTTGTTGGTCGCCACCAACGGATCGTGGGCGATAAACAGCCGGTCGCCCGGCATGAGCTGATAGTTCGTAGCCGTTTCGCCCCGTTGACTGATGCCGTGCCAGTCGACCGCCAGAATCTGGTCGCAATCTGCTCCATAGGGGGCGGGACGCGCGACCCAGATTCGTTTCGAAGACACTTCCTGCATGCCGTTGACCTCGGCCAAGGCGTCCAGCACCGTATCGTTGCC
>Ga0307373_10001032_pt1 | contig 52809 bp, 50 predicted proteins | sample OX2MG_FD_202534 | JGI IMG/M metagenome (GOLD analysis project Ga0307373, IMG submission 202534) | Soil microbial communities from Risofladan, Vaasa, Finland - OX-2 | ecosystem: Environmental > Terrestrial > Soil > Coastal area > Acid sulfate soil | place: Finland: Risofladan, Vaasa | collected... | reverse complement strand
CGGCGCTGCGTCCGGGACGTGGTAGGTCGTCCGTGTTCCCCTTGGCCAACCCCCTTTCCTCCACCACCTCCGCTGCCGGTCGCCCGGTGTTGTTCGGCGGCTTCGCAGGTACTACGGGGTTGTCAGACTTCCCACGCTCGTACATCTCAGGATTGCGGCCTTGGCCTTGCCTGAACGGCCCGACCGGCGATCAACCGGCCGGGCGAGCGTGGGATCTCCCGGTTCTCGCGCATGGAGACTCCGTGCATGCACAGGTTCTTCGACCGGGCGGGGTCCCCCAGCAGCTCGCGAAAGCGCTGCTGGCGATGTGGCCTTCCGCTTCTTTCGACAGCGTCGACACCCCGGACTTGTTGATTTCCCGGCTCAATAGCCCAGCCTGCACGTACCCCTGTCAACGCTTCGCCGCCGTCCTTGCGGACGTCAACGCATGACTCGGGGCCATCGTGGGTCGCTACCCCTTCAACGTAGAGCGTTTTCATCTCCTTCTCCATGCCGGTTTATCCCGGCGCTCCGAAAGATCACCAACACTGTCGACAGGTATTCGGAACCGACCGGGACACGGATGAACCAATATTTTCCGGTCACGTAGGGCGTTGGGTTGCGATCCCGCGGGGTGACTCCCAGGACGGGAGAGGCGGCACGGGCTGAGGCGCGAGCCTCGGGGCACCTGGCATCGCCGCCTGCGATGCGAGAGTATGAGCGCCGATGAGGGGGGACGCATGACGGTGACCGCTCTCGGCGACATTGACCTCACCGAGTACGACCTCTACCGGCAGGGGTTTCCACACCACGTGTTCACGCGGCTGCGCCGGGATGCACCGGTCTGGAAGCATCCGGAGACCGCCATGCTTCGTGACGGGGGGGTGCCGCCATTCTGGGTGCTGTCCCGGCACGACGACCTGCGGGCGGTGAACCGGGACACGGTCACCTTCACCGCATTCGACGGCGCGCAGATCCGGGACACGAGCGAAGAGCGCAAGGGAAAGATGCTCATCTCCATGGACGGGAAGCCCCATTCGCGCCTGCGGCGTCTCGTCTCTCACGGATTCACCCCGCGCATGCTCGACACCCTCGAGAGCCACCTGCGGTGGCGAACGAATCGAATACTCGACTCCATAGAGGGATCGGCCGATATCGACTTCGTCGGGGAAGTGGCCGAGCTCCTTCCGCTGCACGTGATCGCCGACATCATGGGCATCCCCGAGCACGAGCGCTCCGACGTCTTCAAAGGCACCAACACGATTCTTCGGGCCTTCGACCCCGAGGGTGGGGTCGGTCTCGAGCAGCGCCTGGAGACCGAACGTCAGCTCTTCGCGTACGCCAGCTCGTTCAACGACGCGAAACGGCGGGCGCCGGGCGATGATATCTGGTCGGTGCTGGTGCAGGCTGAGGTGGTGGACGACGACGGCACGCCGACCCGATTGAGCAACCACGAACTCGATCTCTTCTTCTTCCTTCTGGCCGCGGCGGGCTCCGAGACGACGCGCAACGCCATCTCGTACGGGATGCTCGCCCTCTTCGAGCACCCCGAGCAGCTGGTGAGGCTGCGAGCTGATCCGGGTCTCATGGACCTCGCCGTCAACGAGATACTCCGATGGAGCTCACCCGTGTCCTACTTCCGGAGGACGGCGACACGAGATGTCGAGCTGCGGGGGCAACAGATTCGATCCGGCGACCTGGTGACGTTCTGGCATCCCTCGGCCAATCGGGACGAGGACGTCTTCGACGAGCCCTTCACGTTCGATGTGGGGCGGACACCAAACGACCAGGTGGCATTCGGCGGTGGAGGCCCGCACCACTGCCTCGGAGCGACCCTGGCGAGGCGAGAGATCCGCATCATGTTCGAGTCACTCCTCGATCGATTCAGTTCCTTGGAGGTGACCGGCGATCCCGTGTGGGCCGTGCCGGGCCCGTTGGTGACCGTCGTCTGCTCCCTTGATCGCCTTCCGATGCGTCTTTGCTGAACCGCACGTTCGATCACCCACAGCCGGCGGGACGTGGGCGGTGGCCGGACTCTTGGGCCGGCATCGTCACACGCAACGAGGAAGGAAGCCACATGCAGGACCACAGGTTCGAATTCGTCGTGCACGGAACGCCCGAAGAAGTATGGGACGTCATGGCCGCACAATCGCGCACCGACGTCGACCGGGGCTCGGTGCAGATCGAGATCCTCCACCGGGGTGACGCCGACGGCAACGGCTTGGTGCGCCACTGCCACTTTCCCGTCCCGAAGTACTTGCTCTCCGGAGGCGTCGCAGAGTCCTGGGAATGGATCACCGAGGCCACGCGGCCCATCTCATGGCGCTACGACGCCGTGTCGAAGCCCCTCTGGTCCAGGTCAACAGGCTGGACTCGCCTCGAAGATGCGGGAGGGGGCACCACGAGGGTCTGCTTCCGGGAGACCTACGAAGCACGCAACCCCGTGCTCAGGCTGTTGCTGGAAAAGCCGGTGCACACGTTCATCTCCAAGGACAACGACCGCTTGATCGAAGCGGCGTTGGTAAGGGCCCTGGCCGAAGTCGGCGCGGTGAGAGAAAGGAACCAAGCGCCATGAAATTCGGGACGTATCACACCTACCAGGTGCCGCGCTGGACCACGACCGAGCAGGTCATGGCCGACGAACTGGAGCGGGTGCACCTGGCCGAGAGTCTCGGCTTCGACAGCGTGTGGGTCCCCGAACAGCACTTCTTCGACTACTGCGCCTGCCCGGACGCCCTGACCATGGTCACGTATCTCTTGGGCCAGACCACCAAGGTGAGGGTGGGCGCGGCCGTCGTCAACCTCAGCCTCACGCATCCGCTTCGCTTTGCCGAACGGGCCGCCCTTCTCGATCATCTGGGCCAAGGCCGGGTCGACCTGTGCGTCGGGCGCGGCTACCAATGGCCCCAGAACGTGGCCTTCGAGGTGGAGGAGGCCACGACCAAGGCGCGCTTCACCGAGTCGCTGGACATTGTCCTCGGGGCGTGGACCGGGGAGCCCAAGAGCTACGACGGGACGTACTTTCGATTCCCGTCCGTGCAGACGTGGCCCCGACCCGTACGGCGCCCGGACGAGATCCTCCTGATGAGCGTCGGCGGCACCACACCCCTGGAAGAGACGATCGAGCGAGGGGTCCCGCTGGCCCTGTCGTCGCCCTTCGCGCCGGTCGAGGCCACGGCCCAGGCGTTCTCCCGCTACGTCGATCTCCTCAAGGCCTCCGACCACGACGTCGACGCGTTCTTGGACCGGGCCATCATTTTGCTCTACACGTTGCTGGCGCCGTCCTCCGACGAAGCGCGCACCATCGCCAAGGAACCGTACGAATGGCACATGGCGCGGCTCGCTGCGCTGAGTGTGCCGCCGGGTCCGGATCATGAATGGAGCTCCCTGGTCTCCTACGGCCCTCCTCCCGAGATTCCCGACGCCGACTACCTCCGAGCCACCGAGACCAACCTTCTCTTCGACGACCCCGATGGCTTCAGCCAGAAGATCGATGTCCTGCGATCAGCCGGCGTGCGCAACATCGTCACCTGGATGGGCGTCGGAGGCGTCGCCCAAGAGCACGTCCTGCGATCCATGCGCCTCTTCGCCGAGGAGGTGCGCCCCCGCTTTGCATGACAACCCGCTCCCCGGGTGACAAGGACCTGGCTCTTGATTAGGGTCATGGCGCCGTTGGTGCGCGACGGCATGCGCTCGGGGAGGGCAGCTTATGAGTGACGCAGCAGGTGCCGTTGTCGTGGGGGGCGCTTCGGGAATCGGGGCCGCGGTCGTTGACATGTACCGGGCCCGAGGCACGTCGGTCCTCGTGTGGGACATTGCCGGTAAGCCCGATGTGGAATGTGACGTGGCCGACCCCGATGCGATCGATCGCGCGCTGGCCGAGACACTCGACCTGATCGGTCTTCCCGCCCAAGTGACGATCACGGCCGGAGTGGGGCACGTCGGAATGCTGCTCGACGAACCCGTCGAAGAATGGGATCGCGTGATCGCGGTCAACACGCGAGGTCCGTGGCTCGTGATGCGGGCACTGGCCAAGGCATCGATCGCTGCGTCGGCCCCTGCATCGTTCATCGCCACGTCGAGCGTCAGCGCGCGGCTGGTCGATCGCAGCATGGGCACCTACTGCGCGTCCAAGGCCGCGCTCAGCATGCTGGTGAAAGTTGCGGCGAGCGAGTGGGCGCCGCACAACATCCGTGTGAACGCGGTCGGGCCCGGCGTGACGCAGACGCCGATGTTGGGCGGGGCTCCGACCGGCCGGGGTTGGTGGGGCGCGGTGGAGGACCGCACACCCCTCGGCCGCCTCGGTCAGCCGGGCGACATCGCGCAGGCGATCCTGGCGCTCCACGAGCTCGAGTGGGTCACCGGGCAGGTTCTCGAGGTCGACGGTGGTCTCGCCCTCCACAGCCCCATCGATGCCTACGGTGAAAACATGCGACAGGGCGCAGAGGTGAACCGATGAAGATCCATCACAGCGCCATCTGCACCCGCGACATCGACGCCAGCGTTCGATTCTGGCGGGATGGGCTCGGCTTCGTCCAACAGATGGATGAGACATTCGAAGGCGATTGGCCCACCCTCTTCCAGGCTCGCGCTCCGGAGCTCCGCTCCGTCTTTCTCGGCGACCCCGAAGACACCACCGGCGGTCTCGTCGAGTTGGTGGAATTCCCGGCGGGCATCGACGACGGCACTCCCGACCAGGGGCCGCCGCAGGTCGGCTTCTTCCTCGTCTCGGTCTACCTGGAGGTCGAGCCCACGCTCCAGCGTCTGGCCAGCCTGGGCTTCAACGGAGAGGTCAGCCGCATCACGCTGCCCCAGGGGATCGAAATGGCGGTCGTCCATGACCCGAACGGTGTCCGGGTGGAATTGATCGGCCTGGGATCCGCGGTTGACCCGCTGACCCAGTAGCCCAACCCTCCTCAACGAGCGCGGCGACCGGATCGCTTCAGGCGGACGCCCTGGCACACCGTCGCCACGAGGTCACCCTCGGCGCCGGTGATGGTGGCGGAGACGAGGGCGTGATCACCCTGGCGGGAACTCAACCTCGCATCGAGGAAGAGCCAGTCGTCGAAGCGCGGCACACCGTGAAACCAGATCGCATGGTCGACGGTCAACGGCGTGGCGCTCGGGTCACCCCCCGCTTCATGGGCCACCAGGACGAGCGCCATGTCTGAGACGAACGCAATCGCCGCCGCGTGCAGTGCCGGGTCGTCGGGGAGTCCGACCCGAGGCTTCACCCATAAGGGATGGATCGCCTCAGGATCGTGGTGGACGACCTCGACCTCGTCGAACCCCCACCGCACCACGAACGGGGACCTGTGGTCCGACGACTTCGGTGGGGTGACGTCGAGGTGTGGCGCTGCCGACGCACCGGCCTCCTGGGGGAGCGTCTCGAGCGCGACCTGCACCGTTGCAATCGGGCGACCGCCCTGGTCGAGGGTGAGTCGGCGGTGCCGGGTCGAACGACCGTCCCGCAGCGTGGCCACCGAAATGTCGATGCCGGACCCGGCCTCACCACGGTCGAGAAGTTGCGCTTGCAGCGACACCGGGATGAAAGTGCCATCGGGCGACGTGGTCGCCGCCACCACCGCCAAACCGAACAGTTGCCCCCCGAAAATCGAAGGGCTGGAGATTACTTTGGTGTCGGCGTAGAGCGCATCACCCTCACCCGACACAACGAAGAGATCTGCGAGTCGCTGTCCGGCGTACTGGTCCACCTCACCCAACAGGGTCACCGGCGATGCTCAGAAGAATCCGACAGAACTCCTCGGGCCGCGACACGAAGGGCGAGTGATCGGTGTCGATGCTCTCGACACGCCCGGCCTTCTGTGCCATGACCCGTTGCATCTCAGCCGAGAGGGCACGGTCTCGCTCACACACGATGTACGTCGTCGGAATCGACTTCCAGGGATCTGCTCCGGGGCTGGCGGCCATTCCTCCGGCGGCCGTGGGGCGCATGCGCAACGACGCCGGCTCGGCGATTTCCCGCGGCGTCTCCTGGTAGAAGCAGTCGAGCGCAGTTTCGGCGGAGAAGATCATGAAGCCGTCGTCCGTGTACTCGAGCTGCTGCATGAGCGGCGTGGGGGGGAAGTCTCCCGCCTGGGCGAGCACGTCCTCTTCCGAAGCCATCAAGACCGCGGCAACGTAGACCAGCTGCGCCACGTCGTCCCGGCCACCCGCCGCCTCGGAGATCACGAGGCCTCCGTAGGAGTGCCCCACCAGGATCGCCGGTTCGGTCTGGACGTCGAGGCACTCCCGGACCGCGGCCGCGTCGTCCCCCAAGCCGGTGAGGGGAAGGTCGAGGGAAGTCGACCGGTGGCCGCCAGCCGCGAGATCTCGCTCGGTGCGCTCCCAGCACCACGCACCGTGGCCTGCGCCATGCACCAGGACGAAGTTGCTCATCGGCCCGACTCTGCGGTGTCACGGCCACTCCGGAGCAGAGTGCCGCTGCGGGACGGGAGAAGGGCCCCGTCCTTGAGAATCGGAGAGCCGTTGACGACGACGTGATCGATGCCCTCGGACTCGGCGTACAGGCGCCCGGCGCCCCCCGGAAGGTCGTAGCGCATGGCCACCTCGTGGCTGGCCACGGTGGCCGGATCCAGCACCACGAGATCCGCGTAACTACCCTCGGCCACCCTTCCCCGATCGGTGATGCCGTAGAGATGGGCCGGCTCTTCGGTCATGTGGTGCACCGCCTCTTCCAGCGAAAGGACGCCGTGGCGACGGACCGCCTCCGCCAGAATGACGGTCGGATAGTTGAAGGTGGCGAGGAGATCGAGGTGGGCGCCGGCGTCGGAACCGCCGAGCAGCGCCCGGCCGTCCCGGATGATGGCGACCCGCTGTTCCCAATCCTCCTTGCTGAGGACCGGGGTCGCCGCCCCGAACGATGTCCGCAATTCGTCGGCGACGGCGATGTCACAGAGAACATCCCACGCCTCCCGACCTTCTTGCTCGGCGATGTCACCGATGCGAGCGCCTTTGTACTGGGCGTTCTCGGGTGCCGCGACATCGAAGATGTAGTGGTCCTCCCATGTCATCAGGCGCCGCATGGGATACGTCTCGCTCTGCGCCGCCGCGTTGAGCACAGCACGCGCCGCCGGGTCGGAGAACAGGGCGATGCGCTCGTCGCGTGACGTCTTCATGGCGCTCTCCCAGCCCGGAATGGAGTCGAGGAAGAACCCGCTGGCGAAGTTGAAACGCATCGTGACGGGGAGTGGCAACGTCAGCGCCACGACCTCACCCCCACGGGCGCGCGCGTAGTCTCCGGGAGCCAAGCGCTCGTCGATCTCCTTCTGGCCGAGGCTACCGACGAGGAGATTCCAGTTGAGCGGTCGCTGTGCCGCGGCCGACATATTGGTCATCAGTTCGACGGCCCAGGCGTCGAAGACGCCGATCATCGGGATGAACTCGAGGCTGGTCCCCGGGAACTCACCGGCCACTGCGCTGAGTGCGATCAGTTCTTCGGCGGTGGCGTGGCGCGACGGCACCATCTCGCCGTCCGCGTCGTTGTGGGTCCGGGCCCACGACGAGGAGAACCCCAACGCGCCTGCCTCGAAGGCCCGCCTGAGGGCATCGGCCATCTGACCGACTTCGTCACTCGTGGCCGCCCGCTGGGTGGCCTCGGGGCCCATGACCAGGCGCCGTATGGCCGAGTGCCCGACCATGAAGGCGGCATTGATGCCCAGTTTGGGTTCGACGGCCGCCAGATATTCGTCGGTCGACCGCCAGTCCCATGGCACTCCCAGACGCAGCGATTCGACGGGCATGCCCTCGACCCGGGCCAGCATGCGCAGAAGGTACTCGGCGTCACCCGCATCCCCCGAGAGCGGCTGGATGCTGAAACCGCAATTGCCGGCCAACGCCGTGGTCACGCCGTGGAACGGGGAGGGGGTGAGCGCGCCATCCCAGAAGACCTGGGCGTCGAAGTGGGTGTGCACGTCGATGAACCCCGGTGTCACCACCTTTCCGCTGGCATCGATCACCGCGGTCGCCTCCGTATCGAGCTGGCCGATCGCCACCACGCGGTCGCCCTGGACCCCGACGTCCGCCCGTCGACGGGGTGCCCCGGAACCGTCGATGAGGTCGCCACCTCGGATGATCAGATCAAGCACGTTCCCTCCCTTTTGGGCTGCCCGCCCTGGTCGTCCATGGTCCCCGTTCGGTGTCCCGGCAAGGATGTTCGGACGCGCGCCACACTAAACGAGCAGGTCAACGTGGAACAACTACGATGCGAATCGTCGCAGCGGCCACGAGACGTGGCGATGTCTGCGAACCTGGAGGGAGTGAGCCACGATGTTTGACCTCACGGTCGAAGACGGACTGTTCTTGGATGGGACCGGCTCTCCCGCAGAGCGCCGCGACGTCGCGATCAGCGGAGGGCGGATCGTAGAGATCGCTGAGCCGGGCACGCTCGGCCGGAGCAGACGGCGGATCGGGGCCACCGGAAAGGTGGTCACCCCGGGGTTCATCGACGTCCATACGCATTACGACGCCCAGGTCTTGTGGGACCCCTACCTGTCGCCCTCATCGCTCCACGGGGTGACGACGGTGATCGGCGGCAACTGCGGGTTCTCCATCGCTCCGCTCGGCGAGCACGACGACGGCTACATGCTCCGCATGCTGGCCGAAGTCGAGGCCATCCCGGCGGAGGCCCTCGAGGCGGGAGCAGGGTGGGATTGGCGGTCCTTCGGGGAGTATCTCGACGCCGTAGAGGCAGCGAGGCCGGCGCTGAACTTCGGCGTGATGGCGGGTCACTCCGCACTGCGCCGGGCCGTGCTCGGGGACCGGCACACCGAGCCCGATCCTGGGCCCGCGGCCCTCTCCGCCATGCGCGCCTTGCTGCGCGAGGCACTTGCGGCCGGCGCGCTCGGCTTCTCCTCGTCATGGAATTCGCTCCACACGGACGGGGAGGGCGAACCCGTTCCCTCACGCTTCTCACTCGCCGCTGAGTTGGTGGCGCTGGCGGGCGAAGTGTCCGCCTACCCGGGCACGCAGATCGAGTTCATCCCGACGGTGGGCGCGTTCAGCGACGAGCACATCGAGACGATGATCGCCATGTCGCTGGCATCGGGGCGCACACTCAATTGGAACGTGCTCATACCCGAGAACCCCGACGTGGCCCGACAGCAACTCGCGGTCTCGGACCTGGCCGCAACGAGGGGGGCATCCATCGTGGCCCTCACCTACCCGGGTCCGACGGCCGTGCGCGCCTCCCGCCGGAGTTCCCTGTTCCGGTCCGTCCCGGGGTGGGACGAGCTGCTCGACCTTCCGACCAAGGTTGCGGTCGAGGAACTTCGGAATCCCGAGGTGCGGAGCCGCCTTCGTCGATCCGCCCAGGAGTCCGGCTCGGCCCTGGCCGCCGTCGTGGCCGCCTTGGTCGTGGCCGACACCCACTCGGCGGCCAGCTCGTCCTCCGCCGGACGCCGGCTCGGAGAGATCGCCACGGAGGGGCCGGGTGACGCGTTCGATGCGCTGTTCGACATCTGGATCGCCGACGAGCTCCGCACCGGGTTCCAGCCCGAGCCGATCGCGAACAGCGCCGCCAGTTGGGCGGTACGGCTCGAGTCGCTGCACGATCCACGCGTGATCATTGGCGCGTCGGATGCCGGTGCGCACGTCGAGATGCTGTCGACATTCGACTACGCGCCTGTCCTCCTGGCGCTCACCCGCCGATCAGGCACCCTCACCTTGCCCGAGGCGGTGCACAAGCTGACGGACATCCCGGCCCGCCTCTACGGTCTGGAAGGCCGCGGCCGGCTCGTCGAAGGTGCATGGGCCGACCTCGTCGTCTTCGATCCCGAGACAGTCGGGCCAGGCGCCCCCGGGTGGCGTGACGACCTCCCGGGAGGTGCCGGCCGGATCTACAACGAGCCGACGGGCATCGACCACGTCGTCGTCAACGGGACCGAAGTCACCGGACCCTCGGGTCTGACCGGCGAGCGTTCGGGCAAGCTCCTGCGCGGTGGCACCGATACGGTCTGATCGGTCTTTCGAACGAGCCGCTCACGGCGCGCAGCCGGCGTCCACGGGAAGGGCAACTCCCGTCACATACCGCGCCGCGTCGGAGACCAGCACTTCCGCGACCTTCAGCCTTCTTTCGAAACGCTCCGCCGCTCGATCGATGCAAACCGCTTTTCCGCATCGGGGTTGATGCCCCAACTCCAGATCACGTCCGGTTCGATGCGGATGCGCAAACTCCCGTCGTGCTCCTCGACGGTGGCGGAGCCACGAACCTTGATCCCCCGCGGGCTCCAGGGGTCGGTCGAGGCAAGATCGTCGATGACGATGGTGGCCCGGGGGTTCTCCTGCAGATGCCCGAAGCGGACCGTCTTGGTCAGGTCGATCCCACCGCTGACGATGGAGTCACCCTCCACGCCGAACCCCACGGCAGACACGTCGGGCTGCCCCGACCTCGACGCGGTGGCCAATCGCGACAACCGCTGAGATCTGAGGTACTCAATTTCGAGCTCCGTGAATGCGCCCATGCGCCTCCTCCTCCTTCGGAGCGCGGCCTCCTGTGGAGGCCGCCCTTGGTGGCAGACTACCGACTCGACCTTTCACCCCTGCAAGGGGCTGGGAGCTGCGGTGCGCGGCTAGGCGCAGCTCGAGCTGATCGAACCCGGAGGGGGAGCATCGATGTCATGGTCCCCACACGCCCCGCCCTGGTCGCAGAGGGGCACGTTGGAGTCGGTGAACTTCTGGCATTGCTGAACCGGGCAGCCGAAGTTCGCCAGCTCAGGTGCGAGGTTCTAGGCGACCGTGCTGCTGATGACCTTGAAGGTCGAACCCGGTGCGAAGCAGTAGCCGGTCGCGATCGGCTGCAATGGGAAGAACCCTTCGTGGTCCTTGGTGTTGTAGCTGAAGTACGCGAGATGCTCAGCCGCGAGATTGGGATTGACCAACGCGTTGGGGTCGTAGGCTGGATTCGACACCATGGCTTCGACGTCACCGGTCGACGGCTGGAGTACGACGACCGCTCATCGGGCCTTACGGTCAGCTCTTCGGTCCCCGGCAAAGTCGTCGATCGACGGGCGCGACACCGCACTACATTCTCATATTCTCCACCGCGGGAACGAGAATGCGCCGGCGCGGGCCGCGCCTTACGGGCGCTGGGCGAGGGGTCAGACCGCTACGGTGACACCGATGAAGGCCGGTCGCCACTCATGAGCCCACCCCTCAAGTCCAAGGACCTGTGTTGGTGCGGCAGCGGGCGCAAGTACAAGCGATGCCACCAAGCCAGCCAGGAACGGGTGCTTCCCGGCCTCGTCTCGCACCGGCGCGGCGTGCCGCCGGGGATCATCGGACCCGACTACGCCGAGCGGGGGCGTCCGGTCAAGGTGGACGAGCCCATGGTCAAGAGCAACGACGTCATCGAGCGGATGCGACGGGCAGGTCGGGTGGCGGCCGACGTGCTGCAGACGACCGCCGGCGCGGTCAAGGCGGGGACCACCACCGATGAGCTCGACGCGATCTGCCACGAGGCCACGGTGCAGCACGGGGCGTACCCGAGCCCCCTCAACTATCACGGCTATCCCAAGTCGCTCTGCACCTCGGTGAACGAAGTCATCTGTCACGGCATACCCGACTCAAGACCGCTGAGCGAGGGCGACATCGTGAACCTCGACGTCACCGTCTACCTCGACGGCGTGCACGGTGACACCAACGCGACCTTCGGCGTGGGGAACATCGACGACGCGTCGAAGCGACTGATCGTCGTCACCCGGGAAAGCCTGGACAAGGGCATTGAGGCCGTCGCACCCGGACGACCCATCAGCGACGTCGGCCGGGCGATCCAGCGTCACGCCGAGGCGGCTGGATTCGGCGTGGTGCGTGACTACTGCGGCCACGGCATCGGCGAAGTGTTCCACTCACTCCCACAGATCCCCCACTACTACGAGCCCTCGGCCCGGACGGTCATGGAGCCCGGCATGACCTTCACGATTGAGCCGATGATCACACTGGGCACCTGGCGGCACGTGCTCTGGGACGACGGCTGGACCGCGGTCACCGCGGACGGATGCCGCACCGCACAATTCGAGCACACGATTCTGGTGACAGAGACGGGGGCCGACGTCCTGACGCGCATCGGGTGAGTCGCCCTCGGGGCTCCCGACGCACGCTGATGCGACCCGTCGCCTACTCGAGCGCCGGACCGCCGAGTTGTGGACCACCGTTCACGGAGAACGTCTCGCCGCTGACATAGGACGAGGCGTCGCTGCTGAGGAACAGGATGGACGACGCCACGTCCACAGGCTCGCCAACCCGCCCGAGGGGTATGCCCTGACGAAACGCCTCGGGATCGATGCCGGCCACCTTCCACGCGTCAACCGCCCGTTCCGAGGCGACGAGCCCGACCGCGACGCAGTTCGCCCGTATGCCGAAACGTCCCCATTCACCCGCGGTCACCCGCGTGAACATCTGGAGTGCAGCCTTGGCCGCGCTGTACCCGGCGCCATGCCGGACCCCGTTGACCCCGGCCCCGGAGGAAACGTTCACTATCACGCCTGACCGCTGCTCGATCATGTGGTGTCCCGCTTCGCGCGTGCAGAGAAACGGACCGCGCACATTCAGTGCGAAGACCGAATCCCACGCCTTGGTGGGGGTGCTCTCCAGTGGTCCCATCCGGGTGCCGCCCGCGTTGTTCACAAGGATGTCGACACGACCGAACGCCTCGATCGTGGCGGCCATCAGATCGACCACTGATTCTTCGACTTTGACGTCGGTCGGCACCGCGAGGGCCCGCGTGGACGACGACCCCTCGATCTCCGCCGCCACCGACTCTATCTGTGCGCCCGTCCGGGCGGCGAGAACCACGGCGCCTGCGCCGTGAGCCGCGAAGAGCCGGGCGGTCGCCGCCCCGATCCCCGTTCCCCCACCGGTGATGATGGCCACACGCCCGCGTAGATTCAATCCATCGTCCATCACCGTCGAACCATAGACGGGCGGCTGAGGATGCACGATGTCCGTCGGGTGGCCCTCTCCGCCCGGCGTGCCAGACTCCGGCCCGAAGGAAACGGACCCGTTGACGGAACCTGAACCCCCAGCCGAGAGAGCCGGAGCGCCCGACCAGCTCACCTTCGCCACGGGTCGGGGTCGATGGGTCATCGCTGCCACCGTGCTGGGTTCGGGCATGGCCTCGATCGACGCCACGGTGGTGGGCATCGCACTCCCGACCATCGGCCGGGCCTTTCACAGTGGCGTGGGCACCTTGCAATGGGTTGTTTCGGGATACTCGCTGACGCTGGCCGCGTTCTTGCTCCTCGGCGGCTCCCTGGGCGACCGCATGGGACGCAAGCGGATCTTCACCGTCGGCATCGTGTGGTTCACCGTGGCCTCGATGTGTTGCGGGTTTGCCCCCAATGCCGGCACGCTCATCGCCGCCCGCATCCTCCAGGGCGTCGGCGGTGCGCTCCTGGCCCCGGCCAGCCTGGCCATTCTCCAGGCTTCGTTTCGCCCTGACGACCGGTCCCGGGCCATCGGCGCCTGGTCGGGACTCGGTGGGGTGGCGACAGCCGCCGGGCCGCTGCTGGGCGGGTACCTGATCGTGGCCGCTTCGTGGAGATGGGTGTTCTTCATCAACCTCCCGGTGGCCGTCGTCGTGCTCCTCGTGACCCGCCGCCACGTCCCCGAGACGCGAGATCCCTCGACCGCCGGCCACGTGGATTTCCTGGGCGCCGGCCTTGCCGTCCTCTTTCTGGCCGGCCTCACGTACGGGCTCATCGAGGCGCCGAGCCACGGGTGGTCCAGTCCAGTCGTGCTCGCCGGTTTGATCGCCGCCGCAGTGACGGCCCCGGCGTTTCTCGTGGTCGAGCGCGTCCGCGCGCACCCCATGCTTCCACTCGGGCTGTTTCGAACCCGGCAGTTCAGCGGGGCCAACGCGGTCACCTTCGTCGTCTACGGCGCCCTGGGCGGGGCCCTGTTCCTCCTCCCGGTGGAGCTTCAGCTGGTCGTGCGCTACAGCCCGCTCGGGTCCGGGTTGGCCCTCCTTCCGGTGACCGGGATCATGTTGCTCTTCTCAGCCCGTTCCGGGCAGCTGGCGGCGCGTATCGGCCCCCGCCTGCAGATGACCGCCGGACCCCTCGTCGTGGCAGCCGGTCTCCTGCTCCTGACCCGGGCCACGCACAGCGGGAGCTACCTGGTCGAGGTACTGCCGGCCGTCATCGTCTTCGGCGCAGGCCTGGCCCTCACGGTGGCGCCGCTCACCTCCACCGCCATGGGTGCCGCACCGGCCGAGCATGCCGGCGTGGCCTCCGCCGTCAACAACGTGGTGGCACGGGCTGCCAGCCTGCTGGCCGTGGCCATCCTTCCGCTCGTAGCCGGGATCACCGGTGCCGCGGCGCTCCACCCGCACCACTTCGCCGGCGGGTTCCGCAACGCCATGATCATCACCGGCCTCGCCTGCGCGGCCGGTGGCCTGCTGGCGGCCGCCACCATCCGCAACCCGCAGAACGCACCACGAATCCTCAACCGCCGGTGGCCGAGATACTCCTGCGCACTCGACGGCACACCGCTCATGTCCGACGGTGCGGCGGATGACGCGACGACGGACAGCTGAACGCACAAGAGACGAATCCGCCTTCAGGAGCGAGAACCCGGTGTGGTCGGAAGGCCGGCGTCCTCCCACGCCACGAACCCACCTTCGAGGTCCGTCACGGCCGTGCGCCCCACGCGCAGCAGGCTGGCCGCGGCCAAACTGGAGGCGTACCCCTCCTGGCACACGACGACGACGGGTCGGTCGGGGTCCTCCGCTTCGGGCAGGCGGTGGGACCCGCCGGGATCGAGACGCCACTCGAGGTCGTTGCGTTCGACGACGAAGGCCCCGGGGATGTCGCCGAACTCGGCCCGTTGCGCCACCGGCCGGATGTCGATCAACAAGCCGCCCCCGTCGTGGATCTGCTTCGCCTGTAGCGCATCGACGCGGCGGAGACCGCGGCGGGCCTGCGCCAGTAACCGATCGACTGCGCTCAAGGGGCCCACGAGGGATCGGAGCCGTACACGGCCCGATCGACGACGAGACCTCGGACCTCTTGGCGGTAGAAGGTCATGGACGGCATGGGAGGAGAGTAGGCGTGCACGCTGGTAGCCGGAGCGGGTGCCGCGTTCACCACATCGTGGATGTAGGTGGGGCCGAAGGCCGTGCCCCCGCCTGCCGCGAGGGTCCGGCGGGCCACCGTGCGGTCGGCTTGGATGTAGTGCTCCTCGAGGGTGCCCGCCATCACCCACAGTGCCCCGACCGTTGCGCCATGGTCGTGCAGCTCGAGACGCCGGTTCTGCGGCCAATGGATGGCCCAGATCTCCAATTCGTCGGTGAGCTCCAAGAGCTCGTACCGGCGCTCGGTCAGCGCGGGGTCGGCCAGCGGCAGCAAACCGTCCATTTCCGTGACGTAGGCCTGCACGGCGTCGAGAAGCGCCAGCGGCCCCACTCCTGGCGGCGTCCGGGCGTCATCCCGGGGCAACCGGTGGCGGTGGGCGCCCCCTCCGGGGAGGATCCGTCGTTCCTGCGTGATCGTCATCGTTGACTCTCCCGAACCGGTCGCCCGGCCTTAGATCCTTATTTCCGATGAGTTTAGTCATGTTTACGCACACGGCCAAGTGCGGTCCACGCCGACCTCCTCCCGGGACCGCCACACGAGCACGCCAACGCTCAGGCTGAAACGCCAGCCCCCACCGCAGAGGGATCGGCGTCACCCGGCGCACCGTGGCAGGAATCATCCGTCCCGGCCTCGGGCCGCCGGGCCCCGGTGCGCACGGCGATGGCTTCGGTGACCGACACGTCGGCGCCGCACGCCACACACCGCCGCCGATCGTCGAGCTCGCCCCCGCACCCGCGGTGCTGGAGGACGATGGGCGGATCACCCTCTATGGCGTAAGTGTCGCCCCAGTGCAGGAGCGACACCAGAACGGGCCACAGGTCGGCTCCCTTGGTGGTGAGCCGGTACTCGTAGCGCACCGGTCGCTCCTGGTAGGGCCGTTTCACGACGATCCCGTACTCGAGCAACCGCTCCAGACGGCTCTGGAGGATGTTGCGGGCCACCCCGAGATCCCGCTGCAGATCGTCGAAGCGACGGATCCCCAAAAAGATGTCGCGCACGATCAGTATGGTCCACCGCTCACCGATGATCTCGAGCGTGGAGGCCATGGAGCAGTACTGGGTTGGATAGTCCCGGTTCAGCATGCATCCAGCATAGCCCATGTTTCGGACCACTGCATTGCATTATGCAACTCAAGATTCTAGGCTTCGTTGTATGACACAACTAACTGCATTGTGTGGCGATACCCCTAAACGGTCGGCGGCACGGCCCACCCTGACGGCGCTGGTCGTACTGACGGGGGTGTTCCTGTCGTCGCTCGACCTGTTCATCGTGAACATCGCCTTCCCGAGCATCTCGCACAGCTTCCACGGGGAGTCGCTGCGCTCGATGTCATGGGTGCTGAGCGCGTACACCATCGTCTTCGCCTCCTTGCTGGTGCCGGCGGGCCGTTGGGCCGATCGGGCCGGTCGGAAGAAGGCCTTCCTGCTCGGGCTGGGCATCTTCACCGCCTCCTCGGCGCTGTGTGCCGTCGCACCGTCGCTCGGGCTCCTCGTGGCCGCCCGCATCCTCCAGGCCAGCGGGGGTGCGCTCATGTTGCCGACCTCACTCGGCCTCCTTCTCCCCGCCTTCGGGCCGGCCCGCAAGGGGGCGGCGATCGGCCTGTGGTCGGCCGTGGGAGGCGCGGCAGCCGCCTTCGGTCCGCCCATCGGAGGTCTTCTGGTCCAGGCCAGCTGGCGCTGGGTCTTCCTGGTGAATCTGCCCCTCAGCCTTATCGCGCTCGTCGTCGGCGTGCGTGTCCTGCGGGAGATCAAGGACCCCGTGGCGCACAAGGCAGACCTCTTGGGGGCCGCGTTGCTCTCGACCGCGGTGGCCAGCCTGGCTGCGGCCATCGTCGAGGGATCGAGCTGGGGCTGGACGAGCGCGTCGATCCTGGGAGCGTTCGGGCTGGCCGTCATCGCAAGCATGGCCCTGGTGGTCCGCTCGGGCCGGCACCCCAACCCGATCATCGAGCCGGCGGTCATCCGCCACCGGGCCGTGGCCCTCGCCGACGCGAGCTCACTCGTCTTCTTTGCCGGCTTCGGCGCCATGGTGCTCGGGGGTGTCCTCTTCCTCACGGGGGTCTGGCACGAGTCCGTGCTGCGGGCCGGCTTCATGATCGCCCCCGGCCCACTGGTGGCCTCGATGGCCGCCTTCCCCGGAGGGTTGCTCGGCGCGCGCTTCAGCCATCGGGCCGTCGGCACGGTCGGCAGCCTGCTCTTCGCCGGCTCCGCCATCTGGTGGCTCACCCGGATCGGGGTGGCGCCGGACTACGCCGCCGCCTACCTTCCCGGCAGCCTGGGCGGAGGCATCGGGGTGGGCCTCATGCTCCCCGCCCTTGGTGGCGCGGCCACCGCACCCCTCCCACCCGAACGCTCGGCCACCGGCACGGCCCTCTACGCCATGTGCCGGCAGATCGGCCTGGCTCTCGGAGTCTCGTGCCTGGTGGCGGTACTCGGCACCGCCACCGGTCTCCACGCGGTGCACGCGTTCCATCACGCCTGGATCTTCATGGCGGCGTGCAGCCTGACGGCCGGGCTCATTTTGCAGGCGATCCCCCGCAAGGCGCGGGTCGGCCACGTGCGCGTCGTGGCCTGCGCCGCAGAACGGCCGGCCTACGTGCTGGCGGCCGGCAAGTGATCCGAAGGTAGATAGCCCGGGTTCGCCACCACCAACTGGTCGCGCGCCGACGCGGCGAGGGCGCGGCCGACCGCAGTCCACGCCGCATCGCACGCTCCGGAGCGGATGGCGCCGGCCAACGACCGGTCGCCGTCGAAACCGAGCGCCTCGAGACGGCCTCGGTGCGTTGCGGTGAAGACCGCTCCCCACCGCAACTCACGCTCGATGATCGACAGCACGTGGCGACTGACGCGGGCCGTGAAGCGCGCCCCACGCTCGACCTCGTCATCGGCCGTGCGCTCGAGGTCCTCGCGTACCGCCTCGACGAGCTCGATGGCGGTCGGACGGCCAAAGGGCGGCGGTGGATCGGGCCAGGCCGCCTCTTCGGGCGGGGTGGGCCAGGGCGGGGTGGGCGCCAGCCCCAGGAGAACGAACAGGTCCCACTCGCTTTCGCAGACGCGACGGCCGATGGCCGCCAGCTCGACCGACCGCGTGGTCCCGCTGAGGTGGGCCGACGCCTGCATGGCGCAGATGGTGGCCCACTTCACCGTGGCGTAGACCGACCACCAACGAAGACGCGCCGCGTCGATGGCCTCACCACCCGCCGACACATAGGCGTCCAGCAGCTCGGCCACATCCCCGAAGCCGCCCACCTCTCCCGTCCCGCCGAAGCGCCACGCCGGGGCACAGAGCCATGCCAGGTCCTCTGCCGGGTCGCCCACATGTGCCAGCTCCCAATCGAGGACGCCCCGTAGCCCTGCGGGACCGATCATGAGGTTGCCGAGGCGGAAGTCCCCGTGCACCGGCACCCGTCGGGACCCGGCCGGGCGGTTGACGGTGAGCCACCGGGCACCGAATTCGAGGGCCGGACGTACCTCACCCAACGCATCGAGAAAGGACAACGGGTCGTCGAGCGGGTCGTGGTCCGCCAGTCCCTCCATGACCTCGGGGCCGAGGGCATGAATCGCCGCCAACGCGCTGCCGCAATGGGCCGTGAGGGCGGCGCGGGCCGCCGCCCACTCAGGGTCGCGCAGGATCTTGCGCGGGATGGTCTCACCCTCGAGGCGCTCGACCACCAGCCAACCGCAGCCCAGCCCGTCCGCCTCATCGTCGCCGTGGGCCAGCACGCGGGGCACCGGAACGCCCGCCGCACCGGCGGCCCGGAGCAGGGCAACCTCCCCGCGCACCCGGCCCGGACCCGCGATGCCCTTGCCGCGGTCTTGCTGGATGATGCGCGCGTGGCACGTGCCGTCGGGATCGACCAGATCGAAGGCGCTCGTCACGCGGGAGGCCCCGCCGGAGACCTGGCGCAGATGGCGGACCTCGCCGCCGAGCGCGCGCCCGAGCGCGCGAGCCACCTCTTCGGTCGGGGGGCCCACGGAGCTGGCGGACGGCGTCATCCGCTACTCGACGGGGACGACAGGCCTCCCGCTGCCGTCAGTTTGGTGCAGGTACTCGGAGATGCCATAGCCGGTGCGGGTGGTTCCGTCCGGGTCGTGGTACGTCCAGCGCGCCAATCCCTCGTTGACCACGGTCCCGCTCACCTGGCGGGTGCCGGCGACACGCAGCACGTCACCCCGGAGGTCATAGGTCCGCCCACTCTTGTCGAGCACCGCCAGGTGCACGACCTTGTGGGTCAGCCCGTCGTCGGCCAATTCCGTGCGCAGTCGCCACTCGGCGACGCTGGTGACCGCATCGCCGTCCCACACCCACCCTCGGTGAAGGTCACCGGCCTCGGTGCCGAGGCGGATCCCCCCGAAGTGCATGTCGTCGCCCACGTTGATGCTGAACCACCGCCACATCTTCGGCCCGCCCCAGCGGCGCGGGCCCCACGACTTGTCCCGGTTGCCATGTGCCCCTTGCCACGCCAGGCGCGCACCGTCGACCGTGAGCCACCCGGTCCACCGGCCGGCCTGTTCGAAGTGGCCCTTGCCCACCGTCCCCGCCGCCGCCACGGCCTGGGCGGACGCCGGCCTCCCGGCGTGACCGTCCGCTCCCCGCTGACCATCGGTGCCGATGGCGGGCGTCACCGCGTCGAAGCGCACATCGAAGGCGACGCGCACCGACTCTGCCGGCGGTGGATCCGGGCCGTCGTCCACCGGGCGCGCTCCGTTCGTGCAGGGCCGCGCCGGCGCATCGGCGTCCATGGTCAGCCGCCACGAACCGAGGGCGGCCAGCATCTCGTAGCGGACGCCGCCGACGTCGAGCACCGAGTCGACCATCTCGTGCTGCTCCTTGACGGAGCGGTACTCGGCCACCCGCCCGTCGGGCAGCCAGACCGACACGGCGACATCCATCGTCCTCTCATTGGGGCGGATCCCGACGCGGGTGAAGAAGCCCGAGTCGGTGGCCGGGTCATAGGCGTTGAAGTAGTACGACTCGCTCCACGCCGTGTCCTGCTCGACGGGATGCGCCAGTTCGTGCCGGGCTTCGAGGATGGGCATCGCTACACCATCGCCCTTCGGGCCGCGGCGTCCAACCCACCGCCGGGGTGGGCGGCCACGCCCGCGTCGGGTCCGGCCCGCCGGGAGGCGGCAACGGGCCGGGGACAGGCGTCGGCATCTTGTGTGAAACTCACCGGGGCAAACGTAGCGACGATCCGGGTCGCGGTCGATCTACCCGAACAGGGGGCGAGATGCGCGCTGCAGTCACCAGGGGCGGCCGGCTCGTGGTGGGCGAGGTGGACGACGTGACACCGGGCTCCGGCCACGTCGTGGCCCGCTCCCTGGCCGCCGGCATCTGCGGGTCGGACCTCCATGCCCTGGCCGACTTCACCCACTTCACCGGCTTGATCGATGCGGTCGGCGTGCCCGCGCTCGACCCGGCCCACGACTGCGTCTTCGGGCACGAGTTCTGCGCCGAAATCGTCGATCACGGTCCCGACACCTCGCGCACCCTGCCCGTGGGCACCCGCGTCTGCTCGGTGCCGATCATCGTCGGGCGCGGGGGCGGGGGCGGGGGCGGGGGCGGGGGCGGGGGCGTCGAGCAGATCGGGTATTCGAACGTCTTCCCCGGCGCCTTGGCCGAGTACATGGCACTCCAGGAGATGCTGCTGCTCCCGGTGCCCGAGTCGCTCAGCACCGACATGGCGGCCCTGACCGAGCCCTTGGCCGTGGGCGAGCACGCCGTGGGCCTCTCGGGGCTGGTGCCCGGGCAGCCCTGCCTTGTCGTCGGCTGCGGACCGGTCGGGCTGGCGGTCATCGCCGCCTTGAAAGGTCGGGGCCACGGTCCCGTGCTGGCCGCCGACTTCTCACCCACCCGCCGGCGTCTGGCCGAGGCCTTCGGGGCCGACGAGGTCATCGATCCGGCCGCCTCTTCGCCCCACGACCGTTGGGCCTCCTTCGGCGTGGCCCGGACCGTGATGGAGCGGGCCGGCGCTGAGATGTTCGGCCAGGAGATGACCGACCCGGTCATCTTCGAAGCGGTCGGCGTGCCCGGCATGTTGCAGTCGCTCATCGCCGACGCCCCACCGCGCAGCCGCATCGTGGTGGTCGGCGTGTGCATGCACAGCGACACCATCGAACCCTTCATGGCGGTGGTCAAGGAGATCGAATTCCGCTTCTCGTTCGGCTACGGCCCGGCCGAGTTCGCGGCCACGCTGGGACGTCTCGGGGGCGGCATCCCCGGAGCCGACCTCCTCGTCACCTCATCGGTCGATCTGGCCGGCACGCCCGGAGCGTTCGAGACCCTGCGCACGCCGGGCGAGCACGGCAAGATTCTGGTGCATCCGTAAGCGCCGGCCGCCACCCGACCCATCTCCACCGAGAGGACCACACCAGCCATGACGACCATCGATGCCGGTGATCACCTGAATTTCGGCATTTTCCTGGCCCCGTTCCATCCCGTGGGCCAGAGCCCGACGCTCGCGCTCGAGCGCGACCTGCAGCTGATCGAACACCTCGACCAGCTCGGATTCAACGAGGCCTGGATCGGCGAGCACCATTCAGCCGGCTACGAGATCATCGCCTCCCCCGAGGTTTTCATCGCCGCCGCGGCACAGCGCACAAGGCACATCCGCCTCGGCACCGGAGTGTCGTCGCTGCCGTACCACCACCCGTTCATGCTGGCCGACCGCCTGGTGCTGTTGGACCACCTGACCCGGGGGCGTCTCATGATCGGGGTGGGCCCCGGCGCGCTGCCGTCGGACGCCTTCATGATGGGCATCGACCCGGCGAAGCAGCGCGACATGATGGAGGAGTCCCTCGGGGCGATCTTGTTGCTCCTCGAGGGCAAAGAGCCCGTCACCATGGAGACGGACTGGTTCAGGCTGGTCGGCGCGCGCCTGCAGATGCGGCCCTTCCAGCGCCCGTACCCCGAGGTGGCGGTGGCCGCCCAGGTCTCCCCCGCCGGGCCGCGGGCGGCGGGCAAGTTCGGCTGCAGCCTGCTCTCGATCGGGGCCACCTCGGCCGCCGGGGGATTCGACATCCTCGGTGGGCACTGGGACGTCATGGAAGAACGGGCCGCCGAGTTCGGCACCACCGTCGACCGGGCGAAGTGGCGCCTGGTCGGCCCCGTGCACATCGCCGAGACCAAGGAGCAGGCCGTGGCCGACGTGGCCTTCGGCCTCGAGCAATGGGTCGACTACTTCCAGCGGGTGGCGGCGTTGCCGCTGGCGCCCAATACCGCCGACTTCGACACGCTGGTCGACGCCCTCATCGGCTCGGGCTTCGCCGTCATCGGCACGGTCGACGACGCCATCGCCCAGATCGACCGCCTGCGCGCCCAGTCCGGCGGGTTCGGCACCTTCCTCCTCATGGGGCACGAGTGGGCGGACACGGCAGCCACCCGTCGCTCCTACGAGCTCTTCGCCCGCTACGTGGCGCCGCAATTCCAGGATGCATCCCGCACCCTCACCGCCAGTCGCGACTGGGCGGCCGAGAACCGCCCCGAGTTCATCGGCGCGGCGGGAAACGCCGTCCTGTCCGCCATCCAGCAACACCACGACGAGAAAGCGGCCAAGGCCTCCAATGCCTGACGCCACTGTCTCATCCGGCGATGCAGGCTTCGCCCATGCGCAGGTGGCGACGAACGGGATCGAGCTCCACGTGGTCACGGCCGGCCCCGAGGACGGGCCGCCGGTCGTCCTGTGCCACGGCTTCCCCGAGCTCTGGTACTCGTGGCGCCATCAGCTGCGGGCGCTCGGCCAGGCCGGGTACCGCGCCTTCGCCCCCGACCTTCGAGGCTACGGCGGGAGCGGCCGCCCGACCCAGGTGAGCGCCTACGGCTCGGACAACCTGACGGCCGACCTGTGCGGGCTCCTCGACCACTACGGCTACGAGAAGGCCGCCTTCGTCGGGCACGACTGGGGCGCCATGGTGGTGTGGGAGATGGGGCGGTTGCATCCCGCGCGCGTCTCGTCGATCTTGGCCATGAGCGTCCCGTACACCAACGCGCCGGCGCCGCCGACGGAGATCTTCAAGGTGATCTTCGAGGGCAAATTCTTCTACATCCTCTACTTCCAACCGGTGGGCCCTTCCGAGGCGGAGTTCGAGGCCGACCCCCGCCATTTCCTGCGCACCATGCTCTACTCGGCCAGTGGTGACGGCATGGCCGACGGCCGCCCGGCGCTGGGCGACGCGCCGGCCGAAGGGACGAGGTTCTTGGACATCCTCTCCCCCGCCCCCGCGCTGCTTCCCTCCTGGCTCACCGAGCGCGACGTGGACGTCTATGCCGAGGCGTTCGAGGAGAGCGGGTTCTTCGGGCCCGTCAGCTTCTACCGCAACATGGACGCCAACTGGGAGCGCAGCCACGACATTCCGGCGTCGGTCTACGCCATGCCGGTCGGCTTCCTCACCGGCTCGCGCGACCCGGTCAACGCCATGATGCCCGGGGCGGCCGAGGCCATGGCGGGCACCCTCCCCGACTTCCGCGGCGTGACGCTCGTCGAGGGGGCGGGACACTGGGTGCAACAGGAACGGCCGGATGAGACCAATGACGCCCTGCTGCGGTTTCTCTCCGACGTGGGCTACGCGCCGTGACGTACTCCGTCGTCGCCCGCGATACGGCCACCGGCCAGCTCGGCGTGGCCGCCCAGAGCTGTTACTTCGCCCTGGGCTCGGTCCTACCCTGGGCCCGGGCGGGCGTCGGTGCCGTTGCCACCCAATCCATGGTCGATCCCGGCTACGGCCCGCGCTGTCTCGATCTGCTGGCGGACGGGGTCGCCGCCGCAGACGCGCTGGCCCGTGTGCGGGAGGCCGATGAGGGCCGTGAGGTCCGCCAGGTCGGCCTGGTCAGCGCAGCCGGCGAGGCGGCGTCCTTCACCGGCTCGTTGTGCATCGACCACGTCGGGCACGCGGCGGGCGACGGCTACTCGGCCCAAGCCAACATGATGGCCGGCGACGGTGTGTGCGAGGCCATGGCCGCCGCCTTCGAGACAACGGCGGGCTCGTTGGCCACCCGGTTGCTCGCCGCCCTGGTGGCCGCCGAATCAAGGGGCGGCGACGCGCGCGGACAGATGTCGGCGGCGCTGATCGTCGTCGAGGGCACGCGGCACGAGCATCCGTGGCAGGGGGTGCTGACCGATGTCCGGGTCGACCACCACGAGGATCCGTTGGGCGAGTTGGCGCGCCTCGTCCGGGTGGCAGAGGCATACCACCTGTGCGACGTGGCCGAAGAAGCGCTGGTGCAAGGCGACGTGTCCGGCGCGCTGGCCGGATCTGACGCGGGACTAGCCCTTCTCCCCGGTGAGGGCAACCTTCTCCTCAGCCACATCGGAGCGCTGATCGGCGTGGGACGGATCGACGAGGCGTCCGCCGAGGTGCGCGCGCTGGTGGCCTCCCGACCGTCGTGGGAGGGCGTCCTGCGCGCCCTCATCGATCGCGGCTTCGTCCCGGTGCCCGAAGGCCTGACCCTCGACCTCCTGCTCGCCCGTCCGGCGTGAGCCCGGGGCCATGACCCTCGTCCCCCTGCCGCCCCAACCCTGCGGCACCCCCTGGCCGACGGTGGAATGGCCCGAGGGTGCACCACCCGCCGCGGTGGTGCTCGACGGGTTGCTCGACGAGGTGTGCGACGACGCGGGACCGCTCGCCACCACGTTCGCCGTCGTGGTCGTGCATCAGGGCCGGGTGGTCGGCGAGCGCTATCAGGGCCGGCTCGAGCATTTCGACCGCCCGCCCGAGCCGGTGACGGCGCAGACACCTCTGTTGAGCTGGTCCATGGCCAAGTCGATGTTGCACGCCGTGGTCGGGATGCTCGTCGGGGACGGACGCCTCGATATCGACGCGCCGGCCGCTGTACCGGAGTGGGCGGCGGCCGGCGACCCCCGCCATGCCATCACGCTGGGCCATTTGTTGGCCATGCGCGACGGGCTCGCGTTCGTGGAGGACTACGTGGACGAGCGGGTGTCCGATGTCATCGAGATGCTCTTCGGCACCGGGCGGGCCGACCTGGCCCACTTCGCGGCCGACCGTCCTCTGGGCGCCCCTCCGGGCGAACGCTTCAACTACTCCTCGGGGACCTCCAACATCATCTCGTCCGTCGTGGCCCGCCTGGTTGGTCCGGGCCCGTCGTACGAACGGTTCCTGCGCGAGCGGCTCTTCGCTCCGCTCGGCATGCACAGTGCGACGCCCGAGCTCGATGCCGCAGGGACCTGGGTCGCCTCCTCCTACCTCCGGGCCACGGCGCGCGACTTCGCCCGCTTCGGCTTGCTCTACCTGCGCGATGGCGTGTGGGACGGCACCCGCCTGCTCCCGCAAGGGTGGGTGGACTACGGCCGCACCATGCAGTCGTACGACCCCGAGGACGGGCCGTACGGCGCGCACTGGTGGGGCGTGGAGGGAGACACCCTCGGGACCTTCCGCTCCTCGGGCTACGAGGGGCAGTCGATCTCCCTCTGCCCGTCGCTCGACCTCATGGTGGTGCGGCTCGGCAAGACGCCGGCCGCCCACTACCCCGATCTGACCCGGTGGCGGGCCGGGATGGTCCGCGCCTTCAGCTCGGCGGGAGGATGACGAAAACCAGGACCTCCCCTGAGCAACCGGCATTGACAGCCGGTTCGACGTCGGTTCACCGTGGACTCTTTGGTGCGGCGCCGGGGCTCGACATCGAAGTAGGCGAGCGGGGCGGCCTTCAGGCCCCTTCGTAGTCGAAGCCGAGGTCGGGCGCGGTCAGGATGGCCCGGAACACCAAGCCCTGTGCCGCGGCCATGGCCGCCGCCGTGCCGCCGCGGTCGACCACGGCCACCAGCAGGATCGGCTCGGCCCCGGCCTCGCGGATGGCCAAGGCCGCTTCGAGCAGCGAGGTGCCGCGGGTCACCGTGTCCTCGGTCACCACGACCTTGTCGCCCGGGTCCAAGGCGCCGGCGATGCGCCCGCCACCGCCGTGGTCCTTGACTTCTTTGCGCACGCTGAACGCGTTGAGCAGGCGCCCCCGGGTGGCCGCCACGCCCGCCGTGACGAAGGCCACCGGGTCGGCCCCCATGGTCAGTCCCCCGATCGCCGTGGCCTCGTCCGGCATGACCGAGAGCACCGCATCGGCCACGAGGAGCATCGCTTCGGGCCGGCACACCGTCTGCTTGGAGTCGATGAACCAGCTGCTGTGACGTCCCGACTTGAGCACGAAATCGCCGCGGCGCACCGAGTGCTCCAAGATGTGGGCGCACAGTCCGGGGAAGTCGTCGGCGCCACTCATCGGATGACCACCGCATGCGGTCCTGCGACGACGGTGCCGATGACCGTCGAGGGCAATCCGGCGTGCGCCGCCGCCTCCAGCGCGGCGTCGGCCCGTGAGGCCGCCACCACGAGGGCCATGCCGACGCCACGGTTGAAGACACGGTCCATCTCGGCCTCCTCGACCGAGCCCAACCGCTGGATCTCGGCGAAGATCGGCGGCTCGACCCATGACCCGCGTGCGAGCTCAGCCCCCATGCCGTCGGGGAGGATCCGCGGCAGGTTGCCGACGATCCCACCGCCCGTGATATGGGCGCACGCGTGCAACCCGTCACCGGATCCATCGAGCTCGGCGCCCTCGAGCGCAGCCCGGACCGCCAGCACGCCCGGCGTGTAGATCACCGAGGGCGCCAAGAGCTCGTCGGCCAGCGTGTGCGTGGCCCCTTCCCACGCCGGGTCGCCCAGGCTGCGCCCGGCCCGCTCGAGCAGCACGTGCCGGGCCAGCGTGTAGCCGTTGGAGCGCAAGCCCGGAGAGGGGATGCCGATGATGACGTCGCCCGCCCTGACGCGTGCGGGTCCGAGCATCCGGGTGCCGTCGACGGCTCCCACCGCGAAGCCGGCGATGTCGAGGTCGTCGGGGGCCATCGCACCGGGGTGCTCCGCCGTTTCGCCCCCGATCAGCACGCACCCGGCCTGACGGCACCCGTCCTGGACGCCGCCCACGACGGTGGCGATGCGATCGGGATCCACTTTGCCGGTGGCGATGTAGTCGAGCATGAAGAGCGGCTCGGCTCCGAGACAGACCAGATCGTCGACACACATGGCCACCAGGTCGATGCCCACGGTGCCATAGCGACCGGAGGCCTGGGCCACCATGAGCTTGGTGCCCACGCCGTCGGTCGACGAGACCAGCACCGGGTTGGTGAAACGGGTCGTATCGAGCGGGAACTGCGCCCCGAAGCCGCCGATCCCGGGCACGAGGCCCATCATCTTCTCCACGGCCAGATCGCCGGCGCCGATGTCGACGCCGGCCCCGGCATAGGTGGCCCCTGCCGGCGCCGCGGGCCCCGATCCCCGGGCCTCGCCCTCAGCCACTCGGGTCAGACTCCGGGAAGGACCGCTTGATACGCCACCGGCTTCTCCCGGACACGGAACAGCACGGGCGTCGAGGTCGGCAACGCGGTGGGATAGTCACCGGTGAAGCAGGCGTCGCAGAACCCGCCATCGGCACCGATGGCCGACTTGAGGTTCTCCACGCTGATGTACGCCAGCGAGTCCACCCCGAGAATCTCGGTGATCTCCTCAATGGTGTGGTTGGCCGCCAACAACTCGTCGGTCGACGGTGTGTCGATGCCATAGAAGCAGGGCCACCGCCAGGGAGGTGACGAGATGCGCAGGTGGACCTCAGTGGCACCGGCCTCGCGCAGCATGCGCACCACCGAGCGCTGGGTGGTGCCGCGCACGATCGAGTCGTCGACGACCACCAGGCGCTTCCCGTTGACGGTCTCGGGGAGGGGATTGAGCTTGCGCCGCACGGCATCGCCCCGAGCCTGCTGGTCGGGGGCGATGAAACTCCGACCGATGTAGCGGTTCTTCACCAGGCCCTTCCCGTAGGGGATGCCGCTGGCCCGGGCAAACCCCTCCGCCGCCGGGACGCCCGACTCGGGCACGCCCATGACGAGGTCGGCCTCGGCCGGCGCTTGCGCGGCCAGCAGCTCGCCCATACGGCAACGGGTGGCGTGGACCTCGCGCCCGTAGAGCTTGCTGTCGGGTCGCGCGATGTAGGCGAACTCGAAGATGCACAGCCGTGGCCCCACCTCTTTGAGCCACGGGACGCTCACGCTGCGCGGCCCTTCCTCGTCGATCACCACCAACTCTCCTGGGGCGATCTCGCGGACGAAGGAAGCGCCGATCACGCTCAGGGCGGGTGACTCGGACGCCAGCACCCAACCCTCCGGCGCGTCGGCCGGGCCCAGGCGGCCCAGACACAGGGGACGGAAACCGTAGGGGTCGCGCACACCGAAGAGCTTCTGCGTGTTCATGAGGACGAAGGAGAACGCTCCCTCGACGATGGGCAGGACGGCCTGCAGCGCGGCGGAGAGCTCCTCGGTCTCGGGGAAGGCGTGCGCCAACAGTTCGGCCACCACGTCGCTGTCCGAGACGATCGAGCCGGGGAACATGCCGACCTTCTCCGCCAGCTCGGTGGTGTTGGTCAGATTGCCGTTGTGACCGAGGGCGAACCCGGCCCGCCCGACGGGCCGGTAGACGGGTTGCGCGCCGTCCCAATCCGATGCCCCGTGCGTCGAGTACCGCGTGTGGCCGATGGCCAGGTGTCCCTGCAGGCCCGAGAGCGTCCGCTCGTCGAAGACGGTGGCCACCAGGCCCATGTCCCTGACCACCGTGACCGTGTTGCCGTCACTGACCGCCATGCCGGCCGACTCCTGGCCGCGGTGCTGCAACGCGAACAGGCCGTCGAAGGTGAGGTTGGCCACCTTCCGCCCGGGGGCGTAGATACCGAAGACACCGCAGGCTTCCTTCACGGTGCGCTCATTCTCGCACAGGCGTGCACCCTCATGAGTCTCCTACAAGCCGGGCCAGGTTGCCCTCGTGAGCCTCGCGCAAGGCCTCGACGGGAAGATCCAACAGATCGCCCACCACCACACGGTCGCCCCCGGCCCGGCCCAGGACGAATGCCGCCAGGCCGAGGTGTTCAGCCCGGGTGCACAGGTCGTCGGGCATGGCCGTGGCCACCACGAAACGCGACGGCACCTCCGTGAAGAGCTCGGACGGGTTGTCGAGCGCCACGGCGCAGCCCGTGCCGGCGCTCACCGCCATCTCCCCCAAGGCCACGGCCAACCCGCCGGACGAGACGTCGTGCACGGCGCTGAGCAACGGCGGTTCGTGGTCACCCGAGACGATGGTGCCGACCAGCCCGGCCACGAAGGCGCATGCCGTGGCGTGACGTTCCAGATCTACGGCGGGCAACGTCCCGCTCCGGTGCTGGCGGCGCTCCGTCGCCCAACGGGAACCCTCGAGTGGGAACGACCCGTCCGGCGCGGCGCGGGTGCCGAGGAGGACGAGAGTGTCCCCCTCCTCCCAGGCCAAACCGGGCGGTGGCGCGACGAGCACATCGACCAGGCCGAGCACCCCGAGCACGGGCGTCGGGTCGATGTCCGCGCCACCGCTCTCGTTGTAGAGGCTGACGTTGCCGCCGATGACCGGGAGCGAGAGGGCCCGGCACGCCTCGGCCAGGCCGTCGATGCACTCGGAGAGTTGCCACATCACCTCGGGATGCTCGGGGTTGCCGAAGTTCAGGCAATTGACGACGGCCACCGCCGTCGCTCCGACGCACGCCAGATTGGCCACCCCCTCGGCCAGGGTCAGCACCGTGCCGAGCCGCGGGTCGAGGGCGCAGTAACGGGGATTGGAGTCCGTCGTCACCGCCACCCCGCGCGCGGAGTGTGGGAGGCCGGGCCCCGCCAACCGCAGCAGCGCGGCGTCACCGCCCGGGCCCACCACCGTGTTCAAGAAGAGTTGATGGTCGTACTGGCGATAGACCCAGCGCGGCGACCGCAGCAGGCTCAGCAGATCGGTGGCGCAGTCCTCGGGGGGCACGACGGCCGGCGACGCCTGCGCCGCGGGCCGGCGGCGCGGGCGATCGTAGAGCGGTGCGTCGTCGGAGAGCGACGCCGCGGGGACGTCGGCGAGGATCGCCCCGTCGAATCCGTCGCGGATGCGCAGGCGCCCGCCCTCGGCGGGGTCGGGGGCGGTCACCTTGCCGACGACCGTCGCCCGCACCTCCCATTGGGCGCAGATCTCGGCCACGGCGGCCCAGGAATCGGGGGTGACGATGGCCAGCATGCGCTCCTGGCTCTCGCTGGTCATCACCTCCCAGGGCTCCATCCCCTCCTCCCGCAGGGGGACGGCGGTGACATCGACATCCATGCCGACACCACCGCGGCCGGCGGTCTCGCTGGTGGCGCAGGCCAGGCCGGCACCGCCGAGGTCCTGGATGCCCACCACGAGCTTCTTGTCCAAGAGCTCGAGGCACGCCTCGATGAGGCGCTTCTCCTCGAACGGGTCTCCCACTTGCACGCTCGGCCGCTTGGTGTCGTCAGCCGCTGCCGCGCCGTCGGCGCCGGCGAACCCGGCCGACGCCAGCACGCTGACCCCGCCGATGCCGTCCCGGCCGGTGTTGCTGCCGAGCAGCACGGCCAGGTTGCCGGGGCCCGAGGCGATGCCGAGCACCAGCCGGTCCGTGGGGAGCGCGCCCATGCACAGGACGTTGACCAACGGGTTCTGGGCGTAGCAGTGATCGAAGGTCAGCTCCCCACCGACGGTGGGCACGCCGACCGAGTTGCCGTAGCCCGAGATCCCGCTCACCACGCCCTCCATCAGCCAGCGCTGACGGGCATCGTCGGGCGAGCCGAAGAACAGCGGATCCATGATGGCCAAGGGGCGCGCACCCATGGTGAAGATATCGCGCAAGATCCCCCCGACCCCGGTGGCCGCTCCCTGGTACGGCTCGATCGCCGACGGGTGGTTGTGGCTCTCGATGCGGATGGCGATGGCGATGCCGTCCCCGGCGTCGATCACGCCGGCGTTCTCGCCCGGGCCGACCAGGACCTTGGGCCCCTCGGTCGGCAGCCGCTTCAGGTGCATGCGGGACGACTTGTAGGAGCAGTGCTCGCTCCACATGACGGCGTACAGCGCCAGTTCGAGGTGATTGGGCGGCCGGCCGAGGATCTTGCCCACGGCCTCGAACTCGTCGTCGGTGAGGCCGAGCGCTCGGTGGAGCAGAGGGTCCGGCACGGGCTCCTCGGCGGCGGGAGTCATGGTGCCCCCCAACTTAGTGGGCGGGACCGGGCCGATCGGCCACTCGCCGGATCGCCGACGGTTCAGTCAGACACGGTTCAGTCAGACACGGGCCGGTGGAGCGGGCCCGCACCGTGAGGATCAGCGGGCATCCTCGCTCAGGCGGTCCTCGCACTCATGGCGTTCGATGGCGACGGCCTCTCCGTTTGCGAAGATCCAGCCCACTTCGCGGCCCGCCTTGAGGTGCGGCAGCGCGGTGTTCGTGTCACCCTCCGTGACCTTTTTCACCGGATTGTTCACCATGTCATCAGCCTGATCCCCCGTCGTGGCAAGCCCGGTTTCGTCTCGTTGCAATCAGGGTGCCACACCACCCCAGCCTTCAAAATGTACAGAGAAACGGCGGCGAGAAGGTGGATGGACATGGCTCATTTGGCGAAATGGCCCTTGCGGAATTACCCCAATGCCCCTCGAAATGTCATCAAAGGTGGGGACGGGCGTGACCCGAAGGGGTCACAATGGAAGCATGGCAAAAGCAAAAGCCCCGGAGCCTCGCAAGCCAATGAGTACCGGCCACAAAGCGGCGTTGGCCCGGGGACGCGCCGAGAGCGCCTGCGTCCGCCATTACCTCGAGGCACTGGAGACGTCGAAGCCCAAGCGCGGCCGGAAGCGCACACCCGCCTCCATCGACAAACGCCTGGCGGCGATCGAGGCACAACTCGCCGGCGCCGACGCCCTGACGAAGCTGCATCTCCTGCAGGAACAAAAGGATCTGACGGACGAGCGGCTACGGGTGGCCAAGGTGAAGGACTTGAGCGCGCTGGAAAAGCAGTTCATCAAGGTGGCCCAGGCCTATGGCAACCGCAAGGGCATCTCCTATGGGACCTGGCGGGCCGCCGGGGTGAGCGCGAACGTGCTCCAGTCGGCCGGGATCTCCAGGGCTCGCAGCTAGAAGCGCGTCACGCCGCGGCGCGCGACGTCGCCGCCGCCAGCAGCGAGCGCAGCAGGACCAGACCGTCCTCGGAGCCCAAGAGAGCGTACGACGCGCGCTCGGGATGGGGCATCAACCCGACGACGTTGCCCACCTCGTTGGTGATGCCGGCGATGTCGTCGACCGAGCCGTTGGGATTGTCCAGGTACCGCAACACGACGCGATCCTCGTCGTGCAGCCGGCGCAACGTCTCCTCGTCGCAGACGTAGCTCCCCGAGAAATGGTTGATGGGGATCACCAATTCCTCGCCGACCTCGGCCAGCCCGGTCAACACCGACGCGGTGGAGCTCACCTGCAGGCGAGCTGGTTGGCACAAGAAGCGGAGGTGGCCGTTCTTCTGCAGGGCACCGGGCAACAGTCCGGCTTCGGTCAACACTTGGAAGCCGTTGCAAATGCCGACGACCGGCCCGCCGTCGGTGGCGAATCGGGTCACCGCCTCCATGATGGGCGAGAAACGGGCCAAGGCTCCAGGACGCAGGTAGTCGCCATGGGCGAACCCGCCCGGGAGCACGACAGCGTCGACGGAGCCCACACTGGAGGCGCCGTGCCAGAGCAGTTCGCCCCGGGCACCGAGCCTCTCGATGGCCTGGACGACGTCGTGCTCGCAGTTGGTTCCCGGGAAGACGACGACCCCGACCCGCGGTGCCATCTCAGCTCCCGAGGAGCACGAGCTCGAGCCGGCTCTCCTCGATGACCGGGTTCGCCAACAACCGGTCGGCCAGCTCGGTGGCCTTCGTGCGTGCCGCATCCTCGTCGAGCGCGTCCACCTCGAAGCTGAAGGAACGCCCGGCCCGCATGTGGAGCACCCCGTCAAAACCCAGCGCAGGCAGCGCCCGCTCGATGGTGGCACCCTCGGGATCGGCGATGCCGGGTCGCAACTGGACCTCCACCCGCGCCTGGAACCTCATGCTGTCGCACCGTACCAGTCGTCGAGTGCCAGTCCGGTGACTCGCTCGTAGGCGGCCACGTACCGCTCCGAGAGGGCGGTCGTCACGCTGGCCGGAAGACGCGGAGGAGGCGGCGTGCGATCCCATGGTTGCCCGGCCAGCCAATCGCGCAGGGGCTGCTTGTCGAAGGCGGGTGGCGTGTGCCCGGGAACCACCTGGTCGGCCGGCCACAGGCGCGAGGAGTCCGGCGTGCACACCTCGTCGCACAGGCACAGGACACCGTCGACGTAACCCAGCTCGAATTTGGTGTCGGCCAGGATGAAGCCGACATCGGCGGCGCGCGCGGCGGCGCGGCGGTACAGCTCGAGGCAGATGTCCCGCGCCGCCTCCGCCGCGGCCACACCGACCAGGTTGACCGCCTGCGCGAAGTCGATGTTCACGTCGTGGCCCTCGGCCGCCTTCGTCGAAGGCGTGAAAATCGGCTCGACCAAGCGGTCGGCCAGCTTGAGGCCGGCCGGCATGGGGGCACCGTGCACGGTGCCCGACTTCACGTACTCCTCGTGCGCCTGGCCGGCCAGGTAGCCCCGCACGATGCACTCCATCTGGAGCATCTCGGCGCGTTGCACCAGCATGGCCCGGCCGGCCCACTCCGCAGGGAGGCTAATCCCCGCAAGCCTCGCTTCGATCTCACCGGGGTCGACCGCCAGCAGCGTGCCGGGGACGACGTCGGACATCTCGTTGCACCAGAACACGGTCATGGCGGTGAGCACGCGGCCCTTGTGCCGGATCGGCTCGGCCATGATCACGTCGAAGGCGCTCACCCGGTCCGACGCCACCATGAGAAGGCGGTTGTCACCGGCGTCATAGAGCTCGCGCACCTTCCCCGAGTGGATCTGCGGCAGGTCGATCGTCACGACGCCCCCCTCACGGCAGGGCGGTGACCGCGTCGGCGAAGCGATCGACGTGCCGCAGCGTTCGCGTGAGGTCGAAGGCCTCGTCGAGCTGTGCGTCGGTGAGGGTGACGTCGGGGTCCGCCTTCAAGATCTGGCGGAAGTGCCTCCGCTCGGACCACGCGGTGCGGGCGTCGCGCTGGACGATGCGGTAGGCCTCGTCGCGGGTGAGCCCGGCTGACACCAACGCCAAGAGGACCGACTGGCTGAAGACGAGGCCGAAGCTGCCGTTGGTGAGGTTGTCGAGTGCCCGGTCGGCATGCACGACCAATCCGGAGGCGAGGCCCGTCGCCTTGCGCAGCACGTAACACGTCAGCAGGGATGCGTCGGGCAGGGCGACCCGCTCCACCGAACTGTGCGAGATGTCGCGCTCGTGCCACAGGGCCACATCTTCGAGGCCGGCGCCCAGGTAGCCCCGCAACAGGCGGGCCAGGCCGCACAGGCGCTCGGAGAGAATGGGGTTGCGCTTGTGCGGCATGGCGGAGCTACCTTTTTGCCCCGCTCCGAACGGCTCTTCCGCCTCACCCAACTCGCTACGGGCCAGGTGACGGATCTCCGTGCACATCAGCTCCACGGTGGCGCCGATGGACGCGCAGGCCCACAGGTATTCAGCGTGGCGATCGCGGGCGATCACTTGCGTCGCCGGCACCGGCTGCAGGCCGAGCGCGGCGCACACGTGCGCCTCGACCGCGGGGTCGATGTTCGAGTAGGTGCCCACCGCGCCGGAGAGCTTCCCGACGGCGATCGCCTCACGGGCCTGACGCAGGCGGCGGCGGTCGCGATCGGCCTGGAGGGCCCACAGCGCGAACTTGGCCCCGAAGGTGGTCGGCTCGGCGTGCATGCCGTGTGTGCGACCGGTCACCGGAACGTCCATGAGTTCCAGCGCGCGTGTGCGCAGCGCGTCGACGAAGCCATCGAGGTCGACCAGGAGAAGATCGGCGGCGCGCGTGAGCGTGGCGCTGAGCGCGGTGTCCACCACGTCCGAGGAGGTCAGCCCGTAGTGGATGAACGAGCCGGCGGGCGCGCCGATGCGGTCCTGGACGACATCGACGAACGCCGCCACGTCATGGTCGGTCACCCGCTCCCGCTCGAGCACGTCGGCGACGAAGACGTCATCGACGGCCGGCGCCTTGGCCCGGCACGTCGCGGCATCCTCCGGCGGCACCACACCCACGGAAGACTGCGCCTCGGTAGCCAGCAATTCGACCTCGAGCCACAGCCCGAAGCGGGCGGCGTCGGTGAAGAGGGCGGCCATGTCGGGTGGCGAGTATCGGGGAATCATCGGACCAGCTCCTCTGCCTCATCGGGGGCCCCGCCGCCCGCCGGCTCACCGGCGGCGCGGGCTGCTATGTCGCCCCGGACCAGCATGCCGTCCCAATGGATCGGCTCGAGCGCGGCATAGGCCTTGGCTCGCGCCGCCTGGAGCGTGGGTGCCAGCGCCGTCACCCCGAGTACCCTTCCTCCCGACGTGAGAAAGGGCCCGGCCGGATCGGGCCGGCTCGTGCCGGCATGGAACACCGTCACCCCCGCGCCGCCGGCAGTGGATTGACCCGACGCATCCAATCCCGCGATGGGGTCACCGGTCCGCGGGGCCTCGGGGTATCCGGGAGAGGCCAGCACCACGCAGACAGCGGCGTCAGCGGAGAACGTCGGGCTCGGGATCCGTTGGAGCGTGCCCGTGGCGACGGCCATGAACAGCTCGGCCGCGTCGCACGAGAGCAGCGGGAGCACCACCTGGGCTTCGGGATCGCCGAAGCGGACGTTGTACTCAATGACCTTCGGCCCATCGTCACCGAGCATGAGCCCGGCATAGAGCACCCCGCGGTAGTCGATGCCCCGGGCCCGCAAGGTGGCGATGAGCGGTTCCACCGCGGTGGCCATGATGGCGTCGATCTGGGCCTCCGCGACGTGCGGCATCGGCGCATACGCACCCATGCCCCCGGTGTTCGGACCGCGATCCTCGTCACCGACCCGCTTGAAGTCCTGCGCCGGCAACAGCGGGACCGCCGTGGTGCCGTCGAAGAGCACGAGCAGGGAGCACTCCTCGCCCTCGAGCGCTTCCTCAATGACGATGCGATGCCCCGCTGCGCCGAAAGCTGTACCCGAGAGCTTGGCCGCCACATCGGCTTCCGCTTCCTCGAGGGTGCGCGCCACGAGGACACCCTTGCCGGCCGCCAACCCGTCGGTCTTGACCACCCAGGGGCCCGGCACGCGGCGCACGTAGGCCAACGCCTCGTCACGCTGTGCCGCCCCGAAGGCCGTGAAGCGGGCGGTGGGCACGCCGGCCTCCGCCAGCACCTGCTTCATGAATCCCTTGGAGCCTTCTAAGAGTGCACCGGCGGCACCGGGACCCATCACGGCACGGCCCTCGGCGCGCAACCGATCGGCCAGCCCGTCGACCAACGGCGCCTCGGGCCCGATGACCACCAGGTCGGCCTCGATCTCCTCGACCGGTCGCCCGGTGACGCGAATGGGATCCGCCATGCCCGGGTTGCCCGGGCTGACCACGACGTCGGCCGTCCGGGAAAGGACATGCGCCAGCGCATGCTCGCGCCCGCCGCTGCCGACCACGCAGACCTTCATCGGATGCCGACCTTCAAGGGGCGCCGCCCCCTCACGCCGTGGCGAAAGACACGAATTGCTCGCGGCCCGGGCCCACCCCGACGAGTCGGACCGGCACGCCGATCTGCTCGGACAGGAAGGTCACATAGTTGCGGGCGGCCTTGGGTACGTCCGCCGGCGCGGTGGCCGACGTCAGATCGGTGCGCCAACCCGGAAGCTCTTCGTAGATCGGCGTCACGTTGTGGAACGTCGACTGGTGATACGGCAGGTGGGTGTAGCGCACGCCGTCCGCCTCGTAGGCCACGCAGACCTTGACGGTCTCGAACGTATCGAGGACGTCCAGCTTGGTGAGCGCCACCTCGGTCAGGGAATTGAGACGCACCGCCTGACGCAGCATGACGGCGTCGAACCACCCGCAGCGGCGGCGGCGGCCCGTGTTGGTCCCGAATTCGTGGCCGCGCTCGACCAGCAGGTTCCCGGTGTCGTTGTCCTGCTCGGTCGGGAAGGGGCCGGCCCCCACCCGGGTGACGTAAGCCTTGGCGATGCCGATGACACGGTCGATGTCCCGCGGCCCCAGGCCCGAGCCGGTGCACGCACCGCCGGCCACCGGATTGGACGAGGTGACGAAGGGATAGGTCCCGTGATCGAGATCGAGGAAGGTGGCCTGGGCCCCTTCGAGGAGGACCGATCGGCCGGCGTCGAGCGCGTCGTGGATCAGGCCCACAGTGTCGCCCACCATGGGCTCGATCCGGGGCGCGTACTCGTTGAGGTACCGGTTGGCGATGTCGTCGGCCGAAAGCGGGAGGCGGTTGTAGACCTTGGCCAATATGGCGTTCTTCTCCTTGAGCACCACATCGAGCTTCTGGCGGAAGATCTTGGGGTCGAAGAGGTCCTGCACGCGCAGCCCGACCCGGGTGGCCTTGTCGGCATAGGCCGGGCCGATGCCGCGCTTGGTCGTGCCGAGGGCGTTCTTGCCCAAGAAGCGCTCCGTCACCCGGTCCAGCTCCTGGTGGTAGGGCATGATGAGGTGCGCGTTGCCACTGACCACCATGCGGCTCGTATCGACACCCTTGGAGATGAGGCTGTCAAGCTCGGCCAGCAGGACGGCGGGGTCGACCACCACGCCGTTGCCGATCATCGGCGTGATGTGGTCGTAGAGGATTCCGCTGGGAACCAGCTGCAGCGCGAAGGCCTCGCCGTTGACGACGATACGGTGGCCGGCGTTGTGACCGCCCTGGTAGCGCACCACCATGTGCATTTCCCGGGCCAGGAGGTCGGTGAGCTTGCCCTTCCCCTCATCGCCCCATTGGGTCCCCACCACCACGGTTGCGGGCACGCGTCATCTCCGTTCGCTCTGTCGGATTACGCGCAATTGTAGCGCCCCGGGGCAGGTCGCCGGAATTGGTCGTGGCGCCGCGTGCCGGGCGGCCTCTTCATGCCCGTTGCCGTAGGCTCGGGTGTGGTCGTGACCCGGCCCAGGTGGGAAGTGGGCGCGGCGAAGGTAGGCGACCGGGGCTCTCCGCCTCTAGTGTGGGCGGGTGACCACACCGAAGAAGCGCCCCCTGTCCCTGGCCGCCATGGCGGGCCTTCTGACGCTCCTCGCACTACCCATCCTCGGCAGCACCGCGAGTGCGGGCGCGCTGACCACGCCCGGGGCGGCGGCGCAGGTGTCGAGCAGGGCCCTGTCGGCCACACCCACCACGGTGCAGTTCCCGCCGACCACGCTGGGCGACTTCTCCGCCTTCATGAACGTCACGCTGCAGAACACGGGCACCACGACGGAATCGGTGACGTCACTGACCCTCGGCGGCGCCGATCCCTTTGACTTCATCGTCGGTGGGCAGAACACGTGTACGTCCCTGGCCGCCGGAGCGTCCTGCCTCGTCGTGGTCTCCTTCTCGCCCAATGCGCTCGGGGCCCGGCAAGCCACGCTGACGCCCGTCGACGGCTCGGCCTCCCCACCCGTGATCGTGCTGACGGGGACCGGCAGCGAGGGGTACTACGAAGTCACCGCCACCGGCGCCGTTTTCGCGCACGGCGACGCGCAGCTGCTCGGCGATATGTCAGGGACACCTCTGGCGAAGCCCATCGTGGGCATGGCCGCCACCGGCGATGACGGTGGCTACTGGCTGGTGGCCTCCGACGGCGGCATCTTCAGCTTCGGCGACGCCACCTTCTTCGGCTCGACCGGGGCCATCCATCTGAACAAGCCCATCGTGGGCATGGCGCCGTACTCGGACCCGACGACCGGCAAGGTGACGGGCTACTGGCTGGTGGCCTCCGACGGCGGCATCTTCACCTTCGGCGCCGCGCCCTTCTTCGGCTCGACCGGCGCCATCCATCTGAACCAGCCCATCGTCGGCATGGCGCCCACGCCCGACGGGGGGGGCTACTGGCTGGTGGCCTCCGACGGGGGCATCTTCACCTTCGGCGACGCCACCTTCTTCGGCTCGACCGGCGCCATCCACCTGAACAAGCCGATCGTGGGCATGGCCAGCACGTCGGACGGGGGCGGCTACTGGCTGGTGGCCTCCGACGGGGGCATCTTCACCTTCGGCGACGCCACCTTCTTCGGCTCGACCGGCGCCATCCATCTGAACAAGCCGATCGTGGGCATGTCACCCACGCCCGACGGGGGCGGCTACTGGCTGGTGGCCTCCGACGGGGGCATCTTCACCTTCGGCGACGCACCCTTCGACGGGAGCTCGGCCGGCAGTTCTGCGTCGGCCTTCATCGGCATGGCCGGCGATGGAGCACCGTTCGTCCCCACGAGCAGCGCCAAGGCGTCGTTCAGCCGAGGACAATCGCGTCATCGACCAGCTTGACCGTGACGGTCGAACCTTCGAGATAGCGCCCCTCGAGGAGCGCCAGCGCCAAGGGGTCCTCTATCTGGTGCTGCAGGACCCTCCGCAAGGGTCGCGCCCCGAAGTCAGGGTCGTAGCCGGCGCGTGCCAGCCACGCCTCGGCCTCGGGCTCCACCACCAGCGTCAGGCGTCGCTCGGTCAACCGGCCGCGCAGCTTGTCGAGTTGCACCCCGGCGATCACCATGAGGTCGGCCTGGCTGAGAGGCCGGAAGCGCACGATCTCGTCGATGCGGTTGATGAACTCCGGCTTGAAGTAGCTCGAAGGCTCACCGACCAGGTTGGACGTCATGATCAACACCGTGTTGGTGAAGTCGACCGTGCGGCCCTGGCCATCGGTCAACCTCCCGTCCTCGAGCACCTGGAGGAGGATGTTGAACACGTCGGGATGGGCCTTCTCCAGTTCATCGAGCAGGACGACCGCATAGGGGCGGCGCCGCACCGCTTCGGTCAGCTGCCCACCCTCGTCGTAGCCGACATAACCGGGAGGAGCTCCCACCAGCCGGCTGACGGCGTGCTTCTCCATGTACTCGCTCATGTCGATCCGCGTGATGGCCCGTTCGTCGTCGAAGAGGAACTCGGCCAGTGCCCGCGCCAGCTCGGTCTTGCCCACGCCGGTCGGTCCGAGAAAGAGGAACGACCCGATGGGGCGATTGGGGTCGGAGAGCCCGGCCCGGCTGCGCCTGATGGCGTTGGCCACGGCCGACACCGCCTCGTCCTGGCCGACCACCCGTTCGTGCAGCGTGGCCTCGAGTTTCACCAGCTTCTGGATCTCGCCTTCCATCAGGCGGGACACGGGCACGCCCGTCCAGCGGCTGACCACCTCGGCAATGTCCTCGGGGTCGACCTCTTCCTTCAGGAAACGGGTACCGGACTGCAGCTTGGAGAGGTCGTTGGTCGCTTCGACGATGCGCCGCTCGATGTCGGGCAACTCGCCGTAACGGATGGCGGATGCGCCGGCCAGGTCACCTTCGCGCTCCATCCTGACTGCATCGTCACCGCGCGCCGTCTGCTCCTCCTTGAGCAGGCGGATGGTGTCGATCATGGCTTTCTCCTGCTGCCAGTGCGCCGTCATGCCGTCGCGTTGCTCCGCCAGATCGGCCAGCTCGGCCTCCAAGCGGTCCAACCGCTCGCGCGAGGCCTCGTCGGTCTCCTTCTCCAACGCCACCTTTTCGATCTCGAGCTGTCGGATGCGCCGGATCACCTGGTCCAGCTCGGTCGGCAGGGAATCGATCTCGATGCGCAGCTTGCTCGCCGCCTCGTCGATCAGGTCGATGGCCTTGTCCGGCAGGAAGCGCCCCGTGACATAGCGGTCCGACAGCACGGCGGCGGACACCAGCGCAGCATCTTGGATGCGCACCCCGTGGTGCACCTCATAGCGCTCGGACAACCCACGCAGGATGGCAATCGTGTCCTCGACCGAGGGCTCACCCACGAAGACCGGCTGGAAGCGCCGCTCCAGCGCCGCGTCCTTCTCGATCGAGGTGCGGTACTCGTCGAGCGTGGTGGCGCCGATGAGGCGGAGCTCGCCACGGGCCAGCATGGGCTTGATCATCTGACCGGCATCCATGGCCCCTTCGGCCGCGCCGGCCCCCACAATGGTATGGAGCTCGTCGATGAAGGTGACGACCTCGCCCTCGGCGTCGGTGATCTCCTTCAACACGGCCTTGAGGCGCTCTTCGAACTCGCCCCGGTACTTCGCCCCGGCCACCATCGACGCGAGATCGAGCGCGATGACCCGCTTCCCTTTGAGTCCCTCGGGCACATCGCCCTCGATGATCCGATTGGCCAATCCCTCGACGATGGCGGTCTTGCCCACGCCGGGCTCCCCGATCAACACCGGGTTGTTCTTCGTGCGCCGCGACAGCACCTGGATGACGCGCCTGATCTCCTCGTCGCGCCCGATGACCGGGTCGAGCTTGCCCAGGCGCGCCGCCTCGGTCAGATCGCGCCCGTACTTGGCCAGCGCCTGGTACGTCTGCTCGGGATCGGCCGTCGTGACGCGATGATTCCCCCGCACGGCGCGCAATCCCGCCAACAACGCGTCCTTGGTCACCCCGATCTCGTCGGCCAGGGCCAGAAGGAGATGCTCGACCGAGACGTAGTCGTCCCCGAGATCGCGCCGGACCTCATCGGCCGCCTCGAGGATGGCACGGGCCTCACGCGAGATGCCGGGCTCCGAGCCGCCCTGCGCGCGCGGCAGCCGCGCCAGTTGGGCGCGCACCTTTTCGCCGAGCACCTCGGGGTCCATCCCGACCTGCGTCAACAACGGCCGGGTCATGGTCTCGTCCTGCGCCAACAGGGCGTCGAGGAGATGGGCCGGCGTCAACTCGGGATGGTTGGACGACGCCGCGTGCGCCGTCGCCGCGCTGAACGCGGCCTTCGTATTGTTCGTCCAACGTTCCGGATCGATTGCCATCAACCCCTCCTCGTATACGCAACGGGTGATTGCCGGAGTGGCACCAGGTCGCGTCGATAGTGGCGGTGCGTCGCCGCCACCGCGTCCCGGGATTGGGCGCGTGCTTCGGTCAGCTCGGCCCGCACGCGCGCGAGCTCGGTTTCGAGTTCGAGCACGCGACGCACACCTTCGAGATTCAACCCGCTTGCGGTCAGTTGTTGAATGTGCCGCAGGCGCGACAGGTCCGCATCGGAGAAGCGGCGGCTCCCGCCACTGGTGCGCGAGGGATCCAACAGACCCTTGCGCTCGTAGATGCGCAATGTCTGCGGGTGCACGCCCGTCAGCTCGGCTGCCACCGAGATCACATAGACAGCCCGGTTGGCATCGCTGTCTTCCATGTCAGTCCTCCACCTCAGCCTTCAACCGCCGCCCGCGGCGCCTCGTCCGTCACCGCAGCCAGCGACTCCACCGCCGCCCGCTGATCGTCGGTCAGCTCGGTCGGCACAATGACTTCTGTCTTCACCAGCAGATCGCCCGGCTTGCCGGCATTGCGACCCGTCCCGGCGGGCACCCCCCGGCCGCGGACGCGCAGCACGGTGCCCGACGCCGTTCCCGGCGGCACCTTGAGCGTCACCTTGGATTCCAGGGTCGGGACCGTGATGGTGGTGCCGAGCGCTGCTTCGGGGAACGTGATGGGCACCGTCATGGTCAGGTTGCGGCCATTGCGCCCGAAGACGGGGTGCTTGCCCACATGGACCACCACGTAGAGGTCCCCGGGGGGCGCCATGCCCTGCCCGGGCGCGCCCCGGCCCTTCACCCTGATGCGTTGCCCGTCTTCGACTCCGGACGGGATGCGCACCTTGACCGAGCGCACCTTGCGCTCGGTGCCCGACCCCTGGCACACGGGGCACGGCGTATCGAAGAGGGTGCCGCGCCCGACACAGTCCGGGCAGACGGTGCTGAGCGAGAACAGTCCCTGGTCGTCGTTGAGCGTCCCGGTCCCCCCGCAGCGCGGGCAGGTATGGGTCGCGGTGCCGGGCGCCGCACCGGTACCACGGCAATTGGAGCAACGGACGTCCTCGGGCACATTGACCGAGGTGGTAACCCCGTGCACGGCATCGGAGAACGACAGGTGCAACGCGGCCTCCATGTCGGCGCCGCGCGCCGGTCCCCGCGTGGTCGTGGTCCGTCCCCGGTTGCCGAACAAACCGCCGAAGAGATCGCCCAGATTTCCCATGTCCTCCATGCGGAACGTGCCGCCGCCGGGCGTGCCCGTCCCGAAGCCGCCCCCGAAGCTGCCGGGTATCGGCCCTTGCTTGCGGACCTCGTCGTATTCCTTGCGCTTGTCCGCGTCGCCCAGCACGTCATAGGCCGCGCTGATCTCCTTGAAGCGTTCCTCGGAACCCGGATTGGCATCAGGGTGATACTGCTTGGCCAGCTTCCGGTAGGCGCGCGTGATCTCCTTGTCGGTGGCCGTCGAAACGACCCCGAGCACCTTGTAGTAGTCCTTCTCGAACCACTCCCGCTGGGGGGCCATGACTCAGCTCACCCCCGCACGCTGACCATGGCGGGACGCAGCACCTGGCCCCGCCAGCGATAGCCCGATCGGAAGACCTCGTCGATCACCTCTTCACCGCCATCTCCACCGGTCCGCGCCACCGCATCGTGCACCGCGGGATCGAACGGCACCGCGGCCTCGTCGACCCGCTCCAACCCTTCCTTGACCAACACGTCGAGCAACATGGTGCGCGCCGCGGTCAATGCCTTGGCGTCGTCGCTCTGTGCGCTGGTCTCGTTCTGATGGGCCTGCGCCAGGTCGAGGGTGTCGAGCACCGGAAGCAACTTGTTGACCAGCGCCGACGCGGCGCGGGCCGACTGCTCCTCTTGCATGCGCTGAATCCGCTTGCGGTAGTTCTCGAAATCGGCCTGCGTCCGTTGGAGGGCGAGCAGGTACTCATCCCGCTCGCCCGCCAACACCGCCATCGGATCGAGCACTTCCTCGACCACTATTTCCGCTTCTGCCACCCCGTCATCGGAGCTCTCGTCGGTGACCGGTTCGGGTTCCGGCGTGACCTCCTCGGCGGGGATGGCCTCGTCGGAGAAGCTCACTGCTCGTCGACGATTTCGGCGTCGACGATCTCGTCGTCGGAGCTCGCTCCGGCGTCGCTGGTCCCGCCACTCCCGTCACCGCCGCTTGGCGCGCTCTGGGTCTGCGAGGCCTGCTCGTACAGCCGCTGGCTGAAGCTCTGACTCACGCCCACCAACTTCTCGGTGGCGTCCTTGATCGCCTCGACGTTCGTGCCGGCGAGGGCGTCCTTCAAATGGGCCACGGCCGTCTGGACGTCGTCCTTCTCCGTGCCCTCGAACTTCTCGCCCTGGTCCTTGAGCAACTTCTCCGTCTGGTAGACGAGGGTGTCCGCAGAGTTGCGCACCTCGGCTTCCTCGCGGCGGGCCCGGTCGTCCTCGGCGTGCGCCTCGGCGTCGCGGACCATGCGCTCGATGTCGTCCTTCGCCAGCGAAGACTGGCCGGTGATCGTCATGGACTGCTCCTTTTGGGTGGCCTTGTCCTGGGCCGAGACGTGCACGATCCCGTTGGCGTCGATGTCGAAGGTGACCTCGATCTGGGGGACCCCACGCGGAGCCGGGGGCAGGTCGACCAGCTGGAACTTGCCCAGGGTCTTGTTGTACATCGCCATCTCGCGCTCACCTTGGAGCACGTGGATCTCCACCGAGGGCTGGTTGTCCTCGGCGGTGGTGAAGATCTCCGACCGCTTGGTCGGGATGGTCGTGTTCCGCTCGATGAGACGGTGCATGACCTGACCCTTGGTCTCGATGCCGAGGGACAGCGGGGTCACGTCGAGGAGGAGGACGTCCTTGACCTCACCCTTGAGCACGCCCGCCTGCACGGCGGCGCCGATGGCCACGACTTCGTCCGGGTTGACGCCCTTGTGGGGCTCCTTGCCGGAGAGTGACTGCACCAGGTCCTGAACGGCGGGGATCCGGGTGGACCCTCCGACCATCACGACGTGGTCGATGTCGGACGTCTTGAGCCCGGCATCCTTGATCGCAGCCTCGAACGGTCCTGTGCACGCCGCCACGAGGTCGGCCGTCAGCTCGTTGAACTTCGAGCGGGTGAGCTTGAGGTCGAGGTGCTTCGGGCCCTCGCTGGTGGCCGTGATGAAGGGCAGGTTGATGGTGGTCTCCTGCACGCTGGACAGCTCGATCTTGGCCTTCTCCGCCGCTTCCTTCAGGCGCTGCATGGCCATTTTGTCCGTCGAGAGGTCGACGCCTTCGGTGTCCTTGAACGACTTGACGAGCCAGTCCATGACCTTCTCGTCCCAGTCATCGCCACCGAGCTTGGTGTTCCCCGAGGTCGACTTCACCTCGAACACGCCTTCGCCGATCTCGAGCACGGAGACGTCGAAGGTCCCACCACCGAGGTCGAAGACCAGCACGGTGCGATCGGAGTCTTCCTTGTCCAGGCCGTAGGCGAGCGCAGCCGCCGTCGGCTCGTTGATGATGCGCAGGACCTCGAGGCCGGCAATCGCCCCGGCTTCCTTGGTCGCGGTGCGCTGCGCGTCGTCGAAGTAGGCCGGCACGGTGATGACCGCCTGGTCCACCGTGTCGCCCAGGTACGCCTCGGCGTCCCTCTTCAGCTTGCCCAGGATACGGGCGGAGATCTCCTGGGCCTTGTACTTCTTGCCGTCGATGTCGACGGTCCAGTTCGTGCCCATGTGGCGCTTGACCGAGCGGATGGTCCGGTCCGGGTTGGTGATGGCCTGGCGCTTGGCGACCTCGCCGACGAGCACCTCTCCCGTCTTGGAGAAGCCCACGACCGACGGCGTCGTCCGCCCGCCCTCAGCATTCGGGATGACGACGGGCTCGCCCGCCTCCATCACGCTGACCACCGAGTTGGTGGTCCCCAAGTCGATTCCCACGGCCTTAGCCATCTGCAGTCCTTCCATTCTTCGTGCTCGTTACTGCGCTTTTCGCTTGCCACAAGTGTAGCAAACCTGAGCGTATATGTGTCAACTTTTCTGTTGGTAATGGCAGTCTTAGGACCGATCGGTGGGCTCTACGCCAGAAATTCCCTGGTCGGGGGCTTAAAGGTGCAGGAGCGATTCGTGCACTACATGGGGTGACTATTCGCCTCTCTCTCGGCAAGGTCTTTCTGAAATAACGATACTGGTCAGTAGATTTACTCAATACATATGCCCAGAGGAGACTCCCGGAGGATTCCACCACTCAGAATGATCTGAAGGTTTCGGTTCGACCTACTCTGATGAGGTGAAGCGGCAGGAACGATCCAAACGGGGGCCGATTCCGTGGCTGCGCACCCGCGTCGCTCAGGAAGCAGATCGTGCGGCTGAGACTACGGACGCGCAACCCGAGTCAGCGCTTCAGGTAGCACAAACAACTCTCAGCTGGTCGCTCCGTCACCGTGGTCCCGATTCGGCCATGACGGTGAACGCCAAACGTGAAGTCGCTGAGATACTGGAACGATTGGGTCGACTCGACGAAGCGCTTCAGCTCAGGAGCGATGTCGCGACGTACTTCCGACTTCATCGGGGTGCGGATGATGAAAGCACGCTTACAGCCGAAGGATTTCTAGGATTCGACCTTGAGCGACTTGGTCGACATGCTGAAGCCGTGCGTCACTTCGAGCACGTTCTGGCCGGTCGCACCAATAACTTGGGGCGGGACGACAAGTCGACATTGCTCGCCATGGAGTGGCTTGGATGTAGTCAAAGAAGTCTTGGGAACCTTCGAGAGTCCCGTCGCTTGCTCCAGGAAGCGGTGGATCGATACCAACGCCAAGCTGCCGGCGAGACCGAAGACTGTATGAAGGCGACATCCCACTTGGCGACCACACTTTTCCGACTTGAACAGGTTACCGAGGCGAGCGAGCTACGCAGACACATCTTCGAAGTGCGGAATCGAACTTTGGACCCCGATCACCTCGAACTCAATGAGGCCAAGGTGATGCCAGAGTCTGCAGACTTCGACGTGCATGAGACCGAAGATTCGGAACTGTGTATGAACGATCGCGTGGGCCCGTCGAAAATCGAGCTCGTCGATATGCTGGCCGGCCGACCGGGGTGGCGCCTTGAGCCAAGTTTGACGCCGGGTGTAAGACCTCTGTGGTGCTTCGTCGTCGGAGGCAAGATCGATTTGTCAGTAGCAGTGGACGGCAGTTCGATCAGCCTCTACGTGATGGACACCGACACTGAGATCGTGTTCAGAGACACCGACGAACTCACGACATGGCTGAGAACCCACCGGGCAGCCGCGCTGCAGGAGCCGACGTCGCACCACCCCGGGAAATCAGGGTTTCGAAAGCTTTTCGAGTGGAGCTGACCGTCCCGGCGGATCGCTATGGGCTCTCGGTCGAAAATGTCCAGGTCAGAGCTAGAGCCAAAGAGAGGGCCTCCACGACGCATGATGACGTCGAGGCATACGGCGAGTACAAGACCATGGCCGAACAATCCCTTCCGGACAATCCCTTCGCCGGGCTCTTCCGTAGTCCATATACCGGCAATACCCACCGCTTCGAGGAGACGAGAGACATGAACAGGCAACCCAGGCAGACGACAAAAGGGATCGGCATCGGCAGCATGGCCGCCACGGCCCTGGCCCTCGGTGGGCTGTCCCTCTCGGCCGTCGCCGCCGCCCCGGCCGGTGCGGAAAGCGGTCGCCTCGCCAAGAGCGTGGTCGTGAAGACCGTCAGCGTGGCCAACATCGGCACGGTGCTGGCCAGCGGAAAGACGCTGTACACCCTCAAAGCCAGCTCGACGCCCTGTACCGCGGCGTGCCTGAAGATCTGGCCCGAGCTCGTGCTGCCCAAGGGCGTGAAGAAGGCGACAGCGGGCTCGGGCGTGCGCAGCTCCAAGCTCGGCACGGTGACGCGGGCCCACGGTGTCCGCCAGGTCACCTTCGGTGGCAAGCCCCTCTACTGGTTCGTCAATGACACCGGGCCGGGACAGGTTCACGGCAATATCACCGACACCTGGGGCAGATGGACCGCGGTCGTGACGGCCAAGGCGAAGTCGTCGGGCACCGCCTCGACGGCCGGCAGCGGGGGAACCGCGTTCTAGCGGCCGGGCTTTCGACCAAGCTATCGACATGGTGATCGCACTACAGCCGCCGGCTCTAACTGCAAAAACCGCGGCGCACGCGCAGGGACATGCTGGCGCCGAGGCACAGCGGCGCACGCTCCGCTCGCGCATCTATCTGCCCGCCTGCTCGATCGCCGCCGTGGCCGCAGCCTTGGTCGCGCTCGGTTGGGCCAATCACTGGGGAGGGACCGACTTCGCCGCCTCCATGAAAAGTCTTCGTGTCGTCGTCGTCGGTCCACTGACCCTGGCCATCATCGGCGTCTTCCTCATTGCCGAACGGCTGCACCCGGCACAACGGCGGCCGATCTTCGCCCGTGGCTACCGTCAGGACCTCCTCTTCACGGTGTTCAACGCCACGCTGGTCGTGCCGCTCGTCACCGCCCTGACCCTCTCGTTTTCGGACGTGGCCCAGCGTGCCTTCCCCTGGCTCGTCCTGCCGAGGATCGGAACCGTGCCGCGATGGGGGGCCATCGCCGTCATCTTCGTGGCCATGGATGCGTGCAACTGGTTCGCCCATATGGCGAACCACCGCGTGAAAGTGCTCTGGCGCTTCCATGAGCTCCACCACTCACAAGAGGACATGAACGTGCTCACCGTCTTCCGTACGCACCCGTTCATTCATGTTTCGTATCTCGTCGCGCTGATCCCGGGGATCGTGCTGCTGGCCAACGGTGCCCTTCCGCTCACGCTCCTCGTGATCTATGGAGGCGTGGTCGCGTTCGCGCACTCGAACACCAACCTGGGGTTCGGCCCTCTCGGGCGGATCTTCGTCAGCCCGAACTACCACCGCCAGCACCACAAGCTGGATGGGCCGCAGGACGTCAACCTCGGGTTCGCGCTGACGATCTGGGATCAGCTCTTTCACCGGGCGGTGTTCCCGACACCCGAGACGATCCGGACCGACACCGGGTTGCCCGGTCGCCCGCTCGTCGTCGAACAGGCGGGGGTGCGCCCTCATCATTTTTCTGTCTTCGCGGCGCAACTCGTGGCGCCGTTCCGACCCATGGACAAGGACCTGGATCTCCGATCCGCCGGGGTGCGGGCTCTGCGATCGCCTGCACCATCGGCACGTCGTGATGGAGTGACCTCTTCCATCTAATACCATCGTTCGTGTGCTCGATCTCGTCCTGCTCCGCCACGGGCAGTCAACCTGGAACGCGGAGAATCTCTTCACCGGATGGGTCGACGTCGGCCTCACCGAGGTCGGGGAGGCCGAAGCACGAGCGGCGGGCACGCTGTTGGCCGCGGAGCCCGGACTGGACTTACGTGTCCTCCATACGTCGGTACTGACCCGGGCCATCCACACGGCCGAACTCGCGCTCGCCGTGGCCGGTCGCAGTTGGCTGCCGGTGCGCCGGGACTGGCGCCTCAACGAACGCCACTACGGAGACCTGCAGGGCAAGAACAAGGTCGAGACAGCCGAGAAGTTCGGCAAGGACCAACTCTTGCTGTGGCGCCGGAGCTACGACACCCAGCCTCCGCCGCTCAGTGCGGACAACCCCACGTCGACGGCGGATGATCCCCGCTATCGCGACGTCGACCCGGCGCAGATCCCAACGACGGAATGCCTGGCTGATGTCGTCCGGCGTGTCCTTCCCTATTGGGGATCGGACATCGTCCCGGATCTGCGCCAGACAGCGGAGCGTGATGGCGCGGTGCTGGTGGTCGCGCACGGGAACAGCATCCGGGCCTTGCGCAAACACCTCGAGGGAATCCCCGACGACGAGATCACCGGACTCGAGATACCGACGGGGATTCCCTTCCGGCTCCTCCTCGACGACGACCTCACGGTGCATTCCTCGGATTACCTGGGCGACCCGGCGGCAGCAGAAGCTGCTGCTGCCGCCGTGGGCCGCCAGGCCGGTTAGCCGCGTCCTCCGCGACCTTGCGAACCGGTTCCTCCGCCTGAGAAGGCTCCGCCACTTTCACCGTGGCCACTGCCATGGCTGTCGTGGTTGGCGACACCCGACGTCCCGGGACCAGTCCGGCCGAAGGTTGCGGCGACCGGTGTCGGCTTCGAGGTGCCTGGCACCGTCGATCGCACATCAGGCACAGTGGGCAGGGTGGTCGGCGCGTGGGGCGTCGCGTCCTTGTTCCCGTGGCGCGGCCCGACCGGGTTCGGCAGGACCGGGCTGACGACGGGAGCCCCGTCGGGGTGCACCGACGTCGAGTCGCTGTCGACGAAGAGCGCGTCGAGATCGGTGGGCGTACTGGTGCTCCTGGTAAACCACGCGGTGACGATTTCGCCGACCGTCACACCGGTCGCCTTCGTCCCGCCAGTGAAGTATTCGGTGCTGGACGAGATGATGACGTGCCGCTTGCCGTCCTTCGGGCCGGCCAGGGTGATGCTCGTGCTGCTGACATCAAGCACCTTGCCGCTGATCCGGTCGAGGTGCACCGTCACGTGCACGGCGGTGGGAGTGGCCGCGCCCGGATCCAGCGCGACGATTACAGCTTCCCCCACGGCTACGCCAGTCGGCGCAACCGGAGTTCCGGTCTCGGCGAACGTCGTAGACGGCGTGGTGTCGATCGTCTTGGTGGCGCCCTTGTGCGTGGTGATCGTGAAGCTGTTCACGCCCAGCACGGTCACCACACCTACGACAGCGTGAGAAACCGGTTGCGGCGGCGTCGCGGGGTCGGCTGCGTCGTGCGCACCTGCCGCGCCGGCGGCGATCAACGCGCCGCCGCCCAGTAGGGACAGTGACACTCCTGTGTGCAAGATCGTACGTCTCCACTGTTGCATGTGTACCTCCTGGTAAGCCTCGGACATGCGGGAATCGGCCGTGTGTCGTTCGAAGCCTGGGCCCGTCGACCGAGCGTTTTTTCTGCTCTGTCACAGGTAACATCGACCCTGGCGCCCGATCGTTACCGGAAATATGCGAATTCATTGACCGATCCCCCGCTACAAAACGTTGTAACAGCGGCGCTTCTCGAGCGAAGTACGGGTCGTGTCTTATCTGCGCCTCCCGCCGCTGAGCTCTCTGATCTGCAACGCCTGGTCAGTGCCGCGTGCGACGGCGACGACGCAGCGTGGGAAGCGCTCTACCGGTCCATCTACCCGCGCCTGCGGGCCTACTTCGTCCGCCGCGTCGGGGCCGAGCACGCCGACGACGGGGTCAGCGAGACAATGACACGTGCCGTGGCCTCCATCCACCGCTTCCAATGGAGCGACGCCGGCTTCGACGGTTGGGTCTTCGGCATCGCGCGCCACGTCTCGGTCGACCACCATCGCCGCCTCGACCGCATGCGCCGCTACCGTCATGTCGGCCGCCTTTTCCCCGGGACGAAGTCCGACGGAACCGAGCCCGTCGATCATGATCTGATCATCGGCGACGACCAGGCGCTCATCCGTCGCCTCTTCGTGCGGCTGAGCCCGGCCGAGCAAGAGGTGCTCGAGCTGCGCGTCATCGCGGACCTGTCCGCGGAGCAAGTCGGCGAAGTGCTCGGGCGAAGGCCGGGCGCGGTTCGCACGGCCCAATCGCGCGCGCTGGCGCACCTACGTGAGCTCATGGAGGAGCACGATGGATAGGCGCAGGGGCAGCGTCAGCGACGAGGAGCTCCTGACGCGGCTGTCGGCGTCGTTCCCCGTCGAGCAGATCGAGCCGGATGCCTCCTCCCTCCTTCAATTATCGGTCGCGGTGGCGGAACTGCGCCGGCCGGCGGCGACCGAGTCGGCTCAGATCACGCCACGCCGGACCGGACGTATCTCGCTCCCCCGACGACTCAGCCCCGTCGTGACCGTCGGCTCGCTGGTGGGGGCGCTGGCCATGGGGACAGGGATCTCCTACGCGGTCGGGGTCCCCATCCCCGCCGCCGTGCGGTCGGTGGCCCGCACCGTGGGGCTGGCCGCGCCCGCACCGACACCGGCGACGCTCAGCCCGGCCGTGATCGCGGCAAGCCAGGCGGAGTCCACGCTCCACCAGGCGCTGGCGAACGGGAATACGTCCTCGGCCGCGATATCCCGCGACACGTCGGAACTCGCCCACCGGCTGGCGCGGGTCGCCGGCGACCATGCCCCCGCTGCGCAACGCGTCAGTGACGAGGGGCACCACCTCTTGAAGGAGGCGTGCCCGCGCCTCCAAGGGTCGTCGCCGGCCGGCAACGGCACGCACCCCGCTGGCGATGCGACCGGCACGCAAGGAGGGGCAACCGCCGTCCCGACCGCCAACCCCTGTGCGTTTCTCGGGGGTCGGGGCACGTCCGGCGCTTCGGGCACCTCGCCAGACGGTGCGGCGGGTGGGCTACCCACGGGCACCGGCGCGACGACGCCATCGGGCGGGCACGGAGACGGAAGCGGAGTGACGCACCCGGCGGGAGGCAGTACGCCAGGAGGCCCCCTTGGCGGAACCTCATCAGGAAAACGAACCGGAACGTCGGTGAGCGGTTCGGGAAGCTCCGGCTCGAAGAGTGGTTCCTCTGACCACGCAGCAGGCGCCCGGACGCCGTCCGGTCGACCCGACACCACATCGACCCGACCACCGTCAACCGGCTCGCTCCCCGACGGGAGCACCGCATCGTCAGGGAGCAGCTCTACGCGCGGGGGATAAGGGCAACGTCCACGTCCCGGGGCCGGGCCGACTGCGAGGGCCGCTGACCCCAAGACCGGGACGATCTGGGTTGGGTTAGGAAGCCACCGACAGCAGCCCGGTCGTACGGGCCGGGTGCCGACGAATGTGGCCGGGGGTCGGGGCGCCTCGCCGCACCCCGACCCAACCCGACCACCTGCGCAAGGCCGCCCTAAAGGGCGTCGGTCCCGCGTTCTCCGGTGCGCACGCGCACCACTGTCTCCACCGGGACGACCCAGACCTTGCCGTCGCCGATTTTTCCTGTCGCCGCTGAGGTGACGATGGCTTCGACCACTTCTTCGGTCTGGGCATCGTCAACGAGCACCTCGATGCGGATCTTCGGCACGAAATCGACTTCGTACTCCGCACCTCGGTACACCTCGGTGTGACCTCTCTGA
>Ga0307373_10001031_pt1 | contig 52811 bp, 47 predicted proteins | sample OX2MG_FD_202534 | JGI IMG/M metagenome (GOLD analysis project Ga0307373, IMG submission 202534) | Soil microbial communities from Risofladan, Vaasa, Finland - OX-2 | ecosystem: Environmental > Terrestrial > Soil > Coastal area > Acid sulfate soil | place: Finland: Risofladan, Vaasa | collected... | reverse complement strand
CGACCTGACGGCGCGCGCCTGGCAACGTCCCGATCAGGGGATCTGGGAGATCCGTGACGAGCCGCGTCATTTCGTCCATTCCAAGTTGAACTGCTGGATGGCGCTCGATCGCGCGGTGCGTCTGGCCGAGGACGGTCGGCTCGGAGGAGACGTCGCCACCTGGCGCGATGAGCGCCAAGCTTTGGCATCGTGGTTGCACACGGAAGGCGCACCGGACGGCTGGTATGTCCAGGCCGCCGGCTACCCCCTGGCCGATGCGGCGGCCCTGCTGGTCCCGGCGCTCGGCTTCCTCCCGCCGGCCGACCCACGGGTCCTGGCCACCATTGATGTCGTCCAACGTGACCTGAGTGACGGCGTCCACGTGCATCGCTACCGCTCACCCGATGGGCTGCCGGGGGATGAAGGGGCCTTCCTCCTGTGCTCCTTCTGGCTCCTCGATTCTCTGATCCATTCCGGTCGGCTGGACGAAGCCGAGGTCCTCTTGGAACGGTTGTTCAAGCTCTCCAACGACGTGGGGCTCTACGCCGAAATGGTCGATCCGGCGACAGGTGAGCCGTTGGGCAACACTCCCCAGGCCTTCACCCATATGGCAGTGGTCACCTCGTGCAGCGCCATATCGGCGGCGCGGAGGGGACAACTCCCGCCGCCGGACACTGCCTACTCCTTCATTGAAGCCGCTCTCGACCTTCGGATGTCGGCCTTCCGTCCCGGAGGCCGTACAGCTCAACCGTGACGGCGACCTCGGGGTACACCTTCAACATCAGCATGCTCGGTGGCTTCATGTTGAACTCGCGTATGTCGAAGACGTACTCGCCCTTCAGGGAAACCGTGTCCTCGTCCTCCCGGATGATGGACATTTCATGTTCGAACGTATGGGTCTTGCCATGAAACGAAAGGTCCCCCGTGACCAAGTACCGGCCTTGGGCCCCGGCCGATGTGACGCGGGTCATCTGCCCGAAGATGGTCGGGTACTTCCGGGCGTCAACCCTTCGCTTGAGCTCCCGGTCGTAGAGCTGGTTGCCGGACGAAAGCTTGTCGACCTTCACCTGGAGCTCTCCGGTGACCGGAGTGCTGAGATTGAGCGATCCGTCGTCCAGCATGGCGGTCTCGAACCAGCCTTCAATGCCCCGGGTCTCTGTGTTGATCGGGTGCAGGCTCGACCGCCCATTGACCCATACGCAGGATCGCATCGAATCAAAGGTGTAGCGAACGGTTGGCATACCTATCCTTCTGCAGCATCATGGGGCCCGGCTGGGCTGCGCACCACCCTAAGCGGCCCAACCCGGCCTGGCGTAAAGTCATCCCATGGCACGACTCGACATTCCCGAAGGCCAGGGCGGGGATGCCGTGCAGCTGTGGTCACTGCGACCGGAGATGGGGGCCGCGGTCAACCGCCTGGTGGACGCCGCGTACAACAAGAGCATCTTGCCCGTAAGAGTGCGCGAGGCCGCACGAATGCGCATTGCGCAGTTGAACGACTGCTCGGTCTGCGTCGCTTTCCGCGCCGACAAGGTGAAAGCGCAGGGTGTCACCGAAGACTTCTACGGGCATGTGGGTGCCGGTGACGGGACCGCATTCACCGAGCAGGAACGGTTGGCTGTCGACTACGCCGAGCGGTTCGCCCTTGACCACTTGAGCATTGACGATGCCTTCATGGACCGCATGCGGAACGCATTCTCCGATCCCGAGATTCTCGACCTCACGATCTGTCTTTCGGCGTTCCTCGGGCTGGGACGCACCCTGAGAGTCCTCGGCATCACTGAGACATCATTGACAGACATCTGACAAGCGGTCAGGGCCCCGGCTGGTCGTGCGCACCGAACGCGGCGTCGCGTTCGCGCACGGCGGCGCGCAACCCGATTTCGGAGATCCGATCCGAGAAGGCCTGGGCCTCGGGAGCCAAGTGCCCGATGGCGTCGTTGAGGGCGGCGAACTTCTGCAGCTGAGAGCGTCCCATCAGTTCGATGCCCATGTTGACCACACGCTTGTTGGCCACCAGGAGGTCTCTGCCGATGAGGGCCATGCGGGAGGCCAGGTCGAGGACGGTCTGGTCCAGGTCCCCGGGCGGTGCCGTGGACACGACGAGGCCGATGGCGAGTGCCTCCCGGCCGGTCAGCGTGTCACCGGTGAAGAGAAGCCGCTTGGTCCACTGGGGTCCCAGGTGGTAGAGCCACATGTTGGTGGGGGGGACCCCCATCGACCGAACGGGGGGGAAGCCGAAGCGGGCGTCTTCGGCCGCCACAATGAGGTCGCAGTGCAGCGCCAGATCGGTGCCACCGGCCAGGCAGTTCCCTTGCACCTGGGCGATGACCGGAATGGCGCAGTCCCACACACGTGCCCAATTCTTGGCCAGGTCCAGCATGGCCGTCACATCACCCTCAATGGCGGCAGGTGGGGTGAAGTCGCCAGGATCGACGTCCTCGGCGACGAATCCGTACCCCGATGAAAAGGAGCGGCCCGTGCTACGGATGATGATCACCCGCACCTGGGCATCCCCTTCGGCCTCGTCCACCGCACGGAGGATCTCGCGGATGCTGCGTGGTGTCAGGGGATTGTGCTGTTCGGGCCGGTTGAGCGTCAGGCGACGCACATGCCCGATCTCCTCCACCGTCAGCGTGGCGAAATCGGCCGTCATGGGGCGCTCCTCCGCTCTTCATGGGCGACAAGTCTGTCTTTGAGCACCTTGCCGGCTTCGTTCCGCGGCAGGGCATCGACCACGGTAATCCGGCGCGGCACCTTGTAGTCCGCCAGACGCTCGAGCAGGAAGGCGCGGAGGTCGTCCACCGAGGGGAGCGGTTCACTCAGGACGAGCCAGGCGGCGACGTCTTCGCCGAGCACCTCATGGGGAACCGCGGCCACGGCGGCCTCAATCACACGAGGATGCTCAAAGAGCGCGGCTTCGACCTCCCCGGGCACGATGTTGTGCCCGCCCCGGATGATCATCTCCTTCTGGCGTCCGGCAATCCAAAGGAATCCATCGGCATCAATGTGGCCCAGGTCCCCGCTCATCAGCCATCCGTCCTTCCAGGTGGTGCCGGCTGTGTCGGTGTCACGGAAGTAGGCCCGTCGGGGCCTCGTCCCGCCGATGGCGATGTGGCCGACTTCTCCGGTGGCGACCTCGTCACCCTCGGGAGTGAGGATGTGCACGACCACCCCGGGGAGGGGGAGCCCGACCGAACCGGAATGCCTGCCGCCATCGCCCATGGGCATGGCAGTGACGGCACCGAACTCGGTGAGGCCATAGCCGCACATGATGTTGGCCGATGGAATCTTCGCCCCCAGGCGCCGGAGGGTCTGCGCAGCTATCGGAGCGCTCCCGATATTGACGACGGCCAGGCTGGAGAGGTCCGCAGACGCGAATCGCGGATGTGCCACCAGGAGCTGGACCATGGCCGGCACCAGGAACGCGGCCACCGGACGCGCCGAGGCCACGGAGGTGAGCCATGCCTCAGGGTCGAACCGAGGGAGGAACCATCCGCTCATTCCTCCCCGCATGGGTCCGCAGACCAGAAGCGACCCACTGGTGGTGGAGAAGGCTGAAGAGGTGAGGAACCCGAGGCCGTGCCAAGAAGAGGGTACGCGATCGGTTGAGGAGAGCCCGCCATGTGGGACCAGCACCCCCTTCGGGTCTCCCGTCGTCCCCGACGTGTACATGATGTCGGCGACATCGTCGGCCCGTATGGAGTGCGCCACCGGGGAGTCATCCGGGGACAGGAGGTCGTTCCAGCTCAGGGTGGCTGTACGAGTGCCGTCCGAGCCACCCGTGCCGACAGCGCCACCGGTGGTGGCGATGATCGGTACCCGGGCGCCGACCTCGGGAATTGTGGCCAGCAGTGGATCGCTGGCGAGCAGCACCGACACGCCGGCATGCCGCAGGATGCGCGTGACTTCGGGCCCACTCAATCTGGTGTTGAGGGGGACGGCGACCCCGCCGGCTTTGTGGATTCCCATGTACGAGACGAGCCATGTGAGTGGCTCCCGCTCCGGGACCGCGAGCGCCACCCGATCGCCTGGCACGAGACCCCTCTCACACAGGCCCCGAGCCAGCCGGTTGGACAGCAGGTGCCACGAGGCCAGGCTGAGCTCCTGGCTGTCGGCCAGGTCCTTCCACGCGACCCCTTCGGGGAATGCACCCGCCAATCGGGCTAGCAATTCGGGCTGAAGAAGTGTCATGGGAGTAGGAGAGGGCCCGCCTCTCAGTAGGGAGTGCCGCCCTGCAGGATGGCTCGGGGATTGGCGACCATCATCGTCCGGATGTCGGACTCACTGATACCTCGTTCGCGCATGACGGGAAGGACGTCGTTCGGGATGTGGGTCCATCGCCAGTCCTCGGCGGCCTCGACCATGGATCGGGGAAACCAGTCAACCGAGCACATTGCGTCGTGGGAGAGCACAATGCGCTCGGCGTAGCCGCGCGCACACAGGCGCGCCACCGCGTCCACTCGTTCCTCGAGCGTGAATCCGTAGAGTCCGAAATGATCGAAGCCCAGGTACGACCCGTTGTCAATCAGGGCGAGGTGGTAGTCCGTGTTGGTGGTGCCTCCACAGTGCCCGATCACGACACGGGACAGATCGACCCCCTCTTCCTTGAAGAGCCCCTGTTGCTCCAGACCCGATGGCTCTGGTGGCGTCGGGGTATGGGTGGTGATGGGCACCCCTGTGGCCCGATGGGCCTGGGCCACCGCCCGCATGACGCGCGCGACGCCCGGAGTGATTCCGGGACCGTCGGAGGCGCACTTGAGAATGCCCGCCCGTACTCCGGTCTCGCCGATACCTTCATTGATCTCCCGGATGAACAGGTCGACCATTGGTTCGGGACCGCCAAGTACCGTGCCCGGCCCTCGGAAATGGAAGAACATCGGCACCTCGTTGTAGGTGTACACGCCGGTGGCCACCACAACGTTCATTTCGGGGACCTGGTCGGAGATCGCCTGAATGCGCGGGATGGAGCGCCCGAGGCCGATGACGGTCAGGTCGACCAGGGTGTCGATCCCCCGCTGCTTGAGCTCGCGGAGCTTGCTCACGGCCCTCGCCTGCTCGGCGGATTCGTCCCATTCCTCCGCCGTCTTCTCAATCTCGGGGCTGAGCACGAAGATGTGCTCGTGCATGAGGGTCGACCCCAATGCCGACCCCTCGACCGGACCCTGCACCGTCTGTACCTGGGACATGCTCTCCCCCTGCCGGCACGCGGAGATGCCGTCTGTGGTCGCCGCTCCGGTGCGGGTGATGGTAGCGGGGGCCGGTGCCCCTCGCCGAGGGAAATGGGGCCATCACGTTGCAGGGGGAGAGGGGCGGCCACTGAGCCGATGCGCCAGAATGTGGGTCCATGACAGCCTGCAACGACTGTGGCTTCAGCTACGGGGAACTGGCGCGCGGAGTCCTGGCAGCCGCCTTGGTTCGCTGTGCCGGAGAGATCGCCGAGCGACTGAATGTGCCGACCGCCAGTCTCACGGCCCGGCGCCAGCCGGCAGAATGGTCGCCCCTGGAATATGCCTGCCATGTGCGCGATGTGCTGCTGGTGCAGCGCGACAGGTTGTTCGTGGCCCTGGTGGAGGACGAGCCGTCCTTCAAGCCGATGCACCGCGAGCAGCGCATCGCCCTCGACCGTTACATAGAGCAACCCCCCGGTGCGGTGGCGGCTCAACTGGTCATGGCAGCGTCCATGGCTGCACATGCCTTCTCGGGCCTCGGTGCGGCGCAGTGGGACCGGCCGCTCATCTACAACTTCCCCCAACCCGAACGGCGTGACGTCGAGTGGATGGCGCACCACACATTGCACGAAATGAGGCACCACCTGGCCGACATCGAACGGATACTCGGAGCGGGGTGACTTCCCCGACGCCACCCGACGGCCTGACCGTGCGCTGGGGCACCGTGGAGGACGTCCCTCGCATGGTGGAGCTCCTGGTCCACGGGTCATTGGCGGAGGGAAAGGAGGACCCTTCCGACCTGGGCCCCTACCGGGCCGCCCTGGGCGAAATCGAGGCTGCTCCGGGCGGGATGCTGGTGGCCGGTCTGGGGGGTGAGGTGGTCGGGGTCTGCCAGCTGATCGTGTTCTGCCACCTGCAGGACAGGGGCGGGCGCTGTGCCCAGATTGAGTCGGTGCACGTCCACCCCGACCGCCGCGGGTACGGGATCGGGCGCGCCCTCATGCGCGAAGCCATCGACCGGGCGCGGGCCCTTGGTTGCTACCGGGTCCAGCTCACCTCCAATACGGCCCGGACCGACGCGCACCGCTTCTATGAGGCATTGGGCTTCGTCCGCTCACATCACGGGTTCAAATTGGCGCTGACGCTTGCCCCGTGACTCTGTCCTTCCGGGACCATGGTGAGCACCGACCACAGGATTTGGGCGTTCACCAGCCTGGCCTCCTGGGTGTCGTGCCCGGCCATCGCATTGGTGGCGAAGGCAGAGAGCTGAAGGATGAAGGCGTCGATCACTCATGGCGCCGGAGTTGCCTTGCCTCCCTTGGCGGACCAGGCGCCGGTGGCGAGGTTGGTGTTGTGAGCCGTTCACCCTGGGTTCACGCGCTAGACGCGTCCGCGCCGTCCTCATCGCCATCTGGATCATGCTCCAAACCGGCGCCCGCTCACTCAACACCAGGCCTCAATAGATGCTCGGCTGGATGACACCATCTCAGGTGTTCGCCGACGCCGCTGCATTGATCGATCCATAATCTTGTGGGCTGGACCCGGGTCGAGTTGCCCTTGTCTTTGGGTGCTAAACAGCGCTCTTTGAGATCTGTTACGGGTTCGGCAATCGGAGGTTTCGACTATGGCTATCGTCTCGTTCTCCCGCCGGTTGGCCGATCTTGCCGCGGCCGATCCTTCCCGTGCAGCCATCACATGCGGCGAGTACAGCGTGACGCGGGCTGAACTCGAAGTAGCCGCCGGCGCTCTGGCCCGACAACTACTCGAAGATGGGGTGAAGCACGGTGAGATGGTCACCATCGCCCTGCCCAACTCTGTCGAGTGGTTCGTAGCCATTGTGGCTACTTGGAAGATCGGAGCGATTCCCCAACCGGTGTCGCATCGGCTGCCACGTCGCGAGCTAGCCGAAATCGTGGACCTCGCCGATCCACGAGTAATACTCGGGACCGAACGCGACGCCTTCGTAGATCGCATCTGCCGACCGCTCAATTATGTCGCCCCGATAGTGGCGTCGGATGCGAAGCCGCTGCCTGACGCCATCTCCCCCGCATGGAAGGCGCCGACCTCGGGAGGCTCCACCGGCCATCCGAAGCTCATCGTGGCTGGTCAGCCCTCGAGCATGGATGACGAAGCGCCCCCCGATCTTCTGATGCAGCGTGACGGCTGTCTCATGATGCCCGGACCGCTGTATCACAATGGCCCGATCGTGTGGTCATGCGGTGCCTTGCTTGCCGGTAACCACGTTGTCGTCCTTCCTCGCTTTGATGCCGAATCCACCTTGGCCGGGATCGAAGAACACCGAGCCGACATTGCGTACCTCGTGCCGACGATGATGAAGCGCATTTGGCGACTGCCTCTCGACGTGCGTGAGAGATACGACCTCTCTTCGCTTCGCCTGATTTGGCACCTGGCCGAGCCCTGCCCTCCTTGGCTCAAGGAGGCTTGGATCGAGTGGCTCGGGCCCGAGCGCATCTTTGAGCTCTACGCCGGAACAGAAGCGCAGGCCGCCACAGTGATCTCCGGAACTCAATGGCTGGAGCACCGAGGCTCGGTCGGTCGGACGCTCAGTGGGTCCGTCAGTATCACCGACGTAGACGGGAACGAGGTCCCATCAGGTGTGGAGGGAGAGGTCTGGCTCAAGTCTGGTGTTGACAGACCGACCTACCGCTACGTCGGAGCCGAAGCCCGTACGCGCGATGGCGGCTGGGAGTCACTCGGGGACAACGGCTGGCTCGACGCCGACGGTTACCTTTATCTCGGTGATCGCACGACCGATATGATCCTCACCGGAGGATCAAACGTGTACCCGGCGGAGGTCGAGGCCGCCATTGCGGAACACCCCGCGGTGCAGTCCTGCGCGGTGATCGGGCTGCCAGATGACGATCTTGGCAATATTGTCCACGCAATTATCGAAGCCGATCCCAGCGAACTCCAGGTGGACGAATTACTCTCATTCCTGAGCGAGAGACTCGTCCGCTACAAGGTGCCCCGCAGTATTGAGATCGTGAACGAACAATTGCGCAACGATGCTGGCAAACTCCGCCGTAATGCTCTCCGCGCCGAGCGCCTCCAGTCGATCACCGACGCCACCGGCTGAGCAGGCGTAGTGGGCATCGTCTCGTACCAAACTGTCCGACCGACCCGGCGACTGGGGGCAGGGGGTCTGCCTACTCGCACGCTCTGAAGACCGATTCATAAGTACGCCCCGGCAGCGGTCCTACTCGGTACTGATCTTCTCGAGCCTCTCCAGGCTGGCCGTCATGGACTCAAGCACCGAATTGGTCCCGTTGATCCACGCCCCGCCATCACGTAGGAGGTCCTCCGGCAAGGGGCCGTAGTCAAAGACCTCGGTGACGACGGTGGCGTCGTCACCGTCCGGAGTGAGGGTGTAGCCCCAGCGGTAGCCTGCAGGAATTCCGACCTTGGATGGATCATCACCCTCAGTCCGAGAAGGGTCTCCGGGAGCCGGTTCCCAAAATATGCGCTGATCTGGCTCGAACTCCACCACATAGTTGAGCATGAGGTAGTCGTCTCCGAGCCGATGCATCTTCATGGTGAAGGTGTTGCCCACGTCGGAGATGGGACGGTCGAGGACGGCTCCCCGGAGCATGCCGGATCCATCGAAATCCATGTGACGTTGCGGATTCGCCAGGATCTTGAAGATGAGGGCCGCCGGTGCTTCGATTCTGCGTGACACTTCGACCGGCTTGCTTTCCTCTGTCATGGTCCAGTCCTCTCCTTCTCTCTGCCCCTGCACTCTGCGTCTGCTCTACCGAGCGCACTTCAGTGGTTTCATACAGTTGGACGCTGCAGGTCACGCGAAATCATTCATTCGTTCAGAGCGCCACATTCTGACCGATTCGAGGTATCCCGCTTTGACAGTGTTCTCAACAAGGTGGAGCATGCCCCCGAAGTGCTGGCTGCAAGCAGGTCAACGCCAGCAACCACCGACGCCTCCCGAGTGCCCTCAGCCCGGCGAAGGGGGGCACTCTGGAAATCCAAAGGCACCGCCTTGAGTGGTCAGCTCCCCCCGAGCACCTGGAACGTGAACTGACCGAGGTCGAAGTAGTCCCGCCAGGCGGTGATGAACCCATCGTGGACCTCGATCACCCCCATCATCGGCAACGAGACTGTGGTGCCGCCGCCCTTCGTGATGTGGTCGACTCGCTCGGTCATCACAATCGGGCCCTCCGCCACCATGTGGATGATGTCGACGTCCACCTGTCCACCCATGCTCATGAACTGAGCGAATGTTGCCACGATGGCGGAGCGTCCCGTGACGGGCTCCAACGGGATGTTGTGATAGATGGCGTCCTCGTCGAAGAACGAACCCAGGGTGGCGGAGTCAGCTGCGGACCAGGCTTTCATGAAGGCAGCAATGAAGTCCTGAACTGTCTGTGCGGAACTGGGCATTCGGCACACCTCCACAGAAATCATAGAGGGTAGGACATGGCCTCTCACCTCCCTCGCCGTCGGGCCGGCGGCAACGGGCAATCCGCTCCCTAAGCCATGCGGGGACAGTCGCCCCTTCGTGATGAGTACCTCCGTATTGCGTAGCTACGTCCTACGTAGTACTATGCACTGCATGCAATCACGTGCCGATGTTCTCGACCATGGAACGTCTCCAACTCGGCGTCGGTCGAACGACCCGCCGACCCTGATCCTCATGAGCCTTGCTGGCGGGGCCAAACACGGGCACGCCCTCCTCAAGGACATCGAGGAGTTTGCCGGAGTGAAACTCGGTCCCGGCGCACTCTACGGGGCGATAACCAGGTTGGAAGAGCGCGGGCTCATCGAGCCGCTCGCGTCCGACGACCGCCGTCGCCCCTACCAGATCACGGCCGCGGGCTCCCAGGCTCTCGCCGATTCCGTTGCCCAGATGCGTGAGCTCGTCCGTTTGGGACAAGCCCGGCTGAAGATGGTCCGCACAGCGCGGCCGAGGCTGGCGTGATGCGAACTGAGGGACAGGGAACCAAGGACTCTCAAGGGGACATGAACGAAGGAGCCAGCGACCCCCGTCTCCGCTGGTACCCGCCGTCATGGCGCGCCCGATACGGGAACGAACTCATCGCTCTGCTCGACGACGAGTACGGCGGCCATCCGCCGGCCCTGGTTCACCTTGGCCTTGCTACCGGCGGACTCCGACAACGGGCCAGGCAATCGGGACTGACAGGTGACTCTGCACCGGCGGCCGACGGCGTCCGGGCCGGGGCACTGGTGGTTCTCGCCGCCTGGACCGCCTTCGTGATCGTCGGCGTCAGCTTCGCCAAGTTCTCCGAACACTTCGACGAGGCGTTGCCTCACAGCATGGGAGCTCATCGCGTGCCTGACCTCGCGTTGACTGTGCTTCAGACTGTGGCCGGAGTGGCCAGCATCCTCGTGGTCGCTGGGGCTCTTCTCGCTGTACCTACCTTCGTGCGATACCTACGAGCTGACGGTTGGAGTTCTGTGCGTGGACATTTCCTGCGGGCCCTCGCGTGCACGGGGCTAGCGGTCGCCGTCACGGTGCCACTTCTCGTGTGGGCCCACCACCTGACACCGCATCAACGCAACGGCGGCCTCCACTGGTACGGAGCACTGTTCTTGATTTGGGCGGCGCTCATCGTGATTACCTTGATGTTGTGGACTGTGGTCGCAGTTGCGGCCGCTAGGCGGGTTGTGTTCTCCCGAGCGATCCTCACCACGGAGGCAATCCTGGCCGCTGGCATTGCTTTGGCGATGGTGATTATGGACGGTGCCACAGCGGTCTGGTGGGGTGCGATGGCGAAAGACGCACCTGCCTTCTTGAACGCTAGCCCGGGCGGCGCTCCAGGATCACCGTGGGACATTTGGCTCATCGCCACAGTCGCCCTGATGGCCGTAGCGATGGGTACAGCCGTAGTTGGCGTAGTTCGAGAAGTACGCGTTTGGCCAAAGATGAGGGTGGGTTGAACGACCCAAAATCGTGCAGAAGTGTCTCATAGTCCGGTGAACTGGGTCACCCTCGTGCCACGCTTGATGTGCGCCGTCCCGTGACTTTTGAGTTCGGCAATCCCCAAGTGGGTCACCGTGGGTGATACTCCGTACAACCCACTCACCTTCTCTCGAAGCTCGTCAGTGAAGAAAGCCGTTATGTGGAATTCGTCATAACGGCTTTTATGTCGAACCCGCGGTTATGCGCAGACGGGCCAGGGCGGAGGCCGTCCTTGCTGGTCAGGGGGGTCGGGAGTCGCTGAGCCGGTCGGCATAATCACAGATCCTCCAGGAAGGCGAGCAGCGCGTCGGCAGGCCGGTAGCGACCACGGGGAGCTGATGCGGGCGTGGTGCGATCGAGCGCCCTTTCTTTGAGCTTGAGGTCGGCGTGTTGGTAGATGTCGGTCGTCCGGATGGACTCATGGCCGAGCCACAACGCGATCGTGGCGACGTCGACCCCTGAGTGCAGAAGCTCCATGGCGCAGCTGTGGCGAAGGACGTGGGGGGCCACCCGTTTGACGGCGATCGAGGGGCAGTCCGCAGCTGCTGTGCGAGCGTGCCTTGCAACGAGACAGGCGATGGCGCCTCGGGTGAGCGGTTTGCCACTCGGCCCTGGGAAGAGCGGATCATCAGGAGTGCCGCTCCGTTCTTCCAGCCAATCGCGCAGCACAGCCACGGTGTTTGCCAGCAAAGGAGTGGAGCGTTGCTTGCGGCCCTTCCCCAAGCAGCACACATGGGCCCCGACGCCGAGCGTGACATCCTGACGTCGCAGGTTGGCGAGTTCGGATACCCGCAGACCCGTCTGGACGGCGACGAGGAGGATCGCCCGGTCCCGTCGGCCAATAGACGTCGAGCGGTCAGGCGCAGCGAGCAGGGCATTGATCTCGAGCCGAGTCAGATAGCCAACGATGACCCGCTCGGCCCGTTTGGATGGAATGGCGAGCACGCGCTGGATGACCGCGGCGTGTTCGGGGTGGCGGAGTGCCGCGATGCTGCGGATCGCTGAAATTCCCCACTGACGATCACTGAAATTCCCCACCCTTGAGCAGGGTGGTGGGCCCGTTGTAGGGGTCCACCAATCCGGTTGGGGGCTCCCCGACGCTGATGGTTCCAGCCAACCAGCGTGAGGAACCCCTGACCATGTTCTCAAGGAGTGAAGACGTGGAAGCAAATGCCCTGAAGAAGAGGGGGTGGTCGATCTCGGCCATCGCCCGTCACCTCGAGCGTGACCGGAAAACGATCCGCTCCTACTTGTCCGGCGAGCGGGAAGCCGGGGTACGCCGGTCCTCGGCGCCCGACCCGTTGGCACCGTTCGCCGGCTACGTGAAGGCCCGGTTCACAGACGACCCGCATCTGTGGGCCACCGCCCTCTACGACGAAGTCGTCCCGCTTGGATATGCCTGCTCGTATCCAAGTTTCGCCCGCCAGGTGCGCCTCGCCGGCCTGCGTCCGCATTGCGAGGCCTGCTCAGGGGTGAAGGGCCGCGAGACCGTCGAGATCGATCATCCATCCGGCGAGGAGATTCAGTGGGACTGGGCCGAGCGGCGCAAGGCCCCGTGGGGCGGCACGTGTTACGGACTTCTCGGAACGCTGTCGCACTCGGGACGAACCCGCGAAGTGCTCACCGAGTCGATGGACCAACCCCATCTGATCGAGGCGATGGACGGGGTGCTGCGCCGCCTGGGAGGCACGGCCCGGGTGTGGCGCACCGACAGGCTCGCCACGGTGATCGTGCCGGGCTCAGCCGACGTGCAGGCGTCGTTCGCTCCGGTGGCCAAGTACTACGGGGCGATCATCGCGCCCTGTCCGCCGCGGCGGGGGAACCGCAAGGGTGCGGTCGAATGCGGGGTGAAGTTCATGTGCGGCCGGTGGTGGCGCACGATGACGGCCACGAACCCCGAGGAGGCCCAGGTGAGCCTGGATCACTTCTGGTCCACGACGGGCGACGAGAGACTTCGTCCCCCAGGCCGCTACGCCGATCCCGACACCCTCGCCCCAGGCGAACGGCCGATCTGGCCGACCGTCGGCGAGCTCGCCGACGGCGAGGTGCTGATGGCGCTCCCACCGGTTCCTTATCCGGTGACGGTCGAAGTGAAACGCACGGTCGACGACCGCGCCTCGGTGGCGTTCCGGGGGAACCGGTACTCGACGCCGCCAGGACTCAGCGACGTGGAGATGACACTGCGCCAGCGCCTCGGCACGGGCACCCTCGACATCGTGAGCCCGGCCGGGCTGGTGCTCGTCATCCACGCTCTGGCCCCACCCGGCGCAGGGTCGATGGTCCGCACCCCCGCGCACCGAGCCGCGCTCGAGGCGGCAGTGCTCAGTCAGTTCACCACCGCACGGCCATGTGACCGCAAGGCGAACAAACCGCCGGGGGAGGCTGCGCTCGAAGCGCGGGCGAAGCTGCTCGGCGCGTCAGGCGTCGAACCGTCTGTCGATCTGCAGAAGATGGCAGAAGTCATCCAGCTCGCCTTCCGGGGAGCGGCGGACGACTCCAACAAGGAGGTGACGGCATGAGTGCGGGATCGGACTACCAGCGACTGCGGGCCCATCTGGCGTTTTTGCGCATGAGCGCGGCGGCCGAAGCGCTTCCGGGGATACTCGACGAGGCGATCAAGGCCAAGCTCACCAATCAGGAGTTCCTCGAACGGCTCTTGGCCGTCGAGGTCGAGGCCGTCGACGAGCGCCGGCGGGCGAGCCTGACCCGGTTCGCCTCGCTGCCCTCACCCTTCACGATCGCCGACTTCGACTTCTCGGCTCAGCCGTCGGTCGACAAGAAGCTCATCGACGAACTCGGGACGCTGCGTTTCGTCGAGGACGCCACCAACGTCTTGTTCATCGGTCCGCCCGGAGTGGGAAAGACGATGCTGGCGGTCGGGCTTGGTCACGCCGCCGTTGCTGCAGGGATGCGCGTCCACTACACAACCGCCACTGACCTGGCGGCGCGATGTCACCGGGCCGCTCTCGAAGGCCGGTGGGCGACGACCATGCGCTTCTATGCCGGACCGCGCCTGCTCATTATTGATGAAGTGGGATATCTGCCGTTGCCAGCCGAGGCGGCCGCCGCGCTGTTCCAGGTTGTCAGCCAAAGATACCTGAAGGGCTCCATCGCTCTCACAACCAATTTGGGCATCGCCAGTTGGGGCAAGGTCTTCAACGGCGACGCCATGGTCGCCGCGGCCATGTTGGATCGGCTCCTGCACAGAAGCGTCGTCGTCGACATCACCGGCGACAGCTACCGGATGCGCAGCCACCGGGCCCGAGCCGAAGCTGTCCGCAAGGCCGTGGTGGCCGGGTCATGACGACCCTGAATGCCGGTCCCGCGCGTGTCGCCGGGGTTCAAAAGGAGGTGGTCGCCGCCAACTGACTTACACTTGCCACAAGCCTGCCGCCCCGCTCAAGACCTGGGGAATTTCGGTGATCGAGTCTGGGGAACATTCGGTGATCCCTACCAGAGGTGCCCGGATCTGGTGCGGTCAAGGAGTGTTCAACCACAACCTGGTCAAGATCGCCGGATTGATCGACGCCAAATAGGCAGATCGGCCTCGTTCAACACGCGATATTCCAACGATCGCGCTGAAACTTGAGTTCCCCACCATCGAAGAAGACTCCGAACCCAGCTGTCAGTTCGAATCGGCCTTTTTCAGGGGGAAGTAACTAGGGGCGTACGAACAGTCGACCTTGTCCAGGAGAGGATGGAACTCGACATCTGGTATCACGCTCAGTTCCGGGGTTCGACATGGCGTCCTCCGGCCCCGATGCGATGTTGTATTGTAGCGTTCGCCCCGAGGGGCGGAAACTGTGCGCTCTCCTCCCAATCACCGATTGCCACCCCCGCATCGCGAATCGGCGCTGCTGACAGGATCTCGGGTTCCCGACTTCTTCGTAGTCGGACAACCGAAGAGCGGCACTACCGCGCTCTACGAAATGCTCCGCCAACACCCGCGGATCTTCCTCCCAGAGTTGAAGGAACCAATGTTCCTGGCACGGGACATGCCATTGCGTCAGCCCGCGTTGGTCCGGGGGTTGCCCGAGAGCCTGGACGAGTATCTGCAATTGTTCGGAACGGCCGGACCGGATCAGATTGCCGGCGATGCCTCGACGCTCTACTTGCTCTCGACGGTGGCCGCGTCTGAGATAGCGTCATTGAACCGCAAAGCCAAGGTCGTGGCCATCTTCCGTGAGCCCACAGCCTTTCTTCGTTCGTTCCATCTTGAGTCCATTCGCGCCCACAACGAGGATGTCAAGGACCTGCGTCATGCCATGTCTTTGGAGGACGAGAGGCGAACCGGGATGGCCCTTCCCAAAGGGTGTCTGCGGCCGGAACTCCTCTTCTACTCACGGCACGTGTGCTACACCGAGCAGCTTGCCCGTTTCCACCGGGTGCTTCCGGCCGAGCAGATCATGGTCATCATCTACGACGATTTCCTGGCCGACAACCTCGGAACGGTGAAGAAGGTGCTGGGCTTCCTCGGCGTCAAGAGCCACATGGACGTTGTCGAGGTGCGTGCCAATGCCACGCGTGCCGTCCGCTCACCGTCCGTGGCTAATTGGGCGCAGCGCCTGTGGACAGGTGCGAACCCGGTCGGACATGTGTTGAGGAGCACGGCGACCGCGGTGGTGCCGAGTCGGATACGCCGAGCGGTGATCGGAAGGCTGATGGACGTGGTCGTGTTCGGCGACGCGCCACCACCGGACGCTGAGTTGATGGCCGAACTGCGTGCTCGCTTCAGGGGCGAGATCGAGCAGTTCGGTCAGTACATCGGCCGCGACCTTGTTGCCCAGTGGGGCTACTGAAGAAGAGGGTGGTGATCGAGTCATTGTGGGAGGCTGAACAGGTGATGCGCGACCGGATGCCGGGCTCCCTGGTCCTGTGAACGAGGGCGATCCCGTTGTCGTCCCCTCGTCGGGACGAGACGGCAGGCCATGGCGGCGGTTCGTCTTGCTCCTCAAAGGCAGGGAGTTGTTGATCGCTGCCCTGATGGCGACATCGGTGGTGGCCGGGATGTTCGAAACGGCCATTCTGGCGTTGATCGCCAACGTGGCAACGGCTCTGGCCAGCAAAGGAACCACAGCTGCGATCCGAGTGGGACCGATTCACGGATCGGTGCACGAGTTCATCTGGGCCGGGCTGGCTGTGGGCCTGGTCCGCATCGGTTTACAGGTCGTTCTTTCATACCTTCCTTCGCGACTGGCGGCCGACATTCAGCTGGAGGTCCGCCACCGCCTGGTAGCCGCCTTCACGCAGGCCTCGTGGTCGGTACAGTCCCGCGACCGGGAGGGAACATTCCAAGATCTGATGACCACTCAGATCGTGCTCTTCACCAACGGCCTGAACCAGGTCATGACCACGATCTCGGCGGCGTGCATGTTGGTCGTGTTCGTCGTGTCGGCCCTGGTCCTGGAATTTTGGGCTGCGCTGTTGCTCATTGCTGCCGGGTCCGCTCTGTTCGCCCTCATGCGACCGCTTAGCTCTGTGGGCCGACGCCAAGCACATGGGCTGTCGGATACACAGGTCGAATATGCCGCCGGCGTCCACGAGATCGTGAGTATCGCCGAAGAGGCGAATGTCTTCGGAGCGGCGCTGGCTCAACAGGAGCGTCTCGGCGCGCTTGCCGACGCCACCCGCCATCGCTTTTTCACCACGCAATTCCTCGTCCGCCTAGTCCCCGGGCTCTATCAGAGCATTGTGCTCCTGCTCCTGGTCGGAGGATTGGGAGTCGTCGGTGCTATCGGTACCGGGCACCTCGCGTCCCTGGGGGCAGTCGTGCTCGTATTGGTGCGTGCCTCGTCCTACGGGCAGCAGCTCCAGGGGGGCTATCAAGGGATGCATCAGGCTCTGCCATTCTTGGACCGGATCTCCGACGCCGATCAGGTCTATCGCGATGCCCGCGTCGTCCGCGGTCAGAAGTCGCTGGGCGGGGTGCCGACGGTTGAGTTTCAAGATGTGTCATACCGCTATGAACCGGCGACACCGGCACTGAGTTCGGTCAGCTTCCGGGTCGAAGCCGGAGAGGCCATCGGCATCGTGGGTCCGACAGGGGCCGGCAAGTCGACGTTGGTCCAGTTGCTCCTCGGCCTCCGGCGGCCGGACACAGGGAGATACCTGGTTGACGGCATGGATGCAGATCAGGTCTCCTTGGAGGAGTGGACTGGACGCGTGGCGCTTCTGACCCAGGAGCCCAAGCTCCTGCACGGGACTGTGGCCGACAACATCCGGTTCTTCCGTGACATCGACCACGACGGGGTGGTGGGCGCGGCGCGCCGTGCACACGTCCACCAGGACATCGTCAGCTGGCAGAACGGTTACGACGCCGTCATCGGGCAGCGGGCCGACGCCGTGTCGGGCGGGCAGCGGCAGCGGATCTGCCTGGCCCGAGCGCTGGCCGGAGATCCGGTGGTGCTCGTGCTTGACGAACCGACGAGCGGCCTCGATCCCCAGTCGGAAGTTCTGGTGCAGCAGTCTCTGGCCGAGCTTAGGGGGCTGGTCACGCTTTTCGTCGTCTCGCACCGCTTCTCGGCCTTGAGCCTGTGCGACCGCGTCATGGTGGTGCGCAATGGCCGACTTGAGGCCCTAGCGTCGTCGAGCGAACTCATGCAGTCCAACGAATTCTACCGGACCGCCACCTCGCTATCGCCCTAAGGATGTGAGTGGGCGCCCGAGCTCCGCCCGCCACCGCCACAGCGTCCTCTTGGTCACTAGCGGTTCCTGGCCGTCCGGCTGGCGAAGACCCGCTGCTTGATCCGAACCACGGTGTCATAGTGGCGGGCCAGGATCCGCTTGGTGACACTGGCGTCCTCAGGGACCCAGCGGGTCGTGTGCGCGACCACATCCGAGTTGGACACCATTTGGTAGGCGTACGTCGCGATCGACTTGCGCGTGACTCCGGCCGGAGGGTGCATCTTGCGAAAGCCGTGGTACGTGTTATCGGCCGTGAGCATGATCACCGCCCGGTTGAATCCGAGCGCGATCGAAGTTGGCTCTTCCTCAATTCTGGACTTGATCTGAAGGTCCCCTCCGTATTCCGGATTCCAGTCCGGGCAGAGGTACAGGAGGATGTTCAGCATCCGCTGCCAGTTGCCGTGCATCGGATGGATATTGAAGTCCACGTGCATGTCGAGGAAGCTCCCGTCCCCGCCCTGATGGAACCCACCTCCGTGGAAGTCGGGGTCGACGAACAGGGGCAGGCCCGTCAGGTCGCCGAGAAAAGCGGCGAAATCCTGAGAGGTCATTGCCTCGTAATAGCGCACACAGGCCGGACCGGCCTGCTCCAAACTGGACAGCTCCCGCTTGTCGCCGAAGACGTAGTCGCGAGATTGAGGCATCACAGCGATGGCGGGGAACTCTTCGAGCATCGCCTGGGCCTGGCTCTCGACGAGAAAGTCGTCCAAGACCACATGCGGAAAGGGTGCAGCCGTGTCGAAGCTGGATCTCAGATGGGCTACTTGTCCGAGCCATTTGGGCGAGATTACGGTCCTCAGGTCCGAGCTCGAGCGATCGTCGGTCATCCGCCGTCTTCCTCCGGTGTGAAGTTCATGGATTGCTGCCGTCGGTCGGCGCGGTCCATGGTATTCGACCCCGGCGGAAGCTGCTCTCGCCACTCGTCAGTGCGCAGGTTGCGCACCATCTCGACCAACGCACCTGCCTGCCACTGCCAGCGGACTCGGGCTCGCCGGTCGACGAGCGCTGGCACGGCGAGGACCAGGACCTTTGCCAGGGAACCTGCCGTCCGGGCGATGCACCACCGCCTCATCGCCCCTTGACCGTAAGCAGTGCGGAAGAACCGAGCTTCACTGCGAAGATGCTGGCGCGCCTGGGCGGCCGCGTCGCGCCCACTGGAAGCACCCCCGACGTGCTTGACTTCGGCCCCGGACACATAGCGCACTCGCCAGCCGGCAAGATGAGCGCGCCAGCAGAGATCGACTTCGGAGTAATAGTGGTACACCTCGTCGAAACCCCCTAGGGCGGCAAAGCAGTCTTCGCGGAGGGCGATGCAAGCTCCTTCCACCCAGTCGACGTCGCGGTCGGCATCGTGCTCCATGCGGGGGAGCCCAAGTTCGAACCGGAACCGGCGCCGGGGGAACAACCGACTAAACACTTCGGTCAGGAAGAAGGAACCGGCGAACAGTCGACCTGGGCTGGGGAACCGTGCGGCGGACACCTGGTGGGTCCCGTCGGGGAATAGCAGGCGCGGTCCGGCGATACCGATGCCTCTGTCCTCGAAGGCCGATGCCAGGGCGGCGATGGCTCCCGGCGTCAACCGTGCGTCGCTGTTGAGCACGACCCGAACGGGTCGAGTACAGGCGGCCAGCCCACGGTTGGCCGAGGCGGCGAAGCCGAGGTTCTGCTCGTTGCGCAAGACCAGGACTGCCGGGAAATAGCGAGCCACTCGTACCGGTGTGTCGTCTGTGCCGCCATCGTCCACGGCGATGGTCTCAATCCCAGGTGAGATCGATCGCAGGCATGGTTCGAGGACGTCCCAACCGTTTCGGAACGGGATGACGATACTGACGTCGGTCATGTCGCCATCTGCAGCAACTCGGTCATGACATGCTCCCAGGGACGCCGTAGCGCCACCTGCTGCCGCGCCAGCCGGGAGGCCGGGTCTCCTTCGTGGAGTGCCTCGCGCACTGCTTGACTGAACGCCTCGGGGGAATCGGCCACCCTTACGGCATCGCCCAGGTCGTCCGTCGCCCCGTTGGTTGTCGACACCACCGGGAGCCCCGCGGCAAGGTAGTCGAGGATCTTGAGTGGGTACGAGGCCCGGTTGAAGCTTCCCCGGGCGTAGGGCACGATCCCGACGTCCAGGGCGGCCAGCCAGGCGCCAAGCGCGTGCCAGGGCCTGTGTCCGACAGCCACGACGCGAGGGTGGCGCAGTAGCTGAGCCAGCCCTGGAGGCGGGGTGCCGGAAGAAGTGAAGGCGCCCCCCACCACCACCAGGACGCCCGTCCCGGAGGCCTCTAGCGCAGATTCGAGCAAGGCGGGATCGATCCTGAAGTTGAGGCTCCCCACGTAGCCCACCAAAGGCCGTGGAACCCCAACCAGTTCGGCAGGCAGGTCGGGCGGCTCCGGCGCCAGCGCCAGCCGGGGATCACACCCGTGGGGCACATAGTGGGCCTCAATGCCCCGACGGGCCAGCATCTCGCACAGGGGCAGGGAACACGCGACGACGAGGTCCGATGCGGCGATGACCGCATCCTCGCGTCGGCGAACGACGGCTCGATCAACCCCTGGGATGTCCTCGAAGCTGTCGTCACACAAGTAGACCCGCATGGGCCCGAGCAGGGGGAGTAGAGCCCGTGTCTCTAGGGCGCTGGTCAGTGTCAGCGCCGGCAGCGTACCGAGATGGCGGACGATGCCGGCCCGCAGCAGATGTGCGTTGACGGCCCTGGTGGCGGGTGCATTCTGGCCCGGAATGACCGTTGGCTTCCACACTCGCAGGCCGCCTGGATCAACGGAGTACCTCGGCCCGCCGAGATCACCTCGGCGTTCCGGATGGCGGATCAGCGACATGGGACTCACCGGGGGGTCGACGTACAGCACCGGCTCGAGAAGGTTGGCCAGAGCCTTGGCACGGTGATGTGTCGCATGGGCGTACTGGGCGACGGGTAGTGAGGACAGGACGAGCGTCGGCATCCGTCGTGGTCGAGCTGTGGTGTCCAACGGGTCAGGAAGCACTGTCGACTGCCGGCCGCTTTACCACCGACCTCCGGCCGGCCGGGACGGCCAGGGCGATGGGCATGGCCATGAAGAACCACAGGAAGGAGGCTGTCTCGGGCGCACGGAGAGTTTCGTTGGTCAGGTTGACGACGAGGGCGATCAAGATCCCGGCGCCGGCCAGGCATAAGAGACTGTGGATCTCGGGCTCGCCGACGCGTGACCGGGCCTCTCTGAACGCCAGGGTGGCACCGCGCACGAGCAACAGGATGAAGAGGATCAAGGGCAGCAGGCCCAGCTCCACGGCGACGTCGATAAAGAAGTAGTCGTGCTGGAAGATCCAAGGCTGATCGAGCATGTAGGCGGGAAGTGGGGGTAGTCGCGTGGACACTGTTCCGGTCCCGGTCTGGCTCTTCTGGGTGAGAGCGCCCGATTGGTCGATGGTAAGCGCGCCCTGGCTCAGGGAATCGATGATCTCAGGTCCTGCCCCCCAGGGATGGCGATCGATGTAGGCGAAGAATTCCTTCGCTCGGACGATCCTGCTCTCCAGGTCGGGGTCAGCCGTACCTTCCTTGAGCAGCGCCAACTTGTTGATGGCGGTTGCCACCGGATTGTGTCCCACTCCCACCGCGTACCTCGGCTGGACGGGGGTGGCGATGACGGCGATCACGAGGACCAAGAGGGTGGCTCCTGCGATCAGGAGGATGCGCAGTGCAGACCAGCTGGACCGCCGACTTCGAAACTGCGCAACGAGGTAAGCCGCCCCGCCCACGACGAGCCCGGCGAGCACGATCCTGATCCCGCACACCAGTACTCCCAGTCCGCTCAGCAACGCCGCAAGCAGCGAGATCCTCGGCCACACCCCGGCATGGCGGGCCGCCAGGCAGGCGATGACGAACACCGCAGCCATGAATCCATACTTGTCCGGGGACACGAGGGTTGAGAAGAGCTTGTGCTCCGAGGTGATCCCGACGGGCCTGGACGACCAGTACGTGATCTCGGCGGCATCGAATCCGCCGATCAATTGCTTGAGCATGTACGCGTTGACGACCAAGGAGCTGACCACGAGCGTCTTGAGCACCGCTCGGGCATCGACCTTCCCGCGTACGACAGCCAGGCCTGCCAGAAACATGGCTAAGGGGGCGAGATAGGACCGACCGCCGGTCAATCCACCGCCGACGGCGAGGATGATCGGATTCCAGATCTGGACGAAGACCGCGCCGGCGAAGAGGAGGACGAGCACCACATACCGGCGCCCGATCGGGAGCCGGACACGTGCAATGGCCCATTCCCAGGCCAGGTGACCCAAAATCACGAACAAGATCGCGCCCGGAATGGCCCGGGTGGCAGAGCCAGGGATCTGGATAGTCAGCCATCCGATCAGCGGGAGCACGAACAAAGCACCGAGGACCTTCGTTCGCAGCGAGGTCAGGAGGAGTACCGGTGCCGCTAAGGCGATCGCCAAGGCAGTGGACGGCGAGCGAACGACAAGTACGCCGCTCAGGACGCCGATGACGGTGCCGGCCAAGGCGGAAGCACCTCGTCTGCCGAGGAGGTTATTCATCCCGAGGCTGGGTTGTGCAGTGATATCCGCACACCCCGGGACAAGGGTGTTCATGGACGTTCGAGAAGCAGGGCCAGCGTGATTGAGAGGACCAGCCCGATCACAAGGGCGATGGTCAGGAGGTAAGTGGTACTCAACGACGACCGATGTGCCGTCGGCGTCTGCAGGGGCTGCACGTCAATCCGATCACCGGCTGGCTCGCCGGTCTGGGCCGCCGTGGTGGCCGAGACCAGCTCGCTGTCGAGGGCAGCGGTGACTGCCACGGCCCGTGCCGGGGTGGGCGCCGTGACGGTGATGTCGATGACCGAAGCGTAAATGGGATTGGTGGCACTGACGGACACGGCCGGCGTCGTGGGAAGGTTTGCATCGACCAGAGCCCGGTCGAGGAAACTCGACGATGTCACCACTTGGGCATAGGTGGCCACGAGGAGGTTGAGCTTCTCCTGGGTCGCAAGAGCCTCCGAGCCGGGCGCCAGAGTCACCGGTTCGGTCAACAGGATGGATCCGCTTGCCTGATAGCGGACGGGGACTATGCTTGTGATGACCAGCCCGAGCAAGAGAGCGACAAGCGTCGCGATGCTGATGAGTTGTCGGCGGCGCCACAGCACGGTGAGGAGTTCGGAGAGGGTCATTGCTGTTGACACGTTAGTGGAAGAAGAGTGGGACTCAATGTCAGCCGGGCACCGCGGTACGGGTGCAGTTCAGGGGTTTTCCCTCCGGCCCTGACCGCGCTAACGAGCGATAGGAGCGAGTCCGTGAAGCCGCAGAAATCGAAACATGCTCCGGAAGTGCCACAGCTGGGCTCTCACGAAGAAGCGCTTGCGGGTGAGCTCGCCGAGGTCATGCTCTGCGCTGACGTCGGCCATGATGTCGACTGACCATCCCGCTTGGCGCAACCTCCAGCACAGGTCGATGTCCTCACAGTAGAGCCGGTAGTTCTCGTCGAATCCACCGAGCTGGCGGAAGGCGGTGCCCCGTACCGCCAGGACCGCTCCGAGGATCCAGTCGACGGTCTCGACGCCGCGCAGGTCGACGTCGCGCATGAGGTGCCGATGCTCCAACCGGCTGTGAGGCCACAGGATCCGCAGCGGCGTCCGTCTGACAAGGGCGGCCCACGGGTTGGGAAAGCGACGGGCAGAGCTTTGCGGACTGCCGTCCTGATGGAACAGTCGCGGCCCGACCGCACCGACCCCGGGGTTGGCGTCGAGATGGTCGATCATCGCCTCGAGGGTGCCGGGGACGAGCCGGGCGTCGGGGTTGAGGATGAGGAGATGACGGGCAGTGGAGTTCCGGGCGCCTTGGTTGACATTGGCGCTGAAACCACGCCGCCGCGGGCTGCGGATGACGCTGACGTTCGGGAATCGCTCGGCGACGAGGTTCGCGGTTCCGTCACGAGAGGCGTTGTCAACGACGACCACGTCCACAGCCAAACTCGACGGCCACGACGTGTAGACGCTGTCAAGGCAGGAGCCGATCGATTCGGCTGCCTCGTGAGTGACCACCACGATCCTCACGTCTGACGACCGCGCCGGCAATTGGGCGCAGGTAAGGAGGGTCGGATGGCCCTTTTGACTTGACTCAACGCGGCTCAAGATTGTGCCTCCAGATGCCTATGCTGGGTTCGGACTGCGGAGAAACGATCGAGACGCGGCGATCTTGCGGTCGTTGATGGCAAACCGGCAGGCGGCGAAGGCAGGACGTGGTAGTCCCCCGCCCCGACTCCAGCCAGGGCGTCTCTCCGCCATTGTCTCCTTTGTTGCCGTCGGAATCGTGACCGGCTCCTTGATGATGACGGCCATGGAGGGGGAGTGCGGATGCGGTGGCCCGCACTACCGGATCACCCGACGGAGTTCCCAATTGGCACACCACTGCCACCAGGACTGATCGGCAGAGGCCGGTCTTCGCGTCGGTAAAGACCGCTCCGTGCGTTTCGGCCTTTTCGCACGCCAATCCGCTGGCCTCCCACCAGCAGGACAACGAGATCAGCGGCCTCGTGGTCGGCACTCTAAGCCCCAGTGCGAGTTACACCGTGAAGCTCCTCGCGGGTGATTGGATCGTGGAGAGCGGCACCGGTGACGGTCTCGTCGCCGGGGACAGGCGTTGGTACCCGAAGGACGTAGCCGGGCCGGTCGTCGATTCGGTCGCCTCGGTCTCATTACCCACGGCTGCCGGGGCCACTGTCATCACCGTCGTCTCGCGCGACACCCGCTCAGGTGGGGACCGGGCCACGGTTCACCTGTACACAATTAGGACAATGGGTGAGGACGATTGAGACGCAGCCCACACTAGGTAGCGGCAGTGCCCTTCACCTCAAGGAACGAAAGGGTCGTCGCGTACGCGATGGCCAGTTCCCCATCTACCGACGCGCAAGTCGGCGGATTTTCGGTCTAAGTCAGGTGGAGCTGATCTCCAGCGACGGACCGCTCAGCACCCCGACGGGGGAGTGGACGGCGTGTAGGTGGTGATCTGAATCTCCCCGTCTAACGTCATCGGCGGCTGGAATGGGTACGAGCCCGGTGGCGGAGGGTTGACGGCGGCGACCGGCTTCGAGAGGAAAGTCCCACTCCCGGTGTCGCCGCAGAAGACACCCGTCGCCGAGGTCATCACCACCCCTGCGTTGATGGCGTACGGCGGGGCGGTCGGATCCCAGGTGCCCGAGAGCGTCCCGCTCATGGATGCAGCAAAACCTTTCGTCCGGTCCGCACTCCAATTCCCGCTGAACTGCCAGACGTTGTACTCAGTGCTGAACGACCACATCATGTTGGAGAAGGTCACCTGAGATGGGCTCATGCCCTCTCCACCGTCCGTGGAGCCCGAGTAGCTGACGGTGTACGACGAAGAGTCCGTCTGCGTCGAACTCGCCTGCTTGGACAGGACGTCCAGGGAGACGTACCCGGGCAGCGGTGCCACCGGCGATGGTTCCCAGACATACCAGGCGATGAAGCGCCAGTCTCCTAAGGCCCAACCGTAGGCGCCCGCCACAGTCAGCTGGGCACCCTGGGTCACGACGGCGGCCTTGGTGCTCATCACGTAGGTCCCATTGGGCTGCTGCTGGAAGAAGTGAGTAAGGCCGTCCCAGCCAGCGCTGCTGTTGGGCAGGTCCGGGTTGTCATCGGTGATCGCTACGACCGGGTCGCTGCCGGTGCCTTCGTGGGCAGCGGCGATGGCGCTCACCTCTGCGCTGTTGGCATCGTCGGTGATCGAACCGACGACGAACCCGGTCGGGCCGCTCCAGAGCGAGGTGCCCGGGATGGCGGCTCCGGTTTGCACCACGCTGGCCTTGAGGACGAAGTTCTTCTGGAAGGAGTAGTCCTGGGGGCCGGAGGGCTTGGGGTTCGGTGGTGCGCTGGTCAGGTTGGTCCCGGGATTCCAGATGTAGGTAGCGGTCAATTGGTACTGGGAGTAGTCCTGTTGGACGAGCCAGCCGCCAACGCGGAGCTGGGCGCCGGGCGTCAACACGGCCGCAAAGTTCGACACCCGGTAGGCGCAGCCGGAATTGTCAGGTGCGGCGCAGGGCGCGCCGTTGGGCTCAGAGAGGAGGTAGTAGTTCGTGTCTGGTCGAACGAAGATGGTCATCTGTCCACCACCCTGCTGGCACGGTCCCCCGTTGGACTCGCCGATGAATGCCGGCGACGTGGGAGCGGGAGTGGGGCACTGGATCGTGAATGAGGCATCCGGCTGGGTGGTGCCGACAATTCCGGTCGGGATCAGGAACGGATTCGAACTAGCGGCCACGGTGGCGCCTACCTCGGTCACCCCGCTCATGGCGGAAACGATCAGCCCCATTGATGCCGCACTGAGTGACACCGCCGTGAACCACCGCCTCGGAGAGCGCCCCGGCTTGCCGTGGTCCGTCCGGCCGCCACCGGTTACGTGTGTGCCGATGCTCATATTCGCCGCCCTTAGAGTCCCCGCCCGGATCTGCACCGGGCATTGCCGCCTTGAGTTCGTACCCGAGCGTTGCCGCCTTGAGTTCAAACAAACGTATGTTATCGCAGGGAAGAACTCCCGTCATGTCCGGTACTTGCGGCCCGGTTTCCGCCTCGGGTGCCTACGTTCTGTTCCGCGGGAACCTCCAGGAACAAGAAGGCACAAGGATCACGGGACGCGCCCTGTGCGGACCACGTCGGCGGCTCGGGTCCAGCTCTCGTCGCGGAGGGCCAGCTCCAGGCCCAGGGCCATTCTTCCCGCCAGGCGACGCCAGCTCGGCTCGCCTTCGAGGTAACGGCCGAAGTCGTCAAGGAACCGGATGTGGGCCTCGGTGGGGGGGAGGGTGCGGAAGGTCACTCCCAGGAGGTGGCGGACCGACACGCTGCCCACCCCGAGGAGGACCCTTCCCCGACGGTGCATCGTTCGGGCGTAGTCGGTGTCCTGAAAGAAATTGAAGAAGCGCTCGTCGAAGCCACCGGCAGCCAGGAACTCGGCCCGCCGAACGAGGAGGCAGGCGGCTCCGACGGTCCCGATCGGGACGATGCCGGGCGGTTCGGAAAGTTCGGCATAGCGATGGCGCCGGATTGGGGCGCCGCCCAGCATCCGGGCAATCCTGCGCCCCCGATGGGTGAAATCTGTCGCCAGGGTCGTCGAGGTGGGCAGCCGTCTCCAGAAGTGTTGCGGGCTGCCGTCGGGGTTGCAGAACCAAGGGGTTACGCCCCAGGCGTGATCGTTGTCCGCCAGGACGTCTGCCAGGGTGTCGAGCGAGCCCGCGGGCAGCAGCACGTCCGGGTTGAGGAAGAGCACGAGGTCTTGTGTCGCCGCCCTGGCACCCACGTTGGCGGCGTGGGTGAACCCGGTATTACGGTCCAGTTCGATTAGCTTGATATCGCGAGCGCGCAGCATGTTCACGGACAAGGCGGTGGACCCATTGTCGACGACGACGGTCTCGACTGTCCGCTCGACGGCAGCCGCCGGCACAGTGTCCAACGTCGCCGCGATGGTCGCTTCTGTGTTCCACGAGACAAGTACCACCGACAACCCAGGCTTCGTCCCGTTCACGCACTGCTCAGGGTAGTGAGATCGATTCCCCAGGGCAAAGGACATCTCGCGGTCGAGGTGGCATGCTTGGAGTCCGCAAGAAAGGGCGAAATCGTGAAACGGTGGTTGGAACGGACCGTCGGAGCCATGAGAGTGGGCCGCGGCAGGGACTGGTTGCGTTTCACCTGGGCCAAGACGAAAGCGGCCGGCACCGTGGTAGCTGCAGACCTGCCTCACGTCGACCCCGGGTTCGCCCTGCGGATGTCGCCCGGTTCCCGGTTGGTGATCGGCCGCGGCGTGCATTTCCGACCAGGGTTCTCCGCCGACATCGAGGGTGAAGGCCTACTTGAGATCGGTGACGGCACATCGTTCAATGTGAATTGCTGGATCGGCGTGACAACTCGGGTCACCATCGGTTCACATTGCCTGATCGGTCCGTTCGTCACTGTCACCGACGGGAACCACGCCTATGACCAGACCGACACGCCCATTTGGGCGCAGGGACTCCAGACCCGCGAGATCGCCATCGGCGACGACGTGTGGCTGGGTGCCAAGGCGACCGTCATCGCCAACGTGGGCAATGGAGCCGTGGTGGGAGCCAACGCGGTGGTCACCAAACCGGTGGACGACCACACCGTCGTTGCCGGAGTCCCGGCCAAGCCCCTGCGCCGGCGCGGAGAGTCCGGTGCGGGCCAGGAGCCATCCTCGACTGTCGACAATCGTGGCGATCCCGCTCTCCGCGAGATATGAACCAGACAGAGGTGCCCGGCGACACGGGAGTGACGCAACCGGTTCTGTCGGTGGTCATCCCCACCTACAACCGTTCCACTCTTCTCAATCGCTGCCTGACTCATCTGTCGGAGCAGACGATCGGTCTCGACCGGTTCGAGGTCATTGTGGCCGACGATGCATCCGAGGACGACACCGGCGAAATTGTGGCCCGGTGGTCGGCTTCGCCAATGGCCGTTCACTACGTGGCTTGCCCCAAGGGCTTCGCCGGGGCGGCCAGGAACCGGGGGACGGAGATCGCCAAGGCCGACCGAGTCGTGTTCCTGGGCGACGACATCATGGCTGCCCCCGACCTGCTCCAGTGGCACCTCCGGGGGGACGAGCGCTTCGGCTCCAAGAGCGTGTTGGTCGGCCACGTGGACCTCGAACCCGATCCCCGATCCCCGTTCATGCAATTCCTCTTGGACGAAGGCGTGCATCACGACTTCGACTTCCTGCGGAGCCAGGGAGACGATCCCGTCCCACCTTGGTACTTCTATGCCTGCAATGCCTCCGCCCCCACGCTCGCCTTGCGCCAGGTCGGTGGATTCGACGAGTCGCTTCTGCGCCTGCGGGAGGACTCCGAGTTGGGCTACCGGCTGGTGGCCGCCGGCTACCCCATGCACTTCCTCCCTGAAGCCCGAGGTCGCCACGTCCATCCCACGAACTTCCGCACATATCTTGCCGGACGGCGTGCAGGACGCCCTGACTCGGTGCGTTTCATCCGCATGATGAAGGCGGCCGGCCAGCCAGTCGACGAACCCAGCCAACGCCCCGTCGCCGATCGGCTCCTGACCGACGGTCGAGTAGACCGGATGGTGAGGTGGGCTGACCGGGCTGGATCACTACTGCCGGCTCCGACGCGCCTGAGGCTCTATCGCGGCTTGTTGCGCTACGAAGAGCGCCGCGCATTGTTAGAGGCTTTGGCTCGTTAGCCGGCCGCTGTCTGGGCACATGCCGGATGGTCTACTGCCCGTTACCGGGCTGGATGCTCGGTCGCGCCATCACGATGATGTGAAAGGCGCCGAGCCGGCGCATGCCGGGCAACAGGGCCAGCTTTCCGATGAAGCCGTCGAGGTAACCAGGGGCCAACGGCGATTTCTCGAACCCGAAGAGGCGAAGTTCGATATCAAAGCCGACCCGCTTCAGGATGCGGCGTAGCGAGCCGGGTGTCTGCTCGTTGACGTGCATCTCGTGCTCGTAGGAGCTGCGCGGATCGCGCCCGGTTCTTCGACGTTGGACGAGACGAGCCACGACACGCAGCAGCGGGTACACGTACTGGTAGAAGTTCCGATTCGGCATGGTGTGGATGCAGAGCTGGCCCTGCGGACGCAGAACTCGGCGGACTTCGACGAGCGCGGCCTCCAACTCGGCGGGGTGGAGGTGTTCTACGACATCGAGCATCGATACGACGTCGATCGTGCTCGCCGCCGCCGGCAGAGCTTTGGCGTCGGCTCGGACGAATACGGTCCGATCGGCCAAATCTGCGTTCTGCTCGAGGGCCGATCGGGCCAGGCGGAGCGCAGCGGGAGCGTAATCGACACCCACGACGACGGCTCCTCGCGACGCGACATTCAGGGCGAACTCGCCCCGGCCGGAGCCCACGTCGATCACGCGACAACCGGGACCAATTCCCAACTCGTCCATAAGGTCCAAGGTCACCGTGTGAAGAGCCAGGCCGCCGGACTCGAAGAATGCATCCCCACCCGCAGCACATTCGAGGAAGTACTGCTCGGTGTAGACGGAAGCAGGCACAGGGCCGCCGGCGCTGGGACCTTCGGGTGCGGTTGAGGGACTCGAGGTGTCCTTTCGTCGTCCTCTCATCGGATGATCGATTCCCCCGAGACATCGGCAAAGAGCGCATTAAGGACGCGTTGCCCCACGGCGGCCCAGGTGAAATGGGGAGCACGGGCCTGAGCGGCAGCGCCCATGACTCGGGCGCGCTCGGGGTCGGACATCAGGCGCATGCCCGTCAGGAGCGCACGCTCATCTCCCGGATCGACGAGGATGCCGCCGTCATCGCCGACGATGTCGGCGGCCCCGCCCATCGAAGTGGCGATGCTGGCGATTCCGGCTGCCGCCGCCTCAGCGTAGGCTATGCCGAAAGGCTCGAACCTCGAGGGCATGACGAAGCATGTGGCGCGCTCGAAGAGGCGGCACAAAGCCGAGCGGTCGGTGGGCGAACCCAATTGCATGGGCCCGTGGCCGACGACCCCCGCCACGTCGATGCGAGGATGATCTCCCACGACTTCCAGCATGGCATCAGGGACGTGGGCACGCAGCTGTGCGAAGGCATGGACCAGGGCGGGGCCGTTCTTGCGTTCCCACTCGCGCCCGACGAAGAGGAAGCGGGGGTGTAGCCAGTCGCGGGGGGCCGGCGACGGGTCGAGGTTGCGGCCGCAGCCCACGACGTCGACCTTCTCCGGTGGCACCCCGTAATCGTCCGTCACGGAACGGGCCGCCCACGTGCTGGCGACGAGGCACTTCTTCGCCTCGCCGTACAACCGTGCTTGCCGGGCCTGCCATGCGTCCCACCGGGTGTCGTCCATACCGTTGAAGCGGAAGTCGGAGATTGAGCGGGCCTGTGCCACGGTCATATCGTCGAAGGTGCCGAACGGCTCCTCCACCGGTATGCCGAAGTGGCTTCCGAGGAGGATCCACGCGTCCACGGGACCGCGATGGCGAAGGACGCGGCGCATCCTGGACGACTGCTCCGCGGCGCGGGCGAACACAGGAGAGCGGGACCAGGAATCGTCCATTCGTCCCGTGAGCGACAGCCAGCCTCGCAGGAGGCGAGCCATGGCTCGTGGCACAGAGGTGTCGAGTCTGACCACCTGAGCCCCCGCTTCACCGAGACCGCGCACGAGGGAAGCCGGAGTTCCGGACCACGAAGCCGGATTGAGGATATCGGTGGCGGCCACGCCGACCCGCCGAGGCGCCCGAGTCATCGTGAGTTCCGGCCCGGGAGAGTGGCGATCCGGTCGCGCCGGCTGATCAGCATGTTGAACTGGTCGGTCGCCTTCGCCACGTCGGCTGCCGACAGGGTCCGGAGCAGGGGCCGGCGGACGAGCCCGGAACTTTCAGCGATGGCGAAGCCGACATAGGACCCCTTGAAAGTTTGGAGGAACTCGGCCAAGGGCTGTGCGTTCCCGAACTGGGGGCTGACCTCAATCAGCGTGTGGGTGATGCGGCCGGCGTCGTAGAGGCCCGCCCCGCCGGAGAGCACCTCACCCTCGAACCCTTCCACGTCGATCTTCACGAAATCGATCTCACCGGCGACGTGCTCTTCGGCGAAGAGGTCCAGGGTTGTCACAGTGACGGTGCGGGTGGTCTCGGTCGGTACCGAATCCGAGATCGAACCAGGTCGCAAAGTGCCCAGTCCGGCGTTCCCAGCGGTCACCGACTCCTGGTAGAGAGCCGTTCCCGACGCCGCCCCCAGGGCCACGGCATGGACGGAAACGTTCGGTAGAGGCGAACGGTCCACCAACTGCTTGAGCACGGCCAGGCAGGCGGGGGAGGGCTCGAAGGCGTGGACGGACCCTCGGGGCCCGACCATCCGGGCCAGCGTGGCTGTGTAGTAACCGTTATTGGCACCCACATCGAGCACCAGTGCGCCGGGGCCTACGAGGCTCTGCAGCAGGCGCAGCTCGGGTCGCTCGTAGGTGCCCTGGTAGGCCCCTCCGCTGACGTAGTCCATCGGGTCGAAGGCGATGGTGAGATGGGGCCAGACTTCGACCAGCCCCGCGCTCGGGGGGCTCTTGAGGCGATATGCCAGGCGCCATGCTCTCTGCGCACCGGCGAGACCGGCGACAGCCGTGCGTCGCGCCAGCCGGTGCAACCAGGGCTGGATGGTCACGGGACTTCCGGTCATCGGCGAGCCGCCTTGACCGGGGTTCCGCAGTGGTCGCGGGCGACATCATCGAACAATGCGAGCAGCTTCGATGACTCGTCGTAGAGGTTGAAACGCTCTTCGACCCGCTTTCGTGCTGCTCGACCCAGATCGAGCCGTGAATCGGGCTCCAGCCGAGCCATGGCCTCGACCGCGTCGGCTAGCGCCTTCGGATCGTCGGGTGGAACCAGCCGGCCGACATGTTCGTCGACCATCTCGGGCACCGCGGCCGTAGTCGTCGAGACGACGGGCAGGCCGGTCGCCATGGCCTCCTTAATGACGACGGGCATGGAGTCGCGGTTGCCCTGCCCGTCGATGCGGCATGCCAGCACGAAGACGTCCGCATCAGCCATGCGGGAGGCGACATCCGACGGCGAAAGCGGCCCGGTCAACCGGACGACGTCGGTCAGATCGAGAGCCGCAACCAAGTTTTCGAGCTCACTGCGCAGCGGGCCATGGCCGACGATGTCGCATGTGACCTGGAGTCCCCGATCGCGCAGGATGGCGACGGCGCGAATGAGATCGGAGAACCCCTTGATCTCCACCAATCGACCGACCGACAGCAGGCGCAACCCTCCTCCGTGGGCACGACGCTCGACGAAGGCAAATCGATCGGGATCGACCCCGCAGTAGATGGTTGACAACCGGCCGGTTTCGACCTCGGGGCAAAGTCCCACCAGCTGACGGATGTTGTAGGCGCAGACCATGACCACTCCGTGCGCCAGGCGTACATAACGGCACAGGCCGTTGCGTCTCAGGTAGAGCTCATGCGCATGGATTGTGAAAGTGAAGGGGCAGCGCACAAGGTCGGCGGCCACCAGCCCGGTGGCGGCTGCGTCGTCTCCGAAGTGGGCATGGATGTGAACCGCCCCGGCGGATTTCACCCGGGAGGCGAGCCAGCCCGCCGACAAAGCGCCGCGCAGCATGGTGAGCGAGCGCTGCCGGAGGGCGGCGGCAATGTGGGCGGAGGTCGTGCCCGGACGGCGCAACATCCACCAGGTGAGGTAGATGCCCAGGACGAACGCTGGCGGTCGGTAGCCAACGTCCCCTGGCGGGGTACAGCTGGGTCCTGTGAGGTCTGCCCGTGGCCGGTAGATCGAGAAGACCTTCACGTTACGGCCCATTGAGCGCAGTACCCGGATCTCGTTGTCGACGAACGTCTCCGACAACTGTGGGTAGAAAGGGACCACGTAGGCGATGTTGTCGGGGCCGGTCATGATGGTTTCCTCGTGGCGAGCGCGGGCTCGCAGGGCAGAGGGGAGTTGACGAAGCCGGCGGAAGAAGCTAACGTGACGGCTGGATCGGCGGGTCCCACGCGAGTTGATCGCTGTGCGGCGTACTGATCATGCCCGGGTTTCGGGTGACCTACAAGGAGGCGGACATGGGTGCACGGCGTTGGCGGATCGGCATGGCTGGGGCCATGGTGTTGAGTGGCATCGGGGCTTTGCTGGCGATGGCCCAGCCGGTGGGGGCGGCCACGAGTGCCGGCACCCTGTATTCGATCACGGGCAGTGCGCAGTTCACGCAACCCCTCACCGTGGCCGTTGCGGGCGACTTCGCCTACAGCTTCACAGGCGCCCTGGCCCCCGTCGCCCCCGGAGGACCGAGCGGGACGATCGCGGCCACTGGCGGGGGTACCGGTGGCTGCCTCAGCGGGTCCGGGAGCGGGCAAGCGCTGGTGACATGGACCGACGGCCAGAGCTCCGACGTGGCCTACCTGACCCAGTCGGTGGGAGCCGTGGTCGTAGTCACCGGGCAGGTGGACTCGGGTGAGTACACCGGGAGCACCTTGAACGGAGCGCTGGCCTTCCAAGTGAGCGACCCGCAAGACTGTGCCGGCGGTGGCGTCACTGCGGCCACCTTCACTGGCGGCGCGGACCTGGGGGCCTCCGCCCAGTGAGTTGAGCGTGGCTGGGTTCACGGAACTCCGGCCTCCAGCTCTCCCAGGAGGACACGGTCCTCGACGATGAAGGACATCCCGTGCCAGCCGAACTGGATGTAGGGAGAGAAGTGGAACGCAGAGTTCTGCTGGCCCGCCAGCTCCAGGAGGGCCTTGCGCTCGCCGGCCAACGTGTTCTCTGAATAGCAGAAGTAGTCGTCGAAGGCCACGATCATCCCGTGCTTCAGGCGCGTGGCGAGGAATGCCAGCACGTCGCTGGTCGAGCTGTAGAGATCACAGTCGACGAAGGCGAGGGCGATATCCGACGGCAGCCCTGCCGATCCGGGGTCGGCCAGCGTTTCGGAGTAGAAGCCCTCAATCACGTCGTAGTCCGATACAGGGATGCCGTTCTCGTCGCACGAAGAGCGGAACTCCTCGACTGACATTGCGTACTCACCCTGTTGCCATACCGGGTGGTCGTCGTCATGCTGGGTGGAGGAAGGTAACCCTCGGAAGGAATCGAAGGCCCACAGGTGTCGGGGGCGTCCCGAGAGTCGGATCTGTTGGTGGGCGAGGCCGAAAGTGACGCCGCTCCAGCACCCGAACTCGGCGTAGTCTCCCGATATCCCGTTGAAGGCCAAGGCCCACAAGGCACGACGGAGGAACGTCGAGCGCTCGGACTTCTCGTAGTAGGCCCGGTCCCGGCGAATCGCGCTTCGCCATTCGCGGAGCTGGCGTCGCACCGATGTGGGCTGGATCCGGGCCAGGGGCTGTCGGCGCATCTGAGTTCCTGTCTCTGGTGGTCGTGTCATGGTATGCGGTCCCCAAGTTTGGCGCGCCATCTGTAACATGGGCGGTCGCGGCATGACGAGGAGAACGACGCATGGGCCACCATTCTCGCGGTAATCGCACGACCGGTACGGGACCCGCAGCCGTGGAACATTACCGGAATGCGGCACTACCGGGCGCGCAGCTGTCGTCTCCCCATCAACAGGCCATTCTCTCCGACCTGTTGCAGCACGCCCTGGGTGACACGACGGTGGACGTGGCTCTCGACCTCGGTTGTGGGCAGGGTTCCAACTTCCGGCAGCTCGCTTCTCGGGCCGAGCGCGTCGTGGCGGCAGACGTCTCGGCCTCGGCGCTCGACGATGCTCGCTCCACCCACAGGGAGCTGGACGGGAGGATCGAGACCGTGCTGCTCTCCGGCGGCCCGCTTCCCTTCGACGACGGGGTTTTCCCGTTGGCCTTGTGCACCGAGGTGCTGGAACACGTCGACGACCTGGAGGCGACCGCCGCCGAGCTGGAGCGCGTGACCAAGCAGGGTGGCTACATCGTGGTGTCCACTCCTAACTACCGGAACGTCATGGGCCTGATCAAGCGGTACAAGGACCGGCGCAGCGGGCGAAACGACTTCGATCCCTGGCATGCCCACGCCGGAGGGTTCGAGCGTCTCGTGACGGCACCGCAGATCCTGGGTGTCTTCCGCCAGTGCGAACTGCTTGAGGAAAGAGGCGCCGACTACGCCTTCGCCTTGGGCATCATGTGGTCGCCCCTGCGGTGGCGGCTGAGCCGCTACCTGCTTCTCACCCCGGGACGGCACCGCCGGCTGGCCAGGTTCGGGATGCAGTACTCGATGCTGCTGCGACGAAAATGACCGCCGCCGTCCCGCACCCGCTCCCCAGGAGGTGGTACCCTGGGAAGCTGTCCCAGCGGGCTCCTGTCGACCGGGTTTCGGCGCGAGGTGGTGCCGAACCTGCTTCAGAATTTCGTGCAACTCGTGGAGCCTGCTCTGACGTTCGACGGCGAGGTGGGCGGAGGTCAGGGTGGTCGGCAGCGTAGGGCTCAGAAGGCTGCGCCAAGGGTCGATCGTCGTGCTTGTCATGGCCATGGTCATGGTTGTCCTGATCGCGCGCGACAGGCCAGTAGCGCCGGTCCAGGCACGCTTCTCGACCGCACCGTCAGTGTCGGCCGGCGGCTATCACTCCCTGGCCCTGGCCAGCGACGGGACCGTGTGGGCATGGGGTGACGGCGTCGAGGGAGCGTTGGGGAACGGTCGCGCCGCCGGCGGGCCCAGTTTCGACTCGGCGGCGGCGGCCAGTCTGTCGTCGGTGCCGGTGGAGGTCGTGACCGGACCGAACAGGCCGTTGGGCGGCATTATCATGGTCGCCGCCGGCGGTGGGACACCGGGAGCCGGCATCGACACACCGAAGGCTCCCACGAACAGCCCGGCTCCCGACGTTCCTGAGGACTTCTCTCTTGCGCTAGGCGCCAACCATCACGTCTACGCCTGGGGCGACGACGAGTGGGGTCAGTTGGCTCAAGGGACCGACGACGGCCAGGGGACGATATTGCCAGACGGCTCGACCAGTTCCGGGAACGTGGTGTGGCAGAATTGCAACTCGAATCTGTCCTCCCCTCCCGTTCCGCAGCCGGCGGAGCCGTGCAGTGCCTATGCCGTGGATCTGGCCGCGAGCCCGGCCGGTCATCCTGCAATTCCGGCGAGCCTCGGTGTCAAGGCGATCGCAGCCGGTTGGTACGACGCCCTGGCCCTCGACCGTGCCGGGCATGTGTGGTCGTGGGGAGCCAACAACTACGGGCAACTCGGCCACGGAGATGTGGACCCGATCACCTATCCCGACCGCCACGGTCAGCAGATACCGGTGCGAGGATGCTGGTGTAACAGCACGCCGGGCGAGGTCGTGTTCCCCGATGGCAAGCCTCTCGGCGATGTCGTGGCCATCGCCGCCGGGCAGTGGGACAGCATGGCCCTTGATTCCTCCGGACGGGTGTGGGTATGGGGGGAGAACCATTACGGCCAGCTGGGAGTGCCGCCTGACCAAATCGAGTTCTCGCCCTACGCCATGGCCATGAGCTTCGGTGACCCGGCGGGCGGAGTGGTCACCGAGCCGATTCGGGCGGTGGCATCAGGGTGGTACACCAACTATGTCCTCGACGCCGCCGGGCACGTGTGGGACTGGGGTGCCAACGAGGATGCCAGGGGACAGCTCGACGGCGCCCTCGGGAATCCGTTGGCCAACACGAATGTCTGGGATCACAAGGGCGACGGGCCGGGGGCCAGCTACAGGCCGTACGAGGTCAGAAGCGCCTCGGGCCCCCTGTCAGGGGTAATCGCCCTGTTTGCCGGGTTCGCCCTGGCAACCACGCCCCGAGCCGCCACGGTGTGGGGGTGGGGCTACAACGGCGAGGGTGAGCTCGGCAACGGCAGCGTCATCAACACGTGGGACGCGGGAGCGACCGTCACCGCTCTCACGCCGGACGCCTCCACGACCATCGGGGTGGGTGTGTACCACGCGGTGGCGCTGGCCAGGGGCGGGCAGATCCTCTCGTGGGGCCGTGACAATTTCGGCCAACTGGGTACCGGTTTCGCCGTCGGGAACTGCACCGGCGGGCGACAACATGCCACCTGTGCCGATCCCCCGATCATTGTCCCGTTCCCTGTCGGTTCAGCTGGATAGACCGCGCCGAGCCGGATCGCCTTGAAGTTGCAACCTCGGGTCCTGCTGATCAGCGGACAGGCAGAACGTTACGGCGCTGATCGGGCACTGCGGACTCTGGCGGAGGGATGGCAGGGCCGCGGGTGGGACGTCATGGTGGCGGTCCCCGGACCCGGCCCACTGGTCGACGATCTTGCCGCGTTGGGCATTCCGACCACTTTCGTCGATCCGGCGGTAATACGACGGATGGACGGCGCCCACGGCATGGCCCGCCTGGTCGGCGGGGGCGCCATCCGCTCGGCTCTCCGGGTCCGACGTCTCATCCGGCGCTGGGAACCCGACGTCGTCTATGTCAACGCCGTGGTCATCGTCGGCGGGCTGCTGGGGGCAGTCTGGTCAGGACGGCCGACGGTGTGTCATATCCGCGAATCGTTCGCCGATCACCGCTCCCTCTGGCGCGCCTACGGCAAGCTGTTGCGTCGCCTGCCGGTTCGGCTCATAGCCGTCTCCACGGGCATCGCCCAAGAGGCCGAGGACGCAGGGCTCGGCGGGCAGACCGTGATGATCCACGACGGTGTGCAGTTTCGCGAGGTCGATGACCCGCGGCGGATCGTCGAGCGCCGACCCGGTATCGTCTGCATCGGACGTATCAACGACTCCAAGGGTCAGGACGACCTGGTCTGTGCCGCCCGCCTCCTCCGAGACCATGGCATCACGGCGCCGGTGCTCTTCGCTGGTGACGTGTTTCCCGGCGGCGAGAGCCACCGGGAGCACCTTGTCGACCTGATCGACAAACAAGGCATGGCCGACCAGGTGCAGCTCCTCGGGTGGATCGACGATCCGACCTCGCTGCTCGACACCTGGAGCATCTACGTCCAGCCAACGGCGCGTCCGGAACCCTTCGGCTTGGCCCTGGTGGATGCCATGGCCGCCGGCATGGCATGCGTCGCCACCGACGCGGGTGGGCCTCGGGACATCATTCGCAATGGCGAAACGGGCCTGCTCGTCCCACCTCGTCGTCCCGAGGACCTGGCGGCAGCGATCGAGCGCCTGTGGCGCGATGACGAGTTGCGCCAAAGCCTGGGTCGGGCGGCCAGTGCAGACGTGCGGGAGCGGTTCTCGGCCAGCCGGAACGTCGAGCGCTGCGAAGAGGTTCTACGCCAGGCCATAGCCGGCCGGAGCCGGCGCCGCCGGTGAGGCTGCGGAAGAACCGCTTGACGGGCCGTCGCGGTTCGGTCGCCGCGACTCTGGGCCCTTGGTCCGCTGCAGCAGCCCCGCAGCTTCAGGTCACTATGATGTATACTTACATCATGTTGAGAACACAGATCTCCCTTACCGCCGAGGAGCGGCGAGCACTCGATGCCGAAGCGGCACGCACCGGCAGATCTGTATCCTCCCTGATCAGAGACGCTGTTGAGACCGTCTACGGCGTGCAACGCTCCAGTGAGGACGACCTCGCCGCCATGCGTAGAGCATTTGGTTCATGGGAGGACCGTGACGTGGATGGGGAAGCCTGGGTCGATCGCCTGCGCTCCGGATCGCGGCTCCCGCAACACGACGAATGACGGCGCTGCTCGACACATCGGTGTTGATCGACTACCTGCGAGGTCACCCAGGTGCTGGCGAACTCCTCGAAGCCGAACGTATCGTCGCGCCGTTGCATGCCAGTGAAATTACCCGCTTGGAGATCCTCGCCGGCATGCGGCCACAAGAGGAAGAGGGTACGCGATTGCTTCTGTCGACCCTCGTGTGGCATCCAGTTGACACCGAGGTGGCCGAAGCGGCCGGCGCTCTTGGCCGTCAATGGCTTGCCAGTCATCACACGATCGATAGCGCCGACCTGGCGATCGCCGCCACCGCCATACGCAATGGATCACGCTTGCTCACTCGCAATGTCCGGCACTATCCAATGTTCAAGAACCTGCACCCGCCGTATTGAACGCTCGACCGATCCTGAACTCCGTACGGTGCGAGGCCATGATGCTTCACGCCTGATAGTTGATGAATATGCGCACCCCTGTTCCTGAATCTTGGCAGATCAACACCGCGCAGGCCGTCCTGGCATACAGCCAGTAGGTCGGAGGTTGGGGTCCCTCAGCACATCTCGGTGCCCATCACCGGTGGTGAGTTTCCTCAGAATGCCGGGCAGCCGTTACGACAGGTCCTCGCGGTTTCCCGCATGAGGGTCTCAGGCGGCAACGCATATCATGTTCGGGTGCCCTCGCGTGCAGAACAGCGAGCGGATCGCGCGCGGCTTGCGTCGGAGCGTCGTCGTAGGAGGCAGCGACGCCGTCTCCTGCCCCTTGCACTTCTCATGTCGATCGTCCTCGGTGCCCTCGTCTGGTGGGTCGAGGGCTGGTCAGGTGTCCAGTCGCCACCGAGGGGCGCACTGTCAACAACAACCACCTCCACCACTACACCCCCTCCCTATGTCCCCCCGGCTATTGCGCCGGTCGTCTCACCCGCCGAATCAGGTGAGGGGTTGTGGGTCGGCCAGGACACGTGGAGCGGATCGGCGCCATCAATCATGACGACCTCCTTTCGACCTGATGCGACCGAACCGAGCATCGTGGCCTATGCCTCCTGGATCCGCACATCATCGACGCAGATCGCTCTCTATCCCGGATATGAAGGCCCGGGGACCACGACACTGGATCGTGGGCCAGAAATGGTCCCGGTGACCGCGCGCCAAACCCTGCTCGCCACGTTCAACTCCGGCTTCTATGAGAAGGACGCCGCGGGCGGGTTCTACGTCAACCACACCCTGTACTTTCCCATGGTCAACGGCTTGGCCACGGTCGTCGAGTACACCAACGGTTCGGTCGATGTCGTGGACTGGGAGGGAGGGCCTACTCCGGGCTCCGACGTCGTCATGGCGCGTCAGAACCTGGCGCTCCTGGTCGACAACCATACGGCGACTGCGGTGTCCACGGTGCCCGGCGATTGGGGAATCACCCTCGGTAGGGTGCCCGCCGTGTGGCGGACGGGTCTTGGGATCGACGACAGGGGCAACCTGATTTACGTGGCCGCCCCGACCCAGACAGCGGCCAGCCTGGCGCAGATACTGATCAAGCTGGGAGTCGCGCGCGGGATGGAACTCGACATCAATCCTGAATGGCCGATCTTCGTGACTTACGGCGGCCCGGGCGCCGCCGCTCCCTCGCTCTTCGTCCCCAATCCGAATCAGATACCCAACCGATTCCTCTACTTGAGCACCAAGGACTTCTTCGCTGTCTTCCAGCGCAACTCCATTGTGTCGTCACAGCCGTGGTAGGAACAAGTTCCCCGTGAGCCCGAATCGTGCTCGCCACCGACGCCGGCGGCAGGAGAATCTCCGATCCCACTTCTGGCGACGTGTCGCGGTGGTGGGCTCCGCTCTAGTCGTGGTGGGCGGCACGGCACTCGCGGTCGTCCGACTGGAAACCCCGGTCCACCACGCCGGACGCGCCCATGCTGGGGCGACCACCTCCACCCGGCAGAACTCCGCACAATCGGTGACCACCACCACCACTCGCGCCGTCGAACCGGTCACCATATCTGCCGTTGGCGACACCGACCTGGGCAATACGCCCAACCTGCCCCCCGATCCGGCCGCTTATCTCCAGCCAGTCGAGGCTGCGCTGCAGGGGCCCATTGTGTTCGCCAACTTGGAGGGCACGATGACCGATGCGGCTACGTCCAAGTGCGCACCCACATCCACCAACTGCTATGCATTTCGGAATCCACCATCGGACGCGCAGGTGTTGAGAGCGATCGGGTTCACCGTGATAAACAGCGCCAACAATCACTCGCACGACTTCGGGTCCCAGGGAGCGGCTGACACCACGGCCGCGCTAGAGGGCGCGGGTATCGTCCAGGCCGGACTTCCCGGTCAGATCGGCATCGTCAACGCAGGAACCACCAAAGTGGCGTTCGTGGACTTCGCCCCCTACTCGAATACCAACGACCTGCTCGACTTCCCCACAGCGAAGTCCCTGATTGTGCAGGCCAAATCGGAGGCGGATGTCGTGGTCGTCTACATGCATGCCGGTGCAGAGGGATCCGATGCTGTCCACGTGACAGGTTCGGAGGAGACCTATGTCGGCGAAGATCGCGGCAATGCGAAGGCGTTCGCGCATGCGGCTATTGACGATGGTGCCGATCTGGTGATCGCCAGTGGCCCCCACGTCCTGCGAGGCATGGAGGAGTACGAAGGACACCTGATTGCTTACAGCCTCGGGAACTTCTGTGGATATCAGAATTTCGCCACGGGCGGTGTGTTGAGCCTGTCGGGGATACTGACCGTCACCCTGACCGGCAACGGGGTGTTCACCGGAGGCCATTTCACATCACTCCTCCTCACCGGTGTCGGGCAACCGACGATCGACTCTTCCGGGGCGGCTGCTCGGTTCGTGAACGGCCTGTCGAGCGCGGATTTTGGTGCCTCAGCGGTGACCATCCTTCCTTCGGGCCAGATCTCACTCCCAGCGCAACCCGCCTGAGACCGGTTGCTCAACAGCCACCCGGAGGACCCACCACACCCGGGCCGGCGGTGGGTTGATCGACAGTTCCGACGTTCTGGCTTCGTGGATTCGGGCCCAGGTGTACGACGTACCATTCGCCTCGCCAGGAGATCAACGACGCCACGGCGAATGACTGCACTGTCCCACCGACCTGGTAGACAAATCGGGCACCGGGCAGGTGCCAGTAGCCGATCCGGTTCTCACACGTCCCAACAGGAATGTAGGCGGCGTCTGCAGAAGATGCGTTGACATTGAGCAGCTTGGCCGTAGACGCCTCGGGTCCTAGGGCCTGGTGATAGGCGGCGATATCGAGTCGATAGAAGGCGACCAATCTGTCCGTGTAGTCGGACGCTGGGTTGGGGAGAACACCCGTCTTCATCTGCAGATAGGCGGATTGGGGGAAGAACACCTCAAGTGCTGGGTCCACGGAACCAGTCACGATGGCCGTCCACAGCGGTGCCATCGTGGCCTGCAGCGACGCGTCTACCGGGGGCTCCACCGCGGTTTGGGGCAGGAGTCCCGGGTCGGTAGTGGTCGACGTATTCGGAGGGATCGACGTGCTTGTCGAACTTGTGGTTGTGGCAGTACCTCGCCTTTCGGGCACATGGCCGGTTCCGCAGGAGGTGAGGAGGATGCCCCCGAGCAGGGCACCTCGGGCGGCTCCGGGTAACCGCTGACGAAGGGGTGATCGTCGGCCTCCCGACGACTGGCGACTCCGCACAGGTGGGAGGATACCGCCGCCTTTCGTGCCATCTTCAACGAACGCCGACGGGTTCGTCGGTCCCCGGTGAGGCGGACCTGACCGCAACACACCAGCTGCACCTTTGAACTGTGCCGTTTCGCTCCACGCTCAACTGCCTTTTCCCTGATTCGCACAGCGTTGATCCGACTCTGGCCTACAACCAGCAGGCAGGGGTTCAGGTACTTCAGCGTTCACTGCATTGAAAAGGCACCACGCGTAGCATGGGGGGAGTGAGCTGGTCACTCGGGTGGTGAACTTGGAGAGCGGGACATGTTCCCCCAAATCATGCGTAAAGAACACGTTCGGGGGCACCGGGATGGACATGTCCACAGCAGGACGAGCACAACCGGCGAATTGAGTGTCAGTGGCCAGCCGATCGGGTCCGGTCCCCCGTACGCAGGAGCATCATCTTCTGGCTACGTGGGTGGCCCCAATCCCCGAGATTGGTTGCCTCCATACCCACCGACTCACACACGCCGCGTAGCGTATCGAAATCGTAATGGTACGGGTCGCTGTCCGGGAAGGTGAGAAATGTTGCGCCGTCGCAACAGGATTGTGATCCGACCCGGAGGTCGTACGGGCGGTGAGGGTTCTCGAAGAAGGTGGCGAAGAACCGACCATCATTCCGGATCACTTTCGACACGGCGACCACGCAGAGCAAGATGGCGTTCAAGTTCAGATGAGTGAAGAGAGAATGCGCCAGGACGATGTCGAACCTACGGCCGAACCAACCCAGATCGAACGTGTCATCCTGATGGAGCACTGGTCGGCGGTTCTGTCCACCTATCAATTCGAGCTCGCGCTTTCCGGCCGCGAGAAGTTCGGCGCTGGCGTCAACTCCGCAGTAGTTCCCGGGTTCGAGATACGGCACCAACCGCACTCCGCCCCGAAGTGCCCCGCAACCGATGTCGAGCAGTTGGTGATGCGGCTGGAGGCCTTGAGCCACGAGGAAGTCCAGCTGCAGCAGCCCGATTTCCTCCCAGAGATTGCCGATGGCGTTCCGATGCCAGCCCGCTGCTCGCATCTTCGGGCTCACGCCATGATTGTAATGTCAGGCCGCGTTCACCGCTGTCCGAGGTGAATTATTTACGACCCGATTCCACGAGATCGGTCAGGGCATTCTTGCGAAGAACTCTACGAGCAGCGGAGTCCGGCTGGCCAGGAAGGCCGAAGACTCGTGGGCCTACCCGTGATACGTGTAGTCCTTCCGTCGGAATGATCCCGGGAGGATCCGGGACTCTGGACTTCAGGGAATGCCTCCGCCTGAGAACGATCCCGTCAGGGTCACCCTCCGCTTCGGGCAGGCGCGGGCTCCTCTCGGCACCGGGGAAGTTATCCTTGTCTTTGGGAGGGTGAGGCATTGGGCCAACATGGCTATATCCGTCAACGTCAGGTGAATGGGGCCCGACACCGGCTGCACGGGGCGATCAGTTGGTCCCCTTTGGTCTTGGCGACGGTCCTGTCCACGCTCGGAGTCACATTTACGCAACCCGCCCTGCCCGCCGTCGCAGCCAGCCCTCCCATGGAGACACTTCCCGGTGCACTGGCCCCGGTGCCGCCCGGGGCGACCTATATCGGACCGGCTCCCGCTTCGGTCGCGCTACCCCTGGAGGTGGCGTTGGAGCCGCGAGATCCCGCGGCTCTCAGCGCAGCTGTACAGGCGGTGTCGGATCCCGGTTCGCCTGCGTACCGCCATTTCCTCACGCCCGGCCAGTTCACTCAGCTCTACGGCCCGACTCCCGCCGCCATCGCACAGGTCACGTCGGCGCTCCGGTCCAAAGGGCTCTCGGTGGGAACAATCTCAGCCACCGGCTTGACCCTCCCCATCAACGCCAGCGTGGCCCAGGCCGAATCGGCCTTCTCGACTCCCATAGCCGCCTACCGCTTGTCGTCGGGGCAAACGGGCTACGACAACACGGCGGCCCCGAGTGTTCCTGCCTCCGTGGCTGCCCAGATTCAGGGGATCCTCGGCCTCGACACATTGAGCCCCCCGGTGCCGGTGGGCGGGGTAACCGCGCCGGCGCAATCTCCGGGGCGTGCGTCCACCACACAAAGCGCTGCGCTGGCCAGTGGTCAGCCGGCTCCGACCGCCGGATCCTGTGCCAACAACATCAACAATGTGAAGAGTCAGACCAGGGCGCTCGATGCCGTCGATCTGGCCCAGGCGTACTCCTTCGATCCGGCATACACCAACGGCAACTACGGATCGGGCGCAACCGTCGCGCTGGTGGAGCTGAGCGGAGCCGGGTACAGCTCCTTTGACATCTCCACGTTCGCCAATTGCTACGGGATCTCCCTCGGTGCAAACCAGATCACGGAGACGATCATCGCCGGCGGGGGAGCCACGGGTGGGAACACCACCGAAGCAGAATTGGACATTGAGACGGTCCTCTCCCTGGCGCCCAAGGCCTACATCGCCGTGTACGAAGGGGGTCCCACCTCGTCTCTCTATGACGTCGTCAACCGGATCGTCAGCGATGACACGGCCAAGATCGTCAGTGCCAGCTGGACCAACGGTTGCGAGGCCTATGTGGGGCAGGCCTACCAGAATTCCGAGAACACCCTCTTCCAAACCGCGGCCATGGACGGGCAATCGGTTTTCGTCGCTTCGGGCGACCAGGGATCTGAAGGCTGCAACGTCAACGGCGTGTTCTCCGCGCCCACGGGAGCTGGGCCCGATGCCCAGGCCATCGACCCGTCCACTGGCACCCTCTATGTCGCCAATCAGGCCGCTAACACCGTCAGTGTCGAAAGTGAGGGAAGCCCGGCCAATCCGTCCGGCTTCTCGACGGTGAGCACGGTGGCCACCGGGAGCACACCGGACGCGGTGACGCTGAATCCGTCAAGGAACGAACTACTGGTGGCCAACCAGGGATCGAGCTCCCTTACCGCGGTGCCCACTGGCACGTGCAACCAGTCGATCACGTCAGGTTGCAGCTCTCCCACGACGGTGACCGCATCAGGAGGGCATCTCAGCGGACCGACGGCACTGGCTGTCAACGGGTCAACCCTCTATATCGCCAATTTAAGCGGAACCGTTGCCGTTTTTGCCGCCGCGACGGACTCGTACGTGACGAGCGTCAACACGCTCGCCTCCACCGCCCCCACCGCACTCGCGGTCGACCCCAACACCGGCATCGTGTATGTGTCCGATGGCACCAACAACCGCGTCGAGTACTTTGCCGGGTCCAGTTGCAACGCAACCACGACATCTGGCTGCGCGACGGCACCGGGCGCGGTGACGGTCGGCAACGACCCGGTGGCCATGACCGTCGACTCGGGTGCGGGTGATCTCTATATTGCCAACGCAGGGACCGGTGGGGGGGTGTCGGTGGTCGGATTGGCCTCGCAAACAGTCACGACCACCATCTCAACAGGTCAACCGGCAGTAATCGGCCTCGATGGCATCGGTCGTGTGCAGTCGATCTCCATGGCGCCGAACAAAAGTGACGTCCTGGTCGTCCTCAATGGCCTGGCCTTTCCCGGCGACGTCATGGCCACCATCCATCCCGGGACCCAGGCCATCACGGCAACCGTGGATCTGAACTCCGGCACCGACGCCATGGGGCAACTGGTCAGCGACCAGACCCGCGGCTATGCCTGGGTGACCGACGTGACCAGTACTGGGGATGTCTTGCAGAACCTGAACCCTGGTGTGTCGGATCCGGCCGGCCAGCCCTACATCACCGGGGTGGGGGGTACCTCGCTGACCGCCCTCGGGCCCCCGCCAACCGAGTCGGTCTGGAACGACCAGCTGTACTATGCCGAGGGCGCCGGCGGCGGGGGCATCTCACAGAGCTTCGTGATGCCGAACTACCAGCAGTCGCTCGGTCGCATCACGGGGAGCAGTGGAACTCCCTGTGGCAATTCCGGTGGGGATTGCCGGGAGGTTCCCGACGTCGCGGCGGACGCCGATCCGAGCACGGGTTACATCATTTATGACACGGTCAACGGTGCGGGAGGCTGGAGCGCCGCGGGTGGTACCAGCGGCGCCGCGCCACTGTGGGCGGGCGTACTCGCCGATGTCGCCTCGGCAAATCCCAGCAGCGCAGGTTTCGGCAATTTGAATCCCACCCTCTACTCGTTGGCCCAGGTCAGTCCCGGTACCTACTTCAACGACGTCACAGTCGGGAACAACGACTACAACGCCACCAATGGCGGACAGTTCCGGGCCATGACCGGCTACGACATGGCGACCGGCCTTGGTACTCCCATTACCTCGGCCCTGGCCACCGGCATCACATCACTCACCGTCAGCGTGACCCTCTCGGGTTCCCAGACCTACGGCTCCTCGGTCCCGGCCTTCACCCAGACCAACAATGGGCCCAGCGGGATCAGTGTCACCGGGTCACTGAGCTGCACCACGGTGGGGAGCTCCACCGCCATCGGCCCGACCCTGGCGGCGGGGAGCTACACCGTCCTGGCCTCCAGCTGTTCGGGCGCCACGCTGAGCGGCACGAACTCGGGTGATTACACCATCGCCTACCTCAGCGCACCCAACGGGTTCGTGGTGAGACCGGGCACGAACCCGTCGCCTCCGCCCCCCCCGCCTCCGCCTCCGCCCAGTCACGGCTATTGGCTCGTGGGCTCGGATGGCGGGATCTTCACCTTCGGCTCTGCGCAGTTCTACGGCTCGACGGGCAACATCAGGCTCAATCGCCCCGTCGTCGGGATCACACCGACCGCTGACCTCGGGGGCTATTGGCTCGTCGCCACGGACGGCGGGATCTTCAGCTTCGGTGACACGCAATTCTACGGATCCGTCCCCGGTCTCGGGTTGGCTCCGGCCGGGAGTAGCGGCCCGGGCCAGCGCCTCAACGCGCCCATCGTCGGGATGGTGCCGGCGATTGACGACCGGGGCTACTTCATGGTGGCTTCGGACGGCGGGGTCTTCGCCTTCGGTGACGCCACCTTCGAGGGTTCGTGCCCGGGCATCATCGGTGGCTGTTCTGGTCCCGCCGTGGCCGTCATGCCCGACGCCAGCGGCCACGGGTACTGGCTGGTCACCCAGACCGGTCACGTCTACACCTTCGGCGACGCCCCCTTCCTGGGGGCGCCCGGTCCGGTCAGCTCTGCGGTCACTTCGGCGGTGCGCAGCCCCGACGGGAGGGGCTACTGGATCCTCACGGCGGGGGGGACGGTGTACGCCTACGGCACTGCGCTCAACTTCGGCGGTCCGGCTTCTTCGGTGGGCGGTCTGAACCCGGCCTCGGCCATTTTCACGACATCCGACGGGGGCGGTTACTGGGTGGCATCGGCCATCGGATCGGTCTTCACCTACGGCGACGCCCCCTTTGACGGTTCGATGGCAGGCACCCACCTCAACGGTTCGATCATCGCCGCCACGGGATACTGAGCGGCTCACTGGACGGGCGCTCTCTCCGGGGCTCCCTCAGGCCTACCGGGACCGCCGGGCCCACCGGGACCGCCGGCGGGGTGGTCAAGCGCCTCCGAACCGGCGTGGAGCTTGTCGATCGTCACCACTCCGTCGTTCGTGACCGTGCTGAAGGTGACCTTGTCGCCAAGGGAGAGAGCGCTGAGCGTGGACTCACCGTTCTTGTCGATGTCGCTGTTCGAACCGACGGCATACACCGTCGTACCGATGGTCACGCTGGCGCTACCGACCGCGGTGACCGTCCCGCTGTTGGTGAGGGACAGTCCCCTCTGCCCGTCAGCACCCGAGGTACACGGAGAAGCAGCCGGAGTAGCCGCAGTCACCACGGCCGGGGTGGCAGCGGATGCCCCCGAGGCGGCAGCGAGGTAACCACCTCCGGCCGCACCAATGGAGACCAGCGATGCTCCGACGATCACCCGCTTACCGAGCACACGCCGCCTCAATCTGTTGACGGGTGGCTCATCCCTCGTTGACTCACTTTCGGTGTGCATCTTTCCTCCTTCGCGCACCCACTTGGTGCTCCCACGTACCCTGAAGGGTGGAAATGCCAACCCCATATGGCCCAGGTGGGAACCTGCTGTGACTTGGGCGCAGGAAGCGCCAGGAAAGCAGGAGGATCGATACTCAGGCTGGGCCTGGGGGCCGCAACCCGGCAAGCTGTGCCGCTCAGCTGCGGTCCTCTACCCCGCTTTGCGCGCAAGCTTGAGGAGCTCCGCCACGGCCGCCACGAAGCCCTGCCCGATCTCACTGACGTCGGGCACTACATCGGGACAGGCCATGACGCCCACATTGAGGTGATCGCCCTCGCTCAAGACGGTGATGTTCGCCCCTGAGCCCTCCATCAACGGTCCCATCGGGTAGATGGCCCGGACGACGGCACCGGCGCAGTAGAGGTCGATCGGGGGACCGGGCACATTGGAGATGATGAGGTTGAAAATCGGACGGTGGTAGTTGGATAGGTGCAAACCCGAGTACATCCGCGCCCCGAACGTCATGATTGAGGGAGGTGCAAATCCGGACATCTCCTGAAGCGATTGCGTGCCCATGGTCGATTGCATCTCTTTGGAGGCCAGTGCGTTCTCGTGCACCGCGTACAGGCGCGCTACCGGATCGTCGGGGACCAGCGGGAGGGACACCATCATGTTTGAGACCTGATTCCCCAATTCCTCACCCGGTTCCTCCGAGCGGACGTTGACCGGCACGGCCACAATGAGGGGTTCCTCGGGGAGCTGGTCGCGGGTAAGCAGATAATGGCGCAGGGAGGTACCCGAGGCGGCAAGGACGACATCGTTGATGGTCGTACCGAACGCCTCCTTAATCGTCCGCACGTCGGCAATGGCGACCTTGGTCAGACTCACCGATCGCCGCGGCGACAGCGAGCCGTTCAGCGCTGACTTGGGTGCGGTGAGAGCGGCGTTCTGGCCCCTGGCGCGCTGTGCCAGCCAGGTCCGTGCCGAGTTGCCCACATTCACCAGCGTCCGCACCATGGCGGCGGGAGCCTCCCTCTGGCGGGCCAGGAAAGAGGCCACTGAGCCCATGACGAGCGCAGGAGAGGAAGGCATCGCGTCGGGCACCCACTGCTCGGCGGGCGGCACGGTTGTCCCCACTTCGGCAGTGAGGTCAAACAGTGATGCCATCAACTCGCCTCCGGCCGCGCCGTCCATGATGGAGTGATGGAGCTTGGCCACCATGGCCACCCGACCACCCTCCACTCCCTCCACTACCGCGATGGACCACAGCGGCCGATCACGCTCAAGGGAGATTCCGGCAAACTCACCGGTGAAGCGCTCGAGCGCGGCCCAGGTCACGGGAGTGGGAAGCGGGGCGCGGGTCAGGTGCGCATTGAGGTCGAACTCGGGGTCCTCCATCCACAGCGGATGATCGATCTTCCCGGGCGGCGCCACGGCTCGCCTGCGCAGTGGCGGGATCAGATGGAGGCGATCCGCCAGGGCCTTCCTGATCTCGACCAGCCCGAAGGACTCGGCGCCGCCGGGCACGGTGGAAGGGTCGAGAAGGACGACGCCGATCACGTGCATGTGGGCGGTCGATGTCTCCATATAGAGAAACGAGGCGTCCATTCCCGTCATCTGGTGCATGGTTCCTACTTTCTCTCCGGCAGGTCCAGCGGTGTGGATGGGTCGATGGCGGCGGCGGCCAGCTGTTTGGCCCACGGATAGTCGGGTTTGCCGCTCGGAGAACGCTGGACGCGTTCGACGGTGATGACTTGCCGGGGGATTTTGTAGCCGGTCAACTTCCCGCGGCAGGCCAATCGCACGTCCTCGGTGCTGACGGTGGTTCCGGGTGTCGGCTGGACCACCGCGACCACCCGCTCGCCGAATCGCTCGTCCGGCACGCCGACGACGATGGCGTCGACCACGTCGGGGTGCCCCTTGACTGCAGCCTCGACCTCATCGGGAAAGACCTTCTCGCCTCCGGTGTTGATGCTCAACGACCCCCGGCCCAGGACCTTGATGGTCCCGTCCTCCTCGACCGTCGCCATGTCCCCGGGGAGCGCCCAACGGGTCCCCTGGGACTCGACGAAGGTGGCCGCCGACTTCTCGGGGTCACCCAGGTACCCGACCGGTACGTGCCCGCTGCGCCCCAATTTCCCGATCACTCCGGATCCTGGCGCCACCGGAAGGAGATCCACTCCGAGCACGTTCGTCTTCTCGTTCACCCGCAGACGGGGTGCCCCGAACGGGTCGTCGGCCGGCGCCTCCCCGCCCACCTGGCCGGTCTCCGATGATCCGAACAGATCGGCCACGATTCTCCCGGGCAGCAATTCGGCGATGCGCTCCTTCGTCGATGGCGAGAGCACTGCGCCGCCTGAGCCGAAGGCCAACAACGATGAGAGGTCGTAACGGTCCGGGTTCTCTGCCAGCGCCGCCACCAGGGGGCGGGCCATGGCGTCCCCCACCAGGACGACAGCATTGACCGCCTCCGCCTCCACCAGCCGCCACACTTCGACCGGGTCGAAGGCGCCTCCTTCCACTGTGACGACCTTCCCGCCGCCGAACAGGGTGGAGAAGGCGAGCCAGTGCCCGGCCGCATGCATGAAGGGCGGGATGGCGAGAGCCGTGATCCCCGGGTGGAGGACCCGCAGCGCCAAGTCCTCCGCCGAGGTGATGTGGTCCCCGAACGACAACGGGTCGCCGCCACCCATGGCAGCGAAGAAGATGTCCTGGTGGTGCCAGAGGACTCCCTTGGGCATCCCTGTCGTACCCCCGGTGTAGACGCAGTAGAGGTCATCGGCTCGGCGCGGGGCGAAGCCGCGGCTGTCCGGAGCGGAGGCGATCACCGTTTCGTAGTCCTCTGCGGCACCCGGTGCACTTTCGCCATCGGACACCCCGAGCAGGGCACGGGTCTCGGGCATGGCGTCGAGAGCCCCGCTCACGGCGGTGGCGAAGCGGTTGTGGAAGATGAGACCCACCAGGCCTGCATCCCGGTAGAGGTATTGAAGTTCGCCCGCCACGTAGCGGTAGTTGACGTTGACGGGCAGGGCGCGGATCTTGAAGCAGGCGATCATGCCCTCCATGTACTCGGTGCCGTTGGCCAACTGGAGGCCCACGCGATCGCCCGGTCCTATTCCATGGAGCTCCAGGTGATGGGCCAGACGATTGGCGCGCTGGTCCAGTTCCAGGTAATTGAGCCTCCGCGGGCCCGAGACCATGGCCGTCTGCGACCCCGCGACGTCGACGACGCTCTCGAAGAGATCGGCAAGATTGAACTCCACGGCCCTCCTCCCTCAAATGGTCCCCCGGCATCGCAAACAGGGCCAATACCGTGAGTAGTATCCCAGGTGGAGCGAGCCTGCCATATTTGCGGCACGCCGATGCGGGGGAGGTCGCCGGTGGGCGAGGCAGAGCACGAAGTGGCGCCCGGCGACGGGTTGGCGAGCCGGCTTGAGCTCGTGACGGAGAGCGACGACCCTGGAGCCCGGGTCTCGGCCCTGAGCCGCATCACGGGCTGGTACCGGTCGGTGGCCCGGTTCGCGAGGGGTCGCGCTCTCGTGCGGGCCACCCGCGCCGTGCCGCGGACTTTGCACTTCGTCGGCTCGACCATGCGGAGCGGCGAGGTGTCCGAGTCCCTGCCGGCGCCGCACCTCACCTTCGGTCTGGCGGCTCAAGTGGCCATGGACGAGGCGCTCCTGGCCATGGCCATGGCGCCGCGGCGCTTTCCCCACCGGGCGGACTACGGCAGGGTGGGCGGCGAGCTCGCCGACGCCCAGGCCATGTACGGACGTCGCGGATGGAGGGCCGATCCCTCCTCCTACCATCGGGCACCTCCGGCCATTTCGGATGCCGATGTGACGGCGAGCCGGGGTTGGGCCCACGGCCTGCGCTACGACCGGTGGAACTGGGACAGCGGGTTCGCCCCCCATCCGGGCGAGCCCGGCGCTGATCGCTGGATGGCCTTTGAGCCGAATCGCACCGCCTCGGCCGCTATCGTCGCCCATGCCGACGGTCCCCGCCCCTGGGTCATCGGCACGCACGGGTTCTGCATGGGGTTCCCGTTCATGGACTTCCCGGGCCTGCAGGTGGCGCGGCTGCACCGCGAGCTCGGGTTCAATGTGGCCCTCCCCATCCTCCCGCTGCACGGCTCGCGGCGGGTGACCCGGGTCAGCGGAGAACCATTCCTTTCCTTTGACCTCATGAACGCGGTGCACGGTCTGACCCAGGCCGTGTGGGACATCAGGAGGCTGATCCAGCTGGTCCGCCAGCAAGGGGCCACGTCGATCAGCCTCTACGGCATCTCGCTCGGCGCCTACGTGGTCTCTCTGCTGACGGGGATTGAGGACGGCCTCGACGGCGTGGTGGCCGGTATCCCGGTGTCGGACTTCCCCGGGTTGTTCCACCGCCACAGCCCACACCACATACGCGCCA
>Ga0307373_10001030_pt1 | contig 52834 bp, 55 predicted proteins | sample OX2MG_FD_202534 | JGI IMG/M metagenome (GOLD analysis project Ga0307373, IMG submission 202534) | Soil microbial communities from Risofladan, Vaasa, Finland - OX-2 | ecosystem: Environmental > Terrestrial > Soil > Coastal area > Acid sulfate soil | place: Finland: Risofladan, Vaasa | collected... | reverse complement strand
GAAGACGTCCCGGCGCTCAGTATCGACTACAACTACGGCACGAATCTCCAACACGCTTTAGCCCTGAGCCGTCACCTCTTGCGAAACGAGCGCGGTGACCGTCAGATCGTGGTCGTCACTGACGGCGAGCCCACCGCGCACCTGACCGAGACCGGCGAGCCCTTCTTCTCCTGGCCCCCGGTGCGCGAGACCTTGGAAAAGACGATGGCTGAGGTACTGCGTTGCACCAAAGCCGATATCACGATCAACACGTTCGCGCTCGATATTGAGCGCAGCCAGTTCCCCTTCGTCGAGCAGATCGCCAAGGTCAACGGCGGGCGACTCTTCTACACCGACGTCGACGACCTCGGCGCGTACGCGCTGGATGACTTCGTTCGCCACCGTCAAACGGGGTAGTCGTATATCAGGTTGATCAGGATTCTTATAAATTCCATTTGCAATTTGGTCCGAACCCCGCCACAATGACACCGTTGTAATTACATCGGTGGCAGAGGTCGCTGGTGGGGAGGAGCATCGTGGAGATCGTCGAACTTCTAAGCGGTATGGAAGACCGTGGCTGGCAGGCCCGGGCGAACTGCATGGGCGTCGATCCCGATCTCTTCTTCCCAGAGAGAGGAGCTTCGACGCGCGAGGCCAAGGAGGTCTGTCGGGGGTGCGTCGTGCGTGAAGACTGCCTCGAGTACGCCCTCGACAACGGCGAGAAGTTTGGGATTTGGGGCGGCATGAGCGAGCGCGAACGACGTCGGCTTCGCCGAGCGCGCGCCATCGAGCGCCGCGCGAAGGCGGTTTAGGCGCTGCGCGCTTCGATGGTGGCGTCGGGTGAAAGCCCGAGCAGGTCCCAGCGGCTCGGATCTTCGTGGCGCAGCACTGATTCGGGGACAAGCCCGACGAGTTCGCCTCGAATGATTCGTTGCGCGCCCACACGTTCGGCCACGGTGTCGTAGACGAAGCCGGGGCCCACGTCGTCGGGCGTGACGAGGTTGCAGCTCACCTGGGTCGCTCCACCGAGGTCAAAGCCGAGCGATCGAACGGCGGGCCCTCGTAACGCGGCGGCTAGCTTCCTGGTCTCTTCGAGAGAGACGCCGCTGAGCCAGAGGTTCCAGGCCACCAGCACGTCGCGTACGCCCAGGGCCGACGCGCCACGCGCCGGCGAGGCCGTACGGGGCCCGCGGTCAGGCCACAAGTCAATGAAAGCGCGTCGGCGAACTTCGGGCAGGGTACGAGCGTCGGGCGAGGGATGTCCGACATAGAAAAAGACCGGTACGTCAAAGGTGTCCGCGAGCCAAGCCGCCGTCTCGTCGCGAAGGGCCAGCGCCACGGTCTCGTCGTCGTGGTACGCGACGAAGGGTACGACGTCAACGACGCCGAATCGCGGGTGCACCCCTTGGTGATTTCGTAGGTCAAAATGCTCGTAGGCCGCCGAGACGAGGGCGCGAACGTCGTGGGCGAGGGCCGGGGCGTCGGCGACGAGGGTGAAGACGCTTCGATTATGGATGGGGTCACTGTGTCGGTCGCGACACGACGTGCCCGCGCGGCGCGAAACGTCGTCGAGCGCCTCGAGGTCAAGGCCGTCCGCGATATTGATGACGCATTCGAACACGAAAAGAGTTACGAAACGTCGCGGTTCATGATGCGCAGACGCCGGCGCTCGCGCGCCAAACGGCGGCGCTCACGTTCGCTGCAGCCACCCCACACGCCGTGATCGACGTGTTGGGCGAGCGCGTATTCGAGGCACTGGGCCATGACGGGGCACGTTTTACAGATTCGTTGAGCGGCGAGTACCCCTAGACCGTCGCGCGGAAAGAAGACCTCCGCCGGGTAGTCCCTGCACTTGCCATCTGCCATCCATTCGGACCCCACTTTGTCCTCCTTTGTCGGCCTCTACTTCACAGTACCGAGGAATCGGGAGTCGTCATGAACATGTCACTTTCCGCGTTCACCCGCGGAGTCTCATTTCCGCCCAAAATAAGGGTTTGCGGCGCCCGGTAGACTGGAACTCTTAGACCGTTCTAAAGGAGCGCCGTGAGTCAGGTTCCCGCCAGCGAAGCCACCGAAGTCGTAGATCCGGTCGGCCACGTCCAGGTGGTCTACCTCGGACCAGTCGCGCCGCACTGGGAGTGCCGCATGGTCTTTGGCGACGAAGAGCAGATCCAGGCCTTCGTCGATCGAGTCGACGCGCGCCTTCGTTTCCTGCCACCGCACGATCCTCAATTTCGCCGAAACCGCGAGCGCGTGAACCGCGACGCTGAGCGCGAGAACTTACTCGTCGAGTGGAACCTCGGTTACGACGAAGAGGTTTAAGCGAGCGGTGAATTCGTCACGCGCTCGAACCAGGCCGTAGGCGCTTCGAGTTCTTCGTCGCTCGGCAAGCCGTCGACGCGTAAGAAGGCGTCGAAGATCTTCAACGAGTGCTCGGCGCTCAGTGACTCGACGAATCGCTGCGCGGCGTCGTGATGCTCTCCATGCGTCGAGATTCCAAAGAGCGCCGCGGCGGCGTCTTCGCCTCGCGCGTCAGAGAGATGGTGGCGCTTCAGGGCCTCGACGAGCGCGGGACGCGGACCGAGGATGGCCGCGGTGACTTCGAGGGCCACCGCACGAAAGAGCGCCAGCAGTGAGGCGGCGGCCGCGTTGATCGCACGGGTCGCGGGTGAATCGTCGGGCAGCGCCACGCCGTCGAGAAGGGCGCTTGGATCGTTCATCAGGTCGTTGATGTCGCCTTGTTGCATCATGGTCTGCAGTCGCTCCATCAGATGCCCCTGAAGCGCGTTCACTTCGTGCACGCTGTCAAGCAGCAGGGCTCGTAGTGCGTCGCTCGTGCCTGGTTGACTCAAGATGAGCGAGGCCGTGAACTCCTCGGCCAGGGCGTAGACGTAGACCTCGTCGCGATCGAGCGACCACTCGGCGGCGAAGTGAGCCAGGTTGTTCACGACGAGAAGTCGTCGGGCGTTCACGCGGGGCAGTGGCAGCGCCGAGAGCGACCAGGCTCGCTCCGAGAAGTGCCCGGCCACCGAACCCATCTGAAAACCCACGAAGAGCGGTCCGATCACGTGGGCCATTTGGGCCACCACCTCGTTCGCGTCGCTCTCGGAGGACTTCGCGAGCTCGGCGCCACTGGCGACCATGGGCGCGATAAGCGGACGCCACTGCTCGAGCGCGGCGCCCGTCAGCGTTGAGCGGTTGACCGCTTCGACCGTCGCTTCAACCGCGACGCCAAAGAGAGCGTCGATGTGGCGCGCGACGAGGGGGGCGAGTTCTTCGAGGCGTTGGCGCTCGACCGGCTGAGCGTTGGGATCACCGTCCTCGCCCCGCGCGATATTGAGCGCGAGTTGGCTCGCGGTCTGGTACCAGGCGTCCGGGCCTTGTTGTTGGAGGAGGGAAAAGATGTCGCCGAACATGTCGCCAAATGGGTTTACGCTCACGTTGCCACGTTAGAGGTCGCAGTTGAGCGAAACGACGGCGTGGTGGAGGTGCCCACCGCGTTCAAAGATCAGTTGTGCCCTGGAATAGGCCGGGGTCAGGTACAACGTTGAGGCGAGGTCGTTCCACGAGTTGATTTGCGTACCGTTCAAACTGGTCACCACGTCGCCAACCCGGAGACCGGCGTGGGCGCCAGGGCTGTAGGGAACGACGTTGGCAATGCTCACGCCGCCGCCTTGGGCCGAGGCGCCCCGAACCCCGAGATTCGCGTGACACCCGCGGCCCGTTGCCACCACGGTGGCCACACGCGCCACGAACGTCGCCGGGTACCAGAGGTGCTGCGACGACAAGACGGCAACGACCTGGCCCTTGGAATCGACGGCGATGGCGTCCACGTAGTCGCTCATACTGGTGTCGGACTTGGTGGCGAGGTAGTGCACCACGCCATGGCTGTTGAGCGAGGGATCGCCGAGCGTCGTGATCGACCACTTGAACGAGGGCTTCGTCGTGGAGCCTCTCTCAATGGGCGCGACCGCCGTCACGGTGGCCGCCGCGGGCAGCGCGTCGAGATGGGCTTCGGCGACGTTAAGGCCGAGGTGCACGATGGAAAAGTCCATGACGTTGTCACGGCCCACGAGGGTGACGGGAAAGTTGACGTGGTTCGCCGTCGATCCGGTGAGGAGGGCGTTCACGGGAATCTTGGTCGTGGTGACCGCCAAATTGTTCGCCAGTACCAACGCCGGAACGTCATCGACGTGGCCGGGCGTTGAAATCGCGAGGTCGACCAGGTGCGCCGCGGCGAGACGCGAAACGGCCGGCAGATCCGTGAGGGAAGCCGCGAGGTGCGCTGGATTGTTCGAGACCACGGCGTGGGAGCGATTCACCATCAGCACCGAGGAGCCCACGAGGGCGAGGATCGCGGCGACAACGATCACGGGGCGAGCGCTTCGAACGCGTGGCGCGGACGTGGGAAGTTTCGCGAAGCTCGGAAGTTCGCTGGGGTGGACCCAGGTTCGCCGCTCGGTGGGCGGCGGGCTACCGCGAGGGCGCCTCCACGGATTCATTCTCCACCAGGCCACGCTGTTCAGGTTAGTGAGAGTTACCTCATCTTTAGGGGTCGCCCTAGCATTGCTGCCTATGGCTCTGGACGTGGCGCTCGACATTGGAACCGCTTCGACCCGACTCGCGACGGCCCAACGTGGCGTGCTCTTCAATGAACCGACGATGGTGGCGATTGACACTTCGAGTGGCGACGTCGTTGAGGTGGGTCACGGAGCGATGGATCTGGTCGGGCGCACACCGAGGCACGTCGTCGTCTTTCGGCCCTTCGCGCAGGGCGCGACGGTTGACTTTGACGTGACCGCTCGACTCATCGCGGGGCTCTTTGATCGCGCCGGCGTCTCGAAACTCTCGCGAGCGCGCGTCGTGATGAGCGTGCCATCCTTGGCCACCGCGATCGAGCGTCGGGCTCTTCGCCAGGCCGCGATCCAGGCGGGAGCGCGGGAAGTAAGTCTGGTGGAGTCGCCCCTCGCGGCCGCGATCGGCCTCGGACTCCCGATTCAAGATCCCGTCGGGTCCGCCGTCGTGTTGCTCGGGGCGGGCGCTTCGGAAGTCGCGGTCATCTCTCTTGGAGGGATCGTCACTGGAAGCGCGCGCCGTCTCGGAGGTCTCGACGTCGACGCCGCACTCGCGACGTTGCTGCGCGTCCAGCGTGGAGTCGTGGTCGCGCCGTCAGTGATTGAAGAGCTGAAAATATCCCTGGGCGACGCGACCGCGAAGTCGAGCGCTCACCCCGAGACGGTGGCGGCCCGAACGGTCGATCGCGGTGAGCCGGTCATCGCCACCGTCGACGCCGAACTCGTGCACCGCGCGCTCGGCGATATTTTGATTGCGCTCATTCGCATGGTGCAAGAGTGTCTGAGCGACACGCCGCCCGACCTCTCCCAAGACGTCTCGGCGCGAGGCATGTCCCTGGCGGGGGGTGCCGCACGGCTCACGAACCTCGATGGGCTCTTGGCCGCCAGCACCGGGGTGGACGTGAACATCGCTCCCGACCCTGAACTCGTCGTCATTCGCGGCCTGCAGTACTGCCTCGAGGAGATGGCTTCCCTGCACGCACTGTTTCGAGAGGCCGATCGTTGATGAGGGACGGTCGAAATCGATGCGAGCGCTCGCTCATGAGCACCTTGGGCGAACCAGGAGGTCGAGCGTAAAGGTGACGGGCTCCTAGTCGTTCTCGTGGCGGCCCAGCTGGGTCACCGCGGCACGAACCTGCCAGTCACGGTCGTCGCCAGCGCGCGCCAGCGCCTCGTCGACTTCTGGACCCTCGAAGTTCGACAACGCCACGATGGCGCGTCGACGAATCGGAGCCTTGTCGTCCAACGCCGCGATGATGGTTGAAAGCCCCGACTCCTCGCCGAGTGCGCCAAGGGCGGCGACCGCGCTTTCGCGGCACCTCGCGTCGGCGTGCTCGCGCGCCATCGCGGCGAGCGCGTCGAGCGCGGGTTTGAAGCGATGTTCACCGAGCGCGAACGCGGCTCGTTCGCTCACCAGGGCGTCCTCATCGCCCAGCGCCAAGACCAGTCGTTCCAGGTGGTCATCGCTGCAGTCTTCGCGGTAGGCGAGCAGGCGAACGACGTCTCGACGGATCGCCACGTTCGAGTCGTCGAGGAGGGCGAGCCATTCGTCATCGATGAGAAAACCTTGGCGCGCGGCTCCACGAAGAGCGACGACGCGAACGCGTGCGTCGGCGCTGGAGAGATGGCCGCGAAGAAGCGCTTCGGGGTCTTCGCCGCGCCCGAAGCCGGCCGCGACCAGAGCACTGTTCGGGTCCTCCGCTAGCGTCTCATCATCACTTTGCACGAGTCCATCTCATCATCTTTGCGTCGACGGCGACGTCTGGCCCCTTTCGCGTTCGTCGCGCTGGTGCTCTTAGGCATGATTGGCCTGCAGCATTGGGACCTTAATGAGTACGCCATCACCCCCGGTGACGCCACCGCGGTAGCGCCGCTCGTGCACGTCCACGGCCTCTCGACCGATAGGCATCACGACCAGATCCTGCTCACCGACGTCTTCTTGACCCGAGTGACCGCGTGGAACTGGCTGCTCTATCAGTTTCAAGGGCACGTCGAGTTCCTGACGCCTGACCAACTCCTCAGCCCCGGAGTCCCCTCGGACGAACTTGACGCCCAGGGATACCTCGAAATGAGCGATTCGAAGCAGGCCGCCGAAGTCGCGGCCTTTCGCGCGCTGGGCTGGAAGATCGTCGCTCATCCCACCGGCGCCGTCGTGAACGAAGTCATCGCACCGTCACCCGCACGAAGCGCCCACCTTCACGTCGGCGATGAGATCGTGAGCGTCAACAACCAGGTGATCGTGAATTCTTGTTCCTTCATCTCCGCCGTTCGCGATCTGGCGCCGGCGAGCCGGCTGGAGCTGGGTGTGCGCCCCGTGCACATCTCCAACTCGGGTGTCCTCTCGTGGGGATCGGTGCTGCGACGTTCGCTCACGACGGCGCCCGCACCGAAGGGTTTCGCGTCGTCAGGCTGCGCGAACCAGTCGGGTCCCCCGCGCTCGTGGTTGGGCTTGGCGATCGAGAACGGCGTGCACTACGACGTGCCGGCCAAGGTGTCCATTAATACGTCCAACATCGGGGGCCCCTCGGCGGGGCTCGCGATGACCCTCGCGCTGATTGACCGACTCAGCGCGGGTTCGCTCACGGGAGGCCACGTCGTGGCGGCGACCGGGACGATCAGTGCCAACGGCGCGGTCGGTGACGTGGGCGGAGTGGCCGAAAAGACGGTCGCCGTCCAGCGCGCCGGGGCGCGCTACTTCATCGTTCCCCAGGTAGAAGTCGCGACGGCGCGGGCCAACGCGAACCCGGGGCTGAGCGTCATCGGGGTGAAGACCCTCGCCGAGGCGCTGAAGGATCTGCGGGCCCTGGGGGGTAGCAGTCCCACCGCCTTGACCAGGCCGTCTTAATCCAAGGCAGGGGTCGGCCGCGCCGTAGTCTTGAAGGAATGGACGAACGCAGAATCCTCTCGACCACGCGTCAGTCGTCGGCCGAGATCACTCGGACGAATTTCACGACGGTGCGCAAGGGTGGACTCGATCCTCACGAGGTGCGCCTGCACCTGGAGTCCGTGGCTCGTGAGATGGGGCACCTCGAAACCCGGATCCGCGAACTTCAAGAGCAGTTGAGCGAAGCCCAACGGCGCGCGGCGAATCCCACCTTTGACGAAGCCACGCTGGCGACCGCCTTGGGCGCCCAGAGCGCGGCCATCTTGCGTTCGGCCCATGAAGAGGCGGGGCGGGTGACGGCCGAGGCGCAAGAGCGAAGCGCCGTGATGTTCACCGAAAGCCAGCAACGAAGTGCCGCGCATCTGATTGAGGCCCAAGAGCGTGCGACGGCGCTGGTCAGCGAGGCCGAAGGTACGGCCACGCAGGTCGAGCGCGAAGCGCGTCTTGGTGCGGAGCGCCTCATCGAATCGGCCAAAGTGAACGGTGAGGCCCTCGTCGAGCGCGCCCGCGAGCAGGGGCGCGCTATCGTCGACCAAGCCAACGACGCTCGTCGAGCGGTGCTGAACGACCTCGCGGTCAAGCGCAAGGCGCTGCACCTGCAAATCGAGCAACTGCGCGCCGCGCGAGACTCCCTCAGCGCCTTCATCGCTTCAATCGGCGACCAGGTCGACGGATTGGTCGACTCGCTGAACGCCTCGGATGAAAACGCTCGCTTGGCCGCACTCGAAGTCCTGCGTCGCCCGGTGACTCCAGAGCCCACGGAAGAAGAGTTGCTCGCCGGGACGCCGCTTCGCCAAGTCCCCGACGTCGCGACGACCCGGTCACCTGACGTCGACGCGTTGGGCGAGGCGTCGGGCGCGCCCAAGAGCCGTCGCCGGGTGCGATCCGAGGTCGCGGCGGAAGAGTCGCTGCTCGAGGATGATCCATCGGGCACCGACGTGGTCAATGAGATCTTCGCTCGCCTGCGCAAGGCCACGCTCGAAGAGCGCGGGGCGAGCGCGCCCGCGCCCAAGAAGCACGTCGCCGCCGCGAAGCCCGCGACCCCGGTGGGCGAGCTCTTCAGCCGACGTGATGACGCCTTGGCCGAGTCGCTCACGGTCCTCACTCGTCGGGTCAAGCGCGCGCTGCAGGACGATCAAAACGTGATGCTCGACCGATTGCGTGACGTGAAGGCCATGATCACGACCGAGCTCGAGGACGAACACGCCCAGCGCGCTCGCTACGCCGACGCTGCCCTTGACGCCCTCGCCGACGCGGCCGCCGCGGGTATCCAATTCGCGCACGCTGAGGGCGCGGGCGCCAGCGCCAACGTCTCTCGAGCCGGGATCGACGAGTGCGCGACCGATCTGGCGGTCACGGTCGTGCTCGCGCTGCGAAAGCGGATCCTCTCTGATGGCAGCGGTGACGGGCCCGAACGCGTGAACGCGGCATATCGGGAGTGGCGAGGCGCACGCGTGGAGCGACTCTGCACGGACTTCGCTCGCCGTGCCTTTCACCTGGGGGTGGTCGCCGCCTCGAGTGGTTCGAACGTTCGATTTATCGTGTCGCCTTCGGACCCGCCCTGTGACGCGTGCGCCCTCGACGCGGCGTCGGGCGAGCGTCCGGCGGGGCAGACCTTCCCCAGTGGCTCGGCCTACCCGCCTCTGCACGCGGGCTGTGCGTGCACCGTGACGCCCCTTTGAGTTTCGCGACCTAGGCTTTCGTCGTGCGAAGCCCCACTGACGTTCCCCATCGTCCGCGACGTCTGGGCCGATTCTCGCGCCGATTCTGGCTGGGCGCGATCGTCGCGGTCCTCTTGATCGGCTTTTTGTCCCTGCGCAATCTGGCGGTGCTGTGGACCGATCAACTATGGTTCTCGTCGGTCGGTCTGGGTAGCGTCTTTTCGACCCTCTTCTTCATCAAGGTCGGTCTCGGGCTGACCTTTGGCGCGGTCTTTTTCATCGTCATGTGGGGCAACTTGTTGCTCACTGACCGTTTCGGCGCTCGAGACCTTTCCTTTGACCCCGAAGACGAGGTGGTGCGCCGCTTTCAAAACGCGGTGCGACCCTACGCGAAACGGATCTACGCGGGGATCGCGCTGGTCATGGCCTTCGTGGCCGGACTCAACGCCACGAGCCAGTGGCAGCGCTACCTGCTCTTTGCCCACGCGCAGAAATTTGGCACCACGGATCCGCTTTTCCATAAGGACATAGGTTTTTACGTCTTCACGCTGCCGTTCTTGAACTACGTGGTGACCTGGTTCCTGGTGACGTTGATCGTGACCCTCATCGTCAGCACGATCTTTCACTATCTCAACGGCGGAATTCGCGCCGCTCGCGGCGCTCCGCGCGTCGCGCCCAGGGTTCGCGCTCACCTTTCGTTGATCGGCGCGGGCATCGCACTGGCCAAGGCGGCCGGTTACCTGATCGCGAAGTGGGAGCTCGTCAATTCAGGCAACGGCTACGTCCAAGGAGCGAGCTACACCGACGTGCACGCGCGCGTGCCTGCACTCACGATTCTCTTTGTTCTTTCGCTCGCCTCGGCGGCAATCTTGCTCGCGAATCTGCGAACGCGCGGCTGGTCGTTGCCGGTGGTGGCCGTTGGTCTTTGGGCCTTCGTGGCCCTCGTGATCGGCGTGTTGTATCCGACGATTCTTCAAGCCCTCAAGGTCAGCCCCAACCAAGAGACGCTCGAAGCGCCGTACATTCAAAGAAATATCGCCGCCACTCGTGGGGCCTACGGTCTGGACAAGGTCCAGTACAGCCCCTACGCCGGAGCGACCTCGATCACGGACGCCCAGGTCAAAGCCGACAAGGCGACCCTGAGCAACATCCGCGTCTGGGACCCCTCGGCGCAGATCGCTCTCGCCACGGTCACCCGGCGCGAGTCAATCCGCTCGTACTACACCTTCACGACGCTCGCCGTCGATCGCTACTTCGTGAACGGCAAAATGACCCCCGTCTTGATCGGCGCGCGTCAGCTCAACACCGCGAACCTGCCCTCCCAGTCGTGGTTGAACAATCACCTGCAGTACACGCACGGCAACGGGGTCGCGGTCCTGGCCGCCAACGGCGAGAACAACACGACGGGCAACCCCAACTTCGTCGTGGGCAACGTCCCTCCCCAGTCGATCGAAGGCATGCCGACGTTGACCCAGCCCGCGATCTACTTCGGCATCAACGACCCGGGCTGGGTGGTGGCCAACACCAAGCAGCCCGAGCTCGACTACCAAGTCAACACCGGCGTGAACGCCGGGACGCCCGTTGAAACGCACTACGCCAGCACCGGCGGCGTTCAAGTCGGCAACGCCCTTCGCCGATTCGCGCTGGCGCTGCGCCTGGGTGACTTCAACTTCTTGATCTCTAATCAGGTCACCTCAAAGAGCCGTGTGCTCTTCGTTCGCGACGTGCGCACCATGGTCCAAAAGGCCGCGCCGTTTCTCACCTTCGACGCTCAGCCCTACTCGGTCATCGCGAACGGCGAGGTGAACTACGTACTCGACGGCTACACCACCTCGGACCAGTACCCCTACAGCGAGAACGCCTCGAACATCACGTCGAGCACCGGGGGACTGCCGTACAGCTTCAACTACGTGCGCAACGCCGTCAAGGTCGTCGTCAACGCCTACTCGGGCCAGATGACCTTTTACGCCCAGGACCCCAACGACCCCATCTTGAGGGCGTACCGGGCGGCCTTCCCGGCGATGTTCCACCCGCTGAGCGCGATGCCCTCGACCATCCGCGAGCACCTGCGCTACCCGAGCGACCTGTTCGCGGTCCAGGCCGCCACGCTCGGCCGCTACCACATCAACTCGGCCAGCAGTTTCTACACTGCTTCGGACCGCTGGGCCGTCTCGCCCACGACGGGTGCGGGTAACCCCACCCAAGCGCTCGCGCACAAGCTCGTCACCGACGCGGCCGGCAACGTCATCTCCTCGTCCCTGGCGCCGATGAACCCGCTGCTCCAGGTGGGCTCGCTGCCCGGCGCGAACTTTCAAGAACTCCTTGAATCCATTGCCTACGTGCCGGCGGGTAACTCCGCGACGGTCCAGGGACTCACCGCCTTCATGATGGCCACGAGCAACCCCGGTGACTACGGGCAGATTCACGTCTACGAGACACCTCGGGCCTCGACGGTGATCAGTCCCGTCCAGGCCGACTCCGAGATGCAACAGAGCCTCGACGTCTCGTCCACGATCACGCTCCTTGACCAGCACGGCTCCACCGTGCTCTTGGGCAACAACGTCATGGTGCCCCTCGACCAGGCGCTGCTCTATATCCGTCCGCTCTACGTGACGAGCGCCTCGAACCCGCTGCCTCAGCTCAAGTACATCATCGCCGTCTTCAATCAAGACGTCGCGATCGCGCCCACGCTGAACCAAGCGCTCGCGTCCGTGCTCGGTGCCAACATCGGCACGACGACCGGCGGTGGCGGCACGACGACCGGCGGCGGCGGGACCACGACGGGCGGCGGCGGGACCTCGACCGGCTCAGTCGCGAACTATCTCCAAAAGGCGAGCGACGACTACAGTGCCGCTCAAAAGGCGCTGAAGTCCGGCGACCTCGCCACGTACCAACAGGACATCAACGCCATGAATCAGGCCATTCAGTCGGCGCAGAAACTGCTCGCGAAGGGCTAAGCGCCTGAGTTCGAGGAACTGAAATTGTCGCGCCCCGTGAGCCGCACGGCGACCGCGATGGGGATCAACATGATGAGGACCACGAGGGTCACCACCACGTTCACCTCGGGGAGTTTTTGACCGAGACGGATCGCGCCGAAGATCCAGATCGGCAGGGTGTTCTGCGCTCCGGCGGTGAAGGTGGTCACGATGACCACGTCAAAGATGAACGCTCTCTCGAACTCAGTCCACCTCGAATTTGAAGGTGGCCGCGTCCACGTGACGCAGAGGATTGAGTAGCCCTTGCGGGTCAAAGACCTGCTTGATTCGTCGCTGGAGATTTATCAGCGTCGGATCGGTGAGAGCCAGATAGGGCTTTTGTTTGTCCATGCCGAGTCCGTGTTCGCCCGAGATCGCGCCGCCCATCGCGACGCCGACGCGAAAGAGTTCCATTAAGAATGCTTCGCGAGCCGCGGCGTTGGGTTGAAAGACCGAGAGGTGAACGTTGCCGTCGCCCACGTGGCCACAACCTGCCACGAACGAGCCGTGGCTCGCGGCCAGGGAACTGACGTTTTCGAGGTACTCAGCAACCGCTGAGCGCGGGACCACGACGTCAATGATCTCGTCGGCGCCCGACGCCTTGGCGGTCCAAAAGAGTCGTTCTCGTGCTCGGATCAGTTGGGTCGCGCTTGGACCGCTGAGTACGTAGACCTCGAGCGCGCCGGCCGCGGCGAGCACCTCGGCCGCCGCGGCGAGGTCGAGGTCGAGCTGTTCGGCGGTACGCGTTTCGAGAACGACGACGAGGTAGGCAAACGCTGCCTCGGCGATGGCCGCCTCAATGCCCAACACGAGTTCGGCACTTTTGATGAGCGAGGCCATCGTGAGAAAGTCGATGTATTCGAGAACCGAAGGTTCGAGACCGAGCGTGATGAGTTGGGGCACCACCGACGTGACTTCGCGCAGCGTCGAAAAGGGCACGAGCAAGGTGGTCGAGTTGGCCAGGCGCGGCGAAAGGCGAAGAGTCACCTCGGTTACTAAGGCGAGCGTTCCTTCGCTCCCGATCAAGAGCTGCGTGAGGTCGTAGCCCGACGAGGACTTCACGACGGGGCCGCCGGTGCGAACGACCGTGCCGTCGGCGAGCACGATTTCCAAGCCCAGCACGTGGTGGCGCGTGACGCCGTGGCGAACCGCGCGCATGCCTCCGGCGTTGGTCGCCACGTTGCCGCCCAGGGACGCCGAGAGCTCGCCCGGGTAGACGGGGTAGTGCAGGCCCGACTCTTGGAGATAGTCGTCGAGCTCACGAAGGGTGAGGCCGGGCTGCACCACGCAGACGTGATCGTTGACGTCGAGTCGAAGGATGTCCTTCATGCGGTCAAAAGCCACGACGATCCCCTCGGGCAGGGGCGTCGCTCCCCCCGAGAGGCCCGTGCCCGAGCCACGGGCGGTCACCGCGACGTCATGCTCACTGGCCCAGCGAAGTACGGCTTGCACTTGGGCGGTGGTGCGGGGGCGCACGACCGCCAGGGGATCGCTTCGACGCGAATGCAGCGACTCGTCGTGGAGGTCATCGGGGGAGTGCGCGCCCGAAAAGGTGACCTCACCGCCGAAAATGTCGACGAGCTCGTTCCGCCACTGGGGGTTGTCCATTAACGCAGAACCCTACTCTCGGTCCTGGCGGGCCCAAGGGGTCACGAGGGCAAGGCTCCTTCAGTACCGTCAGACTCGAAAAACACCCGGCGCCCGCCTCGAAGAGGCGGGCGCCGGGTGATGCGAACGCGTCGCGAGTGATTACTTCACGCTGTACTTTACCGTGGTCGACTTTCCGCTCTTAAAGTGAATCGTTAAAGTGAACGAACCCTTCTTGGCATTCGCGGCCTCTTTGACGCTCAAGGTCACCTTGGACGCGGACACGCCCTTGACCTTCACGATGGCACCGCGGGGACCCGCGACCTTCGATACGGCAGTGAAGTGGCTACCGAAGACCGTGATCGCGGTGGTCTTGCCGGGTACGGCCACGCCCGTTGACCTAGTGGCCCGGGGCGCGGGAGTGACGACCTTGGGTGCAGTGAAGGTGATGGGCGTGGCGCCCGCGTCCGCACCCGACGGATTCGCGACCTCGATCACGCAGCTACTCAAGTTGGCTGCTGTGGTGCCGCACGGGCCGGTGCCCACGGTTCCCGTGACGACCTTGAACGTCGTCGCCGGCAGCGTGCCGTCGGCGGCGACGGTGATCGGGGTCGCGGTCGCGGTGTCACAGCCGGCGGCGGTGGTGGCCGTGGCCAGGCACTCCACGGCGTAGACCGAGTCCCCCGGCGTGAAGTCGCTGCCCGTCACGGTTACCGACGCCCCATTCGTGAGGTCCGTATTCGGCGACGCATGAACGAAGGGCGCGGGAGTGCCCGAAGCGAAGGTGATCGTCGCGTACGCCAAAGTCGCTGGCGGGCTTACTGTTCCGACGGTGATGAGGCAGGTCGCGTCAGCCGCTGAGGTCCCGCACGTCCCGTTACCGACGGTTCCTGTTTCGACGGTAAAGGAGAACGACACGTTGCCATTCGCGTCCGAGGTGACGAGCGAATAATGGACCACGTCGCACCCGGCGGTGGTGTTGGCCGTGCCTATACATTCGACCGCAGCCGTTGACCCGACGCCCAAGTTCGGCGCAAAGCCGCTGCCCGTGACTTGGACTGTCTGACCATTGGTGAGGCCTGTATTGGGGGTTATCGAAATTGTAGGAGTACTCGTTGCCCCGGCGCTCAGGGCACCGAAGAGGGCCATACCTCCCATTACGAGTGCCGCTGCCGCGACGCCTGACGTCAATCGCTTTATCATCGAAAGCCCTTCCCAATCGTTAGTTCGTGTACTCCTGATTATCAGATGCGTGGGGTGCCCCGCAGCACAGGCCCTGAGACCCATTGGAACACGCACACCTGGTGCGAGACGAAGGCGCGGGAACGGCGGCCCCGTTGCGGCTATCATTGATATACCACTACGCGGGGTGGAGCAGTCTGGTAGCTCGTCGGGCTCATAACCCGAAGGTCGCAAGTTCAAATCTTGCCCCCGCCACCAGGAGAAGTACGGATCAGAGCCGGTGCGAGAGCACCGGCTCTTCTGTTAGAAGTGCGGTGATGGTTTCGTCGTAGGTCATTGCGATGCACGTAGCTGCGCGAGCTGACCTTCGATCGTTGAGACCATCTCCTCCGGGACGCCCTCGGTTTCGTGGCGAGACGCAGCGATGGCAGCAGGTGCCCCCTCTAAGAGGTCGACGACGACCTCTGTCGCACGGTCACGCGACATTCCCCATCGCACCGCTTCATTCACGATTCGCTCAACCGTCAGACGATTCGTACGGTGGATGTTGTCGATGTACATCGCCAACCGATCGTCGCCGTAGTACAGCGTGCACATGAGGTCGTAGAGGGGTGTCAGCGTCAGCGCTCCGTCTTCTGTATGCAATAACGAGAAGTTCTTGGCGTGCGCGTCTCCATTGCCGATGAGCGCGTTGACAGTGACCGCTTGAAGAAGGCGCTCCAAGGAGTCCGGCGCAGCGACATCCCTGAGGATGCCGGCGATTCGCAGAAGCGAGGGCCCCCCGTCCTCTTCGTACTTTGTTTCCGGCGCCACGCCGGTTGCCTGGCAGAAGTCTTCTTGGTGAATGCGCCGTACGGTGCCGTCTACCGCGACAACTCGGTCGTAACGCTCGACAACAATGAGCTTTCGTCCTCCGATCTCCGTCGTCTCGACGAACGCAACATCCAGTCCGAGATGCTTGGCGACGCGCATACAGAACGCCTCGTTCTCGACGGTGTCGGGGAACACCGCGATCTCCGGCTTGAGAATGTGTGTCGATGGCGTCCCGTCGACCGGTCGTCCCCAGGAGCCGTCTGGCATGCGGGTCAGGACCAACTTCTCCTGCACGCCCGCCAGGGAGATTCGCACTCGCCCGCCGACGCCGAGCGGGGCGCTTTTGAGATCTCTGATGAGGGCTTCGATTTCGTCCGGGCTGAGCGGCTCCGCCGTGGTCGTGGTTGGTGCTGGAGGCGCCGGATCTTCTACCGGCTGGATCACAACCGCGCCAGCGCAATCCCTACCAAGGGAGCGGATCAACCCGTACGTGTCGCGCTCTGGGATGTGGACGTCTCGGGCGATTGATTTGCGTGATTCGCCTTCGGGCAGCAAGCCGTCCAGGAACGGGCGAACGATCCCTTGTGTGTATCGGCGTGAACTGACGGGCAACGAGAGCGACAAGAGCGGGGTGCCCAATGGGTACCTCCTCAGTGCCTCCTCCGTGTATGTCAATCGAGGCCGGTCCCGCTCGCGGTCGATGACGGCCACTCGCTCGCCATAGAGCCAGACAGCGAGCTCGGCAGCCACTACCAATCCGCCTTGTCCAGCGTCATGCGAACTCCAAGTTGGCGCAGCACTCCGAAGAGCCGTTTCACTTGCTCGGTTTCCTTGCCGCTTTCCATCTCGGACAGGTAACTACGCTGGATCCCTGCCTTCTCAGCCAGCTGGGCTTGAGTCAGCCCAGCCTCCGTCCGGTAGTGACGGACGGCATCGCCCAGGGAGGAAGGCGCATAGATCCGGAAAGGGCCCCGGACCGGATTGGGTTGGTGTTCTGTCGGCATAATCAGACATTGTAGCAAAGATAGGATATCCCGACAAGTACTTAGTGTTGGAATATCCTTACATCTTCACTATGCCAGGATATTCCAACATGGTAGATCTGGAGGAGGACCCCAACAACCTGGGCGAGGGCGGAAGCCCGAACGGCTCGCCGTTCGCACGGCTGGGGCCCCACCAGACCAGCGGAGTACAGGTCAAGAAATGGAGTCGACATCTGAGCGAGGGTCTCTCCTTGACCGACCATCCTTAGAATTCGCACAGCCGAATCCTCGACAAAACTAATTTCCCGAAGGCAGAGTGACATCCCACAAAAATCCCACAAACGCGGTTGAATCGTGTCGGCCAGTTCTTGTGGGTCAGGGGCGGGCAATGCTACAAAGTTCCCGAAAGATAGCTTATTCCAGACGACGATGGAGGACCACCTAAAACCGTGTGGACGAACGACATTGGTCTCATAACCCGAAGGTCGCAAGTTCAAATCTTGCCCCCGCCACCAAGTCCAATATGGCCTCTTCCGACGCGAAGAGGCCATATTGCATTCCGCCTGTTCCTAGCGACTAGACGACGTCACACTATGGATGGATTTGACCATTTCGTGTTGCACGATGGTCTCTGTGCTCGCGGGACCCTGTTGATTGGTCGTCATGCTGAGGAGCGAGCCCGTGGTCGGATCAATGATGATTGACTCGACGTAGTGCTCGCGCCCACAGTTTCCAAGGCAGCCAGGAGGTTGCGTGATCGCGTAGGAGAACCCGAGTCCGTTTCTCCTCAACGAATCCTTTCGCGGGCCGAGCGCTTTGATGCCCTCCAACTGAGCCAGGTCTGTGAGTATGGCGCTGCGTAGGGCCGGCGAGGGTGGTGTGAAACCAAAGTAGATGTTGACGAGGCCGAGGAAGATCTCAGCGTCCGACGGGTGGCCCGCTCTTCTAATGGCGGCCAACAAGGTCGCGGGTGTCACGTGGGTGGGCGGCTTGACACCGAACCCGAGCTGCTCGTAGCGGCCACAGCCTGGCTGGGAGAGGTCAGAGTTCTTGGCACCGATCGAGGGTTTGCCCAAACTCCTCCATATCCTCTCACCTTCACCAAAAAACTTGATCGGACCGACTGTTTGCTTAAAGCGGCAGTTCCGAGCCACGCCGCCCTTTTGTATCTGGGCCCAGATCTGAGACGTGACGCTCTGGGTGGCGTAGATCCACTTACCGTGCACTTTTCGACTCATGTCGTTGGCTGAATCGTACGTCTTGAGGTAGTCGTATTGGTGGGGAAGTGCCGTGGTGTTGCGTTGCGACCGGACGGCGTCGGCGATCTTGGTGAGTTGTGCGGCCGCGGCGTTCGGTTGCGTTCCCAGCGGCCAAGTGCCACTCGACACGAGAGCAATCGCCACCGCCACGGCGGCAACTCCAGTAATGCCGATCGTCCTTCGACGACCCGTGTGAGGCCTCGCGACCCTAGAGCGAAACTCCGACCACGCGGCGTCCGCGGACTTGTTTGGGGGAATCGTGACGGGATTGGCGTCCTCGAGATTACGGATAACGGTCTCTTCGTTCACGGCAGCACTTTCTTGATGGTGGCGGAGTTCGAGCGATCATGGTTCTGCGCATCGGTGGTCTCGAAGATCGTCACCGGCGCCATCTGATTCGAAAGATGTTGGAGAGCGCGATGGTGACGAACATTCACCGCGTTGGTGGTTATGCCGAGCACCTCGGCGGTATCGTTGCGGCTGAGGCCCTCCCAGTGGATGAGTTGCACTATCTCTCGATCAAGTTCGGAGAGTCGTTGAAGTGCCGCGACGACCTCGTATCCATCGAACTCGTCGGTGCCACCCAGCGTCGGCGCGTCGCCAACTAGTTCCAGCGAGACGTCGCCATCGAATCGGCGCATGGTGCGACGATGGTTCGCCACCTCGTAACTGGCGATGCGAAACAACCAAGGCAGCGAGGGGCTCCCTACAGTTTCGAACTTCTTCCACGCGACTACGAAGCTTGTGGCGACGACGTCGTCTACTCCCGTACTCGGCACCCTTCGAGCGACGTACAGTGAGAGGCGCGCGAAGTGGGCACGAAAGAACTCCTCGAACCGCGCGAGCAGTATCTGTTCCGCCGAGCGGTGCGAACGTGCCATCACTCTCTATGCGTAGTCATATATCGAAATGCTGACAGGGAAATCGTGGTCCTCTCAAGACGAGGAGCGCGCTCGGAGACTCAACCTAACTCTCGTTTTGATAGCGTATTTGCTATCATGTGAGCGTGCGCACTACTGGAACGACGTCGACGGTTGCGGGGAGTTTGTTCGCGTTGGCACGCGTGCGTTTAAACATCACTCAGCGAGAATTGGCGTCGCGGTCTGGAGTTGCCCAGTCAACGATTGCTCGGATCGAGTTGGGGCGAATAGATCCCGGATTCGAATCGGTGCAACGCATCCTCGCCTCGGTGGGTTTAAAGCCGAGAATTCAACTTGAAAGTCTCGATGACCACGACCTGTTGTTACTTGAGAGACATTCGAGACGGAGTGACGTTGAACGTCAGCGAGTCGAGGATCGACACAAAGCGAGCGTTGCCGAATCCAAAAATGCGCGAGTAAACGAAAAAACGGGTGAACCACGAACCAGAAGCGGAAGTGATAATTGACCAGTTGACGCCCACGGTCTTAGTGATTGGCGATCAAGAGCTCCAAAAACACGGCGGGGGAGTGTATCGGTAGGCGATCGGCGAGGTCGAGAAGATGATGATCGCCGGAGACGACGATTGATCGTGTCGTCATCGCCAGCGCGATGAGGTAGTCGTCGTCCGGATCCGCCGAATGGACGGGGAGCGAAACGTCAGAGTCGCTAACGATCTCGCCCTGATGCTTGAGGAGTTCGATGATCTGCTGAGACTCAGTTTCGCTGATTCTTGAACGAATCTTCGGGTAGTCAAATACTCGGATCAGTTCTGCCAGCAAGAGTGGCGAGGCGATGAGCTCGTAATCTCCATCGAGCCATGCCCGAAGCACTTTTGCTGGCGTACCCGACGGTGCCAACAGCGCCGAAACGATGACGTTTGGATCGAGAACTGCGCGCAACTCAGCGCGGGCTTCGACGAGAGCGGTGCTGCGCTTCGACAGCGAGTGCCATCGCCTCGTTCTCGTTCATTGTCCCGTGTGCCCAAATCTGATCGAGTAAATCGAGTCCGAGGTCGCGTCGCAGGGCCTCTTCGATGACTTGACTCTCACCCTTTCCGGTTCGGGCCGCGCGTACTTTTACCGCTCGGAGAACCTCGTCTTCGACGGTTAGGGTTGTTCTCGTTTTTGCCATAAATACACTTTAGCATCAAGATGGCACAGTTAGTGGATATAGGTCCATGGCCAAAGTTTGGTCACAGACTGAATGAACTCAGACGGATGTGGCGTAGCCACGCAGGAGCGAGAGCCCATAAGAGTCCTACGAGACGGACTCCGCGGCACGGGATGGAACGAACCAGACCGAACTCATAACCCGAAGGTCGCAAGTTCAAATCTTGCCCCCGCGACCAAGGGGCCGCCACCAAGGGGTATGCACGTGGTGCCGCCCAGTTGTGCACGTAAGTCCCGGTTCATCTGCTCGATGAGTGGTTGAGCCGGGACTTGTGCTTTCTGGGGGCAGCGCTAGGAAATTGCGCGTCCGCGCCGGACAGTATGGAGACATCCGAGGAGACTGATATGACACGTCGTGCCAATGGTTCCACGTTCTTTCGCTCACGGAGCGCGCTCCTCGGATCGGCCCTGCTCGTCACCGCACTCCTCAGCGTCTGCCTGGCGTCGGAGTCCTTCGGCTCTACACCCACGACCTCGTCGCCCTCGAGCGCTGCGGGCTACCTGTGCCGCGTCATTTCGCGCATTGATGGACTCATCGTGTATCGCCATGCACCGGGGAGCAAGTCTCACTTCTCCTTTCCCGAGATCGTCACCGCCCCTAGCGCGACGTCGGCCCAGTTGGTCGCTGCCGCGGCCTGTCGTCTACCTGTCTTACCTGGTGGTGTGCACTGCCCGGCGGGGTTCGCCATCTCCTACTCACTGAACTTCGCGGTACGGGGCGAGAAGGGCATGGGTGGTGAGACACTGCGCCTCAATCCGACGGGCTGTCAAACGATCATCGGTCTGGGCGGCACCGGTCTCAAAGCGATTCGCTGGCTCGCTCTCGACCAAGGCTTCTACCGCGTACTCGGAGACGCCATCTCTATGAATCACGCGGGAAGGTTCACTTTTGTCGGGTCCAGTTAGGACGCGTTACGGCCAGCCTGTTCGAAGTAGCCCCAGCCCAGCGTTTAGCGCAGAACGGAATTCACTGGAAATTGGTAAATTGGCCGAGATCTCGGGTTAGCAAACCGTCGACTTTCTATTAGAAGTCGCTACCTTTCGCCGCCAGACCCGAGCCACCCGTTTCTCTCTGGACTTTCGTGCATTCCCCACCAAGTCACGTGCGCGACTGCGCGCGCCAAAGCCGAAAAGGCCCGGTTCAGTATTCCTGATCCGGGCCAAAGCCGTTAGGGCCATTCGCGACCACCACTAATTTCATCGTGAGAAGAAGAGCGCCTAAGCGGTTGCTTCGCGGCAACGCGAACGAAACGCGACAAAACGAATCCGATTGCTCGCAGTCCTTACCCAGTCGACATCATCAGACCGGGGAAGTTGTCTTCGAGTGAAGCGAGGACGTGATCCGCGCCGGCGGCCAAGAGTTCGCTCACCGAAAAATGACCACTGGCGACCGCGACGGACACCACCCCTGACGCCTTGGCTGCCGACACGTCGCGGGGAGTGTCGCCCACCACGTAGACGCGGTCCGCACTGAGATTCCCGCGCAGTTTCGATGCCTTCGCGATGGCGATTCGCGTGAGTTCAGTTCGATTCGGCGAGTCCGAGCCGTAAGCGCCAAAGATGAAGTATCGGTTGAGGTTGGCGGGGCCAAGTTTGATTCGCGCTGCGCCCTCCATGGCGCCTGATACCAGGCCGAGCGTCACGCCGGCCCGTTGAAGTCGTACGAGCGTCGCCTCCGCCCCTGCGAGGAGCCGATATCCGACCGAGACGGCTATGTCGTCGGCCAAGTGCAGTAGGTACCGTGCGTAGAGTTGAGCGAGTTCGTCGTCGCTCGGATCGCGGCCCAGCACCGCGCGAAAGGTGGCTCGAACTACTTGCGGGTCGGTCTCGCCCGCGCCCGAGTGCTCGCCAATGTCGGCCGCGACTCCATAGAGTGCATCGAACGCGGCCGACCAACTTCTCGCCCCAGATCCACCAGTGTGCACGAGCGTTTCGTCCACGTCGAACAAGACAACCGCGGGCGGGAGCGTTTTTTGCGCCGTAGTCAACGCGAGCCTCGCTCCCTCGCCTCTTCGTGATCGAGCGAACTCTTTCGCATCGCCATCAGTGTCCTCTCGTGATCGTCACCGTGTCGTGAACTCAACTTCACTTCTTTTACCGTTTGGTCGTCTTCGTGGTGGCGCGTCATGGGTGCTGATTCGTTCAACGCCGCGACGTATTCGTTCTCTCGCGCCTGAACCTCGCTGATCACGGTCTCCATCGAATCGACCTACGGCGTTTCGTCTGAACCGACCGCCGGCGGCGTCGGCGGGAACTCGAGTCGCGTTCTCGGCAGCGCCGAAGGGTAATGGTCTCGAAGGTGCGCTACGAGGTGCTCACGCACGGCGCATCGAAGGTCCCACGCTTGACCCGAAGTCGCCGCGGAGACGAGGGCCCGCAGTTGCACCGTGTGTTCCGTGGCGTCCACGACCTGCAGCGTCACCGAGCGGTGGTCCCAGAGCGGGTTGGTGTCCACGAACGCGAGGAGTTCTTTGCGCACCTCTTCGACGGGCACCGTGTAGTCGCAAAACAGCATTACCGTGCCCAGAATCTGTGAACTCGACCGGGTCCAGTTCTCGAAGGGCGTCGTCACGAAGTACGACACGGGCAGCACGAGACGGCGCTGGTCCCAAATGGCCACGACGACGTAGGTCAGCGTGATCTCTTCAATCGTCCCCCAGTCTCCGTTGATAACGACGACGTCATCGATGCGCAGGGCGTCGGAAAACGCGATCTGGACACCGGCAATGAGGTTCCCGATGGTGGATTGGCCGGCGATGCCGAGCACGAGTCCCAGCACGCCGGCGGAAGCCAGGACGCTCGTGGTGATGGAACGACCCTGGGAAAAGGACGTTAACGCGGCGAGGGCGGCGACGATAACGACGATGACCGCGATAACTCTTCGCATCACGCGCAGCTGCGTGTGCACCCGTCGGGCCCGGCTGTTGTCGCTTACCGTGACGTCGAATCGACTCTCGGTGAGGTCGACGAGAACCCCCGACAAAACGATCGCGATCCACGCCACCGAGAAGATAATGGCGATGTTGGCAACTTCTTGGAAGTTCGCTCTGAGTCGCGGCTGGACGAAGCGAACACACTCCGCGCCCACGACGGACACGACGAGCGCGCGAATCGATCGCTTGGCGCGGCGCAGCAGTTGAAGCAAGCGATTCGACGGGGAGCGACGAATCGCCAGGCGCGTCAGGAAGTACACGGCTTCGAGCGCCACCAGGGCGCCAATGACCAAGGCGAGCGCTGTTCCCCAGGCGCCAAAGGGCAGCGTGTGTTTACTCAGTGCGATCATGAGAGCTCCAAGTAGCGTTTCTTGGCCACCGACAAAGCCTCCCCGTCGATACGCGGACGTCGCAACCAATACGTCATGAGGCTATCGCACGCTTTTCGCCGTCTCGCCCACGACGTTGCGCCCTTTCGTTCACGCCCACCGCGACGCGCGTGCCACATTCGCGAGTTCGACCGGTTGAAGCGCCCTCGAGGACACGAGACGCACGAGGCACGACTCTTTCGCTCGGTTGATTCCTCCTGGAATCTTGGTGGCAAGTTGTTGGTCGGCAACGTCATTGACGAAGGAGGGCCGCGCGGCAAGGGCCTTTATACTGGCGGAAACGGCGTTTGTGGTGGGGAGCTAGGACCCAACGTCTCGCGGGCGGATGCTCGCACGTGACGTCTGCGCCCTTGGGCGTACGTTGAGCGACGTTCGCTCGCCCGAAGCGAAACACCCTTAAGTTCGCTTAAGTGGGCAACGGGCGGCGTTGCGGGGTGAGGGTGGTGGAATAGATGATTGATACCGATTCTCTGTCCGTAAACACGATCCGCGGACTCCGCATGGACATGGTCCAGCAAGCAAATTCTGGGCATCCCGGAACGCCTATGGACATGACGCCCTTGGCTTACACCCTCTGGCAGCGGTCCTTGCGATTTGACCCTTCAGGTCCCATCTGGCCCCACCGAGACCGCCTCGTGCTCTTCGAAGGACACGCCTCGGTACCGCTGAAGGAACTACCAACGGAATTCGGCTTCACCGCCGCGAGCGTCACGCACGTGGCGCTCGAGATGCTTGCTGGCATGGGAGGAGAATCATGAAACCAACCGAGAAGTTGCACACCTTGGGCCAGAGCCTGTGGCTGGACAACATCACTCGAGGGCTGCTCGACGGAGGCGACATCGAGCGTTATATCGACACGCACAGTCTGAGCGGGCTGACGTCCAATCCTTCTATCTTTGACGCCGCCATCGCGACGGGCGACTATGACGAGTCGATTAAGGCTGCTTCGGGCCAGGGTCTCTCGAACGAGGAGATCTTCTACGGCCTGGCCATTGCCGATCTGCAACGCGCCGCGGATCTGTTCGCCCCGGTCCATGAGCGCACCGACGGTATCGATGGTTGGGTCTCGCTGGAGGTCTCTCCGCTCCTGGCCTACGACACCGACAAGACGGTCGAGGCGGCCAAGTCGCTGCACGAACGCGCCCGGCGAGACAATCTGTTCATCAAGATTCCCGGAACCCCGCCAGGACTGCCCGCCATCGAAGAGTGCATTGCTTCGGGGGTGCCCATTAACGTCACCTTGCTCTTTGACGCCGATCAGTATCGAGCCTCCGCCGACGCGTACCTGCGAGGTATCGAGCGGCGCGTTGCTTCAGGTCTCGATCCGAACGTGGCGTGCGTCGCGTCGATATTCGTTTCACGCTGGGACGTGGCCGTGGCGAAGTCGGTGCCCGAGGAACTAAAGAACCAGCTCGGCTTGGCCGTGGGCCACGAGGCGTACCGCGCCTATCGCGACGTCATGGAGTCTGATCGCTGCCAACGTCTCGCGAACTTCGGTGCGCGAACGCAGCGACTGTTGTGGGCGAGCACCAAGACCAAGGACCCCACGGCGTCCGACACGCTCTACATCGCGGGCTTGGCCGCGCCCTTTACGATCAACACCATGCCCAACAGCACGCTCGACGCGTTTTTCGATCACGGCGAGTTGGGCGATCCGCTCGCGCGCGACGGTGGTGACTGCGACGCGGTGCTCGAGCGCTTCGCGAAGGCCGGCGTCGACCAAAAGGCGCTGGCGCTCAAACTCCAAGACGACGGCGCGGCGTCCTTCGTCGCGTCGTGGAAGGAACTGCTCAAGAGGATCGACTCCCAGTTGTCCTCGGCCCATGGATCGCGATGACCTCAGCTCCTTCGTCACGACAGCGCGCGGCCTGGGTCGCCTTAGAGGCGCACTTCGGCGAGATCGAGCCGCGGCACTTGCGCGAGCTCTTCGCCGAGGACCCCGAGCGCGGACTTCGCTTTAGAGCGGAGGCCGAAGGGCTCTATCTGGACTACTCCAAGAACCGCGTCACCGACGAGACCATGCGCCTGCTCATGGACCTCGCGAGGGAATCGGGTGTCGCGGAGCGTCGCGAGCGAATGTTTCGGGGCGAACATATCAATGTCTCCGAGGACCGCGCTGTTTTGCACGTCGCGCTGCGCAAGCCCAAGGACGACTCCTTGATGGTCGACGGCGTTGACGTCGTGGCCCAGGTGCACGCGGTGTTAGAGCAGATGTCGGCATTCGCCGACCAGGTCCGGTCCGGTCAGTGGCGGGGCCACACCGGCAAGGCGATCAAGAACATCGTGAACGTCGGCATCGGGGGGTCGGCGCTTGGCCCCGTCATGGCGTACGAGGCGCTGCGCCACTACTCGCGCCGTGACCTCACGTTTCGCTTCGTCTCGAACGTCGACGCGACCGACTTCGTTGAGGCGGTACGCGACCTCAACGCCGACGAAACGCTTTTCATCATCTCTTCAAAGACCTTCGCGACGCTCGAGACCATTACCAACGCGACGTCGGCGCGCGCTTGGCTGATCGACCAGCTCGGCGACCCCGCCGCAGTCGCTCGACATTTCGTGGCGGTGTCGACCAGCGCTGAGAAGGTGTCGGCGTTCGGCATCGACACGGCGAACATGTTCGTGTTCTGGGACTGGGTGGGGGGCCGCTACTCCATGGATTCGGCTATTGGCCTCTCGACGATGATCGCGATTGGTCCGGCGCGCTTCGTTGAACTGCTGGCTGGCTTTCACGCCATGGACGAGCACTTCCGCAGCGCTCCCTTCGAGACGAATCTCCCGGTGCTGATGGGGTTGCTCGCCGTGTGGAATCGCGACTTTCTCGGATGCCAGACCGCCGGCGTGATGCCCTACGACCAGTACCTCAGGCGCCTCCCGGCGTATCTCCAGCAGCTCACCATGGAGTCCAATGGCAAGCACGTCACCCTCGACGGCGCGAAGGTCACCCACCAGACGGGCCCCGTCTACTTTGGCGAGCCCGGGACCGACGGTCAACACAGCTTCTACCAACTGATCCACCAAGGCACCTCCATCGTGCCGGTCGATCTCATCGGCTTCGCGAAGGGCCTCAATCCCCTCGACGAACATCACGACATCTTGACTTCGAACGTCTTCGCCCAAGCCCAAGCCCTCGCGTTCGGGAAAACCGAAGACGAAGTTCGCAGCGAAGGTGTCCCCGAGCACGAAGTCGCTCACCGCGTGATGGAGGGAAATCGCCCGACCAACGTTTTACTGGGCGAGGTGCTCACGCCACGACTGCTCGGTTCGCTCATCGCGCTCTACGAGCACTCCGTTTTCACCCAGGGCACGGTCTGGGGGATTGATTCGTTCGATCAATGGGGAGTGGAACTAGGCAAGGTCCTGGCCCTCCAGATACTCCCTGAGCTCACTGCGCGCGACGAGCCACATCTGGGTCATGACTCATCGACCAACGCGCTCATCGAGCACTACCGAAAACTCAAGAGGAAAGAGGACACGTGACGACCAAAAAATCGATGCAACTCGGAATGGTGGGGTTGGGCCGCATGGGGGCCAATCTCGTGCACCGCCTCGTGCTCGACGGGCACCACTGCGTGGCCTACGACGCCAACGCCGACGCCGTTCGCGCCATCGCGTCTGATGCCGTCGTCTCAGCGACGTCGCTCAAGGACCTCGTGGCGAAGCTCGACACGCCTCGGGCCATCTGGCTCATGCTGCCCGCCGCGATCACGCAGGGGGTGCTCGACGACTTGACGGGTCTGCTCTCGAGCGACGACGTCATCATCGACGGAGGCAACACCTTCTACCAAGATGACATCGTTCGCGCCGGCCAGTTAGCGGCGAAGGGCATTCACCACGTCGACTGTGGAACGAGCGGCGGTGTATGGGGTCTCGAGCGTGGCTACAGCCTGATGATCGGAGGAGAGAGCGAGGTCTTCGAGCGCCTGGAGCCGATATTTCGCTCGATCGCCCCCGGTGCTGACGGCAGCGAGCCCACGCCGGGACGCACGCGCAAGGACGGAACCGCGCCCGAGGGGTATTTGCACTGCGGACCCAACGGGGCGGGGCACTTCGTGAAGATGGTGCACAACGGCGTGGAGTACGGCATGATGGCCGCGATCGCCGAGGGCCTCAGCATCATCAAGCACGCCAACGTCGGACGCGAGAAGGTCGAGTCCGACGCCGAGACCACCCCGTTGCGCGACCCCGAGTTCTATTCCTTTGACTTCGACCTCCCCGAAGTCGCCGAAGTGTGGCGTCACGGCTCGGTCATCAGTTCGTGGCTCGTCGACTTGACCGCCGACGCGCTCGCGCGTTCGCCCGAGCTTTCGGATTTCAAGGGTCGGGTCTCGGACTCCGGCGAGGGGCGCTGGACGGTCGAAGCGGCGATCAATGAGTCCGTACCCGCACCGGTGATCAGCGCGGCGCTCTTTGAGCGCTTCGAGTCGCGCGGACAGGGCGATTTCGCCGCCCGGGTGCTCTCGGCCATGCGCTCGGAGTTCGGCGGCCACGTCGAGAAGCAGTCCTAAAGTGCATCACGAGACTCGGGAGTTCGCGGACCCTGACGACCTCGCCGCGGCGGCCGCGGACTACATCGCGGAGCGCGCGCGCCGCGCCGTGGCGGCGAAGGGCACCTTTCACTTCGCGGTGAGTGGAGGGAAAACACCGCGGTCGATGTTCGCTGCATTACGGGGACGCGACGTGCCCTGGGCGCAGAGCGTGATCTATCAGGTCGACGAGCGGGTCGCGCCGCTGGGCGACTCGGAACGCAACCTGACGATCCTCGTGGAGACGCTCGCGGGCGTGGCGCCGTTGATCAAACCGATGCCCGTCAATGACGTTGATCTCGACGGGGCCGCCGAGCACTACGCCGAACTCCTGCCCGAGCGCCTGGATCTCGTGCACCTAGGCATTGGACCCGACGGGCATACCGCCTCGCTCGTACCCGGAGATCCAGTGCTTGACGTGAACGACCGACTGGTGGCGACCACGGGTGAGTACCAGGGTCGCCGGCGCATGACCTTCACGTACCCCGCGCTCGCCCGGGCGGACCAGCTTCTCTGGGTCATCACCGGGTCCAACAAGCGCGCGGCGCTCGCGAAGCTCCTGAGCGACGACGAAACCATACCGGCGGCGCGAGTGCAGGCCGCGCGTTCGCTCGTCATGGCCGATCGATCGGCGATGTGAGCGTGGGCGTCGAAGAGGAGAAGCGCCTCGCCGCGCGAGCCGCCGCTGAAATGGTGGAGGACGGAATGCGCGTTGGCCTCGGCTCTGGCACCACGGTCGCCTTCTTGCTCGAGGCGATCGCCCGGCGCGCCCCGCGCGCAGTCTTTGTCGCGTCCTCACCGCGCACCCACGTCGCGGCGCGAGGTTTCGGCTTGAACGTGCAACCCTTTGACGTTATCGAGTCGCTCGACCTCGCTATTGACGGTGCGGATCAGATTGCTCCTGACGGGTGGTTGATCAAAGGCGGCGGCGGCGCGCACACTCGCGAGAAGATCGTCGCCGCCACGGCGAAACGTTTCGTGGTAATCGCCGATGCCACCAAACTGGTGGACGCTCTCCATGCCCCGGTGCCGCTCGAACTTTCGAGCTTCGGTCTCGCGGCGACGCTACGTCGTCTCGAAACGTGCGAGGTGCGCGACTGGCCCGCGAGTCCCGACGGCGGGGTCATCGCCGACTACCGCGGCCGCGTTGACGTACCCGAGGAATTGGCCCGCCGACTCTCGAGCACCCCCGGGGTCGTGGCCCACGGGCTGTTCGCGCCCGAGATGGTGAGTGAGCTCTGCGTGGGCGTGAGAGACACCGTGCGTCACACGATCATTGGAGGAACGTCATGAGCCCCAAAGTATCCAACGACGACTCTCAGGTCCCCGACAATTACGTCATCGTGCTCTTCGGCGCGACCGGAGACCTCGCCAAGCGCAAGATCCTCCCGGGTCTGTTCCATCTCGCCTCGGCGGGCCTGCTGCCCCCGAGATGTCGAATTATCGGGACCGCTCCGTCGGCGTTCGCCATGGGTACGGACGCCTTTCGCGTCTACGTCCGTGACGCCGTGAAGGAGTTCGGCTCCAATGCTCCCGAGGGTGAGCTTTGGGACCAGTTCGAAGGCGCCCTCTCCTTCACCGCCGCCGACGAGGACGACTTCGGCGCGCTCCACGACGCCGTCACGAAGGCCGAACATGAGATAGGCGAAGGTGTGCGACGGCTCTTGCACCTGGCGATACCTCCTGACGCGGTGCTGAGCGTGATCAAGTCCCTGGGCGAGTCGGGACTGAACGAGCACGCCAGCGTGATATTCGAGAAGCCCTTCGGAATGGACCTGGCGTCGGCGCGGCACCTCAATGACGTGATCAAGGCCAACTTCGAAGAGACCCAGGTCTTTCGCATCGATCACTTCCTCGGCAAGGAGTCGATCGACAACATCCTGGCGCTGCGTTTCGCCAACCGGCTCTTCGAGCCGCTCTGGAATCGAGACCACGTGTCGTTCGTGCAGATCGACGTGCCCGAGACCTTGAGCATCGAGAACCGGGGGGCCTTCTACGAAGAGACGGGCGCCTTTCGCGACATGGTGGTCACCCATCTCTTCCAGGTGCTGGGCTTTCTCGCCATGGAGCAGCCCACGAGTTTCGAAGCCGGGCCGGTGCGAGACGAGGTGCACAAGGTCTTCTTGACGCTTCGACCCATCGACCCCGCCCAGGTCGTGCGCGGACAGTACGAGGGGTACCGCCAAGCGCACGGCGTCGCTCCTGACTCTACGACGGAGACTTTCGTGGCCCTGCGCGCCGAGGTGGAGAACAACCGTTGGAAGGGTGTGCCCTTCTTCCTTCGCACCGGTAAGTGCCTCGCCCAGGACCGTCAGGTGATAACGATTGGCTTCGACGAGCCGGTGATGCGTCTGTTCCCGTTGAGTGAGCACGCGCCCAAGTGGCGCGGCAACAAGCTCGTCGTGGATTTTGCCGACCCCGGATCGATCCACGCGCACTTCTTGGCCAAGGAGCCAGGGCCGAGGATGAGTCTCGATTCGGCCGAGATGACGTTCCACTACAAGGACTCGTTCCAGGCGGCCAACAACCTCAAGGCGTACGAGCACCTCATCCTCGAGGCCATGCTCGGCAACCGCGCCCTCTTCACGCGCTCGGACGGAATCGAGCGGCTCTGGGAGGTCGCGGCCCCGTTGCTCGAGCACCCGCCCGCGGTCGAGACCTACGCTCAGGGCTCGTGGGGCCCCCCGTCGATCGATCGTTTGATCGCACCGCAGCGTTGGTGCCTGCCTGAATGAGCACCCGGGTTCGCCTCGTCCTCTCAGACGTCGACGGTACGCTCGTGACGCCCGACAAGACCCTGACTCCTCAGTCTCGACGCGCGGTCGAGAAGTTGGGCGAGGCGGGGATCCTCTTCGCCGTCACGAGCGCCCGCCCGCCCCAGGGCCTGGCCATGCTCGTCGAGCCGCTTCGTTTGCGCACTCCCTTGGGGGCGCTCAACGGGGCGCTGATCGTCGATAACGACCTGCGAGTGCTCGAGGAGAGAACGATCGGCGACGACGTGGTCGCGCCGCTCGTCGACGTGATGCTGGCTCAGCGACTCTCGGTCTGGGTCTATCAGGGCTCGCGCTGGTTCGTGCTGGACGAGAATGGTCCCCACGTCGAGCACGAAGCGCGTGTTTGTCAATTTCGCCCGACGACATTGAGCGATTTCAGCTCCGTCGAGGGCGGTGTCACCAAGTTGGTCGGCGTGAGCGACGACGCCAGCGCGTGCGCGAGCGCTAGCGCGGCGATAGAGGCGACGTTCGCTTCGCGGGTCTCGGCCACGCGCTCCCAGCCCTACTTCCTCGACATCACCCACCCCGACGCCACCAAGGGCGAGGTCGTACGCTTCCTCGCCAAGTCCTACGGCGTGGCGCTCGAAGAGATCGCCACGATCGGCGACATGCACAACGACGTGTCGATGTTCGCCGAATCGGGGCTCAGCATCGCGATGGGCAACGCCGACGACGCGGTGAAAGCGGCGGCGTCGAGGGTGACCACGTCGAACGAAGACGAGGGATTCGCGCACGCGATGGAGCGCTTCATCCTAGATAGCTGAGTCGTCAACTCCACTTCAATGAGGGAGCGAGACGCGGGGCGAAGTTCGCGTCGTTACGACGCGCCCAACTCTTCGAGACTTCTCACCACCACGTCGGCGCCGTGGGTACGAAGTTCCTCGGCGTACTCGTGCGAGCCCGACGCGTCGTGATGGTCGAGGCCGATGACCAGCGCGAATTTCCCGGCCCGACCGGCCGCGACGCCGGCGAGGGCGTCTTCGAGCACCACACAACGTCGCGCTTCGGCGCCGAGCACGCGCGCGCCCTCGAGGAAACTGTCCGGCGCCGGTTTGCCCGCCAGGTGGCGCTGCTTCACGACGTTCCCGTCAACGATGGCGTCGAATAACGAGAGAATGCCCGCGGCCTCGAGGGCCGTCTTCGTGTTCTCGCTCGCGGAGATGACCGCGACCTTGACCTTGCGTCGGCGTAACTCGTTCACCAGCGTTTTGGCGCCCGCGAAGAGGGCCACGCCATCGTGCTTCATCACCTCGAGTACCAAGCCATTCTTTCGATTACCGAGTCCCTTCACGCTGCGCGTGTCGCCCGAGTCGTCGTCGGCGCCCTCGTCGAGCTTTATACCCCGCGACGCGAGGAAGTTGCGCACGCCGTCCGCACGGGGTTCTCCGTCGACGTACTTCTCGTAGTCGCTGTCAATGTCGAAAGGAATGAAGGGTGTGTTCGTACGCTTCGCCTCTTTCTTCAAGAACTCGTCGAAGGCCTGTTTCCAGGCCGCGGCGTGCACCGCGGCGGTCTTGGTCAACACGCCGTCCATGTCAAAGAGCCACGCTTCGTACGCGCCAAGATCGACGTCTGCCCCCGACGCGTCGGGCTTTTGCTTGCTCATGACTTCTCCTCTCGTTGGGCCGGATCGGCGAGGCGCCGTGTGGGTTCGCGTCCGAAAGGCTGTTTGGGCTGGGTAAGGGTTGCTTCTCGGGCGCGAGCACTCGCGGTCTCGAAAGTCGACGCTTGGCGCGTCGAGACGCTGAAGTCCTGCTCGCCGTGCACGATCTCCAGGTCGTCGCCTTCCTTCAGGACGTAGCTCGTCAACGTCGGCGTGACCTCGACGTGAAGGCGCCGGCCCAAGAAGGCGACGTTGAACGCGAGTCGGGCGATCCCCTCGGGGAGTTGGGGCGCGAACTTGAGGGTCGGACCGTGTTCGCGCATACCCCCCAGGCCGGCCACCAGCCCGATCCATGTTCCCGCGAGCGACGCCATGTGCAGCCCGTCGCGGGTGTTGTGTTCGAGGTTGTCAAGGTCCATGAGGGCGGCCTCGGCGAGGTAGTCGTACGCCAACGCCAGGTGGCCCACTTCAGCCGCCATCACCGATTGACAACACGCCGAGAGTGACGAATCGCGCACGGTGAGCTGCTCGTAGTACTCGAAGTTGGTCCTCTTTTGCTCGGGCGTGAACGCGTCGCTGCGCAGGAACATTGCCAGCACGAGGTCGGCTTGCTTGGTTACCTGTTTGCGGTAGAGGTCGAAATAGGGAAAGTGCAGAAGAAGGGGGTACTGCTCGGACGTCGTGGCGGCGAAATCCCAGACCTCGTGCTCGGTGAAGCGCTCGCTTTGACTGTGAACGCCCAGCGTGTGGTCAAAGGGTACGACCATGGACTCGGCCGCTCGACGCCAGCCGGCGATCTCCGTTTTCTCTACCTCCAGGGCGAGCGCCGCTTCAGCGTGGCGCTCGGCCGTCTCGGCCGCCGCGAGAAGATTTCGCTGCGCCATCAGGTTGGTGTAAATGTTGTTGTCGGCGATCGCGCTGTACTCGTCGGGTCCGGTCACGCCGTCGATACGAAACCCGCCCTCGCGATCGAAGTGCCCGAGCGAGAACCAGAGCCTGGCCGTGGCCGTCAAGAGCTCCATGCCCACGGTCGCTTCGAACTCGCGGTCGTGCGTCGCGTGCAGGTAACGAATGGCGGCGTCGGCGACGTCGGCACCGACGTGAAAGGCGGCGGTGCCCGCGGGCCAGTAGGCCGAGCACTCCGCGCCGTTGATCGTGCGCCACGGGAAGGTCGCACCCTTGAGGCCGAGCTTTTGTGCTCGTGTCGCCGCCAAAGGAAGCGTGTCGTGGCGCCATCGCAACGCGTGCGCGACCGCTTCGGGCAGGGTGTAGCTGAGGACCGACAGGACGAAGGTCTCGGTATCCCAGAAAGCGTGTCCGTTGTAACCATTGCCGGTGAGCCCTTTGGCGGGAATGGCGCGTCGCTCGCTTCGAGCGGCCGACGAGAGAATGTGGAAGAGCGAGAAGCGAACTGCCTGTTGGATCTCCTCGTCGCCCTCGAGTTCGACGTCCGAGCGGTCCCAGAAGTCATCGAGAAATTCACGTTGCTGCGTACAGAGCCCATCGAATCCGGTATCGCTCGCCGCCACCAGCGCGCCGTCGACCTGGTCGCGCAGGGCCTCGTTCGAACGGGCAGTCGACCATCCGTAGGTGACGTATTTGATGAGGCGCAGGTGCTCGCCCGGTTCGAGCGAGGCCGTCACGGTCACACGTCCCAGGTCGTCGAAACTCTCGGAATGGACCTTCATCGACGCGGGCCCCTCGACTTCGTGATCCATCGCCACGGCCATTGACTGTTCGCTGAAGTTGGTGCGGTGTACGAGTACGCACCGAAGGTCGTCGTGGGCGTGATATTCCCCACGTAGAGGTAGGTCGATCGAAGAGGACGCTCGCGGGTCGTTACTCGCCGGTTCACTCGGTTCGTTGGTAACCAATTCTGACTGGATCACGAGGCGTACCGGGTGATCGAGCGCCTCGACGTCGTAGGAGATCGCCGCCACCGAGCGCTGGACGAGGGACACGATGCGTTTCGAGGTCACTCGAATCCGCCGTCCCGAAGGAGAGGTCCATTCGACTCGGCGATCGAGCGTACCCGTGCGCAGGTCCAAGCAGCGCTCGTGGCTTTGTAGTTCGCCGTAGCGCACGTCAAAGGGCTCATCGTCGACGAGCAGGCGGATTACCTTGCCGTCGGTGACGTTGATCACGACCTGGTCTTGCTCGGGGTATCCGTAACCCGCTTCGGCGTAGGGAAAGGGCCGTAGTTCGTGGACCCCGTTGAGATACGAGCCAGAAAGGCCATGAGGCTCTCCCTCGTCGAGGTTGCCGCGCCAGCCAATATGTCCGTTGGAGAGTGTGAACACTGATTCACTTTGCGCCAAAACGTCGAGGTCCAAACTGGTCTCGCGAACGCACCAGGGCTCGGTGGAATAAGACGGATGCTGGATCATGAATCAGTCAACTTGAAGTCATTGGTTGTCGCGCCGCGTGGCTCGATGCGCGGAGGCCGACCATCTACAACGAGAGAAAAGTCCATTGGCTCTACCAATCTGCACAGCACAACTACCCGTCGCGGCACTCTTCGTTCACCACTGAACAGTGCGGGCAAGGACCCCTCGTCGCGTTACGAGAAGTTGGGACGTGACGCGTATGAATTTTACCTACGATTTCCCTACTTCGATATCAAGCCTATTGGCGCATTCGCGAGCCCATTCGCGAGCCGATACTCGAGCCCGACCACTAATCTGCGACAACATGATCTTCGAAGGAGGGCACTGTGATCCTTGATCTCTTTCGCGTCGATGACAAGGTCGCGATCATTACCGGAGCCGGCCGCGGAATCGGTGCCGCCAGTGCGGTGGCACTCGCTGAATGTGGTGCTGACGTCATTATTGCCTCACGCACGCGCAGCGATCTCGATGCCGTGGCTCAGCGTGTGTCGTCGATAGGTCGTCGCGCGATCGTCGCGGCCGTTGATCTTTCTGATCTTGACGCGGTCGCCCAACTCGCGGCCATTGCTCGAGATGAGTTCGGGCGAATCGACATCGTGGTGAACAACGTGGGCGGCGCTATACCGTTGCCTTTCTTCGACACGACCACCGACTATTTGGAAGAGGCGTTTCGCTTCAACGTCTCGACGGCTCACGCACTCAACTTGGCCGCCGTCCCCCTCATGCTCGAGGCCGGCGGGGGATCGATCGTGAACATCTCATCGGTCATGGGACGAGTCGCGGGACGCGGCTACGCCGCCTACGGCGCGTCAAAGGCGGCGCTCTCGCACTACACCCGTTTAATCTCCAAGGATCTGGCGCCGAAGATCCGAGTGAACGCGATCGCCGCTGGTTCAACGGCGACCTCGGCTCTCGAAATCGTTACCTCGACTCCTGAACTCAAGTCGATGATGGAGGGCCTGACCCCGCTGCACCGCATCGCCGCACCTGAAGAGATCGCGGCGGCCGTGGTGTATCTCGCCTCGCCGGCTGGTTCGTTCCTTACCGGAAAGGTCCTCGAGGTGGACGGCGGCACCGACGTGCCGAGTCTTGATTTTTCGCTGCCGGACCTCTAGTCGCCCTTCGCCGAAGTAGGTACGCAGACGACCTCACTTAGACGCACAAAGTTGTTAGTCGTGCGAAACGAATGCACGCCCCTTCGCGGTGAACGAGTGGTCGTTTGCGGCATTGGTCTTTGTTTGATTTAATGGCCACGTAGTCACGTTCCACGATTCATGGAGGGCAAATGACGACGCTCAAGGACCGGCCCAACACCGCACTGCTCGTGGTGGATGTGCAATCGGGCGTAGTGGCCCAGGCGTACGAACGAGACGCTGTAGTTCAAAACATCTCGGGACTCGTCGAGCGGGCCCGTAGTGAACAGGTGCCCGTTGTGTGGGTGCAACACTCAGACGGGGGGCTCGAAAAGGGAAGTGACGAGTGGCGAATTGTGCCCGAACTTTCACCCGGAGCTGACGAAGCTCGCGTGGACAAGAATTACGGTGACTCCTTTGAGGCGACGAACCTTGAGTCGGTACTGTCGGATTTAGGCGTTGGCCGGTTGGTCGTGGTTGGCGCGCAAACGGACATGTGCATTCGTTCAACACTCCATGGCGCGTTCGCGCGAGGCTACGACGCGGTTCTGGTCAGTGACGCGCACACCACCGAGGACTTGACGCAGTGGGGCGCGCCCTCGCCGGATCTGGTCATCGCGCACACCAATATGTACTGGAGCGGCCAAGCGGCGCCCGGACGCACTGCGGGAACCGTCACGTCATCGAGCGTTGGTTTTCACGATGACTCCTTGGGTTAGCGAGTCACTTCATGGAGGGACGTTCGTCTTGTCGGCACGCTCCTCTCGCTCAGTGTGAGTAGATAGTTTTTCCTCGTGCCCCTTCTCGTTGGTGCGAATCAATGGCTCATGTCGGCCGTTGGTTGGTGGCCGATGTCAAAGTTGCTCGACCGCGTCGTGCGCTAAGCGCCTTGGGCGTTGTCGGATTTGCGTGACGCGGCGCGATGTAATACTGAGCCGTGAGTCAAAATCATCCGGCGCTCTTGGGCCGAGCCTTCTTTCTCGAGTGGTGCACGTTGGCGTGGAACGTGGTGGGGGTCTTCATTTTGATCGTCGCGGCGTGGCGGGCGCGTTCCGTCGCGTTAGCGGGCTTTGGACTCGACAGTTTGGTCGAGATCGGCGCTTCGACCGTCGTGCTGTGGGAGCTGGCGGGCAGTGGTGAAGAGCGCACGCGGCGGGCTCTTCGTCTTATTGGGGTTGCTTTTTCACTCATCGCGCTCTACCTCTTAATCCAAGGAATCGTGGCGTTGGCGAGCCATCACCAAGCGCAGCACAGCCCCGTAGGGATTCTTTGGACCGCATTGACAGCGGGCGCCATGTTCACCCTCGCGCGCACCAAGTCAATGGTCGGCCGGGCTCTCAAAAATCCAGCCGTCCTCGCCGAAGCTCGGGTGACCTTCATCGACGGCGTTCTGGCGAGTTCGGTACTGCTGGGACTGGCCCTGAACGCCCTCTTTAACTGGTGGTGGGCCGACCCGGCGGCTGGATTCGTCATCACGTATTACGCGCTTCGCGAAGTGCGCGAGGTGCGCCGCGCCCTGGTGGCCCCGTGAGCGTCACTTTGTTCGGTGTTTTCGCCGTCACTTTCATGGTGGCGATGTACGCGCTCGAGCGCCGGGGGCGGATTTTCATTGCGCTTTTCTCGGTGGGCTGCGTGCTTTCCGCCCTCTACGCGCTCTTGGCTGGCGCGTGGCCCTTTGGCGTCGCCGAGGCCATTTGGGCCGGTATCGCCTGGCGTCGATACCGGGGCGATTGAGGGCGCTGCGGCCCCACCGCAAGGTCGCCAATACCCGCCGACACCTGGTCCACCAGGCATCCAAGGCCCTCGTGGACAGATGCCAGGTCCTCGTGATCGAAGACATGAACGTCGCCGGGATGGTGAGGAACCGACATTTGGCGAGGTCCATCTCGGACGCCGCGATGGGAGAGTTGTCGCGCCAGATCCTCTACAAGGCCCGGTGGCACGGGGTCGAGGTCCGAGTAGTTGATAGGTACTTTCCGAGCTCCAAAACGTGCTCGGGCTGTTGTGCGGTCCAGAGCGACCTCGACCTGTCGATACGGACCTACTCGTGTGGGACGTGCGGCCTGGTCATCGACCGTGACCTCAACGCGGCCATCAACCTGGCCCGCTGGCGACCCAAAGAGCCCTCCGCCGAGATACTTTCGTCTCCGACGCGCGTTTCGCTTCTTGCCACTACCTGATTCGCCAGGGATCTGCACCGCGAAGCACGCGGGAAGAGCCGATCGTCACCCGCACAACCATCACGACAACGTGATGAGGGTCCTGGGTCGGAACCGAGTACTCGGACGAGGCATTGTCTGGGAAGTCGGACGGTGAGCAAGCACTGCTGAACTACATGGTTCAGTTGGCCAAGGCGAACCGGTGGGTCCAATTAGGACACACGCTGTTATAGGCTTCGTGCGATGAGCGGGACCCTTGGCGTCAGCGACACACGAACCGGCGCGGACGCACCCGCTCGAAGCGTGGTGGCCTGTCTCGAGCACGTGACCAAGATTTTTGATGAGGCTCCGGCCGTCGATGACTTGAATCTTGAGATCTACGAAGGCGAGTTCTTCAGTCTGTTGGGTCCCTCGGGCTGCGGCAAGACGACGACGCTTCGAATGCTCGGAGGCTTTGAAGAGCCCTCGAGCGGACGCATCCTCTTGGGCGGCAAGGACGTGACCTACCAGGCTCCCTATAACCGTGACGTCAACACTGTCTTTCAGTCCTACGCGCTCTTTCCGCACCTCGACGTCTTTGAGAACGTCGCTTTCGGCCTGCGTCGCCAGAAAATGGGCAAGTCCGAAATCAAGCAGAAGGTCGGCGAAATCCTCGAAATCGTCGATCTTCCTCACTACGAGCGTCGTCGCCCGAGCCAGCTCTCTGGTGGCCAGCAGCAGCGTGTCGCGTTGGCTCGAGCGTTGGTGAACGAACCGATGCTCCTCTTGCTCGATGAACCGATGTCGGCCCTCGACGCGAAACTGCGCCGCCAGATGCAGGTCGAGCTCAAACGAATCCAATCGCGCGTGGGTATTACGTTCCTCTACGTCACCCACGACCAAGAAGAGGCGATGACGATGAGCGACCGCCTGGCGGTCATGCGCCACGGCAAGATTGAAGGCATCGGTTCGCCCAAGGACGTCTATGACTCGCCGTCGACCGAGTTCGTGGCCACGTTCCTCGGCGCCTCGAATCTCCTGGCGGGAACGCTCAGCGGGACCGAGGGCGCCGACACGACGGTGCGCTTGAGCGACGGCACGACGCTTCGGGTGCCGAGCGACCGGCGACCAATGGGCGTCAACACCGTCAAGGTGGGTGTTCGACCCGAAAAGATCAGCATCGTCGGTCCCGGCGCTCTCGCCTCGGACACGACGAACGTCCTGTCGGGCCAGGTTCGCGTTTCAACCTTTACTGGTGTAGGGCACCAGTACCTCGTCGCCACTTCCGCCGGCGTCGAGGTCACCGTGTACGCGCAAAACATTGGCCACGGGGTGGCGCCACGCAGTGGCGAGTCCGTCACGTTAACCTGGCCCGTCGAGCACACCTTCGCGGTGGTGCCGATGAGTGGCGCAGATCTCGCAGGGCAACTAGATGAAGGGGAGTTATGAGCAACGAAGGATCCAACCCAGAGAGCGTCATCGACCCGTCGTTTTGGCGCGGCATGACCCAGCCGCGCTTCACCAGGCGTCAAGCACTCGGATTCGCCGGCGCGGGCGTTGCCTCCACCGTGATGATGGGTGCCGGGGCCTCGTTGGCGGGCGCCGCGCTACCCAATGCCAAAATTGGCACCAAGTCGTGGTGGGCAAAGCAGAAACTCCACCACCAGCTCAACTTCGCGAACTGGCCGTACTACATCGACGTGTTGAAGGGGCGCCACCCCTCGCTTGATCACTTCACGAAGGTGACGCACATCAAGGTGAACTACCAAGAGGTCATTCAAGATAACCCGTCGTTCTACCAAAAGATTCGCCCCTCGCTCGCCGCGGGGCAGTCGACCGGCTACGACATCATGGTTATGACGAATAACAGCGTCCAGTTGGGGTACTTGATCGAGCTCGGCTGGCTGACGCCGCTCAACCGCGCGATGATGACGAACTTCAACAAGTACGCCGGACCGCTCATCAAGAATCCCTCCTGGGACCCGGGAAACAAGTTCACGATGGCCTGGCAGTCGGGCTGGACGGCGGTGGGCTACAACTCAAAGTTGGTGAAGAACCCCGGCGACAGCATCCAGCTGCTCTTTAACAAGAAGTACAAGGGCAAGATCGGAATGTTTAACGACCCGATCGAACTCGGCTCGGCGGGGCTGCTCGCCATCGGCGTTGAACCCGCGACGTCGACAGAGAAGGACTGGGCGAAGGCGGCCAAGAAGCTCCAGTTGCAAAAGAGTGACGGCCTCGTGGCTTCGTACTACGACCAGAGCTACATCCAGCACCTCAAGAACGGCGACATCGTGGTCTCCCAGTGCTACTCCGGGGACATCTTCCAGGCGGACCTCAACTCCAAGTACAAGAACTTGACGATGATGCTGCCCAAGGAGGGCGCGATGCTCTGGACGGACAACATGGTTATTCCGCTGTACGCCCAAAATCCGCTGGACGCGATGACCGCGATGGACTACTTCTACAGCCCCCTCACCGAAGCCGTGGTCGAGTACTACAACGACTACATCTGCCCGGTGCCCTCGGCGAAGAAGGAACTGCTGCACCCGACTGGCTGGGACAAGGCCGCCCTCGCGGCGTTGAAGCCTGAGATCGGGCTGCCCACGACGGTGACGGCGAACTCATCGACCGTGTTCCCGACGCCGGCGCGAATCGCGGCCTCCAAGAGCTACTACAGCTTCAAGAGCCAAGACGAAATCAACGCGTGGAACAGTCTGTTCCTGCCCATCATCCAGGGCGCCTAACACCCCCACGCCCCAGGGGCGTGTGGGGCAAGCGCCTAGCACCGTATCTGTTGAGCCTCCCGGCGGGGCTCTGGCTCGCGCTGCTCTTTATCGTCCCGTTGGTGCTCATGCTCTCCGAGACGTTAAAGACCTGCAGCCCGGCCTCGGGTATCTGCACGATGACGTGGAACTGGGGCGAACTGCCCCACCAGGTAAATCTCTACCGCACCCAGTTCGTGACGAGTTTGATCTTCGCGCTCGCGGCGACCGTCATTGACCTGGTGATCTCGTTTCCCATCGCGTACTGGATTGCCTTCTACGGGGGGCGACGCAAGAACTTCTTTTTGATAATGCTGCTCGTGCCGTTCTTCGTCTCGTTCGTGATTCGAACCCTGGTGTGGGAATTCATCCTCTCCAACAACGGATTCCTCTTTTCGTTCTTCCACCGAAATCATCTGGTGCCCAATGGCTTTCACGTCCTGGGCACGAGCGTGGCCGTCATCGCGGGTCTGGCGTACAACTATCTTCCCTTCACGGCGCTGCCCCTCTACGTCGCGATTGAGCGCATCGATCACCGTGTCCTTGACGCGGCGCACGACCTTTACGCGAATCGCCGGACGGCCTTTTTGAAAGTGATCTTGCCACTCGCCATCCCCGGCGTCTTCGCCGCCTTCTTGCTGACTTTCATTCCAGCCTTTGGCGACTACATCAACCAAGAGATCCTGGGCGGAACGTCGAACACGATGATCGGAACGGTGATCCAGAATTCGTTTCTCGTGAACGCCGACTATCCGGCCGGTTCGTCGCTGTCGGTCGTCCTGCTCGCGATCTCGCTGATTGGAATCTTCCTCTACGCCCGAGTGCTCGGCTCGCGCACCATTGAGGAGTATCTGTGAGCACGACCCTCGAGCAGTCGCCAACGCCAACGAAACGTCCCGCGCTTCGCCGCTATGGCAAATTCGCGCTGCCGACGTACTCGTGGCTGGTCATTGCTTATCTGGTCTTTCCCATTTCGGTGATGGTCCTGTACTCCTTTAATAGGGTCACGACGGGACTCCAACAGGTCAGCTTCTCGTGGAACGGCTTCACCACGCTCTGGTACGAGCAGTGGAGCAACGTTCCTGGGCTCACGAGTGCGTTCTGGCTCTCGATTCGACTCGCCCTCGTTTCCACGCTTTTCGCGACCGTGCTGGGAACGCTCTTGGCCATCGCACTGGTGCGCTATCGCGGAAAGAAGTTTCGCGGCAAGGGGGCGATCGAGCAGATTCTGTTCTTGAACATCGCCGCGCCCGAGATCGTGATGGGCGCGTCCTTGCTCGCACTCTTCGTCTCGTTTAACATCGCGCGTGGCTTTCTCACCCTCGTGCTCGCGCACGTCATGTTCTCAATTGCCTACGTCACGGTGACGGTGCGCGCTCGACTCGCGGGTTTCGAACGTTCGCTGGAAGAAGCCGCGTACGACCTGGGCGCGAACGCGCTGACGACCTTTCGCCTCGTGACGTTCCCGCTGATTCTGCCCGGCGTCCTCGCCGGGGCGCTCATGGCCTTCGCGCTGTCGATCGACGACTTCGTGACGTCGAACTTCGTGTCAGGCTCTTCCGTGCCCTTCCCCGTGTGGGTCTACGGCGCGACCCGGGTGGGCACGCCTCCGCAGGTCTTCGTCTTTGGCACCGCCATCTTCGCCGTGGGGATCGGCTTCGCGGTCATGAGCATCATTCTCGGCAAGAAGAAGTAGAGAGAAGAGCCCCGGCACCGAAGTGCCGGGGCTCTTGAAACGACGCCGGTAGCTAGATGACTTCGGTCGGATCGTGCCGGCGATATTGGATGAAGCCCAATATCGTGAGGATCAGCATCAAGATCGACGCGCCGAACGCGGACAGGGCCGACCACAAAGCGATCTGACCGAACGTCCAAAAGGCGTAGGCGTTGAGCAACATGCCGCGCAGGGTCTCACCCTGAAAGACGGTCTGCACCTCGCTCGACAAACTCTTATTTGACGGGTCGGCCAGTGCCTCGGAACTGAGTTGCGCGTAGGTCTTACCTCCGGTCATCTCTTGGAGGTGCACCGCGATGTAGTGGTCGGCCCAGACTTCGGCCTGGCGACCGGTCAGGAGTTGTTGGCCCGCGTAGGGGTCGAGGTAGGGGCCAATCTTCGGCGAGGCCAGGGCGGGGGAGCCCTTGGCGGGGAAGAAAATCTGTTGTGAAGCGAGTTGAGCGTGGACCGTGCTGTTGGCGAAGTTGTAGCCCCACATCAACAAACTGCCCGTGACGAGCAGGCCGACCGTCAGCAAGGCGCCAAGCCACGACAGCAATAAGTCCAATGTCCTACGTCTCATCGTGACGTCCTTTCATCTAACACTTCCAGTGTCGTGCCTGACGCCACCGGAGTATTAGGGGAGAAAGTCACTACTTCGCGTGCGTTTCACCTTGCATTTCTTCGAGCGTGAGTCCCAAGCGTTGGAGATAACCCAGCCCCATCACGGCACCTTCGCAGCCGAGCGCTTCGAGCGCGGCGAGGTCGTCGTCGTCGCGCACTCCCCCCGCAGCGATCACGGCGAGGCCGCTCGCGACCGCGCGCTCATAGAGCACGAGGTCGGGCCCCCGCATCGTTCCGTCGCGCTCGATGGCGGTCACGTGCAGGCGCGAAACGCCCGCTTCCACGCAGCGTTTGAGCGCGTCGTCGAGCGACACGCCCGAGGAGTCGATCCAGCCGCGCACCGCGAGGTAACCATCTCGAACGTCAAGCGCGGCGACCAAACGATCCTGGAGGGCACTGGCGTAGATCGCCATCGCCTCGGGACGCTGCCAGAGAGCCGTTCCCACGATGACGCGCCGCGCCCCGAGTTCGATCGCTCGTTGGGCGTTCTCAAGACTGCGAAGGCCTCCCGAGTACTGCACCGCGACGTCGCCGGCGCACTTCACGCAGCGTGCGAGTATCGCTTCGCGCAGTGCCCCGTCGCGGGCGCCTTGGAGATCGACCACGTGCACGAGGGGGGGGCTCGTCGCGAGGACGCGTTCGAAAAAGCGTTCGAGGGGCTGGCGAAAGAGGACGCGATCGAACGCGCCGCGTTCGAGGCGCACCGCGTCCTCGCCCAGGAGGTCGATGGCGGGGATGACTTGCATATCTGTGTGCTAGCATGGTAGCATACAATCATGACGAGTGGACGAGTAGTACCCGCCGAATCAACACCCGAAACCGCGAATCGCTTCGAGGACCTCGTGCGCGCCTTCGCGCAACTGCGTGATCCCCAAATCGTCGCCGCGTTCTTAAAGGATCTCTGTACGGCCCAGGAACTCGACGCGCTGGGTCAGCGCCTCCAAGTGGCGCGTCTGGTGGACGAAAAGATTCCCTACCAGGAGATATCACGTCGAACGGGCGCCTCGACGGCGACCGTGACGCGCGTGGCCCAGTGGCTTCGCCGAGGCGAAGGCGGCTACGCGGCGGTCTTGAAGCAGGGGCGGCGATGACTCGGCGCCTGACAATGGCCCTTCCTTCGAAGGGTCGTCTGCGCGAGCCGTCGTGGTCGCTCCTCGAAGCGAGCGGCGTCTCTCCTCAAGAGCCGGGCGAGCGCGTCTTGCAGGCCCACTGTCGCAACGCCGACATCGACCTCTTGTTCGTGCGCGCTGACGACGTTCCCGAATACGTGCAGGACGGGGTCGTTGACTGTGGCATCACGGGCCTGGACCTCGTCTATGAGCGTGAGTCCCACGTCGACGTGCTGCTACGACTGGGCTTCGGCACCTGTTCGCTCCAGGCCGCCGTCTCGATGGAGGATAAGGCCCAACGCATAGAGGACCTTGACGGACGTCGCGTGGCGACGTCGCACCCGCGCATCGCGGCCAAGGTGCTCGCCGAAGCGGGCGTCAAGGCCGAAATCGTCACCGTCGCCGGTTCGGTCGAGATCTCGCCTCGCCTCGGACTCGCCGACGCGATCATCGACCTGGTCTCGACGGGCTCGACACTTCGCACCAACGGACTTCGTTCGCTGGGCGTGCTTTTCGAGTCCGAAGCGGTACTGGTCGGTCAGGTCGACGCGGTGGACTCAGAGGCCCGACGCACGCTCACGATGGTGCTCGGCTCGGTCATCAACGCGCGCGCGAACCGCTACCTTCTCTGCAACGTGCCGCGCGAGCGACTCGACGACGTGACCGAACTCCTGCCGACGAAGGGTTCGCCCACGGTGATGGACCTCGCGAACCCGGGGGTCGTGGCCGTGCACGCGCTCGTGCCGGCCGCTCAGATCTGGTCGCTGCTGCCTCGCCTCGAGGCCCTCGGCGCGACGTCAATCCTGACCCTGCCAGTTGAACGGATGGTTCCATGAGCACCCCCACGAAGACATCGACGCCGGTTTCGATCGAAGAGATCGTCGAGGACGTGCGCACCCGCGGCGACGCCGCGCTCGTCGAATGGTCACGGCGCTTTGACGCCACGACCGACACGACGCCCCAGCGCGCCGTGGCCTACGGCGACATCCCCACGGCGGCCGTCTTGGCCGCGGCCGAGGCGGTACGCACCTGGCACGCGGCGCAACGCCCCGCTGACCTCGTGATGGAGGTCTCGCCGGGAGTGACGCTCGAGCGTCGCTGGACGCCGCTTCGTTCCGTGGGTCTCTACGTCCCCAAGGGCCTCGTCTCGTCGCTCATCATGAGTGGGGTGCCGGCCCAGGTCGCGGGGGTCGAGCGCATCGTGGTGTGCACCCCACCCCAGGGGGCCGCCGCCGTGGCCGCCGCGGCGGCGCTGCTCGGCATCGACGAGGTGTGGGCGGTCGGTGGCGCCCAGGCGATCGCCGCGATGGCCTACGGTACCGAGTCCATCGCGCCCGTGGACAAGATCTTTGGACCCGGCGGCGGCGCCGTCAACACCGCGAAACTGATCGTGAGCCGTGACGTCGCGATCGACCTTCCGGCGGGACCGAGCGAGATCGTCGTCGTCGCCGACGAGGGCGTCGATGAGGCGCTCATCGCTCAAGAGATCGCGGCGCAAATGGAGCACGGACCTGATTCGCGCGGCTTCGTCGTGCGCGTGGGCGACGACCTCGAGGCGGCCCTGGCCGAGGTCGAGGGCTACGCCGCGGAACACGTCGCGCTCTTGGGCGAACGCGCCGAGTCGCTGGCGGGGCGAATCCGCAACGCGGGCGCCGTCTTCGTCGGACCGTACTCGCCGGTACCCGCGGGCGACTACGCGACCGGGGGCAACCACGTACTGCCGACCGGGGGTTGGTCCAAGTCCACCGGCGGGCTCGGACTCGAAGACTTCATGAAGACCGTCACCATCCAGCGAGTGACGAAAGAGGGGCTCGAGCGACTCGCCCCGACCATCGAGGCGCTCGCCGAACTCGAGGGAATGAGCGCGCACAAGGCCACGGCGAGACGATGAACCCGCTCCCGCTCGAGGCCTACGAGTGGCCGCCCTCCAATGAAGTTCTAGCGAGGCGGGTGGGCCTCGATCCCTCGACGATTCTTCGATTTGACGGGAACGTCGCGCCCGCACCGCCGCCCTTCGCTCGTCCGGCCGCCCTGGCCCGAGCGTTGGCCGATATCAACGAGTACGACCGGGGGCGCTACGAGACGCTGCGCCAAGCGATCGCTGACTACCACGGCCTCGATCTGAGTCAGGTCGCGATCGGCGCGGGAAGCGACGAGTTCATCGTGCTGCTGGCGCGCGTTTACGCCGAGGGGGGCACGATCGCGACCGTGCCGGAATTCTCGTATTCGATGTATCGCTACGCGGCGATCATGGCGGGCGCGACGATCATCGACGACCCCGAAAAGGCCGACCTCGTCTTCGTGTGTCGCCCGAACAATCCCACGGGCGAACTCCCCGACGTGCCCCAGGTGGCGGGCCAGTTGGTGATCGACGAGGCCTACGCCGACTACGCCGGGGTTGACGCGCTCAACTTGGTCGACGAGGGCGCGATCATTCTTCGCACCTTTTCCAAGGCTCACGGTCTGGCCGGCGCGCGCGTGGGCTACGCCTTGTCGAGCGCCGAGACCAACGCGGTCATTACCTCGCGCCAAGCGCCGTTGTCGGTCTCCGCGCTCTCCGCCGCCCTCGCGGTGGCGGCCCTCGCGAGCCCACCTGACGTGAGCTCCCAGGTCCGAGAGCGCGAACGTCTCGCAGGCGCGCTGAGCGAGCTGGGTCTCGCCCCGCGACCGTCCTTCACGAATTTCCTCTTCATCCCCATGGACGAGCCCCAGCGGCTCGTCGAACGGATGTTGCCCTACGGCGTGGTACTGCGGGCGTACCCCGGGGGACTGCGCGTGAGCGTGCGCGACGAACTCGACAATGACGTATTGCTGGGCGCACTGCGTTGCGAGCTTCTCGGCGAGCCGCTGGCAGCGCCCTACGTCTCGCACGCGCGAAACACCGCCGAGACCTTGTTGAGGGTGCGTCTTCGCGTGCCGGGCCAGGGTCGCGTCTACGTCAATACCGGCGAGGGCTTCTACGATCACATGCTCCAGCAATTGGCCTTCCACGCCGGCATGGATCTGCGCCTGGAGGGCGTGGGCGACCTCGAGACCGGCGACCACCACACGGTCGAGGACATGATGCGTGCCTTTGGCGAGGCGCTCGACCGAGCCCTCGGCGATCGCCGCGGCCTGGCGCGCTACGGCGAGGCCCGCGTCCCGATGGACGAAGCCCTCGCCCACGCGGTCGTCGACCTCTCGGGACGCGCGACGGCCAACATCAAGATCGATCCGGACCCGGGCATGGCGACCCACGCTCTGGAGTCACTCGTGCAGACCGCTCGCATCACGTTGCACGTCGACGCGACGGGCCAGAACGCGCACCACGTGGCCGAGGGCGCCTTTAAGGCGGTCGGTCGCGCGATGGCTCAGGCGCTCGTGAAGGACGGTTCCCTCGTTCGTTCCACCAAGGGCTCACTGTGAGCGTCGTCGTCGTTGACTACGGCGCCGGCAACACGCGTTCGGTGCGCGCCGCGCTTCGTCGACTCGGCCGAGAGAGCGTCGTACTAAGCGACCCCGACGCCATCGCCGAGGCCCCCCTCGTGATCTTGCCGGGCGTGGGATCGGCCCGCAGTGCGATGAGCCACCTTCGAGCAACGGGTGCGGACGAGGCGCTGCGTGCGCGCTACGCGAGTGGTCGCTTCACCCTCGGGATCTGTCTCGGCCTGCAACTCGCGATGGAGTCCAGTGAAGAAGACGGCGGCGTCGAAGGTCTCGGACTCTTGAGCGGGCGTGTCGAGCGTTTGCGCGAGGGGCGCGTGCCGCGCCTGGGCTGGTCGATCGTCGAGCCCTGGGGCTCAGCGTTCTACTTCGCTCACTCCTACGTCGCCGTCAGTGATGACGTCGTCGCCACCGCCGAGGGGGTCACCGCCGCCGTCGAGAGTGGTCCCTTCTTGGGTGTACAGTTCCACCCCGAAAAGAGCGGTCCCGATGGATCCGCGTTCCTCGAGCGATGCCTCTCCCGCGTCTGATCCCGTGCCTCGACGTCGCCCACGGCCGCGTGGTGAAGGGCGTGAGCTTCGTGGGGCTGCGTGACGTGGGCGACCCCGTTGAACTCGCCACTTTCTATTCGGCCGGTGGGGCCGATGAGCTGGTCTTCCTCGACATCGCGGCGACGCCCGACGAGGCCGCGACGATGACGTCGGTCGTCGCGCAGGTCGCCGAGGTCCTCTCGATCCCCTTTACCGTGGGCGGAGGTGTGCGCAGCGTCGACGACGCCTCTCGGATCATCGAAGCGGGCGCTGACCGCGTCTCGCTCAATTCAGCCGCGCTCGCCGATCCGGGGCTCATCTCCGCGATCGCGAGCCGGTACGGCTCACAGGCCGTCGTCGTCGCGATCGACGCCGACGAGGGCGTCGTGCACACGCACGGAGGAAGGGTCGCCACCGAAGTGGCCACCGTTCCCTGGGCGCGTGAAGCGGCGGAACGCGGAGCGGGAGAGATTCTCTTGACCTCGATCCGCCAAGACGGCCGGCGAACGGGCTTCGATCTCGTTTTGACCCGCGAGGTGCGCGACGCGATCTCCATTCCCGTCATCGCTTCGGGAGGCGCCGGTTCGGCCGCCCACGTCGCGGCGGCGCTCAAAGTCGCCGACGCGGCACTCGTCGCTTCGATCGTGCACGAAAACCCGGCGGGGCTCTCGGGGCTGCGACGCGAGATCATTGACTTGGGCGTGGCCCTTCGACCAATAGGAGCAGGCCATGAATGAAGACCTCCGCGCGGCGATCGTGCAAGACGACGCCACGGGGCGAGTTTTAATGCTCGGCTGGATGGACGATGAGGCGCTGGCCCTGACCAAGTCCACGGGCCACGTCCACTTCTACTCTCGCTCGCGTCAACAGCTATGGGAAAAGGGCGAGACGTCGGGTCATTACCTCAACGTCGTGGAGGTCGTGGCCGACTGTGACGATGACGCGCTTTTGGTGCGAGTGACGGCCGAGGGCCCAACGTGTCACGACGGTTCCACCGCGTGCTTCACGCCCTGGCTGTGGCGTACAATCCTCCAGCGCGACGAGCAAGGCAGCGACGACTCCTACGTCGTGCGGACCCTACGCGAGGGTCCGGCGCGCACGGCGCAAAAAGTCGGCGAGGAGGCGACCGAAGTCGTCGTGGCCGCGCTCAGTGAGAGTGACGATCGGGTCGTCAGCGAGGCGGCCGATCTGTGGTTTCACCTGCTGTTGCTGCTTCGATCGCGCGGTCTGGATCCGGCCGCGGTGGAGGATGAACTTCGTCGACGCTCGTCGAAGTGACCTGAGCGTGACGCCGAGCGCCCGACGGCGCTCATGAAGACTCGTCGTGACGACCCTCGTCGTCGTGCGACCTTGACGCTCGATTTCGAAAGCGCCGCCGTGACGAATTTCAATTCATTGCCCCCGACGCGTCTTTGAAGATTGGCGACTCTCCTGGCGGCGATGCGCGTTTTTCGAAGTCGCGATCGCGCCGTCAATCTCGGCGAAGGTAACCTACGAGGAAGGGTCTTGGCGTCAGCACGATTCAAACGTGACTGGGCCTTGCGAGAGCGCATCGATTATCAAGCGTCGCTGACCTTCGGGCCGGCAAAGGGAGTAATCAAGTGATTGCCGTAACCGTGTCCACCTCGAGTGCTGTGTTGGTGGGTGCCGTCTTCCTCGCCTGCGCCGTGGAGATGGTCGAAGCCCTCACCATCGTGCTGGCGGTGGGTCACACCAGGGGATGGCGGTCAGCCTTCGAGGGCTCGGCGCTCGCGATCCTCGCGCTGGGTGCGTTAGTGGCGGTCTTCGGTCCGGCCCTGGTGCACGTGCCACTCAACACGCTTCGACTCATCGTCGGCAGCGTGCTCTTGATCTTTGGCATGCAGTGGCTGCGCAAGGCAATCCTTCGTTCAGCGGGGCTGAAGGCCAAGCACGACGAGGACGAGGCTTACGCCAAGGCGGTGGCGGAGCTCTCGAACGTGGGCCCCGGCGTGAACCGCGACCGAGTGGCCTTCGTCATGGCGTTCAAGGGCGTCTTCCTCGAAGGACTCGAAGTCGTGATCACGGTCTTGACCTTAGGAACCTCCGCCCATCGACTGGGTCTCGCGGCGAGCGTGGCCGCGGTGGCCCTGGTGCTGGTCGGCGCCATCGGTATCGGCGTCTCGCGCCAACTCTCGAGCGTGCCCGAGAACGCCATGAAGATGGGCGTGGGCGTGATGCTGGTGAGTTTTGGCACCTTTTGGACCGGCGAGGGACTGCACGTTCGTTGGCCCGGCTCCGACGCGTTCTTGCTCCTCTTCGTCGCGATTTATCTCCTCGTCGTGTGGGCGCTGGTGGGAGTACTTCGCCGCGAGGCTCCGACCCCCGAGGAGGTTCGCGCGTGAGCCGGTTCTCCGCGTTGCTACGTCGTGGTGTAGTGGGCTTTGGACGCTTCTGGTGGGACTTCTTGGTCGGCGACACGCCCGAACTCTTCCTCGCGGTCGTCGCCACGATCATCGTCATAAGCGTCATCAGTGTCGCCGGACACGCGAGCGCGGTGGCCGTCGTGGTGCTGCCGGCAATGGTGATCGCGGCGCTCGTGATCTCCGTGCGCCGGGCCGCCCGGCACTGATTTCAGTCGCCGACGAGTTCGTAGGCCGTCATCGAGAGCGAACCCATCTCGTAGCCGTCGATCAGCGTTCGCGTCGGCGTGTTCGCCGCGCTCGCGAGTCCGGCGATGTAGGCGAGGGGCAAGAAGTGATCCGGCGTCGGCACCGCGAAGGAAAAGTCGCCGTGGCCGCTGGCCGCGCCAAGCTCGCTCGGATCGTGGGTCATGATCGCGCGCACGTCGTCGTCGAAGCGGTGCGCCCACGGGGTGCCTTGGCCGGGCAGGTGCCAGTCGATGAGGCGCAGGTTGTGCACAACGTTGCCGCTGCCCAAGACGAGCACGCCTTCTTGGCGTAGTTCGTGGAGTTTGGTGCCGAGTTCGAAGTGATAGTCGAAGGGGAGTTCGGCGTTTATCGAAAGCTGCAAGACGGGGACGTCGGCCTTGGGGAACATGTGGACCAAGACCGACCACGTGCCGTGATCGATGCCCCAACTGTCCTCGTCCTTGCCGACCCAGGTTGGTTTCACGACGTCGATGACGCGCTCGGCGATCACCGGGTCGCCCGGCGCGGGGTACTCGACGTCGAAGAGAGGCTGCGGAAAGCCGTAGAAATCGTGAATGGTCCGCGGCGCGAGCATCGACGTCACCGCGGTCGCGTTGATGAACCAGTGCGCCGAGACGACCAGAATCGCGCGGGGCTTGGGCATCGACGCGCCGAAGTGACCCCAGGCCTCGGTGTAGCGATTGTGGTCCAAAGCGTTCATGGGATTTCCGTGACCAATGAACGCGGCGGGCATGAGCGTTGACATAGCGCCTCCTTGAAGTTTAGGTTACCGACCGGCGCTTCGCGAGGCGTCACTCGTAGGCTTGCTTCATGCGCCGTTACGTCGCGGCCCTCGTGGCCGCCTGTCTAGGCGTGGCCGCTCTGGCGACGACCGAGGGGTCCGCTACGTCCGCTACGTCCACGACGAGCTCGACGCCCACGACCACGCCGCCAGGAACCCAGGCCAGTCTGGCCTGCGCCCAAAAATTGGTCGCGAACTGGAGCGTCGCAAAACTCGCGAACGAAACGATCGCGGTGTCGATGAACGCGATGAACGTCGGCGCGCTCGGGGCCGCCGCTCGCGCGGGCTTTGGTGCCTTCTTGCTCCTGGGCTCGAGCGCTCCGGCGAAGCTGAGCGGGATCTTGAGCACGCTCCAACGCGAGCGCCGCGACACCGTGAGGACTCTCGTCATGACCGACGCGGAAGGCGGCGGCGTCGAACGACTGACTAACGTCTTGGCGAAGATTCCTTGGGCGCAGACGATGGGCAGAAACCTGTCGGACGCCCAGATCACCGCTGAAGGCCGGCGCCTCGGTGCGACGATGCTCGCCCAGGGCCTCAACGTCGATCTGGCCCCGGTTGCGGACCTCGACGCGCGCGCCGTGATGCCGGGCGCGCGAGACGCTGACGGCTACCGCTCGTATTCAGGCGATCCGGCGACGGCGGCGCGTGACGTCGTGGCGTTTGAGCGCGGACTCGAAGCGGCCGGCGTGCTCGGGGTCGCGAAGCATTTCCCGGGGCTGGGTGGTTCGAGCATGAACACCGACTACGGTCCCGCGCACACGTTGGTCTGGGCGACGCTTCAAACGAGCGCGCTCATCCCCTTTAAGGCCATGGCGGGGACGAAAGCGATGGTCATGACCTCGAACGCGTCGGTGCCGGGCTTGACGGGCCTGCCCGCGAGCATTTCACCGGTCGTGACGAAGTACATACGTTCGACCATGGGCTTTCAGGGTCTGATCATGACCGATTCGCTCTCGGCGGGGGCGCTCAGTGCGCGCCACCTGAGCGTGGCCCAGGCATCACTCGCCGCGCTGCAGGCCGGCGCCGACCTGGTCTTGGCGGGGGCGGGGTCCTCGCCGAGCGCGTCAATCGCGCAGGCCAACGCGACCTCGCTCGTGATACAAAACGCGGTGGCCACGCAGGCGCTGTCGCTCACGACGCTCCAAGACGCCGCCGCCCAGGTCGTGAGCGTCCGAAGCACCCTCAGCTGCTCGTCGTGAACTCCTAGTAGTGGGGCGGCACCTCGTGTCGATCGTGGCGAAGAAGCCGGATCTCCTCACGGAGTCGCTCCAATTCGGCGCGTAGTTGCGCGATCGTGGCCTCATACTCCTCGCGCGTCGACTCGGTGTGCTCCACCCCGCCACTTTGCCACACCGCCCCAACGCAGTGACAGAGCGTGCACGATGGCC
>Ga0307373_10001029_pt1 | contig 52845 bp, 55 predicted proteins | sample OX2MG_FD_202534 | JGI IMG/M metagenome (GOLD analysis project Ga0307373, IMG submission 202534) | Soil microbial communities from Risofladan, Vaasa, Finland - OX-2 | ecosystem: Environmental > Terrestrial > Soil > Coastal area > Acid sulfate soil | place: Finland: Risofladan, Vaasa | collected... | reverse complement strand
TCGACGAGATGCCGAGGTCGAAGACCACCGCATCCACGGCGACCACGCCGAGCGCATGGACGATGGAGTCGAGGTCCGCGAAGTCGCCCTGGGCGACCTGGACCGCGTCGCCGTCGCCGGCGAAGCGCACCCGCGCGGCCTCGACAGCGCTCTGGTCGCGATCGATCGCGATCACCCGGCCGCCGGGTGTGACGCGCTCGAGGAGCGCGGCAGTCACACCGCCGGCGCCGAGCGTGGCGTCGACGACAGTCTGCCCCGGCCGGGGCTGCAGGCTCTCTATGAGGGGTGTGAGAAGGACCGGCCGGTGGCCAGCGCTGTCAGGCGCCGGAGCACCGGGTGTGGCAATGTCCAACGTCCCCAGGTCGGCCACAAGCGGCAAGGGGATGGTCATGTGTGAAGCCGGATCCGCCTGGGGCGCTCACGCCGGCGACGGAGATGCGGACGTTCCGCGCTGATGGACCAGGTCCCAGACCTGGGTGAACTCGTCGGGGCTCAGGTCGGCCTGCTCGGCCTGCCAGAGCTCCTCCGCCGTGACCTCGACGCTGTTGCCGAGCCCGACGAAGACGACCATGTCGACGATCTGCGCGAACTCGCGCTGGCGTGCCGAGAGCAGCAGACGGCCCTGGGCGTCGAGTTCGAAGAGATAAGCGTTGCCCGTCAGCCGGCGCAGGAAACGGCGTTCCTGAGCAGGTGTCTCGGCCGTTCGGCGGAAGCGTTCCTTCTCCCGCTCCCACTCGTCAGGGGGCAGAATCATGAGGCGGTTCTCGGGGCCCGGAGCGACCACGCTCCCGTCGGGCAGCCAGCGACGCAGCTGGGCGGGAACCGCCACGCGTCCCTTCTCGTCGATGCGGTGCCGGTACGTTCCACAGAACGTCACCGGAACGCGAACATCGGCCTGCGCCTGCTCTGCCATCACCGTAGCTACCTCGAGACCCCCACTACTCACCACTTTTCTCCACCAGCGGGCTGAACCCTAACACCTGTGTGGTGAGGCGTCAACGCAAACAAATGTACGCTTCACTCTCCCCGAGGGCCGAGATCAGGCGTCGTAGCGGGGCAACTCCACGAGCAGCGGTGAGAGATCGGCGCCGCCGGCGACGGGCTCGGGCGCTGAACCGCGCCGGAAGATCAGCGCACCGCCCGTGCCGTGGAGCGACATGCTGCCGTCGTTGACCACGAGCCAGCTCTCCTCGCGGAGCGCGACGATGGTGACCTGGTTCTCCTCGAGGAACTCCTGGAGACGCTCCTCGCGGGTCTCGCCGATCCGCGCGTCCGGTGGTGGCGGGTCGATGTAGTGCGGGTTGATCTGGAAGGGCACGAGGCCGAACGCCGCGAAGCTCGGGGGCTGGACGATCGGCATGTCGTTGGTGGTCCGGATCGTCGGGCACGCCACGTTGGCGCCTGCGCTGGCCCCGAAATAGGGAACACCACCGACGATCGCCGAGCGCACCGTGTCGATGAGGTGGAAGCGATGCAGCGCGGCAACGAGGCGAAAGCTGTTGCCCCCGCTCACGATGATGGCGTCCGCCTCCGCGAGTGATGCGGCCGGGTTCGGCACCGTGTGCAGCCCGGTCACCTCGAGGCCACGCCCTGCGAAACGATCGTTGAAGCGGGTCACCACGCGGTCGCAATCCCTCACCGCCCAGGGCACCATCACCGCGCGGCGCACACCGCGAAAGTGCTCGACGATCTCGTCGCCGGCCGAGGAGATATCGCCGCCCGCGTGCAGCATCAGGCGTCGATTCACGTGCGTCGCACCTCCCGCGTCAACAGGTCGTCCTGCATGTACAGCGCAGAGGATAGACTCGTCGGGCAAGCCGGCCAGACGGTCGCGGGCGTCGACGCGTCCGAGGAAAGTCCGGGCTCCGCAGAGCAGGGCGCTGGGTAACGCCCAGTCGGGGTGACCCGAAGGAGAGTGCCACAGAAATGACACAGCCCCGGATCCGTCCGGGGCAACGGTGAAATGGTGGGGTAAGAGCCCACCGGCGGCCGGGTGACCGGCCGGCCAGGTAAACCCCGCCCGGAGCAAGGCCGAACAGAGAACGAGCGCTTCGGCGTTCGGGAGTTGCTCGCTCCCCGTGTCTCAGGTGGGCCGCACGAGGCGCCGGGCAACCGGCGCCCTAGATGGATGACCGTCCCTCGACCGACGCGGCCGAGGACAGAACCCGGCTTATCGGCCGGCTTGCACTCTTCCTCAGGACCCCAGCAGCGCGGTGACCGTTGTCTCGCCGTTGCGCAAGAGACCAACGGCCGGCAGGCGGCGGAGCAGCTCGCTCCACCCGGGCTCGCGCGTCGAGATGTCGGCGAGCAGCGCCCTCCCCTCCTCCACACGCCCGGCATCCGCCATGAGGATCGCCGACCAGAACGCTGCCTCGTCGTTGCCCGCCAGCGACGCCCCGGCGCGCTCGAACTCGACGAGCGCGTTCTCGAGGTCGCCGGCGACCTCGCTCGCCTCGGCCCTGTCGATGTGCTGGTAGCCGCGATGCACACCGATCAGCCGCCGCAGCTCGCCGAGAGGATCGGCTGAGTCCTCGACGCGCAGGTCGACGAGCCGTTGCTGCCACGGTTGGCTTGAACTCGTGCCGGAGACGATGAGCATCGCGGCGGACTGCCGTCCGCGGATGTCACCGCCGGCGGCTTCGGCGGCGTCCAGGGCCGCCATGAGCCGGTCGGCGAGCGGTCCTGTCGAAGCCGTGAATGCCTCGAGCATCGCCGGCCACACGCCCGCCCCACGCATCATGTTCGCCTGCACGGACACACCGTCGCCGGTTGCGTGCCCCGCAGCCTCGATGCAGAGCGTGCCGGTGTGCACCGCGACGCGACCGGTGACGTCGACGAACGCCACCTGACGGCGCGCCTCGTCGGTGTCCGCCCGGGTGAGGGCGGCCATCGCGGTGACGGGGTCGACGCCGAGGCGCATGAGCGCGAGTCCGCGCGGCCCGTATGCGGGCTCCGCGAAGGACTGCGTCGCCACGACGCCGACGCCCGGCTCCGCCCACGTCACGACGGAACCCACCGAGAAGTAATGCGACTGCACCGCGACACCGAGGTCGCCGGTGTCGGGATCGCGCGCGACGATCGAGTACGTCATGGCTTTCCGCCGTTCGACACCGCAAGGATCCGCATCGTCTCCTTCACAGCGAGGGCATCGACGTGCTCATTGCCGCGAATGCCGCTGTGACCACGCACGTGCTCGAAATGCACCCGCGAGTCGATGAGCGGATCGATCGTTGGATAGAGATCGAGATTCTTGTGCCGCTTCCACGATCCCTGCAGCCAGTTGATGACCCCGAGGCTGTCGGTGCGCACGACGATCCGCCACCCGGGGTCGTCACCGATGCGCGCGCGAATGCGCAGCAGCGCCTCGCGCACCGCCTTCAACTCCTCCCGATTGTTGGTCGTGGCGATGTCCCCGCCCGCCGCCTCCTCCACGGTCCCGTCCGGCCACTCGAGGAGGTACGCCCACGCACCGGCACCCGGGTTGCCGGAACACGAACCGTCGGCGTACGCGATGACGGTCCGCTTCGTCACGGCGCGAGGATCCGGTCGCAGTTGGCGCATTGCGTGAGGCCCGCACCGGTGCGCACTGCCCGGCGCTCCTCGTTGGATATCGGCATGCGGCAACCGCCACACGACTCGCCTGCAACACCCGTGACCGCCGGGCGTCGGCGCGACGCAACGCGGGTGTACAGCGACACATCCGCGGGTTCGGCCTCCGCGACGATGGAGGCTCGCTCGGTGCCGGCCGCCTCGAGTTGCGCGGTGAGCGTTTGCAGCCGGGCGCGCAGCGGTTCCATCGCACTCGCGCGCTGGGCCTCTCGCGCTGCGACCAGGGCGGTGACGTCGCGCAGCGTCGTCTGTGCCGCGTCCACCTGCTCCATGCGTTCGAGCGCTTCGTCTTCCGCGACCGCGAGCTTGACGCGCAGCACCTCCAGCTCGCGTTGCATCTCGATCAGCTCCGCGGGGTTGTGGATGCTACCGCTGTAGAGGCGGCGGTCCATCTCACGGACGCGTGTCTGCAGCGACGTCGCCTCGAGCTCGGCGATGCCCGCAACGGTCCCGCTTTCCCGATGCGCCTCGCGCGCCGCCTTCTCAGCGGTGCGCAGGTTGTCGAGCTCAGCGTCACCTTTGATCGTCGACTCGACGCCGGAGATCTCCGACCGCAAGGTGGCGATCTGATCGTCCGCATGCTGCAGGCGGAGGAGCGTCGACGCGCGGCTCATGCGGCGGCCTCATGGGAAACACGCACCAACGCGGCGAGCGCACTCCGTGCCGAGCCGCTGTCGATGGACTCGGCGGCCGCGCCGATGCCGTCGCGAAGTGTCTCGACGTGATCCCCCGCCACCAGCACCGCCGCCGTGTTCAGGAGCACCACGTCGCGATGCGGGCCACCCGCGCCGTCGAGCACCGCGAGGATGATCGCCGCGTTGGTGGCCGCGTCACCGCCGCGAACAGCGTCGAGCGACGCCACCTGGATGCCCACGTCCGCGGGATCGAGGATCGATTCGCGCACCCCGCTCTGGGTCACCTCGTAACAATGCGCGCTCCCCTCGACGCCGAGCTCGTCGAGGCCGTCCGGCCCGGTGAACACGAGGGCGTGGACGTGTCCGAGCCTGTGCAGGACCTCCGCCATCAGCGGCGCGAGGCGCCCGTTGGCAACGCCGATGAGCTGATGACGGACTCGCGCCGGGCTCGCAAGCGGGCCGAGCACGTTGAAGACCGTGCGAATGCCGAGCTCGCGACGCACCGGGACCACGTGACGGAGCGCGGGATGAAAGTCCGGCGCGAACAGGAACCCGACGCCGGCCTCCTCGACACACCTGCGCACACCGTGGGGAGGCAGCGAGATGACGACGCCGAGCGCCTCGAGCACGTCGGCGCTGCCGCAACGTGAGGACGCGGCGCGGTTGCCGTGCTTGGCCACGGGGCACCCGGCGCCCGCGGCGACCAGGGCCGCGGCCGTGGAGATGTTGAACGTGCCGGCCCCGTCGCCGCCGGTGCCGCACGTGTCGACGGCATCGACGGAGAGCGAGACGATGGTGGCGTGCGCGCGCATCGATTCGACCATGCCGGCAATCTCATCGACCGTCTCGCCCTTCATGCGCAGCGCGACGATGAGGGCGCCGATCTGAGCGGGCGTCGCCGCACCCTCCATCATCGCGTCCATGACCGCACGGGCCATCGGCATGTCGAGGTTGCGACCGGAGACGACCGTCTCGAGTGCCTGTCGCATCACCACCTCACCCATCTCGGGCGACGGTATCACCGAGCGTGAAGAGGACGATCCATATACTCGGAGGGTGACCGCGCGCACACTCGAGCCATTCGACCCTGAGGTGGTCGCGCCGTGGCGTCTCGGCGACGGCCCGCGCGGCGCGCTGCTCATCCACGGATTCGCCAGCACCCCGCCGGAGCTGCGCCGCCTCGGCGAGATCCTCGCGCGAGAGGGTTTCCGCTGTCACGCCCCTGCGCTCCCGGGACACGGCACGACGCCGCACGAGCTCGAGCGCACCCGGTGGCAGGACTGGGCGGCGCACGTCCAGGTCGCGTTCGACGAGCTCGCCACTGAGTGCTCGGACGTGGTCGTCGCCGGGCAGTCGATGGGCGGGACGCTCGCGCTCCACCTCGCAGCACACGACCACCGCGTTCGCGCTGTCGCCACGCTCGCCGCTCCCATCTGGCTCAGCGGACCGCTCCCGGCGCTGCTCCCGATCCTCAGCCATGTGGTGCGCTGGCACCGCGCCGGTGACGACGTCGACCTCTGGAACCCCGAGGCCGTCGAGGAATTGCACAGCTATGGCATGCGGCCGACGCGCAGCATCAACGAGCTGCGGCGCTTATGCGCGGTCGTGCGCAACGAGCTCGCCGAGGTCCGCGCACCCGTGTTCATCCTGCACGGTGAGCGTGATCGATCGATCGACCCGCGCTGCGCGAAGGAAATTGCGCAGCGGCTCGTCGGCAGCGAAGCCGTGCAGCTGCGCATGCTGCCGCGCAGCGGCCATGGCATCTCCGTCGACGTGGATCGCGACAGTGTCAACGCCGACATCCTGCGGTGGTTCGCCCGGTTCGCACCCGCGGAAACGGCGGTGAAGCCACCCCGCGGTGGCCGCCGGTCGCTAGGCGCTCAACCGGAGTCGCGCGTGGAGTCCAGGAGTCGTGCAGCGATCTCCGGGTCGATCACGGGGTTCGCGGGAGGACCCTCGTCAAGGTCGCGGTGATGCCTGGAGTGATGCCGCTGGGCCTGCTGCGCCGCGGCGCGCGCGGCGTCTCGAACGACGTCGCCGCAGCCGGCACAGCGCAACACGGCGGCGGTCATGCCCTTTCCCGCGTACTCGCGATGCGAGAAGCGCATCTCGCCGCCGCACGTGGCACAGCGACGGCGCGGCGCTGCGCCTGCGGAAGTGTCGCCGGTCATCGCGGCAAGGGTACGACCACCAGCGTCCCGGGCCGGCGCGCTCGCCCAAGGAACCCGGCGTGACACCGATCGTCGACGGGCTCCGCGCAATCGCGCGACCGGCCGCTGACGTCCCCGCGCCGCCGGCCGGTGGTGGCCGCCCCGCGTCCGTGCTCCTCCTCTGCGACCCCTCGACGCCGGGCGTACCCCTGCTCTTCGTGCTTCGGTCTCCCGATCTTCGAGCGCACCCGGGACAGATCGCGTTCCCGGGCGGCAGCGCGGAGCCGGGTGACGCCGGCGTGGTTGAAACCGCGCTTCGCGAGGCACACGAGGAGCTCGGCGTCGATCCCGACAACGTCGAGGTGCTCGGGCTGCTCTCGCCGTTCGCGACCGTCGTGTCGGACCGATGGTTGACCCCGGTGCTCGGGCTGGAGCGCAGTCTGTCGCACCTGCGCGGTGACGAGTTCGAGATCGCCGAGTGGTTCCGAATCGACATCGCCGACCTGCTCGTGGCGCCGCACACCGTGCGCGAGATGGAGCGGGACGGCATCCGTCGCCGCGTTCATTTCTATGAGGCGTCGCAGCGCGTGATCTGGGGGGTCACCGGAGGGATCCTCCACGAGCTGCTCGAGCTGCTCGGGCGCACCGACTGAGGTCAGGCGCCGGCCGACGTGATCTTCTGGTCCTGAGCTTGTGCCACGGCCTCTGCGTACGACTGCGCAACCGGTCCGCTCGAGTTCACGATGAGAACCACCGAAATGACACCTCCCTCCTGGAAGACGATGCCGATCTCGCTGTAGCCGGCCGATGTCTTGCCGATGTATTCGTCCGCCTGTGAACCGATTCCACCCGGCGACGACGAGCTCGACTGTGCGGTGACCTGGCTCTTCGTTGCGTCACGCAACTGCGCATAGTCCGCGGATGCGGCCTGCGACGAGGTGTCGAGCAGCACGTCATCCTCGACCCGATACGTGTTGCCGGGATTCGCGAATCCACGCTGGTCGGTGTTGGCGATCGAGTTCATCCTGCCGTCGCTCACCTGCGCAAGCACCGGACCTCCGGACGGCAGTTCCTGCACCGTCAATGCAAGAGCGCTCGCCGCCGCAGTCGGATCGGAAGACGAACTCGACGACGGTGTTCCGAAGCCACTGTTCGATTGACCGACGCTCGCGGATGGTGAGTGAGACCCCGACGTTGTGCTGCACGCACTCAGTCCGACGGTCGACGCACATGCCCCGATAGCGAGCGCGACACGCGTGAAATGGCTCATCGAATACATCCCCCGGTTGCCACCGTAGCACACGTGCCCCGGATCAGCGGTATCGCGGATGCACCACAAACGGGTTGTCGCGCATCTCCTCGTCGACCGTGGTGCGCTCGCCGTGTCCCGGATAGACGACGGTTTCGGGAGGCAGCGTGTAGATGCGATGCTCGATCGAGAAGATGAGCGCGGGCATGGAGCCACCGAGCAGGTCACATCTCCCGACGCCGCGATGGAACAGCGTGTCCCCGGACAGCAGATCGGGGCCGATGCGGAAACACACCGACCCGCGCGTATGCCCGGGGGTGTGCACCACCTCGATGTCGAGATCGTGCCAGCGCAGCATCTCGCCGTCACGAAGCTCCTGCTCGCACACGACATCGGGCTGATCGTCCGGGACGCCGGGCAGGTACCGCACGGCTTCGAGCTGCTCCCGATCGTCGGGGTGAAGCGCGGCCTCGCAGCCGAACGCGGCCTTGAGCGCGGGCACGCCGTTGACGTGGTCCGGATGACCGTGAGTCAGGAGGATGCGATCGCAACGCAGTCCGCGCTGCTCCAGCAACGCGATCGTCTGCGGGTGCTGGAGCCCGGGATCGACGACCAGGGTATGAGTCGTGTCTCTGCGCCGGAGGATGTAGCAGTTCTGATCGAACATCGGATCGACGACGATCGCGAGCTCGACGAGATCGCGCAGCGTGTCGGTCACGACCGCATGCTACCTGGGGTTGGCGTTGATCGGCCCGAGCACGTCGGCGCCGGTGATCGGCAGCACGAACCCCGCTCCGTGGCGTTCGCGCTTTCGCGGCGCGTCCGACTCGACGAGCGCGCGGTCGAGCACCTCGCCGACGTACTCCACCGGCACCACGTCGATCGCGTCGAGGATCTCCCTGTCCACCTCGTACAGGTCACGCATGTTCTTCGCGGGAAGAATGAACGTCTTCAATCCGGAACGGTGTGCGGCGAGCAGCTTGTCCTTGACGCCCCCGATGGGCAACACCTTGCCACGCAACGTGATCTCGCCCGTCATGGCGAGGTCGCGGCGGACGCGGCGGCCCGTCGCAACCGACACCATCGCGGTCGCCATGGTCACGCCCGCTGAGGGGCCATCCTTCGGGATGGCGCCGGCGGGGACGTGCACGTGGACGGCGTGCGTGTCAAAGAAGTCGCGCGGCGCGCCGTACTCGATCGCGTGGACTTTCGCCCACGACAGCGCGGCCTTCACCGACTCCTCCATGACGCTTCCGAGCTGTCCCGTGAGGACGAGATCGGGCTTGGTCTCGATGGCCAGCGCCTCGACGGTGATGATGTCGCCACCGACCTCGCTGACGACGACCCCGGTGACGGCGCCGATCTCGTCCTGTTCCTGCGCCTCACCGTAGTCGTGACGGCGCGGGCCGAGGAGATCGGTGAGGTCGTCAGGCGTGATCACGATCGGTGGCGTCGCGCCGGCGGCGAGCTTTCTCGGGACCTTGCGCGCGACCTCGGCGATGGTTCGATCGAGCTGGCGAACACCCGCCTCGCGCGTGTACCCGTGGAGCATCGCGACGATGCTCTCGCGCGGGATCTCGAGCTCGCCGGCATCCAGCGAGTGCTGATCGAGCTGGCGCGGCACCAGGTGACGCTCCGCGATCTCGACCTTCTCCTGCTCGGTGTAGCCGGTGATCCGGATGATCTCCATCCTGTCGCGCAGCGGGGCGCTGATCGTCTCCGTGATGTTCGCCGTCGTGATGAACAGCACCTGCGAGAGGTCATACGGCACCTCGAGGTAGTGGTCGCTGAACTCCCAGTTCTGCTCAGGGTCGAGGACCTCGAGCAGCGCCGCGGAGGGATCGCCGCGGAAGTCGGCTCCGACCTTGTCGATCTCATCGAGCATGATCACCGCATTCCGCGTGCCCGCGGTCCGCATCGACTGGATGATCCGCCCGGGCAGTGCACCGATATACGTGCGCCGGTGCCCGCGAATCTCGGCCTCATCACGGATGCCGCCCAGCGACATGCGCACGAACTTGCGATCAAGCGCGCGCGCAATGGACCGTCCAAGCGAAGTCTTTCCGACACCGGGAGGTCCGACGAAACACAGGATGGGCGTCTGCAGAGTCCTTCGCTTCGCCTGCGCGAGTGCGGCGGGTCCTGTCGTCGCGGGGACCCCTCGCCGCTCTCCAGCCGGGTCTGACCCGTCCTGCGCTTCAGGAACGTCCTGCGGCTCGCCCGGCCTGCGATCGGCGCTGCCCCCCGCGCCGCCACCCGCCTCTTGCGTCGAGTCTTCGGTGGCGCCTGCCCCCGCGTCGACAGGACCCGCGCCCTCCGACAGGGCCTTAAGCCGAATGCGATCCCGAACGGCCAACCATTCCAGGATCCGGTCCTTCACCTTGGTCAGCCCGTAGTGGTCTTCGTCGAGAATCGCGGACGCGCGTTCGATGTCCAGGGTCTCGGCGGGCGGGTCGACCCACGGAAGATCCAGCAGCCAGTCGACCCAGGTGCGGACCATTCCCATCTCCGGCGACGCGCTCGGGATCTGTTCGAGGCGGTGCACCTCTTTGAGGACACGCGTCTTGACGTTCTCCGGCATACCGGCCTTCTCGACCCTGGTGGCGAGATCCTCGTCATCCTCACCCGCGTCGTCGAGCTCCGTCAGCTCCTTGCGGATCGCGCGCAACTGCTCGCGAAGGATGTGCTCGCGCTGCGAGTTGTTGATCGTCTTCTGAACGTCCTCGTGGATCTTCGTGCGCAACTGCGCAACCTCGACCTCGCGCGCGAGCAGCGGGATGAGGGTTCGCAGGCGGGCGATCGGATCGGTCTGCTGCAACAGCGCTACCCGGTCGTCGAAGTCGAAATCGGGACAGGTGCTGGCGATGTCGGCGATCAGCTCCGGGTCTCCGGCACGCGCCATCGCGACAGCGGTGTCAGCACCGACCTGCGCGCCGGCGTTGACGTAGTCGGCGAAGAGCGATCGCACCGACCCGAAGAGCGCGTCAACCTCGGTGCCTTCAGTGATGTCTGCGGTGACCGGCGTGACCGTGGCAATCCACGCGTCGCCGGTTGCGTCGAAGGCATCGATGCGCACGCGCTCCTTCCCCTCGACGAGCGCATGAGCTCCCCCACCGGGAAGGCGCCGGAACGCGCCGACATGGGCGATGACCGCGATCGTGTGCACATCGTCGAGCGACGCCTCGTCGCGAGCGGCATCACGCTGGATCGCGAGGACGACGCGACCGTCGCCGTTCACGGCGGCCTCCAGCGCCGCGACCGAGCGCGGACGCCCTGCTGCCAGCGGCGCGAGCTGAGACGGGAACACGACGTTGTCCCGCAGCGGCACCGCGGGGAGGGTCATGGATGCCGGCGGCGGGGGTCCGGCAGCCGGCTCGTCGGGCGCGGAGAGCTCAGCTTCGGGCATTGAACGAGCATAGCCGGGGCTCCGCGCCGTCAAACGTCGAGTCCCACTCCCGTCGCCCAGTCGCGATGCCACGCACCGGAGTAGTACGCGGCGGCAGCGGGGTGGGCGATGTGGAGTGCCGTCTCCCAGTTCGCGCCAAGCCCGGCCGAGCTCCAGTTCGCGGACGAGACCAGCACGGAGCCGTCGATCACGGCACCCTTGGCATGTCCTGACGTGGACCGCGCCGGATCCATGCGGCGGATCTCGAACGGCACCGTCCCCAGGAGTCGCGCATCGACGCGTTCAGGAACACCGCCGAGCAGCAGCGCGCAGTCGACCCCGCGATCGGAGGCGTCCGCCATGAGGTCGAGAAGGCGGCGCACCGGTGGCTCGCCGGGACGCACATACGGAACGGTCACCAGCGCAGAGCGTCGGGCGTCGATGAGCATCGACGCCTGCGCCGCGGCGATGGCGCACCCACCCGTGATGAGACGCAGCCTCCGGGTCCCGACGCGCGCGGTGATCGGCGCGAATTGCGGGGTGGGCGCCCCGACAACCGGGACCGTGGCCGTGGCACGGCCCGACCAGTTCTCAGGAGGGCGTCGCGCGATGTCCCACCGTGCGTCGAACGCGCGGCGAGCATCGCGCTCGAGCGTTTGCGAGCCTGATGCGGCCGCCCACCACTCGCGCGTGCCGGAGAGCGGCGTCGCGATGGGAGGAAAGCGAAGATGTCGGTCACGCGGCGCGTCCCGCCAGATGAGGTTGCCCGTGCCGACGGCGACGGTCCCGTCGATCAGCAGCACCTTCCCGTGCGAGGCGTGACCCTGACCGCCCGCGACACGACACCGGCCGCCGGCGGCGATCAGCCCACGCGCCGTCGCGGCGTTGCCGTCGGAGGCGTGCGCGTCGAGCATGAGACGCACGCGCACCCCGCGTCGCGCCGCGCGCACGAGCTCCCATCGGTACGAGGGACCGACCTCGTAGAGCGCGGCATCGATGCGCACGCGCGCATCACGCAGCAGCCGCGAGAGCAGCGTTCCCGCGGCGTCCGGTCCGAGCGCGCACGTCAGCGATGTCACGCAAGCGACAGCGTGCGGAAGCCCACAACCCGATCGTGGGAGCGGGGCACGCCCACGCGGCGGACGTTGAGGTCCGCCGACGCTCGGCTCCTACGCGGTCGCCGGTCCCTGCTGCGTCAGCTTCGACAGCCGCTGCAGCTCCACGTGGTGCTGCTTGACGTTTGCGATGACGTCGTTGAGCACGGTGTCCTGGGCCTGCAGATGCTGCTGCAGTTGCAGGCATTCGCTGAGGATCGCCTCCGCGTCCTTGTACGTCTGCTCCGAGCGCTTGTCGGCGGCCTTCCCCTGAATGTTCTGGCCGACGATGATGATCGGCAGCAACACCAACTGAATGAAGGTCTGGGCGATCCACGCGACGATGACGATCGCCTGACCGCTGCTGATCGCCGAGGGAAGGCTGATCAGAGCGAGCAGCGTGAAGATATACGCGCACCACATCGTGCCGACCACGGCGGTGATGATCAGCGCGACCTTGCCGTTGACGCCGACGCGCTCGTCATCGACCTTGACGGGCTTGTCATGCTGGCGCTGCGCGATGCGCGGATGCGGAATGTGCTGGAACAGCTCCTCGACCCTGGGGATCGTGGTCACCGGCGCCGGCTGGGCGGGTTGGTCCGTCATCGCGCGTTCTCCTGAAACTGGGTGCTCGGAGGTGGCACCCAATTGCGCGGTATCGTGAACGATGCGAACGGCGTTGAGTGCGCTCGGGTCAGGCCCGCCGGCGCAGCATCGCCGGTGGTCGTGACCGCCGCAGGCTCCATGCGGGCTGCCGTTCGACGAATTCGTACATCGCGGCAGGCCGCCCCGCGCCACCCTTCGACACCATTCCGGTCGCGCGGACGAGGCCGGACTGCTCGAGCTCGCGGCGAAAGTTCGACGGCTCGTAGGTCACGCCGCTGATCGCCTCGAACACGCGCCGCGCCCGGGGCATCGTGAAGCGCTCCGGCAGCAGGCCCACCGCAATGTTCGACCACCAGAGCTTGCCGCGCAGTCGCTCGACGGCGTCGACGACGATGCGCGCATGGTCGAAGCCGAGCGGCGGCAGGGCGTCGACAGGCTCCCATCGCGCGCTCGACTCCTCGGCTCGAAGCACCGCCGCATCGATGAGCGCCAGGTACGCGACCGTCGGGATCCAGCCGCGAGGATCGCGCTCGGGGTCCGCATACGTCTCGAGCTGCTCGAGGTAGACGGCGCCAACCCCTGTCTTCTCCGTCAGCTTCCGCTGCGCCGTCTCCTCGGGGCGCTCGCTCGGGCTCATGAAGCCTCCGGGGAGCACCCAGGTCCCCTCGAACGGCGCCTCCGTGCGCTGCACGAGCAGGACGTGGAGGCGCCCGGACAGTGGGGCGAGCACGACGGGCACCGCCGACATCCCGGCGGGAGCCGGGAAGCCCGAGGAGTTGACCGCCGACATCGCGGTGGAGCGGCCGGCATCGGAGCGTGCTGGCATCGCGATCGATTGTGGCGACGCGCTAGGCTGCATTGCCATGGAGTCCGGGAGCATCACCACCGCGGACGGCTTTCGGGCCGCCTACGCGGAGATCTTCACCGACGTCTACGCGCTGACCGCGGACCTCGATGATCACCGTGCTCTCGGCATCACCGGCTGTCCGGGCTGGACGGTCCGTGACCACGTCGCGCACATCGTCGACCTCGAGGGCCTTCTCGTCGGTCGCGAGCGTCCGAACCACAGCATCCCCGACGGGCTCTCGTACATCCGGAACGAGCCCGGTGAGTTCATGGAGATCGGGGTGGACGCGCGCCGGGGCATGCCGTACCACGAGCTGATCGCGGAATACCGGGATGTCACCAGGGAGCGGCTCGCGCGCCTCGACGACCTGGACGACTCGCAGCTCGACGAGATGGGGCAGGGCTTCTTCGGGCAGGGGAAGCGCCGATCCCTGCTCGGCATCCGCGTCTTCGACCTCTGGTCCCACGAGCAGGACATCCGCCGGGCCCTCGGTGAGCCCGGCGGCTTCGGTGGTATCCCCGCTGCCCACAGCCGCGAACGCATGATGACGGGCGCCGGCGCGAAGCTCCAGGAACGCCTCGAGCCCGCCGCCGGCACCTCCGTGGTCTTCGACATCACGGGCATCGGCGGGGCCCGGCGGGCGATCGTGTTCGACGGAGAGCGCGGACGGTCCGGCATGGACCTCCCTGAGATCCCCACCGCGACGCTGCGCCTCGACCTGAACACGCTGACGGTGCTGGCGTGCGGCCGTTCCGACGATCCGCTGGCGAGCTCGCGCGTTGTTGTCGAGGGTGTCCAAAACCTGGGACGGCGCGTGCTCGAGGACCTGTCGTTCACACCGTGACGCGCACCATCCGGCGTCTTGCGGCGGTCATGACACTCGGGGCGACACTGGTGCTCGCCGGCTGCGGTCTGCAGCAATCGGACTCGTCGGTGCCGAACGGAGGGCTCCCGGGAATCAGCGGGCCGGCAACGCCGATCAGCGCAGTCACGCTGTCCGGCACGCCGTTCGCCTGGTCGTCCACACACGGACATGTCGTCGTCCTCGACTTCTGGGGCTCGTGGTGCGGACCGTGCAATGCCGAGCAGCCGCAACTCAATCAGATTGCCGCGCAATGGATGCCCAAAGGTGTGGTCTTCCTCGGCGTGGACGTGAACGACACGACCCCCAACGGTGCGGCCTTCGAGCGTACCTACAACGTGCCGTATCCCAGCGTCAGCGATGCCAGCGAGGTCATCGAGTCCGAGTACAACGTCCCCGCGCCACCGACCGTGGTCATCGTGGACGCGCAGGGCAACATCGTCGACCACTTCCTCGGCACGGTCACCGGCCTGAGCGCCGACCTGAGCCGGCTCACCGCATGACGCAGATCACCGTGTACGGCGCACCCTGGTGCCCGGACTGCAAGCGCGCGAAACGATTCCTCGCGGAGCAGCGCATCGCCTACGACTGGGTCGATATCGACGAGGACGCCGGCGGTCTGGCACACGTCGAGGAGCTGCAGAAGGGCGGCAGGTCGATCCCGACGATCGTGTTCGACGGCACGGACGTCCTCATCGAGCCCACCAACGAGGACCTCGCTCGCAAGCTCGGGCTGACGCTCGAGGCCAAACGCGAGTGCTACGACCTCGCGATCGTCGGTGGCGGGCCCGCCGGACTGGCGGCGGCGATCTACGCGGCGCGCGAGGGCATCGACGCCGTGGTGGTCGAGCGCAGCGGACTCGGCGGGCAGGCCGGCGTCACCGAGCGGATCGACAACTACCCCGGGTTCCCCGACGGCGTCGGCGGCGCCGACCTGGCCGAGCGGTTCATCGCGCAGGCGCGCCGCTACGAGGTGGAGCTGCTCAGCGCGGTGAGCGTCGAGCGCATCACCGCCGAGGGTTCGGAGGCGGGCGACGTCTGCCTCCGCCTGGCGAACGGGCAGGAGATCGAGGCGCACGCCGCGCTCATCGCGACGGGCTCCTCGTACCGGCGGCTGGGCATCCCCGGGGAGGACGACCTCATCGGCGCCGGGGTGCATTTCTGCGCAACGTGCGACGGCCCGTTCTATCGCGGCGCAGACGAGCTCCTCGTCATCGGCGGCGGCAACTCAGCGCTCGAGGAGGGGCTCTTTCTCACGAAGTTCGCCAAGCGTGTGCGCATCGTGCAGCGCGACCCTGAGCTCACCGCATCACGCCTGCTGCAGGACAAGATCGACCACGACAAGCGGTTCGTCGTGCACCGCAACACCGAGGTCGTGAAGCTCACCGGCAAGGGCAAGCTCGAGTCGGTCCGCCTCCGCGATCGCGACACGGGAGCGGAAGAGGTCGTGCACCCGCGGGCCGCGTTCGTCTTCATCGGGCTCGACCCCAACACGTCGTTCCTGAAGGGCAGCGTCGATCTCGACGCTCGCGGGTTCGTCGACGACAAGGGCGGCTTCCGCACATCCCTTCCCGGCGTCTTCGTCGCGGGCGATGTCCGGCGCGGGTCGACGAAGCAACTCGGATCAGCCGTGGGCGACGGCATCGCCGCGTTGATCGCGATCCGCGAATACCTCCAGGAGCACCACGAGGTCGCCCGTCACCCCGAGGATTGACGGCGACAGATTGCGCGATGCTATAGTGCGCTGCGCAATATGGAAATCCGCACACGACCCAAGGACATGGTGGCCCTGACCACGCTCAGCTTCCTGAGCGAGGGACCGTGCCACCCCTATGAGATCCAGCGGATGCTCCGCGAGCGCCACAAGTCGTACGCGGTCGGCAAGACACGGGCCCTTTACAGGGCGATCGAGGAGCTCGAGGCCGTTGGCTACATCGAGTCCGTCGAGACCAGCCGCGAGGGCCGCAGGCCGGAGCGGACGGTGTACCGCATCACCCCGGAGGGCCGCGAGGAGCTGGAGAACTGGCTCGCCGACGTGCTGGCAGCTCCCGTGGACGAGACCCCGGTCTTCAGCATCGCCGTCGGGCTGCTCGGGTACATCACCCAAGAGCGTGCCGAGAGTGCCCTGGCCATGCGCCTCGTCAGCCTCAGGGCGAGGCTCGTCGCCCTCGAAGCCACCCTGAAGCTCGCCCAGGACGACCTCGGGCTCCCGCGCCTCGTCCTGCTCGAGCTCGAGCACGCCATGGCACTCGCCGCCGCGGAGATGGACTGGGTCCGCCGGCTCCTCGGCGAGATGCAGTCAGGCGTCCTGGTCTGGAACGACGAGATCCTCAGAGCCCATTTCGAAACCATGCACGCCGCTGAAGCCCGCAGGCGGAACAGCCGCGAAACAGCGCATCTCGCCACGCTGCCGCGTCCCGCGGACCGGCGCGAGCCCCAATCACCTGCCAACCGGGAGGAGACGCGATGATCGAGACGCACAACCTTCGACGAGTGTTCAAGTCGCGCAAGGGCGCGGTGGAAGCGGTCGCCGGCGTCGACCTCGACGTCAAGAAGGGCGAGATCTTCGGCTTCCTCGGGCCGAACGGCGCGGGCAAGACGACGACGCTGCGGATGCTCTCCACCCTGCTGCCCATCACGAGCGGTGAAGCCACGGTCGCCGGCTTCGACCTGCTGCGCGACGCGGCGAAGGTCCGGTTCGAGATCGGGTACGTGAGCCAGGAAGGCAGCAGCGCGCCCGAGATCCCCGGCCGGACCGAGCTGATCCTGCAGGGCCGTCTCTACGGGATGACGAAGACACGCTCCGAGCAGCGCGCGGGTGAGCTCATCGCCGCGCTCGAGCTCGCCGATTGCGCGGATCGTCAGACCAAGACGTATTCGGGTGGTCAGAAGCGACGTCTCGACATCGGCGTCGGCCTGATGCACCTGCCGCAGCTGCTCTTCCTCGACGAGCCGACGACCGGGCTGGACCCGCAGAGCAGAGCGCGGATGTGGGACGAGGTGCGCAAATTGCGCGACACCGGCACGACGGTCTTCCTGACGACGCACTACCTCGAGGAGGCGGATGCGCTCTGCGACCGCATCGCCATCATCGACCACGGGAAGATCGTCGCCCTGGGCACGCCGGATGAGCTGAAACGGCAGGTCGCGGGCGACGTCATCGTCGTCGGGACCGATCACGCCGGCGACCGCGTGCTCGAGCTGCTCAAGGGACAGTCCTACGTGCGCGAGGCCACGAGTGGCGACGGCGTCGTGCGGCTCTATGTCGACCGTGGCGAGACGGCGATGCCGCAGATCATCCGCGTGCTCGACTCCGCGGGCATACCGCTCGCATCACTGTCGCTCAGCCGCCCCAGCCTCGACGACGTGTTCCTGCATCAGACCGGGCGCTCGCTGCGCGATGCGGCATAGGAGGTAACGATCATGAAGATGCTCAAAGACACCTGGCTCATGTTCCAGCGCTACCTCTTCGTCTTCCTGCGCAACCCGGCGTGGGTGGTCATCGGCGTGCTGCAGCCGGTGCTGTACCTCGTGCTCTTCGCGCCGCTGCTCACGTCGCTCACCGAGACGCCCGGCTTTCCGTCCGGCGGCGCGTACAACGTGTTCGTGCCGGGGTTGCTCATCCAGCTCGGGCTCTTCGGCGCAAGCGGTGTCGGCTTCGGCTTGATCGCCGAGCTGCGCGCCGGCGTGATCGAACGCTTCCGCGTGACTCCGGTGAGCCGCTTCGCGCTGCTCCTCGGCCGCGCGTTGCGCGACATCCTGACGCTCGTGGTGCAGTCGTTGATCCTGCTGTTGCTGGCGGTTCCGTTCGGGCTCAAACCGACGGTCTCCGGCGTGTTCGTCATGCTCGGACTGGTCGCGCTCATCGGGCTCGGCATGTCGTCGCTCGCGTATGCCGCAGCGCTCGCGCTGAAGAGCGAGGACTCGTATGCGCCGCTGATCTTCACGCTGTCGCTGCCGTTGCTCCTGCTCAGTGGCGTGCTGCTGCCCCTGCAGCTCGCGCCGCAATGGCTGCAACACATCGCCCAGGCGAACCCGCTCTCCTACGCGGTCACCGCCGCGCGCGACGTGTTCAACGGACACGGCGGGGACGTCGACGTCTACAAGGGGCTCGCCATCATGGCCGCGCTTGCCGTGGTGGGCGTCCTCGTGGGAGCGCGCCGCTTCAGCCGGGCCATCGCCTGACCGAAACCGCAGCGTTCAGAACCCGGAGGCGATCTCCTCGCGGCTGAGGAATGCCTGCACGGAACGCGCGAGCGCCTGGTTGAAGGCCGTCCGCGCCGCCGCGTCCTCGTCGGGCGTCACGGCGCGGGCCACCTGCCGGCCTTCGATCCACGGTGGGACCGAGCGGCCGATCAGGTCGTTGTCGACGCGCACCCCGACGACGGCCTGCTCGTCCTCCGCCACCTCGATGGACACCTGGTGGACGACACCGAGGTGATCGACGAGCTTCCAGGCGCGCGCCCAGCACCGCGACGAGGAGACGGGCGACGTCAGCCGCACCGGGTCGGCGACGAGAGTCGTGTCCGCCGCGTGTGCCGAGGCGCGCAGCGCGACGCGGATCGGCGCGTCGAGCTCCCCGCTCATCCACCCGACGAGCGAGGGGGCGCGGTTGTCCAGGTCGGGCAGTGCGAGCTGATAGAAGCCGTTGGAGAGCGCCGCGACGGTGCCCGCATGGCGGCGGCAGTACGCGCTGTCGTTGAACATGGCCCCGTGTCGAATGCACCACGTCGTGCCGCACACGCGTCCGCGCCGGTCGGCGTAGACGCAACGGATCGACACTGCCTCGGGGCACCCCTGCTCGGTGCAGCACACGCGACCGGACGGTCTGCGCAACGCCTGCCGCAGCTTCCACATTCGATCGAACGGCGCCATGGGAGCAGCCCTCCTCAGGCGCCGATGGTACCAAAGTCAACGCACCGAACGAATCGAGCGCGCTGCAGTGATCAGCTGGCGAGGGCCGGCGTGTCCTCGAAGCAGGAGCGGACGACAGCGCCCAGTCCCGGAAGGCTGAACGGCTTGGTGATCAGGTGGTTGGCGCCGGCGAGCCTCGCGCGTTCGACGTCGGCGTCCGCGGACAGCGACGTGAAGACGAGCACCGGCATCGATTGCGTCTGCGGCATCGACCTGATGTGCCGGCAGACCTCGATCCCGTCAACGCCGGGCATCATCACGTCGAGGATCGCGAGGTCGAACGTTTCGGTGTCGAGCTTGCTGATGGCCTCACTGCCGTCCTGCGCCTCGGTGACTTCGAATCCTTCCATGCTGAGATACAACCCGACTACGTGCAGCAGTCGCGGTTCGTCATCGACGAGAAGGATGCGCTGCTGGGCCAACGAGTGCGACCTCCCGGGCGCGTGGACAGGTGGGTCGCCCCAGTATCGAGCGATGGAAGCGGGCGAATTCGGCGACCATCGTTCCGTCACCGCCCAGCGACAATCGCCATGGCGTCCTCAGCCCCCTGCGCGAACGTACTGGATGATGTGCACGCATGCTCGTCGTCGAACGCGTCGCAGGGGCTCCTGACAACCGTGCCTGAGCCCGGCGCGCCGCGACGAACGACCCGAAGGATCCTCACCGAGCCGCGGCGCCCTGCACGGATCCGCGCGATGCCCTCGGCACCGTGGCTCGCGGTGGGCACCGTCTGCGTCGGCGCCTTCATGGGCCAGCTCGACGCGAGCATCGTCTCGACGGCGCTGCCGGTCCTGCGCCTCAACCTGCATGCGTCGATCGCCGCCGTCGAGTGGGTGGTGCTGATCTATGTGCTCGTCCTTGCCGGGACCGTCGCCGCGGTCGGCAAGCTGGCCGACCGGATCGGTCGCAAGCTCCTCTACACGTACGGCTTCGGCATCTTCGTCGTCGGTTCCGCGGTGTGCGCCGTCGCACCGTCGCTCGGCGTCCTGGTGGCCGCGCGGTTCGTCCAGGCGATCGGCGCCGTCATGCTCCAGGCCAATTCATACGCACTCATCCGAGACGTCCTGCCGGCGTCGAGGCTCGGCACCGGGCTCGGCATCCAGGGTGCGGCGCAGGCGGTCGGGCTCACCCTGGGACCGGTGCTCGGCGGTGCGCTCACCGCGCTCGGCGGATGGCGGCTGATCTTCCTCGTCAACGTGCCGATCGGGCTCGCCGGTCTCGCGCTCGGATGGTTCCTCCTGCCCCGAAGCACACACCGCGATGCGGAGAGCCGGGTGGATGCCCGGGGCACCGTGCTGCTGGCGGCGATCCCGTCAGCCCTGCTCGCCGCACTGTCGCTGGCCGCGCAGCGGGACGCGCCCGGGTGGGTGGTCCCGGCGCTCGTGGTGCTCGCCTGCCTCCTCGCCGCCGGCGCGTATGCCCGCCAGCGACGAGCTCCCGGTGCAGTGATCGATGCCGCCCTGGTCCGGGTGCCCGCCTTCGTCGCCGGGATCAGCTCGGCGCTGCTCTCATACGTCGTGCTGTTCAGCTGCCTCGTCGCCGTGCCGTTCTTCCTCGAGCGGGAGGTGCACCTCGGAGCGGCCGCGGCGGGGTTCGAGCTCACCGCCCTGCCACTCGCCCTGGCGATCGTCGCCCCGCTGGGCGGAGTCATCCGCGACCGTTCCGGCCCGCGACTCCCTGCGGGGCTTGGGATGGCGATAGCCGCGCTCGGGATGGGCATCCTCGCACTCGCGGCGAGCCACCCCGGGCTCACCGTCCCGGCCCTGGCCGTTGCCGGCGCCGGCATGGGGCTCTTCATCCCAGCGAACAATGCCGCCACGATGAGCGCCGCCCCGACCGAGCGCGGAGGCGCGGCCGGGGGGTTGCTGAACATGGCACGTGGCCTCGGCACCGCAATCGGGGTGTCCGTCACCTCGCTGGCGTTCGCGGCCGGACGCGGATTGATCGCGGTGGCACTGCTGATGATCTTCGTGTCGATCGCGGCCGGGATCACCGGTGTGGCCTGGTCGGTCCCGCGTATCCGCCGAGACCTCGAGGGCTGAGGCTCGGACGTCAGTCCGGCGCAGCGGGGTACCAGCGGCCGGGGTTCTCGCCCGCCCGGCGGGCGCGCCCCGAACGCTCGAGGAGCACCAGGTGCGCGAGCGTCTCTCCGACGGCCGCGCGGCGCATGAAGCCCTTGATCTCCGACCAGTCACGCGACCAGCGCAGCAGGAGCGTGACGTCCCAGCATGTGGCTCCTGGCGATGCGGTGATCGCCGCCATGGTCTCTTCGAGCCGGCGCCGGTGGTGATCGATGAGCTGGTCGACGCGCGGCGCGAGACCGCGAAACCGCCACTCGTGAGCCGGAAGCACCTCATCGATGTCGAGGTCGCGCACGGCGGCGAGCGCGTCGAGGAAGTCCGCGAGCGGGTTGTCGGGCTGCTGGACGTGGACCGCGATGCTCGGGCTGATCCTCGGGAGCACGTGATCGCCGCTGAACAGCAGGCGGCGGTCACCGTCGAGGAAGCAGACATGGCCCGGTGAGTGTCCCGGTGTGTGCAGGGTGGTCAGGTCCCACCCCTTGAGCGGGACTCGCGTGCGGTCCTCGAGGAGCATGTCGGGAAGTGCCGCGGCGACGAACTCGCGCACCCCCATCGAGGCGACCGTGAGCTCCGAGCGCATCTCCTCGGGCACGCCTGCCTCGACGAGGAGCGCGGCCATGCTCGCGAGCAGGGCGGTCACGCCGGTGCCGTATCGGGCTGGGATCAGCGCCGCGTCGGCCGGGTGGAGGGCGATCCAGGCCCCCGACGCGTCGCGGAGCCGGCCGGCAAGGCCGTAGTGGTCGGGGTGGATGTGAGTGACGAGGATCGCCCGGACGTCGGCCGGCGCGTATCCGGCGACCGCCATACCGGACATCAGCGCCGCCCACGCCTCCTCGGTGCTCCAGCCGGTGTCGATCACCGCGAGGCCGTCGTCGGCCTCGAGCAGATAGACGAGGACGTAGCGCAGCGGGTTGTTCGGCAGCGGTACGGGCACCGACCAGAGGCCGGGACGAACCTGTTCCACATCGGGAAGCCCGGGGGCGTCCCACGAGCGCCGCTGCGCTGTCCCGGTGACCTCGATGCCCGCCATGCGGGCGTCAGGCGCCGGCGGGAGTGGCGGCGAGATGCTCCAGGACGACGTCGGCAACGTCGTCCCAATGCTGCTCCGGAATCCAGTGGGAGCCGCCCTCCAGCTCGAGGAGGTGATACGCGTCCGTGCAGTGCTCCGCCGTCAGCTCGACCGCCTCGCGCGTGAACACCGGGTCGTGGTCGCCCCAGATGTACAGCACGGGGACGTCGACCGGCTTGGCATGCGCCGGCTCGGTGCCGAGCGCCCGGTACCAGTTGAGCGCGCCGGTCGGTCCCACGGCGCGCAGTGCCGCGACGTCCTGATGGGCATGGGCTTTGCTCAAGCCCGTCGCCATGAGCAACGACTCGGCGGTGACTCCGCCACCCGCTTCAAAGAGCGATTCGGCGACACGTGGGAGCCGGAGGATGGGGATGTACGCCATCTGCACGCGTTGACGGGCACCGCGAAGCGCCTCCCGCAGTGCGGCGGTGTGCGGGGTTGAGACCGCACAGAGAGACGCGACGGTGTCGGGATGGTCGCCGGCGAGCGCCCATGCAACGGTGCCGCCCCAGTCGTGGCCGATGACATGGAAGCGCTGCGCACCGAGCGTCGATGCCATCGCAAGCACGTCGTCGCAGAGCTCGCTGACGCGGTATGCATCGACGCCCACCGGAGACGCGCCCGCCGAATAGCCGCGCTGGCTGGGTGCGACGGCGCGATATCCCGCGTCCCCAAGCGTCGCGAGGGCATCGCGCCAGCAGGACGCGTTCTGCGGGAAGCCGTGGAGGAGCAGAACGAGCTCGCCCGTGGCAGGCCCGGCAGTGAGCGCGTCGAAGTGCATCCCGTTCGCCGCGATGGTCGTGTGCCTCACAGACACTGTGATGCCAGCGTATCAGGCAGCCGTCGCGCGATACCCGCGACGCGCGTGTTCCTGCACCATGCGCGAGTGGCCGATGCGCTGTTCACGCCCGACGCCGGACGGTTCGTACCGAGCGAGCACACCCGCGGACCCTGGGATCCCGCCGCCATGCACGGAGGCGCGCCTGCGGCGCTGATCGGTGGCGTGATGGAGGCGATGCCGTCCGATGTACCGATGTCCATCGTGCGCACCACGGTCGACATCTTCCGACCAGTGCCACTGCGTCCACTGACCGTCTCCGCGCGTATCGAGCGCAATGGCCGTCGCGTGCAACTGCTCAGCGCAACGTTGATGGACGGCGACGTCGAAGTCTGTCGCGCTTCGGCGTGGCGCATGCGTGTCACCGACCTCGACCTGGGGGCGCCGGAGCACGGTCCTCTCCCGTTTGCAGGACCGCACCAGTCGACTCCGCATGTCCCGGAGTCCGACGAGCCCGCGTTTCACCGCACCGGCATCGAAATGCGATATGCGGAAGGCGCGTTCCTCGAACCAGGCAACGCGATCGCGTGGTTGCGACTCACGATGCCGGTGATCGCCGGCGAATCACCGACACCGTTGCAGCGTGCGCTTGCAGCCGCGGACTTCGGCAACGGTGTCAGCGCGGTGCTGCCGTGGGATCGGTTCGTGTTCATCAACACCGATCTGACCGTGTACCTCCATCGCGACCCCGAGGGTGAGTGGGTCTGCCTCGATGCGGGCACGGAAGTCGATGCACGCGGCATCGGCCTCGCGCACAGCCGCCTGTACGACGAGCGCAGGCCCGTGGGCCGCTCATTGCAAGGGCTGTACGTCGACCGGCGACCGGCCGGTACCTGACGCGCCTGACTTCAGCCGCCGACGAGGCTCTGGACCCGGGGATCCTCCCGGATGGGAGCGAGATCCGGATCGTTCCTCGCCCAGGCACGGAGGTCCGGCTGACTGTGGAGCGCGCTCCCCAGCAGCGGCAGCGCCTCCTCCACCCGTGCATTGCGAGCGTAGAAACACGCGAGGTTGAAATCGGCGACGGCCCTGTCCTCGGGGTCGGGAAAGAGCTCGGTCTCGAGCGTGTATGCCCACAGCGCTGTCGCCTCCGCGCCGGCCGGATCACCGTGTTCCCCCAACCACGACGACACGTGCTGCGCCACGTGCGCATGACCGTTGCCGGGCACGAGGCGCCAGACCGCGCCACCGGTGGGGCGCTCGCGGCGCAGCTCGTCGTCGGTGCACGCGGCGACGGCCTTCTTGAGCGCAGCGTATGTGGCGGCAGAGGCGGCGCGAACCGCTTCTGAGGTGTCATGCCGGTGAGCCTCGTAGATCTCGGCGTTGCGGCCATCGAGCTCGCTGTCGTCGAACGGCCCTTCCAGCGGCGCGCCGACGCGCATCGAGTCGAGCGTGTGCGCTGCATGCTCCCGCCACGTGTTCAGATGCGCGATGTTGTCCTTCGCCGTCCAGCGCCCCGCCTCGGCAGCCGGTGAGTCATCACACAGCGCGATGAGCACCTCCTCGCGCTCCTGCGCAGCATCCAGTGTCTGCTGGAGACGATCCCGCAGGCTCGCTTCCGTCATGCGCTCAGCATAGCGAGGGCCGGGGATGCCGCGCCCCACGGGGCGGCCATCTCCACGTATCGGCACAACGCGTTCACCAGCCGCATCTGTTCGGGCGTGTGACAGCGCGCGCGAAGAAGCTCCGGCGAGCACACGAGAATCGACACGGCCCGCGCGCGGGATACCGCCACGTTGAGTCGGTTCAGGCTGAAGAGGAACTCCAGGTTGCGCGGGAGATCCTCGACACTCGACGTCGCCATCGAGAAGATGCTCACCGCTGCCTCCTGACCCTGAAAGCGATCCACGGTGCCGACCCTGGCGCCCTGTGGGAGCGCCTCCACGAGGCAGGCAACATGCGCGTTGTACGGCGCCACAACCACGATGTCATCGAGCGTCAGCGGTCGCTCCTCGTCGCTGTCCGAACGCCAGGTTCCGCGCGTCAACTGTTCGATGATCTCGCGGACGTGCCGCGCTTCGTCATCGGAGCGGATTCGATCCCCGGCGTGCTCGACGAACGCGTGGCGGAGTCCCGTCATCGCCACGCCGTCCTCGAGCACCGCCTGGCGCGCGCACTGCGGTTCGGAACCGAGACGGCTTTCGTAGAAGGAGCGCGAGATGAACGCGCTGACGTCAGGATGCATGCGCCATGTGAGGTCGAGCAGCACGCCACGATCGGGCGCGATGGTGACGTCACCGCCGAGGAGATGGTCGAGGGCCGACACGCCGACTCCCGGGGGATGACTGCCCTGCAGCGGCTGGGCAAGCTGGCGCGGATCGCCCACAAGCACGAGGTTGCGCGCGGCGCGCGAGACCCCCAGAGCGTCGGACAGGGACAGCTGGCCGGCCTCGTCGATGACGAGTGTGTCGAACATCCCTTCGAGTTCCGGCCGGGAGAACAGCCACGACGTGCCGCCGACGATGTCGACTGCGTCCTCAGACAGTGCGCGCTCAACGTCGCCGGGGGAACGTGCCATCCGGATCGCGTCAGTTCCCGCTGTCGACGAACGCTGATGGATCATCCGCGGCATCGGGCCGAACCTCGGTGCGAGCTCCTCGATCTTGCCCAACAGCGTCCGGATCGCGCTGTGCGAGAGGGCTGTGATCCCGATCGGGCCACGTCCGTGGTCGAGCAGCGCGAGAATCGCTTCCGCCGCGGTATGGGTCTTGCCGGCTCCCGGTGGTCCCTGGATCGGGAGGCATCCGGCATTGAGGTCGAGGATCAGGCGAGTTGCGGTTTGTGACGCCGTCTCGCCCGCGATCCGGAGCTCACCGTGAGGATCGGTGCACCGTCGCGGTGGGAGGCGCATGAGCAGATCACGACCGGCACGCCGCGCGCCCGGCGCATCGACACCGTGCGCGACCACCCAGCGCGCCAGATCGAGCAGTGATTCCTCCTGCGCATCGGTCTGAATCGGCGTCGTCGGTATGAGAAAACGTGGCGACCCCCATGCCATCTGTGCCGGCGTGCGCGACAGCGTGATCTCTCCTCGAGCCGAGTCGAGCTCCGTCACTTCGCCCGCGGTCACCGCCCATCCTCGATCGTTGCGCACGTGCGGATTCAGCGGCTTGTCGTCCTTGCCGATCCGGTGCTCCTGTGGCTCGAACCGGTAGCGCTCGATGACACGTGAGCCCTCCTCGCGCGAACCGATCTGCACCAGCGGCCCCAGGGCGTACGTGTCGTTCTCGAGCTCCTCGGCCGTCATCGCGATCTGGTCGAAGTGACGCCACCAGCCGACCTTGCTCTCGCGCCGGTGATACGAGAGCACCGGGGCAAGCAACCATCGCGCCTGTTCCACGGCGATCCGTTCCTCCGGCGCGCCGGGGACTCCGGCGACGAGCGCCGCGGCAACGTCCTGCGTGGCACCGACCTTGTCGTGGACTGCGTCGGGAACACCACGCTCAACAGGTTCGGGTCGCTCAACGGGGGCGCCACGAAGCGCCTCCTCCTCGGCACGTCGCGCCTCGAGCCAGTCGCGCAACAGCGCCGTCGATGCGCAGTCGCGCGCGTTGTACAGCGCGATCTCGTCGAGCAGGAACGAGTCGCCGTCACTCCCGTCCTCGCGGCTGATCAACCAGCGCTCGTACATCACCATGCTGCCCGCGGCATCGGCGATCGACTCCTCGCGCGCCGGCATGTAGAGGCGTTCCACCTTCTTGAGCGAGTACGAGTCGGTCGACAACCGGATTCCCTGGCGCACGACGCGATAGAGGTCGACGAGCACCTCGTTGCGCAGCAGGCGGTCCACCTCCTCCTCGCGAGTGCCGTGCCGGCTCATGAGCCGGCGCAGCGCGGTCTTCTCATACGCGGCGTAGTGGTAGATGTGCATGTCGGGATACCGGTCGAGCTGCGCGATCGCGAAGTCGACGAAGTCCTCGAAGGCGCTCTTCTCCCCTGCCTCGTCGTGTCCCCACCACGGGTGGTACGTGCCCAGTATGTCGACGGCGCCGAACAGGTACTCGAGCGGGACGTCGCGCGCCAGGCCGTCGCCCTCCATGTCGAAGAACAGATCCCCGGGGGATGGCGTGGGGAGCGCGCAGAGACCGTGCCCGACCTCCCACGCGTCGAGCAACTCGTAGCGCGGCGTGCCGTCGGCCTCGGGCCCCCTGTGCTGCAACGCGGCCTGCGCGCGAAGGGAGCGGAAGGTGTCGGCCTGCATGCGCGCCGGGGGCTCCGCGTCGGCGTCCGTCAGCGCGAGCGCCGTCATCGTGTCGATGCCCGCCGACTGCAACACCAGCACCTGACCCGAGCGCATCCGCGCGACCTCGGAGAGATGATCGTCCTGCCTCCGCTGCGCGGCGCATCGCTTCGCATAGCCGCACGTGCCGCAGTGCGCAACCGGATCGGGATACGTGTCATCGAGTCCGGCGAGCATCGCCACGTCGAAATCGCGCTTCACCGACGCGTGGTACGCGGAGAACTCGTCGACGCGGTACGGATGCTCCGTGCCGTCGCCGAGGATCACCTGCATCAGTTGCGGCGCCGTGCCCTGCAGGCGCTGCAGGTGCGCGGAGTACTCGCAGAGCTGGAGCAGCGCCTCGGACCGCACTCTGCGCGCCAGCTTCGCGTCGGCAGCCTCGTACGAGAACGCGCCGAGGTTACTCGGGCGGTCGACACGCAGTAGGAAATCCGCCCGGCCGAGCCAGCGACCGTCGAAGAACGTCGGCTGGTAAATGACGTCATATCCGTCGCGCATCGCGGAAAGCGTCTCCGCCTCGAGCGCCTCGAGCTCGGCGGCGGTGCTCGCATGGCGGTCCTGGCCGTCCTCGAATGCCTTGATGCGCAGATTCCGCGCGGACAGCGTCTCGAGGTGGTGCCGCTCGTGCCCGGCGCCGAGGTTCGCAAGCACCTCGCTCAGTGCGGAGGGATCGCGTTCGATCTGCTCGCCGGCAGCCACACGCCGCTTCAGCGAGACGAGATGGCCACATGCCAGGTAGTCGCAGAGGTCGGTGGCCGTGTACACCGGACGGCCGTCGGCGAGGAAGCGCATCAGCGAAGCATCCTCGCTCGGCGGCGGCCGCGCTCGCGCGCGATCGGAAGGCTGAGCTGCCGGCCGCCCGTGCGGCGCGTGCGGTCCGCCCTGTCCGGCGTCGACGGGACCAACGCCGGGGCGCTCTCCAGCGAGAGCGTTCGCGACATCGCGAACAGCTCGGCCCGGCGAGCCATCAGTGCCTGGGCGCGGGCAAGGTACTGCCCGTCGCGGTCGGCCATGCCGCGGTCCTGCGCAACGTTCGTGGGATCCATGGCCACAGCGTGGCGGGGGGCCGCGACAGGAGCCTGTCGCGTAGGGTGACCGGGTGCCAGACGACGTCGAGATCCGGCCGATTCGCGCCTCCGAGTACACCGCCGCCGGCGAGGCCACCGCTCGCGCCTATCGGGAGTTCTGGCAGCCCGACTCGCCGGGCTGGGACGCGTACATCGCCAGGATCGCCGACGTCGGCAGCCGGGCCGGCATCGCAGTCGTGCTCGTCGCGCTCGACGCCGGCCTCGTCGCCGGCTCGGCGACTCTCGAGCTCGATGCTCGGATCCGTCCCGGACCGGCCGACCCGCTCGCGCCTGACGAAGCGCACCTGCGCATGGTCGGCATCAGCCCCGACCATCGCGGAAAGGGCATCGGTCGCCGGCTCGTGGTCGCGTGCATCGACCTGGCACGCGAGCGCGGGCGCCGGGTGATGACGCTCGACACCGACGAGGTGATGGTCGCGGCGCAACGGCTGTACACGTCGCTCGGATTCGTGCCGACGGGTCCGACGCGGCGTCCGGGTGGGCCCGAGTTGCTCGGCTTCCGTCTCGATATCCCCGCACAGTCCGGGACGACACGCTAGGCTCGTCGCGTGCCAGGCGTGTACGAGAAGGGAGAGAAGGAACACCGAGTCATCAGGTTGTTCGTGCGTCTCTCCGAGACCGAGATGGGTCTCACGTCGCGACAGCTCGCGGACGAGCTGGAGGTGAACACGAGGACCGTCCAGCGGTACATCGCGACGCTTCGTGACAACGCCGGCATCGACATCGAGGAGACGGGCGGGCGCTGGCGCATCGGCCGGCGCAGCAGGCTTCCGGCACTGCAGCTCGACCACTACCAGGCAACGATGCTGCTGGTCGCGGTGCGGCTCCTGCAGCAGCTTCGACCGGAGCAGGACCCGGCGCTCGTCGGCGCGCTCGCACACCTCTCGCGGGCGCTGGCCGTGCCGCTGGTGAGCGAGTACCTGCGCAGGACGCTTGCGGCCGCCGAGCGCCGCAAGCCCGCGGCGGAGCATCTCGGCGTCGAGCGGGCGGTCATCGACGGCTTCGTGCTGCATCGAGAGATCGAGGTCCGCTACGTCGACGCCAAGGGCAACGAGACGAAACGCGACCTGCGCCCGTATTTCATCGAGCCCGCCGCCGAGAGCCGGCACATCTACGTCTTCGCCCGCGACTCCGCGTCGCGGGAGGTGCGCTCCTTCCGCCTCGACCGCATCCGCACGGCTCGCCTGCTGCCGACGACGTTCACGGTGCCGGACGACTTCGACATCGACGACGCCCTCGGCGCCGCGTGGTCCATCTGGCAGGGTGCGGGCGGCGATCGCGTCGTCCTCCGCTTCCCGGAAACCGCGCGTCAGTGGGTCGACGAGACGCCGTGGCCCGCGCGCGCGCAGCGCTCCAACCTCGGCGGCGGCGGGATCGAGGTGCGCCTGGACGTCGCCAGCGAGGTCGAGATGCGCCCGTGGCTCCTTCGGTGGGGCTCCAACGTCGAGGTGCTGGAGCCGCCGTCGCTGCGCGCGCACATGGCCGAGACGCTTGCGGCCGCGGCGGGGTTGTACGCGTCGAATCCTCGGAAAGGGGGTAGAACCTAGAGACGATGGACGAGAAGATCACCCTCACCGACGAAGAGTGGCGTCAACGCCTCACGCCTGAGCAGTACGCAGTGCTCCGCAAGGCGAGCACGGAGCGAGCCTTCACCGGCAAGTACGTGCACGTCGATGCCAAGGGCGTGTACCGGTGCGCAGGATGCGGGGCGGAGCTCTTCAGCTCCCACACGAAGTTCGACTCCGGCACGGGCTGGCCGAGCTTCTACGAGGCGATCAACCCCGACGCGGTCGAGGAGCATCGCGACTGGAGCATGCTCATCCCCCGCACGGAGATCCGCTGCGCAAAGTGCGGCGGCCACCTCGGTCACGTCTTCCCCGACGGACCGGCGCCCACAGGACAGCGCTACTGCATGAACTCCTGCGCGCTGTCCCTCGACAAGAAGAAGGACTGACCCCCGATCGAGCCCTCGGCGCGGGCTCGCGCGGTACTCGAGCAGACCTTCGGCTTCGCGGACTTCCGTCCGGGACAGGCAGACGTCATCGCCGCAGCCGAGGCCCGTGCTGACGTTCTCTTCGTAGCGCCGACCGGCTCCGGGAAGAGCATCGGGTACTGGATCCCGGGCATCGTCAACGGCGGCCTCACCATCGTGATCTCGCCGCTCATCGCGCTCATGGTCGATCAGGTCGCGCGGCTCAACGAGCTCGGCATCCCCGCCGCATGTCTGCACAGCCAGGTCAGCGCGTCGGCGCGCGCCGAGTCGATGCGCGCCGCCGCCGCGGGCGAGCTGCGCTTCCTGTACCTCGCACCCGAGCGCATTGGCGCTCCCGGGTTCCTCGAGGGCCTGAGCCGTCTCGCGGTGGAACGGTTCGTCGTCGACGAGGCGCACTGCATCTCGAGCTGGGGCCACGACTTCCGCCCCGAGTACCGCCGTCTTGGCGAGGCCATCGCGGCCTGCGATCGCCCGCCGGTCGGCGCGTTCACGGCCACCGCCACGCCGCGCGTCCGTGAGGACATCGCGACGAGTCTCGGCCTGCGGTCGCCGGTCGAGCGCGTCACCGGATTCGTGCGCGACAACCTGACGATGTCCGTCATCCGCTGCCGGGGCGTCGCCGACAAGCGCGACGCGGTGCTGCGCCTCGTCCGTCCCGGCGCTGGTCGCGCCCTCATCTACTGCGGGAGCCGGCGCACGACGGACGCGATCACCGACGTGCTGGCCGGCGCCGGAGTTTCCGTTGCCTCGTATCACGGTGCGCTCGACGGCGACGCGCGCCAGAGCGTGCACGAGGGGTTCGCGGCGGGTCGCCTGCAGGCGATCGTCGCCACGTCCGCGTTCGGCATGGGCGTCGACTTCCCGGACATCCGCCGTGTCATCCATCACGACTTCCCCGGCAGCCTCGAGGAGTACTACCAGCAGGCGGGACGCGCGGGACGCGACGGCGAGCCGTCCGAGTGCACCCTCCTGTACAACGCGGCCGACCGTCAGCTGCAGGAGTTCTTCATCGAGCAGGCGTACCCCGAGCGCGATGCGGTTCGCGCTGTCTACCGCGAGCTCCTCCGCGAAGGGACCGACTCCATCGACGACTGGGAGGCACGTGGAGTCAGCACCAACCAGGCACGTGCCGCGCTCGAGCTGTTGCGCCGCGCCGACGTCATCCAGCCCGACGGCGGCATCCGGCGCTTGACGGCGGCGCCCGTGGACTTCGATGAGCAGGCGCTGCTGAAGGCCAACGCCTATGCGCGCGTGACACAGGTCATGGACTACGCGATCTCGCGCAGCTGCCGCCATGCGCGCATCGCCGACTACTTCGGCGAGCAGGGCGTGGCGAGGACCTGCCGCGCCTGCGACAACTGTCTCGACCCGGACGGCGGCGCCGTCGTGGCCGTGGATGCCGACGACGTCGACGCCGCACTCGCGTGCATCGCGCGGTTCGACAACCATCTCGGCGGCGTGCGTATCGCCTCCATCCTTCGCGGTGCGACCGATGCGTGGACGGCGTCACGAGCCTGGGTCACGGAGTTGCCGTTCTTCGGAGCGTTGCGCACCTGGGACGTCGAGCGCATCCGAGACCTGCTCGAGCGGCTCGTCGAGCTGGACTGCGCGACGCGTGGCCACGGCGAGAAGCCGACGCTCGGCATCACGCAGCGCGGGCGCGACGTCCTCGGTGGAGCAGCGTCTGTCGATGTCGACGTTCGCGCGACCCGGACGCGGTCACCGGCTCGAGGTCGCAAGCAGTCCGCGGGCAGTCCGGTCGAGGAGCTCACTTCTGAGGTCGGCGCGCGATTCGAGGCGTTGCGGCGCTGGAGGCTCGAGGTGGCGCGCGGCTCCGAGGTGCCGCCGTACGTCGTCTTCCACGACAAGACACTGGTCGAGATCGCGCGTCGCAATCCGACGTCGGCCGCATCCCTGGTGCTGATCGCCGGCGTGGGGCCGGCCAAGCTCGCCCGCTATGGCCAGTCGCTGCTCGCCGCACTCCACACTGGGGCCGAGAGCTAGAGGCTGCCGGCGGCCGGGGGATTGGCGTCACCATAGCGTCGAAGGAATACCGGGAGGCGGGTACGCGGATGGGCATGTCGGAGCGTCCAAGGCGGCTTGCGGCCGCGGCCTCGCTGGCGGGCTTCGTCGTCGCCTTTGGGATTGTCTCCTGGTATGTCACCGGGGGAACCGGCCCTCACGCGACGCCCTCACCGGAGGGTTCTCTGTTGACCGGCACACCGGGACCGATACCGATATCGCTGGACTGCGCGGCCAATGAACTGGAACTCACTGGAGCGTTCGGTGAATGCGTCACGCCCGTCGACAGTCCGTTCGGCACGTGTTCGGTAGCCGGCCACATCCTCGAGGCAGCGGTCCTTCTCGGACACGGCAGCCCCGACGAGTGGTTCTACATCGAAATCAACGGCGCGTTCGATGGTGCCGGCACCTACGACCTGGGACCGTGGCCTCATCCGCTTGGCACGAAGAACGATCCACCGAAGATCGCACTCGAACAGGACGGGTCGAGCGAATCGCTGCAACGTGTCAACGGCGTCCCAATCGAGCAGTACGGCACGGACAACCTCTGGCAGTCGGTTGCCGGGAGCGTCACCGTCACGGGCAGCAACGGACGGTCGGGCACCGTCTCGGCCATCCTCGAAATGTCAGCCGGCCACAACGCAACCGCGCCGGGTACCACGCTCACGGTGTCTGGAACGTGGCGCTGTCCATGACACGTCGGCCGGTGGCCGAGCGATAGCTACGCCGGAATGTTGCAGGTGGCCGCGATGCCGCGGCGCGAGAAGTACTTCTGGTGGTACTCCTCCGCATCCCAGAACTTTCCGGCCGGGACGATCTCGGTGACGATCGGTCGGCGGTAGCGGCCTGAGGCCTCGAGCGCGGCCTTCGACGCCAGGGCGGCGGCTTCCTGCTCCGGGGAGTGAGAGAAGATCACCGACCGGTAGTTGTCGCCGATGTCCGGACCTTGGCGGTTCAGCTGAGTCGGATCGTGGTTCATCCAGAAGATGTCGAGCAGGTTCTCGTAGCTGACCTTTGTGGGGTCGTACGTGACCTCGACCGCTTCGGCATGGCCCGTGCGATGCGAGCACACGGCCTCATAGCTCGGCGCTTCCGTGAAGCCGCCCGTGTAGCCGACCTTGGTCGAGACGACCCCGTCGACCTGCTCGAATACTGATTCCACGCCCCAGAAGCACCCTGCGCCGAATGTCGCTGTTTCCATGGCCCGAGTATGCCTCGATGGTGCCTCAGCCAATCACGAGCCGTGGAGCGCCAGCTTCACCTGTCCGGTGGCATACGCCGGGGGCCAGACGACGACGCTCACCCGTGGCGCCTGCCACTGCCAGACGACCGCCGCCGCGCGCACGTTCTGGCCGACCTGGCCGGCCGCGATCGAGAAGAGCACGCCCGCGCCGTTGGGAAGGCTGCCCTCGGGGAGGTCGAGCGATCGAGCGGCTGCGGCGATGCTCGATGCCTCGTCGCCACCGGCACGGGCCAGGACATCGGCGAAGAGCACCCACGCCGCGCTGAAGCCGGCGATCCCCTCCTCGCTCGGCACCTTCCCGGTGCGCTGTTTCCAGAGTGACGCGAAGCGGTTGTAGAGCGCTCGCGCCTGCGGATCGAGCACGTCGGGATTGAAGTCAGCTTGCGGCCGGTCCGAGGCGAACACACCGACCGCTCCCGAGCCGAGCACGTTGCCGAAATCCTGGTCGCACTGCGCCATGGTCGTGCCCATGAACACCTTCACGGACAATCCCGCGGCGAGGAACGCGCGCCGGAACGCGATGCCGTCCTGGATGTGCGACGACAGCACGAGGATGTCCGGCTTCGCCTTCGCGAGCGCCTGCATCACGGGCGCCCAGTCCGGCGTGTACGGGTTGTACACGGACTCGCCGCTGATGCTGAGCCCTCCGGCCTGGAGCGCTGACCGCGTGGCGTCGGCAACCGAGTGCCCGTACTCGTCGCCGGCGGTCACGAAATACACGCGAATCCTCGAGACCGGACCGAGCTTCGGGACGAGCTGTGAGATGACGAACTGTCCGGAGTTGCTGCCCAGCCCGGCGCCGTCGACACCGACCCGGAACACCAGTGGCGAGCCCTCCCCGGTCACACGATCTGCGACCGCACCGGTCTCCCAGTACACCATCCCGTCGGCCGCGACTCCGGCAGCCGCTGGGATCGAGAGCTGTGACGAGTATGCGCCAATCACGGCAGGAACTCCGTCGGCGTGCAGGCTCGCGATCGCGCCGGGCAGCTGCGTCTGATCCTCGACGTCGCGAACGTCGAGCGAGATCGACCTGCCACCGGCGCCACCCGCTGCGTTGACCATCTGCGCGGCGAGCTGGACGCCGAGATACTCGTCCGTCGAGTCCGGCGCGTCGGTGCCCGCGAGCGGGAAGATCGCGCCGATGCGGAGCGGCACCGGGCCGGCCGCGGCGACCGAGGCGCAAGCCCCCGCGAGCACCGGGAGGATCAGCGCGCCGATCAGTCCGAGTGGGCGGGAGCGCGAGGTTCCTGGTTCCTGCGGCACCGGGCGATCTTACCCGCGCCGGTCTCAGGACGGGCACGGTGCGGCGCTACGGAACCTCGAGGCCGATCGGCCGCCGTCCGATCGCTCCGGCCGTCGCCGACGGTCTCGTCCTCTGACGCGCCGCCCAGAACCTTCCAACCGCGTAGGTGCCGGCACCGATCGAGCCGACGAAGAATCCGATCGGGAGGTTCGACAGATACGCGAGCGCGATCGCAGCCCACACCGTGCCGAGCGCGATCAGGACCGACAGGCCCATCGCCGTCAACGGCCTGTCGGTGAAGGACCGGGCGGCAGCCGCCGGGCTGATCAGCAGGCTGAAGATGAGCAGGGCACCGACTACTGGCACTGCCATCGTCGTGGTCAGTGCGACCACCAGCAGGAACACCACTTCCATGCGCAATCGCCCGACTCCGCGAGCCTCAGCGACGTCGGGCATCACCGACGAGAACATCAGCGGCCGGTATGCGAGCAACACGGCGACGATGCACACCCCGCCGATGGCTGCGATGGGAACAAGCTCGCTGCTGCTCACGCCGAGCACCTCTCCGAAGAGCAGCGAGAAGATCACGGGCGCATATTCGGTCGTCATGGACAGGAAGAGCGATCCAAGACCCAGCATCACGACGATCACGAGCGCAGTGGCGACATCGTGGCGTGCCCGCCGTCCGAGTCCCGCGATCGTCACCGCGCCGAGGATCGAGAATACCGCCAACCCGATGATCGCGTCGACACCGATGAGGCTTGCACCCGCAGCTCCCGCAAAAGCGCCGTTCGGCAGGGCGTGTGCGGCGAACGCGGAACCGCGCAGCACGATGAAGAATCCGACCACGCCGGCAACAACCGCAACGATCGAAGCCGACTCCCAAGCGTTGAGCATGAGACCCGAGAACATCACGCAGCCTCCGTCGCGCCGGCGCGGACCGCGGCTTTCGAGCGTGCTCGAAACGGAAGCTGCGAAGCGAGGTACACAAGGAAGATCAGCGTGACGACGAAGAAACTCACCGGCCATCCGCCGCCACTCGGGAACCAGTAGTAGCTGTCGTACGCGAGGAGCACGCCGAGCCACGTTGCCACTACACCGATGACCGAGGCGATGAGCGCCGCACGACCCGGTCTGTTGGTGACGCGAAGCGCGGTCGCCGCGGGACCGATCAACAGTGCTGTCGACAGAATCGCTCCGATGGTCACCGCGGAGAGCGATACCGCGAGCGCGAGCGCGGTGAGATATCCGATACCCACCAAGCGCACATGCACGCCCCGCGCGGTGGCAAGGTCGGAGCTGACCGAGCTGAGGATGAGCGGGCGGTACATCGCGAGCACGATCCCCGCGGCGACGACGCTGAAGATGACGATGACGGGGATCATCGAGGACGGCAATGTGAAGATCGACCCGAAGAGGACGTTGACGGTCGCGCCCGTCGTACTCGACACCGTCGTGTCGAGGTACAGCAACAGCGCGGCGAGTCCGAGCGCCGCGCCGAGCACGATCCCGGTTGCGAGATCGCGTCCGCGCGGGCGCCGGATCCCGATCCACTCCATCACTCCCGCAGCCATCAGGTTCATCGCCACAAACCCGAACAGGGGGCTGATCCCGATGAGGAACGCCGCCGATCCTCCGGCGGTGCCGATATCGGCCAGCGAGTGACCGGCGAAGGATTGGCCGCGCATCACGGTAAATGTGCCGACGATGCCGGAGACCACGGCCACAACGCCACCGACCAGCAGCGCCGTCTGGACCGGCAGGTTGGAGAAGAAGCCTGGCTCGACAATCATGGCTAGACCAGCTCGACGATCGATCCGGTCTCACCGTGCTGGAGAGCCTCGTCGCGACGTCCCGCCACCACGAGGATGCGGTCGTGCACATGGATGACGTCGACGTGGACTCCGTAGAGCTTGGTGAGCGATTCGCTCGAGACAACTTCAGCCGTCGTTCCCGTCGCGATCCGGCCGTTGGCGACGTAGACGATGCGATCCATCACCGGGAGCAGCGGGTTCATGTCGTGCGTGGAGATGAGGACGGCGATTCGTTGGTCGCGGGCGATTCGCGCCAGGAGAGCCACAACTTCCTGCTCGCTGGCGATGTCGAGGTTCGCGAGCGGTTCGTCGAGGAGCAGCAGGCGCGGATGGCTGATCAGCGCGTGGGCGATGAGGATTCGCTGCTGCTCGCCACCGGAGAGATTGCCCACACGCGCATCCGCAAATCGTGTGGCGTCGACCGCCTCGAGCATCTCGTCGACCTGTTTGCGACGCCCCGCCGACGGCCACGGAAGGCCGAATCGGTGTCCGTCGATGCCGAGGCCGACGAGGTCACGTGCGCGCATCGGCATGTCCGGATCGAGCGTGATTCGCTGGGGCACGTAGCCGATGAGCGGATGCCGCGATCCACTTGCGACGTGAACCGTGCCGGCAGTGGGCGCAATGAGCCCCAGGATGACCCGAAGCAGCGTCGTCTTGCCGGCGCCGTTCGAGCCGATCAGTCCGGTGAATTCACCCGCGTTGACGTGGAAGGTGACGTCGTGCAGAATCTCGCGGCCGGACAGCGCGACGCTGATGCCGTCGACGGCGAGAACCTCATCCGGCCTCGTGGCGCCATTTCCCTCCACGGTTACAAGCTTGCGGTGGAGATGCCGTCTCCCACCGCCCGTTGCAGCGCGGTGACCTCAGCGAGCATCCACGTCTGGTAGGTGAAGCCGGGACTCGGCATCGTTTCGTACACGCCGATGACCGGAATGTTCGCGGAGTGCGCAGCGTCGATGAACGTCTGAGTCAGCGTGTCGGTCACCTGCTGGTTGTAGACGAACGCCTTGACCTTGTGCTGCGTGAAGAGATTCGTCTGGAATGAGATGTCCTGGGGCGAGGGATCGACTCCATTCATGATGTCGGCCTGAAAGCGGAACGGCGTCAGGTTGTCGGCGCCAGCTGCCTCGAGCATGTAGTCCGCGACCGGTTCGGTGGTGGCCACCGGCGTCCCTGCGTACCGCTCCTTGAAGTCGGCGATTGCCTGCAACCACGGATTCAGCGATGCAATGAAGGTGGTGGCGTTCTCGCTGAAATACGCGGCGTCAGCCGGCTTCAGTGCCGCGTAGACGCTCGCCAGGGTGGTGGCCACCTTCGGCATCGTCGTCGGGTCATACCACAGGTGCGGATTCGGAGTGGTATCCGGGAGCCCGAGCAGGTGCTGCACATCGACGACCTTGCGAGCCTGGTTCGGCGAGGCCGATTCGATCTTGGTCATGTAGTCGTCGTACCCGACGCCGTTCTGGATAACCAGCTGTGCGCTCCCGACCTCCTCGGCAACGCTCGGGCTCACCTCATAGGTGTGCGGATCGGTGTTCGGGTTACTCTCAATTGAGATGACCGAGACGTCCTTCCCGCCGATCTGCGCGGCCACGTTGCCGTACTGGTTCTCGGCGGCCACGACCGCGATCGTCCCCGGCGCTGGCTGGATGGCCGTCCCACCGCATGACGTGGCCATCCCGACGAAGGCGAGCCCAACTGCTATCCGTGGTCCGCACGAGACGCTCCGCGGACTCGGACGTTTCATGAGACCGTAGTCTACATGAAACTCAGTATCGTTTAGCCTCAGAACCCCTATGCTGGACTGCCGTAGCCGGCGAGAGCGCTCCCGAGATCAAGCGAGCCCTCCTGCAGCGCCCGCCCGATGAGGACGCCACTGGCACCCGCGGCGGCACATGCCGCGATGTCCTCGACGCTCCCGATGCCTCCGGACACCATCACGGGCCCGCCGTAGAGGTCGCGGCAGATCTGCAGGCCGTCGAGGTTGGGGCCGCTCATCAAGCCGTCTCGTGCGGTGTCCGTGTAGACGAGCCCGGCCGCGGGCCAGCGCCGCCACCGGCGCAACAGCTCCGTGGCTGCGAGACCATCCTCGGTCCAACCCTGCCCCCGCGACGCGCCGGCACGGACGTCGAGCCCGAGGAGCACGCGGCCGTTGGCCGCGGCGCAGATCTCCGCCGCGAGCACGGGTTCGCGCGCGGCAACGCGCCCGATGATCACGAGCGATGCGCCGCTCTCGAGCCAGCGCACCGCGGTGTCGACACTGCGGACCCCGCCGCCGACCTGCACGGTGCATCCGGACGCCACGCTGACGTTGACGACGCGCGCGACCGTCTCCGCGCTCTCGCGAGACGGCAATCCCCGTGCGGCGTCCAGGTCGACGACGTGCAGCCGGACCGCGCCGTCGTCGATGAACGTGCGCGCGAGCGTCGCGGGGTCCGCGGCGTACACCGTCGGTTGCGCGTACTCCCCCTGCGCGGGCCGGACACTGCGGCCGCCCTGCACGTCGATCGTCGGGATCACCAGCATCGCCGGATGCTCCGTCGAGAGTCGACAATGCGCCACAGCGCGCCGGGGCCCTCCATGCGGGGATTCTACGAGCCCCGCTGGGATTTATCCGTCCGGCGCGCTCATCAGCCGGACCATCTCGTCGTGGAGCCGGCCGTTGGTGGAGATGACGTTTCCCGAGTCGATGCGGTCGGCTCCGTCGAAATCGCTGAACCGGCCTCCAGCCTCGGCGATGATGACCTGCGTGGCAGCAACGTCCCAGGGGTTGACCCACGCCTCGACCGCGACGTCGATGACGCCCTCCGCAACGAGCATGTGGGACCAGAAGTCACCGAGCGCACGCACCACACGGGCGCGGCGCAGCACCTCCCGGAAGCCCGCTTCGCCTCGCCGCGCCGCGAAGTCGCGGACGTCGGTGCACGACACGTACGCCTCCTCGAGGGTTGGCGTCCGCGACACGCGCATGCGCCCCGACTCGGTGAAGGCACCCTGCCCCGTGGCGCCCCACCATCGCCTCCCGAGCGCCGGGGCCGAGACGACGCCGCACACAGCGCGCTCGCCGCGCATCAGCGCGATGAGCGTCGCCCACACGGGGACGCCGTTCGCGTAGCTCACGGTGCCGTCGATGGGGTCGAGCATCCAGCGCCAGTCCGTGTTCCCCTCGCCTCCATACTCCTCACCGACGATCTGCTGCTCGGGGCGGAGCCGTCCGAGCGCCTCGCGAAGGGCCTCCTCCGTGGCGCGATCGGCGTCGGTCACCGGGGTGTTGTCCGCCTTGGTGTCGACGCGCAGGTCGGGCGCGCGAAAGCGTGCGAGCGTGATCGCGTCGGCGATCTCGGCGAGTTCGAGTGCGACCTCGAGGTGTGACTGCATGTCGAGCGCATAGTGTCGCGATCCGCGAGTCCCTCGTGCCTTTCTCCATACCATGGCCCCGATGACCGACGCCGCAATCGCCGCACCCGTGCCCGCGAGCACCGTCGCACTGCTCCGCGATGTCGACGGAGGCGTTGAGGTGTGCATGCTGCGGCGGCCCGGCCGGAGCAGCTTCGCCGCCGGCGCCTTCGTCTTTCCCGGCGGTGCCGTCGACGCCGAGGACGGTTCCGGTCCGGACGCGTACCGCGTCGCCGGCATCCGCGAGGTGCTGGAGGAGGTCGGTCTCCTGATCGGCGGCGCAGCGGCGGGCACGGGAGACGACGATCTCGACGTGCGCATCAGCGCGGCGCGCGCTCAGCTCCTCGGCGGAGGGCGCCTCGCGGATGCGCTTGCCGCGCACGGTCTCGTCATCACGCCGGAGGACCTGGTCTACATCGCGCACTTCATCACGCCGCCGCGGGAAGGCCGCCGCTACGACACGCGGTTCTTCGGCATGCGTGTCGGCTCGCAGCAGGATGTTCGCGTCCATGCGGCCGAGGCCGTGGAGGGCGGATGGCACCGTCCCGAATCGATGCTGGCGCTGCAGTTCCCGGAGATCATGCCGCCGACGCGGATGATGTGCCACGAGTTCGCGCGACTTGGATCGGTCGATGCGATCCTGACAACGCTCGTCGCCCGCCCCATCGAGGTGACCGACATCACGCCGGAGATCATCGCCGGATGGATGGGCCTCCAGTGAGCGACACGACGACGCGCGTGCTCGCACCCAACCCATCGGTGTTCACCGGGCCCGGCACCAACACATACCTCGTCGGCGGTGAGCGCTCGCTCATCTGCGTCGATCCGGGGCCGGATGACGACACGCACCTCGCAGCGATCCTCGCGGCGGCTGCGGCGCGCGGCGCGCGTATCGAGACGATCGTGCTCACGCACTCGCATCCCGACCATCGCCCACTCGCGGCGCGCCTCGCCACGCAGACCGGCGCACGCGTCCACTGTTTCGATCCGTCGGCAGGCGACGAGCACGCGGACGTGATGCGCGACGGTGACGTTGTGCACGCCGACGGTGTCGTACTCGTCGCCGTGCACACACCCGGGCACACACGCGACCATCTCTGCTTCCACGACGCGGCGGCGCGTGCGCTGTACTCGGGTGATCACATCCTCAGCGGCACGACGACCGTCATCCCTCCGGGCGAGGGCGACATGTCCGACTACATGGACTCGCTGCGCCGGGTGCGCGACCTCTCGCCCACCACGCTCTACCCGGGCCACGGTGAGCGTGTCGATGATGCCGCGGCGCTCATCCGGGAATACATCACGCACCGTGAGCAGCGCGAGGCGCAGGTGCTCGGCGCGGCGCGAGGTCACGGCGACGCGTTCATCCCGATGGACCTCGTTCCCGGGCTGTACGCGGCCTACCCCGTCGAGGTGTATCCCCTTGCGGCGTGGACGGTCCAGGCGCACCTCGACAAGCTGGTGCGCGACCACCTCGTCGATCGAGTCGACGTCCCCGCGGCATCCGGCGCACCGCGGTACGTCGCGCGCCGCGCGTAGCGTCCTACCGCCGGCGGATCTTGCCCAGCGCGGTGCGATCGAGACTCTCGACGAGGATCAGCTCGCGCGGGAGCTTGTGCCGGGCGATCGTCGCCCCGGCATACGTGCGCAACGACTCGAGCGTCGGCGGCGCACTGTGGCTCGCCGGCACGACACGGGCGACAATGCGCTGCCCCCACTCGCGGTCGGCGCTCGCCGAGACGGCGACGGCGGAGACACCGGGATGCCCGGCGAGCGCGGCCTCGACCTCGGCCGGCCAGATCTTCTCGCCCCCGCTGACGATCACATCGGCGAGCTTCCCGCGAACCCGCACGGTGCCATCGGCGTCGATCTCGCCACCGTCGCCTGTGCGCAGCCAGCCGTCCGCATCGAACGCCGCGGCGGTGGCCGCCTGATCGAGACGGTACCCGCGCATGAGCGTGGGTCCCCGGATCAGCAGCTCGCTCCCTGCGGTGGCGTGCACCTCGACGCCGGGAAGCGGGCGGCCGTCGTAGACGACACCGCCGCACGTCTCCGTCATGCCGTATGTCTGCACCACCGGCGCGCCGGCGGCAACCGCCCGGTCACGCAGGGGTGCATCCATGCCTGAGCCACCGACGAGCATCGCGCGAAAGTGGCGCAGGCCGGCGCCGGCGTCGAGCAGGCGGGTCAGCTGCGTCGGGACGATCGACGTGAAGCGCGCGTCGGGAAGCCCCGCCACGGTCCCCGCCGTGAGCTGGCTGCGAAAGCTCACCGGTGCGCCGAGCAGGAGATGCCGGTAGACCACGAGCATGCCGCCGATGTGCGCGAGCGGCAGGCACGACAGCCACCGGTCCGTGGCACCCGCTCCCAGCACGACGGCCGATGCGCGGATCGCCGCATCGACGGCGCTATGCGGCAGCTCCGCGAGCGCGGGCGTGCCGGATGTCCCGGAGGTCGCGATCACGAGTGCTATCGCCTCGTCTGCGGGCGCGCCGTCGACCCGGCGCATGCCGTCCGTGTCGACGAGCACCGTCGGCCGCGCGCGCTCCAGCAGCCGCTCGCGCTCCGGAGTGGTCAGACCCATGTGAAGCGGGAGGACCGCGAATCCCAGGTCGAGCGCGCTGCGCAGGATCGGCAGCCACGCCCGGCCGGGCGGCAGCGCGACAGCCACCAGGTCTCCGGCTCGGACCGTGTTGCGACGGGAGGGAATCGGCACTGCTTCGAGCGTACCGCCCGCGCCGAGCCCGTCGGGCTACCATCGGGGCGAACGCGCAAGCGCGATCGATTCGAGATCAGCCTGAGGTGTATCGCATCGTGGAGTGGGTCGCGACCGGCGAATGGGAGGACATTCGCTACCAGACCGCCGGCGGCATCGCCAAGCTGACGATCAACCGGCCCGAGGTTCGCAACGCCTTCCGGCCCACGACGCTGTTCGAGCTCACCCGCGCGTTCGAGATGGCACGCGACGACCCGGAGATCGGGGTGATCATCCTCACCGGCGAGGGGCCGGATGCGTTCTGCTCGGGTGGTGATCAGCGCATCCGCGGCGACGACGGGTACCGCGACGCCACAGGTGTCGGGCGGCTCAACGTCCTCGACCTCCAGGTGCAGATCCGACGGTTGCCGAAGCCGGTGATCGCCATGGTCGCCGGTTACGCGATCGGCGGCGGCCACGTGCTCCACCTCGTGTGCGACATGACCATCGCCGCTGAGAACGCGCGCTTCGGTCAGACCGGGCCGAAGGTCGGCTCGTTCGACGCCGGGTACGGGTCGGGCCTGCTCGCCCGGACCATCGGGCTCAAGCGCGCGAAGGAGATCTGGTTTCTCTGCGAGCAGTACGACGCCGCGACCGCCGAGCGCTGGGGGCTCGTGAACCGCGTCGTTCCGCTGGAAGGGCTCGAGGAGGCAACCGTCGCGGTGTGCAACCGCATGCTCGAGATGAGCCCGCTCGCGTTGCGCCTGCTGAAGGCGGGCTTCAACGCAGACCAGGATGGTCTTGCGGGCGTGCAGCAGCTCGCCGGCGACGCGACCCTCCTCTACTACATGAGCGAGGAGGCGCAGGAAGGGCGCGACGCATACGTGCAGAAGCGAAAGCCGGACTTCGCGAAGTTCCCACACCGCCCGTGATCGCGGAGGCGGCGCCCCGGCCGGGACCGCTCGCCGTCTGGTGGATCGGGGCTCGACCACGAACGCTGGTCGCGGCAATCGTGCCCGTGCTTGTCGGCGCGTCATGGGCGGGACGGCATGCGGTGTCGATTCCGCGATCCCTGCTCGCGTTGCTGGTGGCCGTCGCGTTCCAGATCGGCGTCAACTACGCCAACGACTACTTCGACGGTGTGCGGGGCGTGGACACGGCAGCACGCATGGGACCGAGGCGTCTTGTCGCGTCCGGCCTTGCTCCGGCACGCGCAGTCGCGACTGCCGCGATCGTGATGGTGAGCGTCGGCGCGATCGCCGGCCTTGCGCTGGCGCTGCTGACGACGCCGTGGCTCATCGCGGCCGGCGCCGCCTCTGTGCTCGGACTGCTCCTGTACTCGGGAGGCCCGTGGCCGTATGCGTCGGTCGGTCTCGGCGAACTCTCCGTGTTCGTCTTCTTCGGGCTCGTCGCGACGTGCGGCACCGCATACGTGCAGCAGGACCGGCTCGACGCGAGCGTGCTCTGGCTCGCGGTCCCGGTCGGCCTGCTCGCATGCGCGCTGCTGATGGCCAACAACCTTCGCGACATCCCGACGGACAGCCTCGCGGGGAAGCGGACGCTGGCCGTGCGGCTCGGCGCGCAGCGCAGCCGCGCGCTGCTGGTCGCGACGGTCACCGTCGCGCTGCTTGTGCCGACGGTGGGCGCGCTGGTTCGCTCGCTGCCGTGGTTGACGGTCTTGACGTTGATCACCGTGCCGCTGGCAATCGCGCCGCTGCGCGTGGTGCGTGCCGCCGAAGGACGCGCGCTCGTCCCTGCGCTCATCGGAATCACCCGGCTCGAGCTGGTGTTCGGCATCATCCTCGCCGGGGCGCTGCTGGCGTCGTGAGGCGACTCCACTTCAGCATCGAGCTCCTCCACCCGGTGATGGGCGTGACGAGGCGCAGCGGCTACCTGCTCGAAGGGCCGGCCGGGTGGGGGGAATGCTCGCCGCTCGCGAGCTGGAACGAGGCCGAGCGCGAGGCGGCGGAACGCTCGGCGCTCGAAGCGGCGATGCTGCCGTTTCCCGCGACTGACAGCGCGCGAGTCGCGGTGAACGCGATGATCCCCCGTGTCGCACCCGATGTTGCTGCCACTCTTGCCCTCAACTCGGGGTGCGGCACGGTCAAGGTGAAGGTCGGCGATGCCGACTCACTGGACAGGGTCGCCGCGGTCCGGGCTGCGTGCGGCCCCGGGGTGCGCATCCGGCTCGACGCCAATGGCGCGTGGGACGTCGACACCACGCTGCGCATGCTGACCGTGCTCAGCGTGTACGACATCGAGCTGGTGGAGGACCCGGTCGTGTCGCTCGAGGAGCTGGCGACACTTCGCGGCCGCGTCCCCATGCCGATTGCAGCCGAGTCCTCGATCCGGACTGTGGCAGACGCGCGTCGCTTCCACGACATCGAGGCCGCGGACGTGATCGTCCTCAAACCGCAACGTATCGGTGGCGTCCGTGAGGCCCTTCGCGCCGCGGAGGCCGCCGGAGTGCCCGCGATCGCGTCGAGTGCTCTCGAGACCTCCGTGGGGCTCGCCGCGGTGGTCGCGCTTGCGGCGTCCCTGCCGGAGTCGCCGTTCGCGCACGGCGCCGGCACAGCGCTGCTGCTCGCGACGGATGTCGTCAGCGATCCGCTGCTGCCGGTGAACGGCTGGATCGTCCCGCGACGCCCGCATGTCAGGGCCGACGTCCTCACCCCGGCATGAGCGAACCCGGCGAGGGAGACATCGCGCTGGCGTGCGTGAACGTGCTGCTCGACGAACTCGTCCTCGGTGGCGTCTCGCACATGTGCATGACACCGGGCTCGCGCTCGACGCCGATCGCGCTCGCCGCCGCCCGCCATCCCGGCATCACGCTCCACGTGCATGTCGACGAGCGTTCCTCCGCGTTCTTCGCGCTCGGCATCGCCGCGGCGTCCGGCGCGCCGGTGGCGACGTTCTGCACCTCGGGGACCGCCGCGGCGAACCACCATCCCGCGGTTGTCGAAGCATTCATGGCGCGGGTGCCGCTCATCGTGCTCACGGCAGACCGTCCGCCGGAGCTGCAGGGTGTGGGTGCCAATCAGACGATCAACCAGCAGGAGCTGTTCGGGACATTCGTCAAATGGTTCTGCGACAGCGGGGTGCCCGACGACGGCGCGCGGGCGTTCCATCACTGGAGCTCGCTCGGAGGGCGCGCGATCTTTCACGCTACCGGCGACCCTCCCGGGCCGGTGCACCTGAACCTTCCGTTCCGGGAGCCGCTGCTTCCCAGCGGCGATGCGATACACACGGGATCGCCGTTCGCACGCTCGACGTATACGGCGACGCACGCGTCGCCGGATCGCATGCCCGCGTTCGCCCGCGAAGTGGCGACCGGACACAGGGTCGTCGTCGTTGCCGGACGTCTTCGGGTGCCTCCCGCGGGCCTGGCAGAGCTCTGCGCCGAGCGCGGCTGGCCGCTGCTCGCGGAGCCGATCTCGGGGTTGCGCGGCGCCGCGAGCGGAGTGGACGGCGGCCCGCTTCGCGCGGGCGCCCTCCTCGCCGCCGACGCCGGATTCCGGGAGCGCCAGCACGCGGACCTCGTCATCCAGTTCGGCGCGGCGCCGACCTCACGCGGCGTGCAGGAGCTGGTGCGCAGCGCGGATCGGTTGCTCATCGTCGACCCCGATGGTCTCGTCGCCGACCCGGATCGACGCTCGACGCTGACCATCGACCGTGACCCGGCGGCGGTCATCGCGGCGCTGCGCGAAACGCGCACGTCGCTGCCGCGCACGAGCCCGCAGTGGGCCGGCGACTGGCAGGAGGGCGATCGGCTCGTGCGTTTCGCGGTCGACGCCCTGCTCGATGGATGGAGTGAACCCTTCGAGGGACGGATCGCCCGCGACCTCGCCGCCGCGATCCCGAACGGCGGCGTGCTCTTCGCGGGCTCGAGCATGCCGATCCGCGACATCGACCAGTACATGGCACCGCGCGACGGGCTTCGAGTGCTGGCCAATCGCGGCGCGAGCGGCATCGACGGGCTGGTTTCGACGGTGTTCGGCATCGCCGCCGTGAGCACCCCGACGTACGCCCTGCTCGGCGACCTCGCGCTCCTGCACGATGCGGCGGGCCTGCTCTGGGGAGCACGACGCTGTCCCGGCGCGGTGCTCGTCGTGATCGACAACGACGGCGGCGGCATCTTCTCCCTGCTCCCGCAGTCATCCCTGCCGCGACAGGAGTTCGAGCTGCTCTTCGGCACGCCGCACGGCCTCGATCTCGAGGCGATCGCGCGCTCGGCGGGGGCGGGCGTGCGCTCGCTCGATCGTGCCGAGGTGTTCGTCCCTGCACTCCACGAAGCGGAGGCGTCCGGCGGCGTCCAGGTCGTGCGTGTGCGCGTCGACCGCTCGCGATCGGCGGCGTTGCGAGCCGAGGTCGGACGCACCGTGGCCGCAGCGCTCGCCGGCTGAGACGCTCAGTCCTCGGCGGGCAGGGCTCCGAGGGCTCTGAGCACGGGACCGAACTTGGCCTCGGTCTCGAGATCCTCAGCCGCCGGGTCGGAGCCGGCGACGATTCCCGCTCCGGCATGCAGGCGCGCCGTGGCGCCCGTGATCTCGGCGCAGCGAAGGGTGATCGCCCACTCGCCGTCGCCGCGGGCGTCGACCCAACCGACGAGACCGGCATAGAAGCGGCGGTCGAAGTCCTCGAGCCGGCTGATCACGGCCGACGCGGCGGCCCGCGGCGTGCCGCAAACCGCAGGCGTGGGGTGCAGCGACGCGGCCATCGCCAGCGCATCTGGCGCGTCGGGTCTGAGGGTGCCGCGGACGGCGGTCCGCAGGTGCCAGAGGGTGGCGGTGGGGCTCAGCGACGGCTCGGGATCGACGATCAGCTCCGAGCAATAAGGGGCCAGGCCGTCAGCGACCGCCTCGGCGATGAGCCGGTGCTCACGCTGCTCCTTTCCCGACGCCAGCAGCTCGCGGGCGATCTCCCGGTCCCGAGCGGGGTCCGCGCTGCGCAGCGCGGTTCCCGCCAGCGGGTCGCTCGACACCGTCATCCCCTCGCGGCGCAGGAGCAGCTCCGGGGAAGCGCCGACGAGCGTGCTGCCGCCGCCGGGGAGCGAGACCAGGAACACGTACGACCCCGGCTCGGCAGCCGACAGCCTGCGCGCGACGACGCGCGGGTCGATCGGACGGTCGGCCTCGACCGCCAGGCTGCGCGCAAGGACGACCTTCTCGATCTCACCGGCCTCGATCGCTTCAAGGGCGCGTTCGACAGCGGACTCGTAGTCGACCGGGAGTGGCTCGGGGATGAGCGAGCGCACCGCCCAGGCAGGCTCCGGCGCAATCCCGGAGAACGCCGGCTCGTCGCGCAGCGCCATGTCCGGCACGCGCAGCACGGCTTCGCAGCCGCCGCTGTACGGCAGCGCTCCGAGAGCGATCGCGGTTCCCCCAACCTCGGCCAGGACGGTCTGGGTCAGGGCAGCAGCGCGAGCGACATGATCAGGACCCGCCGGGACCACCACGGTGCGCGACCTCCCCATAGCCGAGACACCCGCGTCGCCGTGCTGGATGACCACGCTCGAGCGCTCGCCGAAGGCCGCGAACAGATCGTCTCCGGCGGCATCAGCCCCGGCCTGCGGCGCGGGCCTCGTGAGGCTCATCGCCGGACCCCGATCAGGAGTTGCGCGGCGCCGGCGCCGAGCACCACACGACGGCAGTGCACGAATCCCGAGCGAGCGAGCAGATCGAGCAGGCCATCGGGCGGGGGGAGATACGCCGTGGACGCCGGGAGATAGCGATAGGCGCTCCGGTCCGAGATCAGACCGCCGACGAGCGGGACGACGCGCCGGAAGTAGAGCGAGTGCATCCACCGAAGCACGGGGTTGCGAGGCTCCGACACTTCGAGAAAGACGGCGCGGCCGCCGCGACGGATCACTCGCGCCGCCTCATCGAAGCAGGAGCCGATGTCGACGACGTTCCGGAGCGCGAAGCCGCTGATCGCTCCGTCGACGGACGCGTCGCGTAGCGGCAGGGCGAGCGCGTCGGCGCGAACGAGGGGCGCTGTCGTGCGGGCCTTGGCGAGCATGCCGGCCGCCATGTCGACCCCGACGCCCTTCAATCCCGAGCGCTCGAGCACCCTGCACAGGTCGCCGGTGCCGCATCCCAGATCGACGACGCGCGCACCGGCCGGAAGCCGCAGCTCACGCACCGCACGGCGGCGCCAGCCGGCATCGAGGCCGAGGGTCATCACGCGGTTGACCAGGTCGTAGCGCGGCGCGATCCGGTCGAACATCTCCTCGACGGCCTGCGCCTTCCGCTCGCCGATCGGGAGCTCGGCCGCGGTCACGAATCCACTCTACCAAGCATCCCGCCGGGCGCCTGACTCAGCCCTGATCGATGGCGCGGCTCGACCGCGGATGCATGCGGAGGACCGTCTCGACCGCGAACACCACGATCGCGGTGGCCACCGCGACCACGGCGAGGAGTTCGGCGAGGCGCTCGGGACCACCGGACCCGGTCCCGACGACCCACCACAGCCAATCGCGGAATGCGAGCGCGGTCGGCACGGCGACCGAGCCGATGACGGCCGCATCGACCACCCGGCGCCGCCATCCGGCCACGGGACGGTCGCTCCGCACCAGGCCGACGTACGACCCCGCCGGGACGAGGAACGCGAACATCCCGCTCGATCCGACCACGACGTCGATCCAGAGGGCGGGTCCCGCCCCCTCACGGAGCAGCGTGTTCAGAGCGAGGAGCACCCCGAACGCGAGCGCCGCGGCGACGGCGGCGACCAGCGGGAACCGCCGGATCGGCCGGACGACCGCACGGTCGAGCCACGCGATGCCCTCGTGCGCGAAGCGCGCGAGCGGCCCGAGCCACCTCGTGCACCATTCGGCGAGCACGAGGACGTCGCTGAGCAGGTCGGTGGCGGGCGCTGGGTCGCCGGTCATGTGCGGCACCGACCGGGCTGCGCGCCTCACGCCGACCCATGCAGAGGCGACCGCGACGGAGAGCACCGCGATGACGGCGATCATCACCCCCGTACCGGCGATCCAGTTCTCCCGATTCGCCTGCACGGCAACGCTGATCCAGTCGGCGGCGAGCGTCACCGTCATCGCGCCGAGCACCACACCGCAGCAGCGGAGGACGCCGAGCACCCGCTCGATCGGCAGCGGCTGATCGCGGCGGCAGAGCGCGATCCGCACCAGGCACACGGCGGCGACCAGGGGCACGAAGAACACCGCGAACGAGGTCACGGCGTCGTACGGGTCATTGCTCCACGGAAGGTGGTCGTACAGCCCGAGGAACTGCTTGGCCGGAAGCTGAAACGCGAGGAATACGAACGCGGCGACGAGCACCGCCCCGGCCGCGCGCGCAACGGTCTCACGGCGTGGATCTCCGACCGGAAGGTACGTCCGCATGCCCGGATGAAACCACTGGCGCGGCCGTATGGCTACGGTCGGCGCCCGGACGCGCTTCGTTTACCCTGGGGCCATGGCGGTCAGCTCCATCCCCGCGCCGAGCGCGGTCTCCGAGTCGCAGTCGGTCGCCGCGCGAGCAACCGACGCGGTCAAGGTCTACGGTCGCGGCGACGCAATGGTGCGCGCGCTGGACGGTGTGACCGTCGCGTTCGCGAAGGGCCAGTTCAGCGCGATCATGGGACCGTCTGGGTCCGGGAAGTCGACACTGCTGCACTGCCTCGCCGGTCTCGACCGGCTCACATCCGGAACCGTGCACATCGGCGATGTGGAACTGGGCAGCCTCGGCGACAAGTCGCTCACGCTGCTGCGCCGCGAGCGCGTCGGCTTCATCTTCCAGTCGTTCAACCTTGTTCCGACGCTGTCCGCGTACGACAACATCGTCCTGCCGCTGACCATCGCGGGCCGCAAGCCGGACGCCGCCGCGCTCGCGGAGGTGGTGCGCATCACCGGGCTCGGCGACCGCCTCAAGCATCGTCCGAACGAGCTGTCCGGCGGGCAGCAGCAACGCGTCGCGGCGGCGCGCGCACTCGCCAGCCAGCCCGAGATCATCTTCGCCGACGAGCCGACGGGAAACCTCGATTCGAGAGCGAGCAGCGACCTGCTGGACTTTCTGCGCCATGCGGTGTCCGAGCTCGGCCAGACCATCATCATGGTGACGCACGATCCCATCGCCGCCGCTCACGCGGACCGTGTGGTGTTCCTCGCCGACGGACACGTGGTCCACGAGATGCATGGACCGACGGCCGACAGCATCCTCGGCGTCATGCGTCACCTCGGTGACTGACCAGCTCACGCGGGGTTGACGGATGCTCGGGGTCAGCCTGAGAAGTCTGCTCAGCCACAAGCTCCGGCTTGCGCTCACCACCATCGCGGTGATCCTCGGTGTGTCGTTCGTCGCGGGCACCTTCATCCTCACCGACACCATCAACGCGACATTCACCGGCATCTTCAACACCGCCGAGGCAGGGGTGGCGGTCACCGTGCACGGTCATCCGATTGCGGGCGAAGGCAAGGGCATCGGCGGCGGGCAGTACCATCCCGTCCCCACGTCATTGCTCGCCACGGTGCGCGCCGTTCCGGGTGTCAAGGATGCAGTCGGAAACATCTTCCGCAACGGCGCGACCCTGATCGGGAGCGACGGGAAACCCATCGGCGGCAACGGTCCGCCGACATTCGGCGCCGGCTGGATCACCGACAAAGGCATCTCTCCGTACCACCTGCGCAGCGGTCGTGCTCCGACGCAACCGACCGACGTCGTCGTGGACGCGGGCACCGCGACGAAGAACAATCTCTCGGTGGGTGAGTCCATCCCCATCGTGTTTCAGGGTGGCGTCGAGCAGCACTTCACGATCTCCGGTATTGCGGGATACGGCAGCTCGGACAATCTCGGCGGCGCGACGATCGTGCTCTTCAGCGAGGCCACGGCCGCGCAGGTGATGAACACCCAGGGCAAGTACGACAGCATCCTCGTGAGCGCTGACAGTGGCGTCACGGATGTCGTGCTGCGTGAGCGCATCGCGCAGGCACTCCCCGGCTACGCCGAGGCGGAGACGGGTCAGCAGGCAGCGCAGGAAGCAGAGCAGAGCACCGAGAACACGATCAGCACGTTCATCGGCACGCCGCTGCTCATCTTCGCCTTCATCTCGCTGTTCGTCGGCTCGTTCCTGATCATCAACACATTCAACATCCTCGTCGCGCAGCGCACGCGAGAGCTGGCATTGCTCCGCGCGCTGGGTGCGACGCGGGCGCAGGTGCTGCGGTCGGTCCTCATCGAGGCGGCCCTGACCGGGATCGTCGCGTCGATCCTCGGTTTCGCGGTCGGCATCCTCATCGCCAAAGCGCTGCTCTCCGTCTTCGGGTCGGCGTCGACCGCGGGCATCACGCTGCTGCCGCGCACGCTGGTCATCGCCGTGCTCGTCGGCACGATCGTCACGGTCATCGCCGCCTCCCTCCCGGCTCGCCGAGCCACGAAGATCTCGCCGGTCGAGGCGCTCGCCGAGGCGCTCCCGGAGACACAGCCGCTGCCGCGACGTCGCATCGTCACCGGGCTCGTCGTCTTCCTGCTCGGATGCGCCGCGCTCGGCGTCGGGTTGTCCACATCGAGCGACGCGAAGTTGCAGCTCATCGGCGCGGGGTTCCTCGCGGTGTTCGTCGGTGTGGCTCTGCTGGCGCCGCTTCTGGTGGTGCCCGTCGCGATCGTGCTCGGCTGGCCGGTGCGACATCTCCGCGGCGCCCCGGGCATCCTCGCCGGCGAGAACGCGCGACGCAACCCGCGTCGCACGGCGTTGACCGCCGCGGCGCTGATGATCGGTCTCGCGCTCGTCACGATGGTCGCGGTGCTCACCGACT